>Ga0073928_10009117_pt1 | contig 12186 bp, 16 predicted proteins | sample PaiPotPPA55metaG_FD_76969 | JGI IMG/M metagenome (GOLD analysis project Ga0073928, IMG submission 76969) | Iron sulfur acid spring bacterial and archeal communities from Banff, Canada, to study Microbial Dark Matter (Phase II) - Paint Pots PPA... ...
ATTATCAAGGGACGCGAGGGAGCAGGTTGTGACGGATCGCTAATTCAAGATAGGCAGCGTCATAGCAGGTAAGTTTATAGCGGCTGGCTAGAGCCCGGACGGAGGCGAACACCAGCGGCCGGGTCGGATTTTCGATCTCGATGGGCAAATCTGCGAGACTCTCCAGAAAGGTGCCCGCTTTCTCTTCTGTGATGGCGGCTTTTGCGCACAGCCACTTCGCCCACGTTGACCACTTCATAAAGCCACAACGCCGTAACCACCGCGCGGTCCGTCAAATCGGAGAGCCAGCTCAGCAGCGTTTCGGTATATTCTGTGGCCTCATCGGTGAAGCACCAGGCCATGGTGATGGTGGTGTCGAGAACGAAGCGGCTCACCGGCGGCCTTCATTGATGAGTTCCTTGATCGTGAGACCGTCGAGTGTGACGCCCTTGCGCAATTCGCGAATACGCGCTGCCGCCGTTTGCGCCCGCGCTTTGTCGAACACCGCATCATCAGGAAGGTGGACCGCTTCTTCCAGAAGAGCCGCAGCGTAGGCCTCGAGAGCGCTCCCATGAGCGGCAGCCTGGCGGGCGAGCTCCGCCTGAAGCTTGGGTGTAATGTCCAGCGTAATTGTAATGGCCGCCCTCTGTGTTTCAGATCCCATGCAGCGGACCTTACCACCCTCCCGCGACCCTACCAAATGCTACAACATAACCTCTGTTATGTTAAAGGTTTGGGACCCGCCCCAAAAGCTGACAGAAAGTGCCGACCTCTCTGACCTGGCCAGCCGCCGCGTTACTTGCCCGCATGCCCAAATAACCGACGGGCTGCGCACGCGCGCCGTTACGCGAAGGTCAAACAACTACGGCAACCTGGCCGAGTACCTCTTCTGTAAGGCGTTTGGTTGCACCCAAGCAGACCCGCGCAGGCCAACATCGACGACATCGGAAGTGTCCCACTACATTGCAAAGCGGGCGCGATCGTTTGGCGCCTCGTAATCGACCGGCGTACCTTTCGGTATAATGCCCGCCGGGTTGAGCCGCCGGATCGACCAGTAGCCAGCTACATACTGACGCGGTTTCACGGTCGCTGCGATGCCAGGCACGCTATAAAGTTCCCGCATATAGTTCGAGAGACTCGGGTAATCGGCGATCCGCTTCTTGTTGCATCTGAATAAAGAAAAATAGGCAACGTCGAAGCGGACTAAAGTGGGGAACAGCCGCCAATCAGCCTCGGTAATCTCCCGCCCGGCCAGGTAACGCTGACGCGACAAGCGCGCTTCGAGTTCCTCGAGGGCCCCGAACAGAGCGTCATAAGCAGCTTCGTACGCCGCTTGCGAGCGTGCGAAGCCGCAGCGATACACGCCGTTATTGACATTGGTGTAGACGAGTTCGTTAATGCGATCGACCTCAGCACGCAGAGGCGCCGGATAGAAATCCGTATCGCAGCCGGCAATGCCCCGGAATTCGCTATTCAACATCCGGATGATTTCCGACGACTCGTTGTTGACGATTCGCTGCTTTTTCTTATCCCAGAGTGCGGGCACCGTGACTTTCCCGGTATAATGCGCATCACTCGCAGTGTATGCCTGATGGAGATGGCGGAAGCCGTTGAGCGTATCCGGCGTGCATTCGGGGTAACGCGCGTCGCTCTCGAACAACCATCCTTGCTCGCGAATACTCGGAAGTGCGCAGGTTACAGTGATAGCGCGTTCCAGTTTTTTAAGCGTGCGAAAAATCAGCGTGCGATGAGCCCACGGGCAGTTATATGCCACATAGAGATGATAGCGCCCGGGTTCGGCCTTGAATCCCGACGAACCATCGGCGGTAATCCAATCGCGGAGGCGGCTGTCGGAGCGTTGGAATGCACCCGTCGTGTCTGTTTCAGTGGCCAGCTCTTCTTCACTCCATTGGCCATCGACCAGAATTCCCATAGCGTATTCTCCTCGGTCCTGAGCAGCCTACAAATATTAGCGCACCGCGCCACGATTGGAACTTCTCTGCACGGAGGGACTCGATGCGGATATGGTCAAAGCCGGCACACTCTTGGGTTGATATCCGAAGCTGAGCAGCTCGATCCGCGCCAGCTCGGAGCCGAACAACCCGCTCTGCTCGACCAGAGTTTTGACGAGGCCGATATGGGGCGCGTACCAGTCGATGTATTTGAGCCTGAGAGTGAGATTATCTCCGGAAGAATGTTGGTAAAGCGCCATGGTTTCGATTCGAATGCAGCCGGAAAAGTGTCCTGCGGGAACCTCTACTGTTTTGGTGTCAAAAAATGTGCGGTGGGTTTGTGTGACATGTAACAGATCCGGCTGCTGATCGAACAGCACTAGAGAGCTGGACCAGGTTAAATCCGGCTTGAGCAGTTGCGGTAAGAATGCTCTCTCGGCCAAGGCATTCCCCGCAGTTTTGCTAATTCTCGATTGCCTTGTAAGGTAGCCACCCTCCGGGAAGTAGACCATCGACGAATTGAGTGTGCCGGTGGGTCCGGAATATTCTGATTCGACTTCATTAGCGCTCTCGCCTGCGCCGAGGTGCGTTCGTCCGAGTACCCGGTCCGTTAAGGTATGCGTCGTATCGCGGCCTTTGTCGATAATCCTATAGGTCCAGCTCAAACCTGGGCGCAACGGAAAGAATGCACCTGCGAGGGCGGGGTCGAAGGATTTCCTCTGGCAACTTGACAATTGAACGGCCGCGACCGCCAGTACAGGCAGAAACAATATCTTGCCCTTCATAGCTTTATCCTCTTTTTAATTCGACCATCGCCACGCCGCTTTCGCGGTTTCCGACAGCACTGTTCAAAATGCGAAGCACTTCGCCCTTCGCGAAAGATGCCTCCATGAAAAAGGCCGCGCGGAGCGTTCGAATCGTCGGAACCAGCAGCATCTATGCCACTCTCCGGTGCAAAAAAGCACCGGCAATAAGTTGAAATGCGCTACCCGTTCAATGGCATGCGCGCCGGGCGGCGACCGCATGCCTTGACCTAATACCCGGCCGCTATCGTGATTGTGAGGGCCGCAAGCTCACTTGCCCCAAAGCACGGGCAGCCATCAAAACTTTTCCCTTTACCTCCCAAGTAATTGCCGGTCGAAAAGCAATCGGCGACATTCGCTGCGATCACGAGACTCTGCCGCATCCCGGCCCGAAAGTGTGATGCGTCAGGCAACCAGACCACAAAGGAGATGAATCTAAATGTCGTCCACAGAAGAGGTTCGCCAGATTAACCACCAGGTTCTCTCTGCAGCGGCCAAGGGAGACTTCGGTCCCTTCGTGAACATCCTTGATGATGACGTGGAGGTTTTCGACCATGTCGCATATCTGTTTGAGGACAAGGCCACTTTCCTCGAATATCTACAAGCTGCCGTGGCGGGTGCGGAATCAACTACCTACACTTTTCATCAATCCTCGTATCGCGCAGTAACCGATACGGCCGTAATAGTAAACGCCTACGACCGCCTTTCCTCCATTTCCAAAGGCGGCGGTCCAGTTAAAGTCCAGTGCGGCCGCGCCACGTGGGTTTATGCAAGAAAAGGGAAGGACTGGAAGATAGTGAGCGCGCATTTTTCTCCACTGCCTAAGGAGTGAGTATCAGGTGTGGATAGTTTCCCGTGTCTCAACGCTGACCAACAAGCAAGGAGCGGTTCATGAATAATTGTACTGCGATGCAATCCAATGAGACTGCGGAGATCATCCGGCGATTTAATGACGTGTTTCAACTTCAAGATCCGTCGGCTCTGGAGGAGCTGGTCGGAGATGAATGTGTGATCGAAAACATCCGGCCGGCGCCGAATGGCGCTCGGCAGGTAGGGCGCGAGGCCTGCATCGCTACCTGGAAAGAGATCGCGACCACACCAGGAACGCATTTTGACCTCGAAGACGTCGTGGTGGCGGGCGACCGCGCGATCATACGATGGCGCTACTGGTGGGGCGAGGGCGAGTCCAATTCGGTGCGCGGGGTCAATCTAATGCGTGTCCAAGAAGGCCGCATTATCGAGGCAATGGGTTACGTAAAGAGCTCGTGAAAAGCTGGGTGGCGCGGCGAGTGGCGTTTCGCCGGCGAAAGATTAGGTCTGGCGTGCGCGCTTATAAACCTGCGCCGGCGTCCACAGCCGCGCCATGTCCCACTCTTGCCGAACTGACAGACAATTTAAGCTTTACCGAAGACTGGGCGCCTGGAGTAATTAGCTGTGCGCAAATCGACGGGGCGTCGGCCTGCTGCTAGGGTTTTTCAATGGATAACGATCGTAATGCGACAGCGGTAGAGCCTGGCGGCGTTGGACCGTTGCTTCGCCGCTGGCGCGAATCGCGGCATCTGAGCCAACTCGACCTCGCGCTGGAAGCCGAAGTCTCAGCCCGCCACATCAGCTTTCTCGAAACCGGCCGAGCAGAGCCCAGCCGGGAGATGCTGCTGACACTTGCGAACGTGCTTGATGTGCCGCTGCGCGAACGTAATTTTCTGTTACTTGCCGCGGGATACGCGCCGATTTACGGCGAAACCAGTTTGGATGATCCGCGCATGACCCAGGTACGGGCCGCGGTCGAGATAATCCTGAAGTCAAACGAGCCCCGCAGTGCAATCGCTCACGACCGTCACTGGAATATCGTGATGGCCAACGATGCCTTCGTTCGATTCCTGACTATCGCTCTAGGTAAAGCGCCGAACGGTCTGTTGCCCTTGGAAATATCAAAGCCACCGCGCCTGAACGTGCTGCATCTGGTCTTCGACCCCAATCAAGTACGCGGGATCATTATGAATTGGGAGCTGATCGCCAAATCCCTGCTGAACGAGGCTTATCGGCGGCTGGCGTGGGCGCGCGACGATACACTTAAGAAGCTAATCGCGGATATCTTAAGCTACCAAGGTGTCCCGGCCCGCTGGCGCGAACCCGACCTCGAGGCACCGCACGATCTGATCCTGCCGATGGAGCTGAATCTGAATGGCAAGATCGCCCGAATGTTCAGCACCGTCACCACGGTCGCAACACCACACGACGTGACGCTGCAGGAACTCCACGTTGAAGCCTTCTATCCGGCCGATGCTGCGACCGAGTTGCTACTCCAAACTTACCACTGATACTAGGCGAAGCCGGCGCATTAGCTCGTTGCGCTAGGCCCGTGTCGAGAATGCGTGGGATTGAGCCCCGGCCAGCAGGAGGGGCGGCTCGATAGCCGCTCCTAAAAGATATGGCCTGGCTGGAGATCGAACAAGTGACGGCCGGGCCGCCGGACTGCGCTAGCGCTCAGGACGGTTCGCTAAGCGCAAAGCCTTTATAGCCTTTTCCAGCGACTTCCTCCATTCTTTGCGGTAGGTCAAGGAAGCAATAATGTCAGACGTTGCCTCAGCGGCCTGCGGCAGCCAGTGAAATCTGTTCGCTCGCGATCGTGCGATGGGGGTTGAAATGCGGCAATACATGTTTGCCGATGAGCCGCAACGACTTCATAATCATCTGGTGCGGAATACGGCCCGACTGCTTGAAGAAGATGACCTGGCTCACCCCTGCCCGTTGGAACTGCTCGAGCTTGTTGACGACGTAATCCGGGTCGCCGACCACGATCATGTCGTGATTTTTGAGCTGCGCGTCGGTGGCATCCGCGGGATTCTGTTCCATCGCGAATAGGTTGCGCAAGTATTCATAGGAGTAAAGTTTGTTCTTCGCCATTAACGGCTCGAACAGCTTCGCCACGTTCTGGAAGAACCAGCGCGCGCCGGCCAATCCGACCGCCTCATCTTCCTTGTTCTCACATACGGTGCAGATTGCGACTGCGGCGAAATCCTCGTTGGGAATCTTCGGCACCAGGTCGGAGCGATGGGCGCAGGCCTTGCGATGCGTCTCCATCGATTTCTGCACCTGGTCCCAATTGAAGTTGAAGCTCAGCACGCCGAGACCGCGGTCTCCTGCCATTTCGTAGCTTTCCGGTGCGGTGCACGCCATCCACATTGGCGGATGAGGCTTCTGAATTGGCTTCGGCACCACCCGCCGCGGCGGGACTTTGATGAGCTTGCCGTCGTATTCGAGGATTTCCTCGGTCCAGGCCCTCACAATAATGTCGAGTGCCTCGCGGACTTCGGCGCGCGTGCGCTCATAGTCGACGCCGAAGCCGTCGAGTTCCTGGGCCGTGGTGGAACGGCCCGTGCCGAGCTCCATCCGGCCATTGCTGATGATATCGAGCACCGCCGCCTGTTCGGCCACCTTAATAGGATGGTTGAAGTTGAACGGCAATAGCCGCACACCGTGCGCAATGCGGATATTTTTGGTCCGCTGGCTGACAGCGCCATAAAAGACTTCAGGCGCCGGACTATGGGAATATTCTTCGAGGAAATGGTGTTCGACTTCCCATACGTAATCCAGCCCTATTCGATCTGCAAGTTCTATCTGTGCCAGGGCTTCCCAGTAAGTGTTGTATTCGCTGAGTGCGTGCCATGGCCGCGGTGTTTCCATCTCATATAGCAGGCCAAATTTCATTTTTTTCACCGACCCAGCATGCACCGCCGCTCCGTTGTCGCGGCGCTTTTGCGCCACCGGGATGATTGTCGCAGGCCGGAAGGATCCCGATTTCGGGGACCGTCCTCCCGAACGTTAAATGGGTTAACAGTTTTTATTTTTCAGTATTTATTATTGAAAATGATTTGGCTGTCAAGTAAAACGTCAACCATGCGAAGGCGCTGTTGATGGAAGACGCGGCGAACGTAAAGGCGGATGCAACCGGTTGGAGCCTGACAGAGCGACGCGCTGCAGACTTGCTAGAACTCTTTTATCCGGTTCATTACCGGAGCAACATGGCGCTCGAAGAAGCAATGCGCGGCCAGCTGAGCCGCAAGCAGGCGGCGATCTTGTGGCTCATTCGCTCCGCCGGGAATGATCACGAGCGCTCCATGCGCCGCAAGGAAATCGTTCTGCGGCTACAGGATTGGTTCGATGTCAGCAGCCCTGCGATAACTCAGGCGCTCCGGCGGATGGCACGTCCGCCGATGGGGCTGCTCCGGTTGGTCGAAGATGCTGATTCGGCACGCGAGAAACGAGTGATTCTCACTCCTAAAGGAGAAGAGTTTACCCGGACGATGGCTGAACGCGGGCGCGCCTTTGTACAACGCTTAATGGAACAGCTTCCCAAAGACCGCATGAGCGGCGGAATCGAGTTCCTTCGCGCCGCAGTCGCCGCGGTCGAGCGCGTGCATTCCAATGGTCATCGACAATAAGCCTGACCAAAATCAGTCACGCGCCCGGCCAGACGGCATCCGGTCGGGCGAAGTTCTCTAAAATCGCTCAACCGCCGCAAGGCTCTTTCACGTCGACACCGTTCGATGGTAAGCATCGGTCATCCACAGGAGGACTGAGGCGATGGCAAAGAGCGTCGAGCAACTCGCGTCCGAGTTGGCTGATCGTGAGGCAATTCATGAACTGCCGCAGCGTTATTGCGATTGTGTATGGCGCGGCGATGTAGAAGGTATCGTCAATCTGTTCAGCGACGACGGCGAGTTCACCATCATCGGGAATAAGCGCGAGAACAAGACTACCGGCCGAGCAAATCTGTTGAAATCATATCGCGAGGGACTAGCGAATTTGACCCCGCGCCCTTACATCCACAATCACGTCATCGAACTCAAGGGCAACGGACAAGCGAGCGGCCGCTGCTACGTCGAGTTGCGCAACGCCAGTGACAACATGGCCTGGCTCGGCACTGGCTTTTACAACGACCAATACGTCAAGGTTGGCGAGCACTGGAAGTTCAAATCGCGCCGCTTTCAGCAGGTTCATATGGAGCAGCGGCAGCCAACGGCAACACCAGCGCAACATTAGAAAGGTGATGCATCAATGGCAAAAACCCTCGAACAAATCCTGTCGGAGCTTGCGGATCGCGAAGCGATTCGCGAGCTGCCGGTCAAGTATTGCGATTGCGTCTGGTGTAACGACGTTCCCGGCATCGTCGATTTGTTTGCCAACGACGGCGCCTTCATCACCAAGGGGCGTAAGCGGGAGCATCGCGCCGAGGGGCGCGACGCTTTGCTGAAACTCTACGGCGGCTTGACTTCCGGCGACATGACGCCGCGCCCTTACATTCACAACCACGTGGTTGAACTCAAAAGCGGCGGGCTGGCCAGCGGACGCTGTTATGTCGAAATCCGGGACGCCAAAAAGAATTTCCAATGGAGCGGCAGCGGTTTCTACGAAGATGAGTATGTGAAGCTCGGCGACGGCTGGAAATTCAAATCGCGGACCTTTCAGGCCGCCCACATGGAGCAAATGCCGGGTCGGCGCCCGTAAGGTGCAAGTATTCGCCGGGCGCTCTGCAGCCGCCTTCTTCCGCCAAGCGCCAGTCAAATGGAAATGTGAGGCGGATGCTTGGCTGGAGGCTCCGCTAATCCGGCTGGCATGCTTTATCTCGTAGCAACGCCGATCGGCAACGCCGAGGATATCTCAGCTCGTGCAATTCGCGTGCTGAGCGAAGTGGATTTAATCGCTTGCGAAGATACCCGCCGCACCTCTCGCCTGCTCGCAGCCCATTCAATCCGCACTCCGACGCTAAGCTATTTCGAGCACAACGAAAGTCGGCGGGTACCCGAGTTGGTGACCCGGCTTAGAGCAGGTGAGCACATTGCTCTGGTGACAGATGCGGGCACCCCCACAATTTCGGATCCTGGCTATCGGCTCGTGCGGTCCGCAATCGACACGGGAATTCAGGTCACTGCGGTCCCCGGACCGTCCGCGGTCATCGCCGCATTAGCGGTCGCCGGATTGCCCACTGACCGCTTCGCCTTTGAGGGCTTCCTGCCCTCGAAGGCCGGCGAGCGGCAACGCGCGCTGGCTCAGCTTGCCACTGAGGAGCGGACCCTGGTGGTCTACGAAGCAGCTAGGCGGCTTCCGCGACTGTTGTCCGAGTTGATCGCTCCATTCGGTCCCGATCGTCAGCTGGCAGTCGTGCGCGAAGCGACCAAGACCCATGAAGAAATCCTCCGCGGAACTCTGGCGGAACTCGCAGAGAGCTTCGCCAATCGAGAAGTGCTGGGTGAGGTGACGCTGGTAATTGACGGTGCGCATGGCTCGCGAGACGCGATCGCGTCATCAGCGATGGATGAGTCGCGAATAGTCAACGTTCTGCGCGAGGCGGGATTAAGTCTCAAAGATGCTTCAGCGGCCGCTTCGAAGATTACGGGTGCAAGCCGCCGGGAGGTTTATCAGAACGCTATCAGAAGAGAGAGTAATTAGAGACGGGAACCCGGCAAAGACCCGAGCAGAGGCACCGCGGCTGAAGCATACAGTTGGTGAAAAAAATGAAATTTGGAGCATTTTTATGGCAACGGCGCGGCGAGGATCTCGCCGCGAATGCGCGGCTTGCCGAAGAGCTTGGATTTGAATCGGTCTGGATGGGGGAACATCTCGGCTTCCCCACTGAGTTCAGATCGATTTATCCCTATGACGAAAGCGGCAAACCGCCAGTCCGTAACGACACGGCGATTCATGATCCACTGATCGTCTTCGCTTATCTCGCCGCGGTTACCAGCAAGATCAGATTCGGCACTGGCGTTTATATTCTGCCGTTACGAAATCCGTTCGCGGTAGCCAAGGCGATTGCCAGCCTTGATCAGCTTTCCAACGGGCGTTTCCTGTTCGGGATTGGAATCGGCTGGCTCAAGGAGGAATTCGAGTGGGCCGGGATGGATTGGGACAACCGCGCCCGCCGCAACAATGAAATGCTCAAGCTGATGGAGGCGTTGTTCACCCAGGAGGTACCGAAGTTCAAAGGCAATACCGTCGGCACCCAGGATTTCTATTTCAATCCGAAAACAGTTCAGCAACCCCATCCGCCCTACATCATCGGCGGTAACACCGACACCGCGATTAAACGGGCCTGCCGGTTGGGCGATGGGTGGTACGGAATTGCAAAAAGGCTCGACCAGGCAGTCGAATTGGTGAAGCGGGTGCGCGAACTCGAAAAAGGTTATAAGCGAGCAAAGCCGTTGGAACTGACGATGGGAGTGCAATGGCGCGGCACTACGGTCGATGATGTCAAGCGGCTGGAAGAAGCGGGAGTTGAGCGGGTGCTGCCGTCAGGCCTCGTCGCGCGTGACTCATTAGACGCGCTGCGACGGGTCTATGAAAGCGTCGTGTCCAAGTTTCAGTAAACCCTTGGATCCGCAGACTCAGACGATCGCAGTAAGGAGCAGGTGTCGGTGCTTCCAGCTAGTGCATCAGAAGTCTTTTGACTTCACCGACGCTTGCAAGCGCTGGTCGAACAGCGGAGCCAGCCTCCAAGCTTGGGGCTCTGCCGCTTTCTCCCGTTCAGCTTGCGCGGGAAGCGGAGCGGTCGCAAGAGTTCAACGGCCTTGTTACTGAGTCTCTTCGAGTTTGGATTGCGGAGGACTTGGAACGCGAGGAGCTAGAATTTCTGGACGATGATATCTCCTTTGTTCCGGGATTGAATTTGGCGACCTTGCGCCACCCGATTGGCATAGCGGCCGCACTTAGGCCCCTCGCCCGCTCAGTTGCGGGAGAGGGTCAGGGTGAGGGTGCTGAGCTTTCGTGATGCGCGAAAAAAGCAAACCGCCCGTTCGATTACTACCTGCTCAAACGCTGGCTCGCGCTCGCGCGCTCCGCCGCAACGAGACCACCGCTGAACACAAACTATGGACGCTCCTTCACAGTCGAAGGTTACGGGCCGCGAAGTTCCGCCGCAATCATCCGATCGGACCCTTCTTCGCCGACTTCTGCTGCCTCGACTCGCGACTAATAATCGAAGTGGACGGCGGACAACATGCTGACGAAGCTGAAGTTGCTCGTGATCATCAGCGTACGACCTATCTACGGGCCCGCGGTTTCAACGTGATGCGCTTTTGGAACCCGGAAGTCCTCACGGAGTCGGAGCGTGTCCTCGAGCAGATATACGAAGCTCTGGTCAATGCTGACTCAGAGGCAGAACCCTCACCCTGACCCTCTCCCGCAAAAAGAGCGGGCGAGGGGCTGAAACCAACCGCTTCCGCAAATGCGTTGACATGGTCTGACAACGGGGATCGAACTGTGGCTCAACCTACCCCTGCATGAGCGAGTTTTATCGCTGGTCATACAGCGGATGGCCTTTGTGGCCGAGGTGGAGCTTGCTTACGCGATCAGCCTCGATATGGGCGATGAAAAGATCGTCGAAATTCGGTCCGCCGAAGGCGCAGTTGGTGGGCGCGAGCAATGTCTCGCCGTCAGCGTCGTCCACTAAGGTCGATAATTTGCCCGCCGGGTCTATTACCACCAGCCGATTGTTCATCGGCAGCGTGATAATAAGATATCCCTCCGCGTCGAACGCCATTCCATCAGGAAGTCCGCCCAGGGTTTCGCCGTACTGCTCAGGTTGTCCGTGAGTCCCATCTTTCCGTATCGCAATGCGCACGCAGTTGTTCCGACTTGACTGCAGTACATAGACATATTCTTCGCGCGTATCGATGGCTGCTCCGTTGGCGAAATACAAACCCGTTGCGGCCACCTCTCCACGCCCATCGGGCCGTAGTCTAACCAGCGCTCCTTTTGGGACTGGATTACGAATCTCAGCAGCGACATCTTCCATCCCACGAAGCTGATGGTCGGTGGAGTTGGTCACGTAAAGGTTGCCATCGGCATCAAACACCGGAAAATTCGGCAAGCAGAGTTTTACCGGGCCAACCTGATCAGCGAACAGGTTGGCTTCTCCACGCGGCGTGACTTTGAGTACGACGGCTTTGCCGACATCGCAGACGAAGAGATTGCCGTGCCGATCCAGCGCCATTCCGGCCGGACGGCCGCCCGTGCGAGCGAACTCCGTAACCCGCCCGTCGGGCGAAAGCTTGCGGATTACGCCATCGGCTCCGCCGCCGTAGACGTTGCCCTCGCGATCGACTATGACGCCTTCCGGACCCTTGAACCCGGTGGCGGCGACTGTTACCTGATCGACGTTGAGCTGCTGGTATGCCATTGAACTGTCTCCTTCCGTCGATGGGCTAGGGTTCTCGACCAGACGTTTGCCTTGAAATTTGCCCTAAACGATGGGGGGCGGCCCAAGCGCCGCCTTGCAAATACCTGTCTGGAAAAGTGATTAAGGCTTGGGCAGTGACTCGCTGCCAGGCCATGGGCGATCCGAAATGTCGAACACGACTCCATCGGGTCCACGGAACTTAACTTCGAAATTACCTTTCGCTCGTTCTTCGGCAGGCGGTCTCAAGAAGCATGCTGCTCCGATCGATTCC
>Ga0073928_10009120_pt1 | contig 12183 bp, 14 predicted proteins | sample PaiPotPPA55metaG_FD_76969 | JGI IMG/M metagenome (GOLD analysis project Ga0073928, IMG submission 76969) | Iron sulfur acid spring bacterial and archeal communities from Banff, Canada, to study Microbial Dark Matter (Phase II) - Paint Pots PPA... ...
AATCGTCCTCAATCGAGACATTTTGCAGTGGGCAAATTTCATCGAAATCATGCCCGTGCCACAAGACTATTTCGGGGAAGATTTGATGCTGTGGGTTCCAGAAGAGCATCGTGAGACATTAAATCAGGCATGGCATGACAACCGAAAACGGGTGAATGCATGGCGAAAGACGCCATAACCTGCCAGCGCTGCCGTACAGGCGCGCGCCCGAGCGAAGCAAGGCAATGATGCTAACACAGCCACCCCCCAAACCCGATCCCAACACCTACTGGGTTGTACCCGGTAAGCTGTTAGCCGGCGAGTATCCGGGCGCCCTCGATTCGGAAGAAGCTCGCAAGAAACTGAGACGATTTCTTGCTGCCGGAGTCCGTCATTTCATCGACCTGACCGAGGTCGACGAGCTCAGGCCTTACGCCGAATTGCTGATGAAAGTAGCGGGCTCTAGAACCACTTACGAGCGGATTCCAATTCGCGATGTGAGTGTGCCGGAAGAACCGAAAACCATGGCAGAGATTGTTGCGGCCATTGACCGCGCAACGGCAGAAGGTGGAATCACCTACGTCCATTGCCGGGGTGGAGTCGGCCGTACCGGACTCGCCGTCGCATGTTGGTTGCAGGAGCGCGGGCAGACACCCGATGAGGCGTTAGCAGACCTCGCCGATAAATGGCGCTCGTGCGCAAAATCTCAGCGGATGCCGAACTCACCCGAGACCCCCGAGCAAGTGAGATGGGTCAAGGAATGGCCTCTTCATCGGTCGAAGCTGCATCTCCCAACGACTCGTGAAAGATACCGTGGCGCCCTACTCGGATTAGCGGCAGGGGATGCTTTAGGAACCACCTTAGAGTTCAAACCTCCCGGCACGTTCGCTCCACTCGCCGATATGATCGGCGGCGGCCCGTTCCATCTCAAACCGGGCGAATGGACCGATGACACTTCCATGGCGCTTTGCCTCGCTGAAAGCCTCATCGAAAAGCGTGGCTTTGATGCCAAAGATCAGATGGATCGTTACTGCTCATGGTACGAACGAGGCCATTTGAGCAGCACCGACCGGTGTTTCGATATCGGCAACACCGTGCGCAATGCCTTGGAAACCTACCGTCGGACCGGCAATCCCTACTCCGGTTCGGAATCGCCGGAGACAGCCGGGAATGGTTCTCTCATGCGGCTGGCCCCGGTCCCTCTGTTCTTTGCGTCGAATGCAAAGGAGGCGATTCACTATGCGAGCGAGAGTTCGCGCACGACTCACGCAACCAAGGCGGCCGTGGACGCCTGCCGTTATTTTGCAGGCTTGTTAGTCGGCGCCCTCCGCGGCAAGCCAAAGTCAGAGCTTTTGAGTGCCTACTTTTATCCTGGCGATAACCCGAGTTTCTGGAGAGAGAACGATCTGGACCCGAAGATCGCGGCGATCGCCGCGGGTTCCTTCAAGAGAAAGAATCCTCCGGAGATTAGAGGGACCGGCTATGTCGTTGATTCGCTCGAGGCGGCTCTTTGGGCATTCGATCGCTCGCACTCGTTTCGAGAGGGCGCCCTCTTGGCCGTCAACCTGGGAAATGACGCGGACACAACCGGCGCCATTTATGGGCAAATCGCCGGCGCGTTTTATGGCGTGGAGGGGATTCCACCGGAGTGGAGAGCAAAACTTGCGAAGCGCGAGCTAATTACTGAGTTCGCCGACAAACTGTACGACCTTCCGAAGTGAATCCTCTATGAAAAACCTTACCGAACACTATCTCGAATACTACACGCCGCTCACTCAGGAGTTCATCAAGAACGTAGAGTTGCTTCCGATCCCGGACATTAAAGGGATGCCGGAACCGTTCCTTCCGTTGTTCGGAAAGGACTATGAAAAATCTGCTCAACGCCTGATCTTTATCGGCCAAGACACCCGGGGTTGGGGCGATCTGAGGGAATTTATTGAGGCGGAAAAGGCTAATCCCGGAACAAAACTGCGGGGGAGAATCGATGGGTTTCAAGATCGTCTATTTACGAAATGGGGCGCAACTCGCCACACTTTCTGGGGGTTTGCGATGATGCTAATTGCCTCTCTTCACGGGAGCAAGAACTGGGGCCTCATGAAAGTCGGAGCCATGGTTGAGATTCTGAACAGCATCGCCTGGGGAAACGTCAACGCCGTCGAGCTTTTCAGTAGTACGCCTTCGAAGCTAGGAGTGAAGGAGGACTTCTGGCAGGCGGTAAGGGGCGCAGGCCATCGCTTAGATCAGTTTGATCATGTTTGGCAAACATTGCGGCCGCGCGTTGTAATCGCTCTGTGCAAAGGCTCAGATCTTACAACCTATTTCGGAGGTTACAGGATGGAGCGGCTTCTAGAAGAGGATAGGGTCACGCACTACCACTTACCGGACATTAAGGTCCACGTCTTTCACGTGCCCCATCCTGTTAACATGAAGTTTACTCAAGGAGCGGATTACTTTTGCGAAAAGCTGACCCAGTTGATTGGAAAAGAACTTATCCCGGTTTTTCCACAGTTTTCTAAAGGCGAAGAGGATGCTCAAGAAGTGATGGAGTTCCTTTATCAAAACGGGCCTACACCGAATGAATGCGATAAGTTTGACTTTGTCGCTTGGGTGGCAACCGAGTTGAAGAAGCGCGATAGCTTCATGTCAGTTCCGGCGCTTTGTGATTTGCTTAACAGAAAGGGTTACAAAACTGACTATGGTTCTTCCTATGAAGCAGGCAGAGGCAGTTATCGGCTCGTGAGAGGCGCCTATTATCGGATGGTGAAACGGGGTGAGGCGGCGACTGCAGCGAATATAGCGCTGTCATTCAAGCGACCAAATTTTACGTACGCCTACTCGACGGAGAGCGATCAAACAGCTGAGGAGGAGATGAAGGAGCCTACCTCTCAACTCAGCCGATTTGTCGGCGATGGTTTGGAGGGCATAACGATCACTCCGCCACCAGAAAGAGACGGCAACCAGACTGGTTCATTCGCTAACAGGGATTCCCATCATCGGTTGCCTCCGCCGGTGCTTCGGGTGGATCTCGGGCTTTCTCATTCGTATACCTCGTCCGAGTTCGGACAGATCAGAAGGGGTTTCGTCCCGATGGACATGGACGAACGATGGTTCATTTACTATGAGGAGCCCTGGCTCTATATTCATCGGAGCTGGACAGGAGTTTGTGTCTATGGCGTCCGTTTTGAGACCTCCGGTGACGGAGCCTCAATCGTTGAGTCCTGGGTAAACCGAGATAGTGAGCAGTACAAAGAAAGCTCGATCGAGAGCGATCGAGAATTGTGCACGTTTTTCATTGGTACGCTGTTGCTGGGGCAGGACCTTGAGTATCCAAGTTAGGAGGCGGTCCCCGAACCAAGATGAGCTACAAGGTTTTCGTCGATGACAATTTTCATTACATGGACAAGGACGAGCGTTACTTTCTTGGCGAGTTTGACACTGCCGAAGCCGCGGTAGCGGCTTGTCAAAAGGTCGTGAACGAATGGCTCGAAGAACATTACAAACCTGGATGACCGCTGCGGAGCTGTCTACACAGTACTCATTTTTCGGCGAAGACCCGTTCATCATTGGAGGAGGATCAGGAGAAGTTCTGTTCTCTGCTCGTCAATACGCCAGCGATCAGATAAGAGGGATGGTGCAAGAGTGAAAATAGCCAAACGGCTTAAGCGCTCAATCGAGCGCGATGATATCATTTAAATCTAGATAGTTAGGGCAAGAAACTACAATGCCGACGATCGACGTTATCGGTGATATCCATGGTTGCGCAGGCAAGCTGCGGGCGTTGTTAAGCCGTTTGGGATACGAACAAAGAGGGTGTCTATGGGTCACCGGATCGCAAGGCGATTTTCGTCGGTGACCTGATCGATCGCGGTCCAGCGATCGGTGAGGTGATAGAGATTTTTGAAGGGATGGTTCGCGCCGGCACAGGCGCGGCGGAGCGAGCTTTGAGCTGGTTCTACTCCTTTCCGCTCTGGCTGGATCTCGGGTTTGCGCGGATCGTTCACGCCGCGTGGTCGCCAACGGCGATGCAATCGCTGAAAACGCCCTATCTAACACGAGAGGGTTTGGGTCTCGCCAGCACGAAGGAAACCCAGGAATATTGGGCGATCGAAACGTTGTTGAAAGGGGTTGAAGCGAGCTTACCCAGCGAAGTTCCCTTTTTCGACAAGGACGGGAACCCGAGGCATGAGATCCGGGTTCGGTGGTGGCTTAAACCGGACGCCGAACGGACCGTTGCTGACACCGTTTTTCCTCCCGATCCTACTTTGCCGAATACGCGGTTCACGACACCGAGCCAATGGGAGCCCTATGAGCTGACCGAGCCGCCGGTTATCTTCGGTCACTACTGGCTTCCGAAAGACGGGCCGCCGGCGTCCATCCTGCCGAATGTCATTTGTGTCGATTACAGTGCGGGCAAGGGTGGACCGTTGGTGGCCTATAGCTTCGATCCGGAAAGAGCGCGGGAAGGGGAGTTTAGCAGTGCTGAGTAAGGGCGCGACTTAAGATAGAAGTATTGCATTGATGCATGATCTAGCATCGGAAAGAACTCATAGTCTTTCTGCAAGACGTGCAGATCGTGGATAGCCTTGAGATACGCGATGCGCTCTGTATCAGTCAGCTTCTCGACGTTTTTACGGACGCGCACCATGGCTGCGGCCTTTCCGATAACGGGTCCAGTTCCCGAAGATAAATGAACATTAATCACCGCGTCCTTATCCGCATGGCTAGCATATGGAAATTGGCCAGCAACAAAGAAATCAGACCAGCTACCATCACTGGGCAAGGTAATTGCAAGTTGTGATTCGGCAGCTGTTTGGCCGGGACTCAGTGTCTTCGCAAACGCGAATTTGCCATGCGTGGGCGGTGTTGCGTCATCCGACTGATTGGTTAGGACGACGTCAACCGCAGAGCCATCGACCGGACGCTTGTTAAGACGAATCCTCGCCGGAGTAGGTGCCCATGTTAAATAGTCATCAGTCGGTTCGGGTGTATCGTTTATCTGGATCTCTACGCCGACGTCGTCTTGCAAAGCTTTCCCAGCTAGAGCACTAACATCAAGGAATGGCCCCGGACCTAGATCGCTCCAAGTTACAAGACCGAGACTGTTTATGATGAAAGACCCATGCTGCAGGTGCGCAGGAGCTCCTACCAGATCGGTCAATCGCTTGAGCCCGACCGAATCAGAAACCAGGGTGAATCGGCCGCGCTGTTCCTCCCAATTCGAATTCTGTTCCTCGGAGGCAATGTATCCGAAAACCACATCCACACCGAACCTTGTGAGAATGGGTTCGAATTCGGTCAATAAATGAAATTGTTGTGTGCAATATACACAGTCAGGCCCTTGCGAGATAATCACAATCCTGGAGTTGCCCAGTAGCGGCAAGGGCAGGGCGAGTAGCACTACGAGTAGCAGCCACTTAAGGCGAACCGTTCCAATCATATTCGGGTCCGAGGAGAGCTCCGGACGGATTATAATCCGTAAGGATCGAGTCCAGAGCAGGAAGCATTAATTTTCCGCCGAACTTATCGATCCCGAGATCAGGAAATAGCGGCAAATTCTGATTTATTTTTCGATAATCGTAACCAATACTACGTTGGTATGTTGGAGCAGCGTCCCAGAACACTACCTTTTTGAGTCGGTCTGCTAGTTCGTTTGGATCAAAAGGTCTAGTCGTTGTAATTGCCTTACGAATGCTTGTTCTATTTTTTGCCATGGGGAGCGGTTAGTGATAGCTGCATGACCTGCCAACCTTTTACCGAAAGACTTTCGGGAGTCTCTTGCAATGCAAAACTGAGCCAGATACGTACGTCGTTCGACGTATTGACAGGACCTTCGAGACTTGAACTGGCAGAGTTACACAGCCATATTTTTGAGCGGGGCTACGCTATCCCAGTGTTCATCCTCACGGCGACGGCGAAATACGAAGGATTGTTGAGCCTAACTAACCTCGGAAATTAGATAGATAGAATTTCGTCGGTGACCCGATCGATCGCGGTCGCAGCGATCGAGATTGTTGCAGGAATGCTCCGCGTCGGTACCGCCCAGATTGTGATGGGTAACCACGAATTCAACGCGCTCGGTTATCATACACTGGATGAGAACGGAGAGTATCTGCGTCCTCATACACCTAAGAATGATGACCAACATGCAAAGACGCTCGCCTATTTCGAAAAGAATCCGGGTGCGAAGGACCGGGCTTTGACCTGGTTCTACACTTTTCCGCTCTGGCTGGATCTCGGGTTTGCTCGCGTCGTTCACGCCGCCTGGTCGCCGAAGGCTATTGGATTGGTGAAAACGCCGTATCTAACACCGGAGAGTTTGGTCGGCGCCAGCACGAAGGGAACCTCGGAATATTGGGCGGTCGAAACGTTGTTGAAAGGGGTTGAAGCAACATTGCCCCCAAAATTGAGCTTTTTCGATAAGGATGAGCGTGTGAGGACTCAGATCCGGGTTCGTTGGTGGCTTAAACCGGACGCCGAACGAACCGTTGCCGAAACCGTTTTTCCTCCCGATGCTAACATGCCGAACACGCGGTTTACGACAACGAGTGAGTGGGAGCCCTATGATCTGACCGAGCCGCCCGTCATCTTTGGTCATTATTGGCTGCCCAAAGACTCGCCACCGGCGCCCATCCTGCCGAATGTGATTTGTGTCGATTATAGCGCGGGCAAGGGCGGTCCATTAGTGGCCTTCAGCTTTGATCCTGAGAGCGCGCGGGAAGGGGGGGTTACTAGTGCTGAATAACGCTACTATTTGACTTGTAAGATTACGTGGGGTGTTCCCGTCGAGGGAATCATTCAGACAACTGGTGGGGTAGCTTACGCTAAGACTACTGTTCGGAACGGTCAGACAACTAGGGCATTGCTCGCCGCAGTAGCACCTAGGGCCAGCCGATGGCTGTGCTCATTTTGTCTTGAAGGCGAGAAAGCAGCTTGCTATTAGACGATTTCCAGGTTGCGAGTGCAGAAGCCTACGTCGCCTTCGGCCAGCAAAATCTCGACAGGCCACTATGAAATCTCTGCGAAATTCTTGGCTCATCGGAGCGTTATGCTCATCCTTTTTGTCTATTCTTGCGCCGGCAGGGGCTCAAACTCCGACTCCGGCGGTATCGCTCGAGCAACGCGTCAAGGATTTAGAGAAACGTTTAGATGCCCTGGAAAGTGTCCCCGCGATTGCGCTAGCCTTGAAGTTGAAGGCACAAACGAACCAGGAGGAGGCCTCGGCCTCGGCAACTCCCAGGAGCGACGCTCCTATCACTCTGGTTGATTGGAATTTCACCTCAGTACAAGATTACTTACACGCTGAAAAACAGAACCGATAAGGCGATCAAGCTCAACCAATCTACGATCCAGTTTAAGGATCTGTTAGGTGAGCGAGTTTACGGTATCCAGGTAGATCATGATCTGAAGATACCTGCACAGATAGAAGTCACTGACACTGGGTCCTATCCAGCCAACCAATTTATCCCCGAACAGATGCGCCTAAAAGGTATGGCCAAAGAGAACGTCAAAGCCGAACTCATAGTAACAAAAGCAGTGTTTTCCGACGGACCGATTTACTCCGGCGAGCAATGAGTGTCATCCGTTGTTGCTTTGAAAATGCCTCACGAATCCGGAGCCAGACCTTCGCGAGTATAGATGGATAGCGCCCTACGGTTGTTATCGCGGTGTTCCAAATCTTTCTCCCCATAAACAGCGTTCACGAGGGAACTGTCTTTGATCGTTTCTACTGAGGAGGGAACAGTGCCCCAAGACCGCGAATCTGGAAGCGGTTGGATATCAAAGTTTGGATCTTGGGCTATCTTCTTCGGCTCGTTAAGTCCGAGAGACTCCATAATTTGCGTAGCTTCGTTAAGAGTTAATTCAGGTTCCCCCTCTTTGGAGCAGATTCTCGCCGAGGTGCCTAGCCGAGAAGTGCCGGTAAATTCGACGGTGACGGTGAAACGCCCTGCGTTAAATCTATATGTGATATCATCCAGCCCGTTCTCATTCTCGATATTGTTGCCATTGCCCAAAAGCTTTTGCCAAACTTTCAACGGCTGGTTAAGCGCTAGCTTTACGGGTGCAAGCTCACCCTTCAGCGGCTTTTGTATTATTGCTGCCGCCTTCGAACCGGGGGTTGCCTCCTGCGCTCGCCCAACGACGATAGACCAGAGCGCAAAAAGAAAAAGGAAGGGGAGGAAGAGAGTTTTTCGCATTTATGTTTTTTTGAACCACGTTGCCCAATGAGCGCCGGCTGTTTGGAAAAGCCTTTCGCCCACATGCTCCTTGGGACAATACAAAATGCAGCGGCTAATTTCTAGTTTTAGCCCTCAAAGCTTTCTGATTCTCTTGCGGCTGTTCACTGCAGGTCGCTGGTCGAACAATGCCTGGTTGTTCAGATTGGCGATCGATTTACCACCACCCCATCTCGTCGACTACAGCACACTCTGCCGCATCTCGCCGGCGAATGACGGTTCCAGTTCAGGCAGCCGCTGACGGCTCGCGAGGACCTTTTAAAGGTACTTGATAACGTAATACTGACCTTCCCGCCGAACGATCGGCACAGAGACGCCGGAGCCGAATGCGCTAGTAACGTTGCCGTTAGTGACCGCCGTCGCGCTGGCGGTCGAGTAAGTGCCCAAAAAATCGGCTTGATCTGCCTTAAGTAAAATACCGTCCCCTCCGTTCTTCTTTGCCGCAGCAGCAAGATCGGAGTCTCGCATAGCCATTGGGATGGGCCCTCCGGGCCGACTGTCAGTAACGTATCCAATGATCTTGAACTTTCTGAGCGGCGTTCCCACTAGCCAGATGTCAACGCCGTCGACGTTCTTCGCGGCACCGCCTCGGCCTTGGTAGATTCCTGATCCGGAGTAGGTGTAGTAGTTGGTTGAGCAGCCTGCACACAAGATCGGCAAGAGGATCAATGCGACAAGCCACCTTTTCATGAACATGACGATCTAGCTATACTGCAGGAAGGCAACTTACTCGATCAGTTTTTAAGCTGCCCCAACTGCTCGGCCTTCTTGAAGTCCGTATTAGCGGCTCTCACGTTACCAATCGCCCGGTACGCGATTCCCCGATTTCCGTAAGCTATAGAAAGACCTGGATTGATTCGAAGTGCCTCCGAGCAGTCCGCGATCGCGTTATGAGATTGTTTCACCCTGTAGTAAGCATATCCACGATTGTTGTAGGCATCCGCGGAATCTGGTTTGAGTCGGATCGCGTCCGTGTAGTCACTGATGGCCTTCGTGAACTGGTTCTGGCTGCCGTAAGCAATCCCTCGATCCAAGTAGGCAAGCGCGTAGTCGGGTTTGAGTCGGATCGCATCCGTGTAGTCACTGATGGCCTTCGCGAAGTGGTTCTGGCTGGCGTAAGCAAACCCTCGATCCAAGTAGGCAAGCGCGTAGTCGGGTTTGAGTCGGATAGTTTCTGAGAGATCGATAACGGCTTTCTCGTACAGCCCAAGCTGGCTATAGGCCCAACCTCGATTTCTGTACGCGTTAGTCTCCTGCGTGAGGAAGGACGAGAGGTCCGCGTAGGCGGGCCCAATGCGGATAGCTTCGGTGTAGTCGTTTATGGCCTTTTGGTACTGGTTCAGTCTGATGTATGCGAACCCCCGATTGTAGTAGGCATTCGCCTCGTCGGGTTTGAGCCGAATGGCTTCTGAGAGATCGACAATAGCATCTTGGAACAGTTCCAGCTGATTATGGGCCCAGCCCCGATTCACGTATGCGTCAACGTAATCATCCTTGAGCCGGATAGCTTTGGTGTAGTCATTTATTGCATCTTCATAATGCTTGTCGTTACCCTCACTCAAGGCCTTGGCAAAGTAATCTGATGCGAGTTTCTCGTCAGGCGTCGAACTCGGAGCCGCGCTTGCCGTGGGCGTACCTTCAGCTAAGCGGGATCGGACTACGGCTTCGATCACCTCGGCAGAAATCGCGAAATTGAGGTTTTGCCCCTCTTTATAAACTAGTGTGGCCATTCCAATTACCTGTCCCGTCTCATCAAGAACAGGAGACCCGCTGGAGCCAGGCGAAATTGGGGCTGTGATTTGGATATAGGATCGGTTTTCGCGGAAAGCTGATATAATGCCATTGGACACGGTACCTTGAAGCCCCTCCGGATTCCCAATCACCAGCACCGTTTCTCCTTCGACAGCTTCCGTGGAACTTCCTATTTTGAGGTAGTCCACGTCAGTGGCTTCAAATTTCAGGAAGGCCACGTCCGAATCAGCAGACCCGGCAATAAGTTTCTCAAAGACAAAAATGGCGCCTTTGTTGGTGCGGGCGCTGATATGAGTCGCTCCTTGGATGACGTGGAAATTTGTCAGCAAGTCGCCGTCCGCGCTTACGAAAAAGCCGGTCCCGGTCCTTATTGGGGACCAGTTGCCGTCAAAGGCGATTACCTGCACGACCGCCGGCTTGGCTTTGGCAACGATGTCAGGGATCGTGGTCGCTTGTCCTTTAAAAGCGAAGCAAACCGCGAAGAAGGACAGCAATCGAATAGAGCTGCGTCGCCCCATAGAACCACCACATGCTAGAAGGACGCGGCCCTGAGGACCAGCACAGAATAGGAAATCACCGGCCCTGGGTGTTTATTTAACCGCTAATTGTCACTCTTTCTTGCTCGCTATTTGGCATAGTCGAGAGCGTTGTGATGGATGCTCACATAAATCTTGAGTTTTCGCTTCGAGATTCAGCCAAGTCGTTTCGTGATCATCGCCTGATTTGACCCCAAAATAGTCGAGAGGGTGTGCCTTATTGAGAACAAGAACAGCGAGTCAATACGTCAAATGACGCATTCCCTTTGACAGTCTCCGCAATACTCTCGTCATGCTATGCAAACGACAAGAGGTGTTCTTTTCGCGGTTGTACTCGCTGTCTCGACACTGGGCGCGCGTGCTGCCAATCATACGATCGCACTTTACGTCCACGTCTCTCGCGGGGAGGTGGGAGCTCACTTTTCGGAATACAAAGGGCCAGTCTTCCGGCCCCATTTTGTTAAAATCAAATTTCGGGACGATGAAAACCATCATCCCGTCAGACCCGGCGATCCCTGGGATGAATCAGGATTTACGGTGGGGCCAGGAACTTATGTTTTCGATCTGTCAGATTGGCGGAACAACCCCGAAGCCGAAGTTTATGTTGCCGTAGATGGTCAATGGGCCTTCAGAGGGCACGGATCGGCCCCAAACTATGCTCAATGGAACGTTTAGTATGCAGGGCGATGGGTCAGGAAAACTGATGACCGGGAAATAGCAATCGATTTGAACTGATCAGTAAAAACAGACGCAGCAAAATGGTGGAACCAAAAGGGAGGAACCAGATGGGCAGGTTTTGTAAGGTTCCGTTTTGGTCTGGTGGCCTGGTATTAGGGTGTGTCCCATACCAGCAAATTCGACCGCCGGAGATGCTCTATCAGTACTTATGCCAAAACGCTCGACGGAAAGCTAAAGGCCGGCTGAACGCCGGGGGTGCCAAATATCGAGCAAAAAGTTCGGCCAAATAATTCGCAAAGTGACAGCCTTGAGAATTAGCCTCCCCTAATATTATGATACATAACCCCTTTTATGAATCCTTATCAGTTGAGGGGAGGGGTCAAAACCAGTTCTCTGAGCTCTTAGAAACCGCCATTTCTGCTGATGGTGCACAGCCGCCGGTGCGCCCTTACGCCCACGAATCATTGCTGCCACGTTCAGAAAGTCGATCGGTGAACCAGTATCGCAAGCCGTTCCAGACTCCGTGCTCGTCTATCAAGGTTTCCTCTCTGATGTGATATTGCTTTTCGGCGGCCACCGAGCGCGGAGGTTGGCCGCTAACTTGACGCATCGCTTCGATATAAAACCCGTCGCCCAAACGGATTCGAAGACCCTCTAATGAGGTTAGCCGGACAGTCGACAGAAATCTGTCGGGATCGTTCGATGGTACCTCTACTAGAACCTTCCATGGTGATCCCATGTTGCCTTCAGGAGAAGGAAAAACGGCCAAAGGGTCACAGAGAAAATAAGTGCTCACTCGGGTCGCATTCTCTAATCCCTCGCTACTGTGTAACAAGCCCAGACCGATACGTCATTTGACGTATTGACCTGGGAAACGGTCATTCGGCCAACGGCACCAATGAGTATTCAAGCGCTGTAGGAGAGCCGAGTGCGGGCGATGTGTTGCCGGGACAACACCAATACTCCGGTTGATATTAACTGGACCTGTTTCAACTTTGGGTTGG
>Ga0073928_10009122_pt1 | contig 12177 bp, 12 predicted proteins | sample PaiPotPPA55metaG_FD_76969 | JGI IMG/M metagenome (GOLD analysis project Ga0073928, IMG submission 76969) | Iron sulfur acid spring bacterial and archeal communities from Banff, Canada, to study Microbial Dark Matter (Phase II) - Paint Pots PPA... ...
CCCAATTGTGTCGCATAGGTGTTCCAGGTACTCGTCGAACGATGTCTCCCAGTCCATCGCTTCCTCATGCAAAGAATGAAGAAGTTCTCATAATGCCATGGATTTTATGACACAGTAAGATTAATAAGAGAGAGGAAAAACCAAGCCCGATCTCGCCGCGTCCTGCTAGCCCCTGATGGCGACGGGTCGTCGAGCCAGCGTTACCTCCTGAACGGCGACATTACCTCTATAAACTTCCGGACCTCGCTCCACGGGAGTGAACTGATTTTGCGAGTGACAGGATTATCGATTCGTTGCGCCCGGATAACAATGAGTCAACCTCAACAACCGGGAGCTTCACATGCTCGATCATCGCACTGCGCCGTATGGCGCCTTCCTTTTGCGCATCACCCTTGGTGTGCTATTCCTTGCCCACGCTGGCTTGAAGCTGTTCGTTTTCACGCCCACTGGCACAGCGCAGTTCTTCGGCAGTCTTGGGCTGCCGCCGGGTCTGGCCTATTTCACGATCGCTCTGGAGCTTGTTGCTGGAGTTGCCTTGACGCTGGGCATCTGGACGCGCGTCGCAGCGCTCGTCGTCATCCCGGATCTGGTCGGCGCAATCGTCACCGTGCACGCACACGCTGGCTTCTTCTTCAACAATCCGAATGGCGGCTGGGAGTTCCCGGCGTTCTGGATTGTCGCCCTTATTGGCCAGGCATTGCTTGGAGACGGCGCCTATGCGCTGCTACCGACGTTCGCATTTGGCAAGGCTTCAAGCGCGACGCATTAATGGCGTGAACCGATACTCGACTCAAGGTCCAATCATGAAATACGCACGCAAACTCCTTCTCCTCGCGCTGGCGGGATCGCTGATCCCGGCCTACGTCTGCGCGGCCCAACTGGGCAATAAACCAGAGTTGACGCTGGAAGCGGCTAAGCAGGCAGCGGCTGCAGCAGAGGCCGCGGCTCATGCCAAAGGAATTGCCGTGGCGGTTGGCATCGTAGACGATGGCGGGCACCTCATCTATTTCGCACGCCTCGATCGCGTCGCGAGCGGGATGGCTGACGCAGCAATCATGAAAGCTCGGAGTGCCGCGAACTACGGACTGCCGACCAGAACGCTGGAAGACGCAGTCGCCCAGGGACACGTGAGTTACTTGAATCTCCCGGGCGTACTGCCTCTTGAAGGCGGCCTGCCAGTGTCGTCCGGTGGACGCGTTATTGGCGCGATCGGCGTTGCAGGCGGTCAATCGTCCGAAGACGCTGACATCGCGCGCGCCGGGCTAACGGCCTTCGCTCGCTAACACCGCCTGGAGGTCGCGGTCCCACGCTGGTTCGGGCGCGAACTTTTCGACCAGAAAATCGACGAATGCACGCACCTTCGCGGGTTGTTGCTCATGTAAGTTCGCACCTGCCAGTGCCGGGATACGAGGGTATCGTCAGCACGATCGCGTATCCGTTTTCTCCCCCCGAGGTTCCACGAGGCGCGCTCTACCGATTCACGCTGAACCATGTCAACGTACCCGACACACCACTGGATATGTTTCGTATCACCTTCATCGAGGTTTGACATGACGACGCTCTTCGATATGTGCAGCTTGATTCGCTCAAAAAATGCCGGCCCCTTCCTGTTGACATTCGACCTTATGTTTTCCAGTGCGGAGTTTTACCAACGTGCCAAACGTACGCGCGCGGTGACCAAGCAACACCTGGTCGAGTCATATGGTGCGAGCGAGACGGAGGTCACGCTCGTGTATCACGACGCCGCGCTCGCCATCAAGGCATTGATACCACGCCCCCTTGTCCAATGCGCAAAGGGCGATGGCGACTGTTACGGGCGGGCAGCAATACGTGCCGCTGTTGTCGATCGAAGTCGCTGAATAAATAATGAAAAGAATTTCTCGAAGGAGACGACATGACCCGGTGAGATACCTGACTTCAAGCGCGACGCTCACCTGGAATCGCGAGTCCGACAGTTGAAGGCGCGCAGCGTGCGCGTGGACGCGGCTATTGATGCGCCACGCTCCAGTGCAACCAGTGGGCAGCGGCGTCGTGCCCGAGAGGCATCGCCTGAGTTTCGAAAGGGTCTTAAAGCGCGTCCGTGCGGCGCTTGAGCTGTTCAACCCATTGGCATGGCACGCGCTGTGGGAAGCGGACCTCGCCGCAACGTTTCAACGGGAAAGGAGGCTTTATGAACGTAAGCACGCTGGCTTCGGTACTCTGCATCACGCTTGGTCTGACAGTCGCATCCGGCGTTTGTGCCGAATCGGTTTCCACGACACCGACGTCGGACACTACGGCGACGGCTAAAGCGAGTCAGAAAAGCATCAGGAAGGCGGATCATAAACTGGGTGCTGACGTTCGTCGCGCGCTCAGCAAGACAAGAGACATAACGGCGACAAACATCTTCGTTCGCGCGCGAAGCGGCGTGGTTACCCTAACGGGATCGGTGCCAGAGAGTGCTCAGATCACCAGGGCGGAGGAGATCGCCAGAGGCGTTGCCGGCGTGACGTCGGTAAACAACGAACTATCGCTTCAGCCCCAGAATTACCAGCGTCAATCCATCCCGCCGGATCGTACCTGACGGCAAGGACAAAGCGAGCGACTGCGAGGCGTACGAGCAGACCAACCGCCGCAAATCGATCTCTATGCTCCATGTCATCGCTTCGCTTCAAAATTGAAGCCTGATTCAATAATTCAGTAATACATAATATCTTGCAAAGGAGACGCTTAATGGACAAGATCTGGCTGAAGTCCTGTCCGGAAGGCGTGCCCAAGGAAATCGACGCAACGGTCTGTGGCTCGGTGACGGACCTGCTCAGCGAAAGTTTCCGCATCAATCGGGACAAGCGGGCATTTCTCTGCGTGGGCAAATCCATCATGTATGGCGAGCTCGATCAGATGTCGGCACGGCTCGCAGCATGGTTCCAGTCGCGTGGCATGAAGCCCGGCGCGCGCATCGCGATCACGATGCCGAAACGGGTGAAGCCGTGAAGCTCTTCATCGTGCGGCGTGACCAGCAACTCACCGAGACGGACGTGATCGCGTTTTGCGCGGAGCGCCTGACCGGCTACAAGCGGCCGCGAATGATCGAGTTTCGCGCGGAGTTGCCCAAGAGCAATGTCGGGAAGATCCTCAGGCGGGAGTTGCGCGACGGCAACGCTTAAGTACGCTCAGCACACAAAGCCATCGCGCTAATCAGCGCGATGGCTTTGTTACGTGCGGACCAGATGACCGGGACAGGGACGAAAAAAACTCCCGAAGGCACCTTTCAAAATTGTAGACCGCATTAAAAGTGTCACAACTTCGACAATAGGATGTCCCCTCGAGCGTTGGTCCGTCACTGTCACAAAAAACGCGTCAGTTCAGTCAGAGCGTCCTTGCTGACGGCATGGCGGCATATAGGGATATTCGAGTTGACAAGGCGTCTCGCATAGGCAGGAAACAATCCCGGCACTTCGAAACGGTACAGTGCCAAACACGGTATCCAATTTACGTATTCGCCGATCCTTGAGATCGAGCATGCGGTGACAGCGAGTGCAGAAGCGTCGTAGCGTACAAACTTCCGCGGCTTGTGCAGCTACCACTATCTTCTGCATTTCATGCAGTACGTGCTTCCCTTCATCCAGTGATAAAGTCCTCCAGCCATCGGCCCGCAACATCGCGCACGGATAATGTCCGGGCGCCCGGTACCTGGCTCAGCAGGAAGGCCTGCAGCCAGGTGTTGATCGCCTCTGCCGCCGCATGATTGGTGTTGAAAGCTGTCCGTATGAATTACTTCCCATGCGCCATGCTATTTTTCTGACAGTGCGCAGCCAGACATTGATAGTGTGCGTTCAGTAAATCAGGGGGAGTTGCTTGTCTACCCAATTTGAAGAGAGCGACTACGCGTTAAAGCCGCATGAACGGCCGTTGATACTGGGTAGTCCCGCCAGTCCCGACCATCCGCCGGCAAGGCGCTATGCCTATTTCGCGATCGGATGCCTGATCGGGATCACGCAAGGCCTGGGCAATGGGCTCGTGTCGGTGAACCTGGTTTACGCGCAGGGGACGCTCGGCCTCTACAGCGATGAGGCGACCTGGCTCACCGCCGCCTATTTCATGGTCTATGCGACCGCCAACCTGATCCTGGTGAAATTCCGCCAGCAATTCGGTTTGCGGCGCTTCGTCACCGCCGTGCTCGTCACTTATACCGCGATCGCCCTGCTGCATCTTTTCGCGCAAGGATTCTGGTCGGCGGTCGCCGTGCGAGCCATCAGCGCAATCTCCGCAGCCGGCCTCTCGTCGATGGGAATCTACTATCTGATGCAGTCGATGCCCGCACCCAAAAGGATGCTCGGCATGATCGTTGGCATCAGCGTTCCCCAGCTTGCGACGCCGCTGGCGCGCGTCTTGTCGCCCGGGCTGCTGCAGACGGGCAACTGGCACATGCTCGGTTGGTTCGAACTGGGGATGGCGCTGGCGACGCTTGCTGCCGTGATGGTCCTGCCCTTGCCGCCAAGCGAGCGCCGCAAGGTATTCGAGCCTGCCGACTTTCTGACCCTCGGGCTGCTGGCGCCAGGGCTGGCGCTATTCGTGGCGGTATTCTCCGAAGGCCGGATCGAATGGTGGACCGATCGCGCCTGGCTGGGCTGGGCTCTCGCCGCCAGCGTGGCCCTGATCGCCGCAGGCCTGATCGTCGAACACTGCCGCGTCAATCCGTTGATCAATACGCGCTGGCTGGGCACCCGCGAAGTGCTCCGCGTCATGCTGATCGCGGCAGCCATCCGCATACTCCTCTCCGAGCAAACCTTTGGATCGGTCGGCTTGCTGACGTTGTTCGGCATGCTCAACGACCAGATGATCACGCTCAATTCAATCATCCTGGCGGCATCGCTCGCCGGGATCGTCGTCAGTGCGTTGACCTTCAATCCCGGCAATCCAGGGAAGCCGATCGCCGTGGCTGCCCTGCTGATTGCGGTCGGGGCCTTCATGGATGCCGGCGCGACCAACCTGTCGAGGCCGGCAAATTTCTATGTCAGCCAGGGATTGATCGGCTTCGCCTCGCTCCTGTTCCTGGGACGGGCCATGGTGCTCGGCGCTTCGCGAATGGTACTGGCCGGCGGCCAGAATTATCTGGTGAGCTTCGTCGTCGTGTTCAACATCAGCCAGAGCGTCGGAGGAGTCGTTGGCAGCACCTTGCTCGGTACATTTCAGACGGTGCGTGAGAAGTTTCATTCGAACGAACTCGTCCAGTCGCTGGTCATGAGTAATCCGGTGGTCGCCGCGCAGCTTCGCGAGGGGGCGAGGCAACTGTCGCAACGCGTTTCGCGCGAAGCGAATGTTCTGGCCTATAACGACGTATTCTTGCTGGTGGGTTTGCTGGCAAGCCTGACCGTTGTTTGGGGCCTGGTAATCCAATGGTTGATGTGGCGACGAGGTGAAATTTCGCCTCTCATCCTTCTCCAGCAGAAGGCAATGAAATCACAGGCGGCACAAGCCAACAGGAAGAGCCCGGAATGAACGAGCCCAGGAAAGATCCGCCCGCGGGCGATAGCCAAACGCAAACCACCTCTTCTCCTGCCGCGGCGGCTGAGCCGCATGGCTGGCAGTTGCCGAAGAAGAGTCCGGTGACGATCATCGTCATCGTGCTGCTGGCGCTGTGCGCGATCGGCGTGGTCCTGCGCGCCTGGCGTCTGCCGCCTTTCGCCGGCACTTCGGAGGATACCGACAACGCCTATGTGCGCGGGCTGGTGACGACCATCAGTTCGCAGGTGAGCGGCTATGTCACCAGCGTGCCGGTCAACGATTTCGCCGAAGTGAAGGCCGGCAGGATTCTCGCGACCGTCGACGACCGCATCTACGCCGCGAGGGTCGCGCAAGCCGAGGCCAATCTCGCCGCACAGCAGGCGGCGTTCGCCAACTCCGCGCAATCGCAGCGCTCGCGCGAACTGGCGACGCACAGCCAGGACGCGAACATCGCCGCCGCGCGTGCGCAACTGGTGCGTGCCGAAGCCGACATGCGCCGCGCAGACGCTCTCGTCAAAGATGGATCGCTTTCGAAACGCGAGTACGACCAGACCCGTGCCGCGCTGCTCGCGGCACGGGCCTCTCTCCAACAGGCCGTCGCGGGCCGCTCCATCGGTACGGAAGATGTGCGCACCGTGGTTGTCGCGCGGGCGGGATTGCAGGCGGCGATCGATTCCGCCAAAGCGGCGCTGCGCAGCGCGCAGGTCGACCTGGAAAACACCGTCATTCGCGCGCCTGTCGATGGACAACTCTCCGAAATCGGCGTGCGCAACGGCGACTACGTCACCGCGGGGACGCAACTGATGTCACTGGTACCGCACACCATCTGGATCGTTGCGAACTACAAGGAGGCGCAGACGCATCGGATGCGCGCCGGCCAGCGCGTGACGTTCCGGGTCGATGCGCTTGGCGACGCGGAGCTGCATGGCCATCTCGAGACAATATCCCCGGCAACGGGATCGGAGTTCGCGGCGATCAAGCCCGACAATGCGACCGGCAATTTCGTCAAGGTGGCGCAGCGCATTGCCGTACGTATCAGCGTCGATCCGGGACAGGAATTGGCGCGGCGGCTGCGGCCGGGCATGTCGGTCGAAACCGCGGTCGATACTCGCGACGGTGACCGATGAACCGCTGCGTCCTTAGCCTCGGCGTTGCCCTGCTGCTGTCTGCTTGCGCGGGGCCGCAAGTAAAAGTCGCAGCCGTGCCCGATGTCGTGGAGCCCGCGGCGTGGCAACGCGATGCCGGGCAGACGATCTCGCTGGACCAAGCATGGTGGCGGCAATTCGGCGATCCGGTATTGACTGCGCTGGTGGAAAAGGCGCTTGCCAGCAATACCGATATCGGCAAAGCAGCCGGTCGCGTGCGCGAGGCGCGCGCAGACGCAGCGATCGCCCGTGCGGCGTTGCTGCCCACGCTCAACGCCGGCTTCGATAATGCCGGGCGCTCCCGTATCGTCAGCCCCTTTGGTACACCGCTCGAACTGAGCACCGGACAAGTAGACATCGAGGCTGCATGGGAAGTGGATCTGTTCGGCCGGCTGGCCGACCAGCGCGCCGCGGCGCGCGACGCGTATCTCGCCAGCTCGGCAGCACGCGACGCCATCCGGCTGTCAATCGCCAGTTCGACGGCCAGCGGCTATATCACGCTGCTCAGCCTCGATGCACAGTTGAAGATCGCACAGGCAACGCTCACCGCGCGCGCGAATTCGCTGCGCCTGGCTAAAACGGAATTCGAGAACGGCTATTCGTCCCGGTTGGAACTGCAACAGGCGCAGTCGGAATATGATTCGACCGCGCAACTCATCCCGCAAACGAAGCTCGCGATTACGCGCGCCGAAGATTCGCTGAGCGTACTCACCGACGATATCCCAGGCGGTATCCCGCGCGGCGGGGTGCTCGATGCGCTGACCGAGCCGGTCATTCCGCAGGCCTTGCCATCGGGGCTTTTGCGGCGGCGTCCCGATGTCGCCGAAGCGGAATACCAGCTTGCAGCCGCAGACAAGTCGCTGGCCGCGGCGCGCAAGAACTTCCTGCCACAGTTCAATCTGGCGGCCTCGCTTGGCCGGTCCTTCGGCACAGAGCAGGTATATCCGTTCAACATCTGGTCGTTGGGCGGAAGCATTCTCGCGCCGCTGTTTGAGGGGGGCAAGCTGACTGCCTTGGCCGAAAAGGCCGGTGCGCAGCGCGATCAGGCGGCATTCGCCTATCGGGGGACCGCCCTCACCGCAATCAGCGAGGTTGAAAAAGCGTTGGCCGCCGCGCAGCGCCTGGATGAGCAGTTGGTGATGGCCATCGCCCAGCGCGATTCGCTGTCCGAACAGTTGCGGATCGCCACCAATCGCTATCGCGAAGGCTATGCGACCTATCTGGATCAGCTCGACGCGCAGCGCAACCTGCTTTCCGCGGAACTCGGTGTCGTCCAGCTTCGAGCCGATGCCCTTGCAGCACGCGTGACCCTCTATCAGGCGATGGGTGGCGGATGGAGCGCCGATATGATCGACAGAGCGGACGCGGATTAGCTAACGTGTCTGTGTCTTCCCCTCCCCGGATTTGTATGACCGGCGTATTTCAATCGTCCAGAGGGTTATTCAGTCAGCCTCTACGGCCCTCAAAGAAACTTTCGCAGCCTGCGCGCTAGCCAGTCCGGTTGCTCCTCGGCGATGAAATGCCCGCAGTCAGGCACAACGTCGCCTTCCAGCAATCCCGCACGTCCTTGCAATTGTTCGTACAGATACGACCGCCAAGGCGAATGGTCGCCCCCAAGCGCGAGTACCGGCATGGCAAGTGACACGCCATTCGCCGCGTTGTCAGCCGCATCCTGCGCAAACGCCCGGTAGTATTCGAACCCCGCGTGCAGCGACGCGGGACGCGCGTAAGCCGCGGCATAAAGGCGGGCATCGGCGTCGGTGATCGCGTCTTTCTGAAAAGCGTTGTTATAGAACCAGTTCAGGTACGTCAATTCGCGGCCTGTCACGAGCGCCTCGGGCAAATACGGAATCGCGTGAAACGCGAAATGCCAGCGCGGCCACTTGCCCTTGACTGTGTCCCAGTCTTTCAGCCCTGGAATCGGGTCATCCATGACCGCGAGCCGCGTGAGCTCCGCGGGAAACTGCTGGGCGTAGGCATAGGCGATCGATGCACCCAGATCGTGCCCGATGAGCGCGAAGCGCGAATGCCCGAGCCCGTTCACCAGCGCCCGGATATGACGCGCAAGACCGGGTTTGTCGTAGCCGTCCGGCGGCACATCCGAGTCGCCGAGCCCGGGCGTATCGATCGCGATGACGTGAAAGTCCGTTGCCAGCAGCGGCATCACCTTGCGCCACGCCCGCCAGGTCTGCGGCCAGCCGTGCAACAACACGACAACCGGGCCAGCCCCGCCTTCAACGTAATGCATCCGGAATCCATTGACGAACGCATGGCGGCTCACGAAACCCTCGGGTGTGTCGACGACAGCGCCAGGGCCTGCGAGCCCGGCATGGGCGTGTGTCGGCGCGTCGATCAGGGACGAAAGCATCAGGCCGGTCGCAAGGCGCCCAAGCATGCGGCGACGTTGCACGGGTGTCTGAATCCGAGTCATGGGGTTACCTGTTCAAATGAGACGTTGAGCCGCCGCCTTCGGGCAAACGAATGCGCGAACACGAGCGGTTGGTAGCCGGTATGATCGCTAGCATTCCAAGGCAAGGAAATACTGGATATGAGCAATCTGAGTTTGTCCGCAAAACAAGGAATGTTCGATATCGAGGACCTGCGGCTCCTCGCCGCGCTGGCCCAGGCGAAAACGCTGGCGGGCGCCGCGCGCGCACTGCAACTCAACCATGCAAGTGCCTGGCGACGGTTGAGCCACCTTGAGCGCCGGCTTGGCGTGCGTCTTTTCGAACGCAGCCGGACGGGCTATCTCTCGACGGTCGCGGGAAGTGCAGCCATTGCAATGGCGGAGCGCGTGCTGCACGAAATCGACGACACCGGGCGGCGGCTCGCCGGGCACGACCTGAGGCTGACAGGAACGGTGCGCCTGACAACCACCGAAGCGCTGTTCGGTTTCATCGCCCCCGCGCTTGCGGCATTGCGTCACTCGCATCCAGGGCTTCTCGTGGAAGTGGTCGTAGCGAACGCATTCTCCACCCTGACGCGTCGCGAAGCCGACATCGCGCTACGGCCTGCGGTGACGGTGCCAGACGATCTGATTGCACGCCCTCTTGCAACCGTCGCGTCCGCAATATATGGCGCACACGGGTACCTCGCGGACAAGATCGTTGCCGATCCACTTGCGCTCGACTGGTTGAGTCCCGACGAAAGTCTGGCCCATCTTGCGTCGTCGAAGTGGATTGCGACGCGAATCGATCCCGCACGGATCGTGCATCGGGCCAATTCGCTGGTTGCGTTGCGAGAGGCGGCGAGCGCGGGCATGGGCATCACGCTGTTACCGTGCTTTCTCGGCGATACCGACCGGCGGCTACGCCGTATGACACCGCCGCTTGCGGCTGTCACGTCGACGCTATGGCTCGTCGGTCACCCCGATCTCCGTCGCATGCCGCGTGTTCAAACGGTGGTCAATGCAATCGCCGGGTACGTGTCCGACCATCGCAATGTGCTCGAGGCACCGCACGATGAACCCAGCTCCCCCGCTCGCCGAGGACGCCGGGCCACCGGTGCAAAGGTCGTGAAAACACAGCCGCCCGGAAAGTGATCCGACGTTCAAGCGCGATCCCCGGGGCGGTTCGAAATGGTCGCGGCCCTTCACCAAAGACGCGTCGACGGGATCATCATCGCGCCCTCTTGCGGTCTCAACAACAGCGCGCTGACCTACCTGCGCGAACAGCGTATTCCTTCGGTGATGGTTGATCGTCTTCCCGATGTCGCCCTCGACGGTGTCGGAGTCGAGAACCGGTAGGTGCTTGCGACGATGGTGACTCACATGGTGAGCCATGGACACGAGCGGATCGGCTTCCTGGCAGGCCAGTCCAATTTCACCACTGCGCTGGAGCGGGCAGATGGATTTCGCGACGGAAGAAACCGAGACCATCCGGCTGAGCCCGACCTTCGCGATCAGAAATTCCTGTGGTTGCAAATAGGCGCGTCAGGGAGCGGCGGGGTAGTCGACATATCCTTGCGATCCCCCCTGGTAGTAAGTCTCCACGGATGAGGATGCAAGCGGCAGGCCCTCGCGAAGGCGTCGCACGAAATCGGGATTGCCGATGAACGGTTTGGCGAAGGAAACCAGATCGGCCTGCTTGTTCTCGATCGCCGTATTGGCGGAGGCGCCGTCAAAGCCGAAGTTCGCGATCAAGGTGCCGTTGAAGCGGGCGCGGTAGTAGCCGATCGTGTCCTGCAGGGCGGCGATGGGCGTGCCCGACAAGTCGTCGAGCGTTCTGCCAAGCTGAAGGTGAGAAAGCGGAAGTTCATTGAAACGGTCGACAAGATAGTCGTAGGTTTCGATCGTCTTGTCGGTCAGTCCGAAGCCACCCATTGCGAGCGCCGGGCTGATCTTGATGCCTACACGCCCTGGTCCCCAGACCGCGATGAGCGCGTCGAGAACCTCCAGGACGATCCGCGTTCGGTTCTCCGCGCTTCCGCCATAAGCGTCTTCGCGGATATTCAGCGTGCTGTTGAGGAATTCAGGCAGGAGATACGTGGTTGCCGCATGCAGCTCCACGCCATCGAAGCCGGCCTCCAGGGCATTCTTCGCAGCGGTTCCATAGTCGGCGATGGTCGAGCCGATTTCTTCAAGCGACATGGCACGCGGCGTCACCGTGTCCTTGAACCCTTCAGGTGTGAATGCTTTCAGGCCGGGGTTCACTGCGGATGGAGCGACGGGTAGCTCGCCGTCGAAGAAGTCGGGATGCGAGATCGCCCCGGAATGAGCAAGCTGCGCGAAAATTGTCCCGCCTTCGGAATGCACGGCAGAGGTGACGGCCCGCCAGCCCTCGATCTGCTGTTCGGTAAAGAGGCCGGGAGCGTTGATGAATCCGATTGCTCGCGGGCTGATCCAGGTGCCTTCGGTGACGATGAGGCCAGCCCCCGCTCGCTGGCGATAGTATTCGACATGAAGCTCTGTGGGCGCGAATTCGGCATTGCGCGCGCGGCCACGCGTCATGGACGCCATCACCACACGGTTTTTGAGTTGAAGTTCGCCGAGCGCGTAGGGAGTGAAGAGAAGCGCTTGGTTAGAAGAGGTCATGGCTGATACTCCGGAAAAATGGCTTTGCTTCTTCGAGGCTCTTACCGGATCAGGCTGGCAAGAGGCCGATGGCTCGAACGGCACGCAGGTCATGACGGCGACGCAGATCATGCAGGTCGGTCGTGAGAGTGAACGCCCGGCGACAATGACCGGAACGGTAAGCGTGCTGGATCCTTCATTCGTGTTCGGCATGTCGGGGGCAACTTCAACAATGATTGGCTTATTCAGAAATTCGCGGTAGTCTGAAAAAACAACTTTGTTAAATGCGATTTCTGAATGAATGACAGGTTCTTCTCGTTGCAACTGTTCGCGCGCGTCGCGAGGAGCGGGAGTTTTTCCGTTGCCGGGCGCGAGATGGGCATTTCGCAGCCTACGGCGTCGCGGATCGTGGCCGCCCTCGAAAAGCAAGTCGGCGTCGCGCTCCTTGTTCGAACAACTCGAGCCGTGACACTCACCGAGGCAGGCTCCGACTATCTGTCTCGTATCGAGTCCATCCTGGCTGCCCTGGAAGAG
>Ga0073928_10009124_pt1 | contig 12174 bp, 18 predicted proteins | sample PaiPotPPA55metaG_FD_76969 | JGI IMG/M metagenome (GOLD analysis project Ga0073928, IMG submission 76969) | Iron sulfur acid spring bacterial and archeal communities from Banff, Canada, to study Microbial Dark Matter (Phase II) - Paint Pots PPA... ...
CTTGGCTCTCCTGTCCACCCGGCCTCCCCTTGGGCGACTGAGCCCGAAGCGGAGTACACGGTATCTGGTTTTCAGTAAGGTGGGGCCAAATCAAAGTATCGAATGGGGCCAAATCAGAGTATCAAAATCACAATTCGCAGTAACGCATCATGCCCGCGTCCGCAAAGACGAGTGTGGCGAGCCGATCATCAACGGAAAGCTGTGGAAGCATCAACCCAAGCCGGGGCGGACGTACGGCCATCACATCTATGAGCATGGGGATAGTCGGTTCGGAGTCATGCTGATGTTTGACTCTGCTCGGAAGTGGAATAACGCCAAGAAAACTTTGACCGCCTCAGGTTTTACGATCAAACAGAATGCGGAGACCGAAGGCACCGCCCTTTTCGATCCCGAGAACAAGTCGCAAGCGAAGCTGGCCATGAAGATTACGGGCGCGAGAATTCGTCGTCAGCTTTCCCCGGAGAAGCGTGAGGCCTTAGTTGCACGTCTGCAGTCTGCCCGAGCGAAGCAGCCTATTGTAAAAATGAATGGGACCCGTCTTGGTTTTGATCCTTTGAACAACCTGGAGTTACTTCCGTGCGCTACGAGTTAAATTTATGGTCTGATTCAGAACGATCACCAATGTCTGAGAGATCACAAAGACTGGCGGCACACGCTCGGCAATTTGCTAAAAACCAGCCCGCAGCAGATGCGGCGAACGTGAATCGTAATCGAATGCTGAACGAAGGGTTTGCTCGGTTGCGAGACAAAATTGAGCAGGAATTTCGCACACAAGTTGATGAGTTTAACGGAGAACCTGATCGCGGAACGACTCTAGCTTGTCGATTCTTCGAGGATAAATTAGAAGTTGTAAAAGTAGACGACGCGGAGTCTGTTGTGTCTGTCCATTCGGACTCTCATTTACGAACGGCAAAGATAGTGTGTAACACCCTAATTAAATTTAGGTATTTGTTCGAGGTTCGTTTGAATTCCACGGAAACAACTTGGTATCACGTGGCAGGCGAAAAGAAATCAGATTTTTCGGCGATTACGAGCGTTGACTGGATTGTTGAAAAAGCCTTATACGCCTTATTTGGTCTTTTAACCCAGTAACCCGTCTGCTGGACGTGAACTATTCAGGATATGTCCGCCGTCAAACGCCTGAGAAATTAGAAACCGAGCGCAAAAAGGGAGTCTTTCGAACGCCCTATGGCTCAACGGCAAAAATGGGGCGCGATTCTTACCGCGAGTAATTTGCAGTCGGGATTAACTCTTGCTTGGGGTTTATGTCTCTTTAGCGGGTTGAGTTGCGTCTGCGTCCGCTGCGACAGTGACTTCGACTTGAGCATCTTTTTTTAAACTGACGGCATTACCCGACACATCTTGCAACGTGTTCTCAACCCGTATCTCTCGGTATAAGTCGTCAGCGCCCTCAATCACGATTTGGGCCTGTTCGGGCTTGAGGCCATAAATTGCTGGGATTATCTTGTCAACCGTTGCCGGAAGGGTGACTGTCGCCTTGGGGTCGTCCTCTTTAGTTTTAAGGGTCATCGCAAGGGCCTCCTAGTCTCAATGCGGTTCGAACACAGCGTTAATAGATTCAACTAAATGGCCCATACCATCCGGTTTCGAGAGCACATCGGCAATTAGAACGCGTTTTAACATTTGAACCGACTATCTAAGGTTTTTTGTGTGGGCTCAATACATGTATTGCTGTATGTCGGGTGCGCAACATTAATCTTAACGAATGCGGGTGCAGGCGAAGTTGTGGACGCTCCACGTAGTAACACCACAAAATATTCGACTAAAAAACCCAGCGTAAAGGAAAAATCAAATGGGACAAACACTAAATGGAAATGTTGATACAAGCGCAACGAACGGATTTACCCCCGGCAAGTGCGACCAGACTAACGGAGGTTGGCCTGCGAATATGGCAGGTCCGGGAGGAGCGTGGGCGACTCAGCAGGCCGAGTGGCGAGCGGCTTGGATAAAAGCGGGACTCGACCCAAACAATACCGGTTCGATCATGGGCACTCCCGAGAAGAATATCCCAACCAATGTCATAGCGAACCCAGGCCTGCCAGTTGAAGCACCAAACGCGGAAACTTCGCTTGTTAAAAATGCGGACGGCAGTGTAGTTGGCCGGATGCAAGGAACCAGCGTCGTATTTAATTTGCCTGTTAAATCTGCCTAGCCTGTTCAGTAACTGACGCGTCTCCGAAAGAGACCCTAAAACAATTCCTAAAAAAACACGCGGGGCACACTCCCCGAGCGAAATAATCTAACGAGGCTAAATATGGGACAAACTTCCCAAAATATAGATCAAACCGCAGGCGATTGGGCCTGGCGGCAGACTCCAGGCTTGCGGAATCCGAATCCAGTTCCGACCGACGCGCCGACTCAATCAACTCTCGCACCTGTTCCACCTTTGGCTGTCGCATTTAATAAAGTGGCACCGGCTCCCGCTCCGATAGCGATAACTAAAAAAACTGACGGCTCTACCGCCACGGCGAACGGGCAAATTGGCGGCACGAGCTGCGTTATAAATAACCCGGCATAAGTCGTGACACTCTATATTTTAAAAGCCATCCCGAGCGGACTAATCAAAATCGGGATTAGCGATCAATTCGACCGCAGACTATCCGCGATTCGCCGCCAGAATTCAGAAAGCGTTGAGGTAGTCCGCACATATCACGGCGACGGCGAATATATCCGACAGTTGGAAAAAGAGCTTCACGAAGAACTACACGCGATTCGCTGGCAGTGCGAATGGTTCTACAGCGGCTCTGAAGTTGATTGCGTTGTTAGCCGCCTGGATCGTGACTTTAGTTTTACATCGGGCTGAGGATGCTCCCTTACGATGTTGCGAGATTCGCATCAATAGCGTTCTTTTCGAAAGCCGAATAGACATTCCGGCTTAGTATGATGAGATCATCCGGTGTAATTATCATTCAATTAATGAGGCTCAGATGATTCGGAAAATCTACCGTCTCTTCATTCTTCTTCTTTTCGCCACTCCACTTTTCACCCCGGCTCAAGAATGCAAGTTGAAGTTCGCGGTCGTGTATAACGACGGGAAGGCATTACAAGTCGGGCTAACGCCTGAGCAAAAGAAGATGTGGGACCACGATGGCCCGAAAAAATACAAGGGCATGTGCCTCGACGCGAAAGAGCAGAATTACGTTGTCCTCTGGAGTGAAGGACTCAATGGCGCAGAACTCGCCAAAGCTGGCCTCGACCGTTTCAATCTGGCAAGGTCTACTCCGAGTGAAGGTCCCTCATCCGTGGACACGAATTCAAGTTTGATGAGTCGAACTATCCATATTCGTCCTTCTCCGATGGTGCGAGCAAAAACGGATTACTTCATTCTAGATACCTCGAAAATCCCGTATGTTGTAATACGTCAAGGTCAGGGCTCACAGGATGTTCCGCTGGGCAGCGCTAATCAACCGGGCCACAATGTCAGGACCTCCGATTTGGCTTCGACGATATCCGATCCCACGGCTGCTCTAGAAAACGCGCTGAAATGGCTTAAGAAGGAAAAGAAACTCTGAGAAAGTTGTTTGTGGCGGTGAGTTCTAATTTTCTTCGAGGCCCAATCAGCGTTCAAAAAGCACCTGCATAATCTTTCCTCCGAAGTTGTACATCCGTCGCGTCGTCATCTTGTCACGGTGAATTTAATCCCGAAAGATTTGTACCGCAAGATTTTACCAAGTAACCATTTCCATTTTATGAATTTCTGTCCAGTAATGGGCAGGAGGCGGGGCCAATGCGTAAGCAACCCCTAATCGCAATCGCCCTCGGATTGAGGGAGAGGCGTGACTTGGCAGCTCGGAAAGACGGGCGTCGCGGTGAAGGCGACTGGTACCGGGTTTTTCACGGATTGAGGATTAACCTCCCCAACTCACTAGAGGCGACCCGGCACCACTTTTTTGTGCAGGCCCTTTTTATTCTCTGGCCGCTAAAGCGCCAGTTTGACGAACATTTTAAAAATGAAAGAAGAAATGCATGAGTCAGCCAATTAAAGTTTCAAACGGAACGCCGGATGGCAGCTTCTCTGTAATAGATAATTCGGCGGCTCCCGCTATTTCCGTTCTGAATGCAGGCGCTCCAATCGGATATGACACTACGGCCCCTGGCGCAATCGCTCAGGGAACAAATGTTTTTTCAAACGGGTCGGTGTTGCTGGACAGCGTGAATGATACGGCACCAAATACTTACGACATGGCTACAGTTGTCGGAAATCCCGTCTTGAACATCGCACCAATCGGAAAGACCCTAACAACCGTACTTAACAATTCAACGACTGGCCTGCGGATTCTGCTAAAGAACCCTGGGTAGGACTAAATCATTTCAGTGTTTCTTGGTTGCCGATTGTTGGGCACCCTTCGCAGTCTGGATACAAAGCAGTTCAAGGAAAACAAATGGCTCAAATTGATTCAGTTCTATATCTCGGTACCCCAGGCGGACCCGCTAACGTAACCGTGGAAGTTCACTTACCGAACGGGCAAGGGTCCGTCCTAAATAATCCTAGCGATTTTCCGTATGTGGACCCGACATCTGCGGGGACGACAGTTACAGGAGCACCAGTCGTTGCAACAAAGCTCACGGTCGCGGGAGTTCGTTTCAGCAACCCTTCTTGAAGAAAGGAGCGCATCCTTGGAGCCAAAGACCTGCAATAACGCACGTCATCTTGAGTTAATCAAAAGCACGCGGCTCGACCGCTGCCCGTCTTGCCTGGAAATGCCCTTGTGGCGTTTCCCGCGTCGGCTGCCAGAAGTGCGAGAATCAATGAACGGCATAGTCAAAATATACGATTCCCAGAAATTTGTCGGAACAATCGAGGACGCCGAGGGCAAGCTTCACCTCGTGAAGCGCAACAGCATGAGGCGGGACATCCTCTTGCGAGAAGGGATGCGCGTCTCTTTCGTTTCGGTCAATCTCTCGGACGGGGCGAATGCTCAGCAGATTCGTCTTCTGTAAAAGAAGACTTTTAAAACGGCCTCGGTTTGCGGCATTCCGCACCCCTTCGCAGTATCAATTCTCAAAGTTAATTTCAGGAAACTAAAATGCCATCCAGCAAAGACAGCCTAACCAGCAAAGACAATCCAGTTCATATAACGGTGAGCGGCGCGAAGGGCGAAGTAACAATCGTCCTCGATAACCCCGGCGTTGCCGCGACTAGTCTCGCTGCGGGCGGGAAGCAGATCACCCCTTCACTGATTCATAAAAATCCTGCTTAAACAAGATTCACAAAACTCGGAGAGAAAAACAAATGGGAATCCGTGAAGGCGATGCGCTGCCTTACTTGCGCCTAAAGCAAAAAATGAATCCTTCCGACTGCAATGCCGTCCTGAGAGACGGCTCAAAAGTCGAAGTGTTGATGTACAAGGGAAGGCCCGTCGTTGAGATTGACCATCAGTTTTTCGAGGCGGCAGCAATTTCGGGCTTTCTTCGATATGAAAAGAAGCCGACAGCGTACCAAATCGTCCCCGAGCCCCCTGTTCAGTTACCCGACAACTGGGCGGCCAAGGACGATCCGATTGCCGGTAGCGAGTCGGTTCGAATTGCCGAACGATGGAACGGTTCGCAGCTTTATAAGCGGAATTTAGTCCGCGAGCAGCATGGGCCGCTTACCATCGAGAAATTTATCGGCGTGGATCAACAAAATCCGTATGTTCGCTACTACCTTTGCCGCTGTAAATGCCACAACAGAGAAGTTCGCGCCTCTCAAAGCGACATTTTGATGTCGAGAGTAACGAGTTGTAAGAACGAAAAACCAATTCCGTCCACAGTGTCGGAAGGCAGAATTCGAAACATTGCAGGATTATTTTAAACAACGGAGATATGAAACAAAATGGAATCAGCACATTACAAGGCTCTCGCCATAAAACAGGGCGTGGCCGAAGAATCCCTAATTCGCAGACCTCTAACCTACGCAGAGTTTAGCGCCATGAACGAAGCCGAGAAAAATTGGCACCTGTGTGAGAACTCAAAAGCGGTAGATGCCGTATACGCCGACAATGAAAACGAAATCCGCGAGTTAAAATCTTTGACAAAGAGTCAAATTGCAGAGGTTTTTAATCAAACAGACCGTTCGCACCCCGCCGTGAAAAACACAGCCGCGAATTTTGATGCATTTATTGCGAGATACCCGCAGTACATCCACCTTCCAATACACGTCGCGGACATTATTATTTGGCTACGAAAAAACTCCATGCTACCCGAAATCGATAACATCGTTATCGCTTGGAAAGCCCTCGCAAGAGAGGGAGCGATAACTATAGATGGGTCCGCTACCGGCTTGGTGGATGAGACTGAACTAACCGGCAAGGCTCTGCAGTTCCACCCACATTTAAACGCCCTGTTGCTGCCTGTAACTCCCGTACTTGCTCTGGAACGTCGGGTGCGACGAATGAGTGACGAAGATTTTAAAAAGTGGGACCGAGAACAACACGGCCCCAAAGGACTGCCGTGGGTAATCGACCAAAGAATCAAACAGGCTTTCAACACCTTGGCCGCCAATCACCCTGAATTCAGAATGAACGATGATGAGAACAAAACTAAATTGTTGGATTACATTCGCAAATACAGTTCCACTATTGATGCCTTCTCCGTGGAAGCGGCCTTCAAGGCACTGAAGGCGGCGGGTGAGCTTAATCTAAATGACAATGTAATTGTCGAGACCTCCAATCAGACCAAGTGGACCGACTACTCCCAGATTGAACCGAAGCACCTAACAGACAAGCAGGAATCTCTGAGCGATAAGATTGCGCGGATGGACGCCAAGGAATTTCGGGAATTTATTTCAAAACCCGCAAACCGCAGAGCAGTGGATTCACTATGAGCAAAGTAGTTGACCTAACAGGGAAAATATTTGGTCGCCTGACGGTCATTGAACGCGCTGAAAACGATATTCGCGGCAAAAGCCGATGGAAAGTGTTGTGCGACTGCGGCGGCACAAAAATCGTCCCCGGTAACGGTCTCAAAAGAGGGACCAAGAGCTGCGGATGCCTGAACCGAGAAAAGGCCGCCATTCAAATAAATCTGAATCGGCCTAAAGTAAGCCCGACGAGTTCTCATGGCGGTTCCTGTAAACCGCAATTAATTCTTATTTATCAAGTTTATCGCGGCATGCTTAACCGCTGCTACAACACTAATCAAAAGAGCTATAAGGACTACGGAGCCTTGGGAGTTACCGTTTGCGACCGTTGGCGAGGGAAGAAAGGTTTTCCGAATTTCCTCGCTGATATGGGAGAGCGTCCCGAAGGCACTTCACTTTCTCGTTTTGGTGACATCGGCAACTACGAGCCCATTAATGTTTCTTGGCATACACGGAAAGAACAGGCCGCCGAACAAAGAAAAAAGCGCTTACTACAGCCGCAGAATAAAAAACTTAAGGCCGTTCATTCAGTTGTGACCGCCCTCCCGATTTTTGCAACGCAATATTTAGAAAGTTACACAGGACAATAAAATGGCAATCGACAACACACAGACTTTACCCGGTGCGGTACCGCAGAACGATTCAGGAGCGCAACCTCAGATGGTGAGGCCCGTCGCACCCGCACCCCAAGCGCCCTCGCAGGCTCCGCAAGCGCCGACCCAGCAGCCCGCGCAACAGGGTCCCGCTGCGCCATCCGTAACCACACCTCCCGTTGCTCCGTCCCCGAATCAGCGATTACATTCCTTTGTGTCGTCCGTGCTTGGCGGAATCACGTCCTCGCTCGCGGGTCAGCCTGCTGTGAAGTACACGGTCGATCCGACTACGGGAAAGATAGGACCCGATCCGAATCAGCCTCAAGATACACGCGGTAATCAAGTCCGCAGAATTTTTGGAAACGCGATGACGGGATTGGCAGCAGGCTCAAGAGTAGGTGGCAAGGGTTCTGGTTTAGCTGATGCGTTGTCAGGTTTGGGCTCTGGTGCGGAAGCAGTAACCGCCAGTTCCCAAGCTGCGGATAAACAGGCCAAACAGCAAGCTAACGATGACTTTGAGCGGCAGCAACAAAAATTACTCCGTATGAGGGACATAGCTTCCGGCAACATGCACCTGTACACGATGATTCAGGAACAGCGCCGAATTGAAGAGGACCGCGATCCCCATCGTGCTCAATCCCTAGGCTGGGCTAAGGCTGCGGAAGACGCGGGCGTACCGGTTCAATACGCTACGTTGTCCGAGCTAAACCAAATGCGCGAGTCCAATCCTCAACTTATAGCCACACACCAAGTCCTGCCCATCGGCATGAAACCCGTCACGGACCCACAAGGCAATCCCGTGATGGATGAAAACGGGCAGGCGAAAATGGACCCGCAGTTCGCTGTAATTGACGGTCTTCATGACGGAACTTTGTCTGCGCCTGAATCGTTCGTTTCTGACCTGCAGAAATATGGCAAGTACGCAGGAATTACGGGCCAAGACAATCTGAAAGCTGGCGATGACATCTCGATGCAGCACTTCGTTCGGCTCGCGCGAGCTATCACTGAAGGCAAGAAAAAGGAGTTAAGCGGTTGGGTCAAGCCCGAGGTGGTGGTAAACGACAAAGGTCAAAGATTCGAACGGAACAACAACACTGGGGAACTCCGCGAAGCTAAGGCAATTCCAACTAGCGACGTTAAGAATCTGGCCGACGCCAACAAAAAGGACACCAGCGGCGAAGTTACACCCCTGGAGAAATTCAAACAGGATCGCGAAGACCAGAGAGCCCGAATTAGGAAGGCATCGGAGGACAAGGCCGGGCAGAATGCAGACGTTTTCGGCAACGTGTCTAGCCTCCCTGGGAAGGAGTTCAATAAACGGTACGATTCCTTCAACAAATCGAAGCACTATCAAACTCTCGGCGTACTCCAGGGCAGTTACGATCAATTCCAACAAGCGGTAAAGGATATTGATTCGGGTAAGCCCCTGAGCGGTGCGCAGTCAGTCGTCCAGTTGTTTAACGCAATTGGCATTAGTGCAACTCCGCTCGCCGGGAAGGGCTTCCGCATCAATGAAAACACGGTGAAGGAACACGTTGAGGCTCGGGGGCTTGACCAGTCAGCTTTGCAGAAACTTGAGAAGCTGGAAACCGGCGCAGTCATCACAGAAAAGCAACTGAAGGACTATGCCGGAATTGCTTCCCAGGTTTACAAAAACTCCTTTATCAATGCGGCCAAAGAGCAGAAGCGCCAACTTGGCTACATTGACGTTTTGCCACTCGGCAACAACGAACCCGTAGACCCGATGACCGCCAGTTTATATTTGCAGACTGCCGGAGGAGATCGTGCCAAAGCAGAAAGTGCTTTGAAAAAGAGCGGCTGGGTTATCCCGCAACGCTAGGAAAAAATAATGGCTAACGAAAATCAAACTACAAATGATTCATTTTGGGACCGTGTAGAAGGCGCTACTAAAACTGGCAGCACCTCTGCCGCTTCTTTAGATACACCGACAAGTTCCGATTCCAGTCAAACGGTTGCACATGGTTTTTGGGACCGGGTTGAGGGCAAAAAATCTTCGATGGGCGCGGATGTCGTTACTATCGGCGGTCAGCCGGTCAATCTGAAGACGGGTGTCGGAGCGCAGCAAGCATCCGTTTCTCAGGCTCAAGACGCGACGGCAAGCCAGGTTAGATCACCGCAAGGACACGTCACCTCTAACCCCGCAACACCTTCGCCTATGTCCCGAGGCGGGTACGGTATGCCAGGAAATCTTTTGCCCGATATCGGAACGCCCGAGAGGGCCGCAGGGACAAAAATGGCAACTACGATGGGAGCAGCCGCTGCAGCGCCCGCAATATTGCCAGAAATGGCAGGTAGCGGGTTCCTTTCATACATGGGGAGATTACTTGCCCGTGCAGGATTATCCGGTGCGGGAGCAGGCGTTGGTAATTCCGCAGGCCAGGCCATAACCGGCGACAATCCGCTCTCTACAGACAATCTTAAAGAATCGGGAAAAATTGCCGCGACTCAAGCAATTCTCTCGGCACCATTCGAGGCTGTGGGAGGCCTCCCGAGAACAAAGTTAGGCCGATCCATGATTAACCAGTCCCTCGGTGCACAGACCCGCGATATCACATACGGGAATCCTGCCAAGGCTTTAATTGACGAGGGCATTAATGATGTAGCGACCGGCGATTTTGAAGCCTACAAAGATGCATTGCGGTCAGGCAAGACTCCCGCCGAAGCGTCGAAAGCAGCGGGTGGCAGATTCGCTTCAGTCAATCAGCGGATCGAAGAATACGGGCCGCGACTAGAAAAAGTTCTGTCTCAGTCCCAACAAACTATCCCAGTTGCCGACGCTATCGACGCTCCCTTGCATAAAGCGGCTTTCGAAATCATTGGTAATTCTGCAATGACTGATGAGGTAAAAGATGCGGCCATTCACCAGCTCGGCGCTTTCCAGAAATCTTTAAAGGAAGGTCTCGGGAAAGACGTTTCACCTCTCCAACTCAATAAAATAAAACAGTCGCTCGGCAACCGCATGAATTGGGGAGGGACAATTTCAGTTACTGACGACATCAAGCCAGCACTCCGAAGCGTTTATGGCATGATGAATAAACTCATTTCCAATGCGGTTCCTGAAGCTAAGGAACTCAACGAGAGACTTTCAAACCTCTACGCAGCACAATCCGACCTCGAAACATTAACAAAGGCAGAAGAGGTTGGACGCGGCGGCGGAGCGACTGCCGGAAAAATCGGCTCAACCATGCTAGGAAAAGCCGAGCGAGAAGTCGGTCGAGTGCTCCCAGGTGCGTCCGCAGCGGCAAAAAGTCCCGCTGTCAAAGCCGCAACGGCTGCCGCTGATTCAGCTGAATGGGTCCGCGTTCAAGATAGCAACGGCAGTCAATGGGATGTACATCCGAGCGACCTTCGTCGAATGCAGAGCGCCGATCCTGGCGTTCAACTAGTAGCGCCTAACTGAAAGCTGTATCAGAAATAAACCGCCCCTCTTGTCGGAGTCAATTCCGGCTTGAGGGGCTTTTTTGTTTTGGGCCCTGTTCACTTACCGGACGGACGGCGCTCGCGGCTTTGTGAATGCTCGCGCTGCGATATCGGTCCGAAATCGACTTGTACGGTAACGGCAGCGTTAATCGTCCACTTGCAATTGCTTCCACCTTAGCTCGAATCCTGTCAGCAATTTGAACCGACGCGGCTTCGGGAAGACCATTCTCTACAACGATTTCAATGGCCCGGCTAGAGCCGTCTCACCCCCTGAACAATCACTATGATCACCCAAGTCCAGTACCAGACCCCTGGATAGCAAATGATGCCATGACCCTCTATAATGATATCGCGATAGAGAGTGGCGTATGCTTGCTCGATATGAGCCTGGGAATGTATGACCGGCGGTTTGCCACTCTCCCATTGATACGCCCCTGGGGGTAACTCAGTTCTAACTCGGTTTAGGGGTAGTAACAGCACGGCCTCGCCTTTTAGGTTAACCAACATCGCTTGAGGGGTTGGCGAGTTGGGTATTCGCTCAATGATGTAGCAACCTCTTGGAATCTTCTTCGCCATCTCGTGGTCCTCGGGAAGCGACAAGTACATGAGGAACATCTTCCCTGCGTGCTCAGGGGGTGTCCCAGCCGGCGGCGCGATGAGAGCATTTGCAATTACATACTCACCTCGAACAGATACCGCTATATCAATTGGAAGTAGTTCGACTTTTGCTTCGCGCGCTGCTTCCTGAAGTTGACCAACGACCTCACTCCGAAACGAATCCAACTGTGAGAGCACCATTTTGAACCTCCTCCCCAACGGGTGATGCAGTTATTACGTGGCACACGCTACAATGGGCTACCGTTCAAAGTCAAGAAGTGGCGACGCAAGCTCGTAGCGTACTTGGTGGCCGTGGATCGCCGCCAAAAACAGTTTCTAGTAGTAGAAAAAGAGAACTGCGCCGCCGCGTAGCACGACGGCGAAAAATATAAGGAGGATTTCTTCGGCGCGTGGCCTGCCAGGTCTTGCCGTTAACGCGACTGGGCGAAGGAGCACCAGCTCCTGATGCTCCCATTGGTTAGTTTCGAGACTGGCAGGAGAACCGAAGAATTTGTACCCGCGCTCCTCCGAAGCGCGTCAGGAAAGCTTTTGCCCTCTTGACAAAGACTTATCATGGAAGTCGCGTTACTGGACATCTGGCGAGGAAGCGACTCCCTCATGCCTCAGCCACCAACCAGGTAAAAGGACCCCAGCCAATTGAGAATAGGCAAGAGGGCAGCA
>Ga0073928_10009125_pt1 | contig 12174 bp, 13 predicted proteins | sample PaiPotPPA55metaG_FD_76969 | JGI IMG/M metagenome (GOLD analysis project Ga0073928, IMG submission 76969) | Iron sulfur acid spring bacterial and archeal communities from Banff, Canada, to study Microbial Dark Matter (Phase II) - Paint Pots PPA... ...
AAGATGTTGGTGGCGTGCCCATAATGATGGGCGCACCCTTAGTGACTTTGCGGACAAAGTCGGGGAGGCCCACCCGCGTCGTAAGAGTCGCGAGCGGTGGAATAGCCCCTTCCAAAATCTGCTGAGAGGTGGGATTCGGCCCGGTCGCGTTGTGGCAGACGTGGCAAGTGGATTTCACGATGTGCTCACCTACGTGGTAGGACGATTCCTGTACCGCGATCTGTTTCTTTTCTGCACCGGGAACGCCAGACAGTTGTTCCAGATAGGCGACAAGGGAGCGAATTTCTGTTTCGCTCAAGACGGGTGGCAGCATGTGCTCCCCGCCGACATGCAGGCGCTGCAACAACATAACCTTGGCTTCCTTTGCCATGGCCGCTATCTCCGACTGGCTCATTTCCCGGCCGGCGGCCTTCATTTCCGCGGTGATGACGGCGACGGAAGTCGCCCGGACCGGGTCAATAACGGAGTTTATTTCCGGCGGCGCGCCGCGGCCAGACTCTTTGTGGCATCCCCGGCAATTCAGGCGAAATAGGTCAGAACCATGAAGGGTTACCCTTGACATAGGGAAGCCGGAGGACAGATTCAGTTGCCAGGGGGAAGGTTTCTCTCCCTGGCGGGGCGGAGCTGGCCCTAAGTCCGAGGTCCTGCCCATGCTGGTTTCGCCGAAGCGCTTGTGGAGGTGACTGATCCAGCTTTCACCTTCCACGGCCGTTACCGAAGTATGTTTAATCGCGGTCGTTTGACCAAGCAACGAAGGTGCAATCGCGAACACCGCCACGAGAGTTATCAGATGTATGCGTCTATGCATGTAAATTTGTCCAATCCCCTACTTCTTCACAATTAAGTCGACGCTCATCGTGGCGTTCGTCACGGTGATCGTCTGAGTGGTGGGTTTCCCGTCTTCGCTCCAGGTTTTCAGAGCGTACGTGCCCAGCGGAACATTCTTGATCATGTAAGTACCGTCACTGCCGGTCAGCGCGAAGTATGGTGTGGGAACAACTACAACGTAGGCGGCCATGTCGTGGTGAATATTGCAGAGGATCTGTGCCGTACCAAGATCGTTGAATTGGAACGATTTCCTTTGGTTCGGTGACACAATAGTCAAACTATGCCGGAGCCTCTTCTCGCCGTTGACCGATGGCCAATAGACGTTGTGAGCGACGTGGTCGCTGTTGAGAAAATCCACCGTGGTTCCCCGCAAGATAACCAGGGTGTGCGGTATGAAATTCAGATTCACCTGGTCAACCGATGCATGCGGCACGGGCGGATCGAATTTCTTGCCCGGAACGGCATCAATGTAGACAGCAATGTTTTCGGCTGACTTCAATCCCGGCGCTGTTACCTTTCCCTTCACGTCTCCTGCGTGCGCATCGACCGCAACGAAGAGCGCGCCGAAAAGAATAGCTACACGAAGCGTGCGCCGAATAGTGTTCATCAGTGTCTCCTTCTCGGAAATTCCACGAAGCAGGTCGGACTACAGCTGCTACCAAGTGTAGAGTTGTCAATCATGCGCGGCGGTGACCTGCGTCACCGTGAACATTGACAGCCGTCACGTGTAGAGATGTCGCTAGGCATGTGGCAAGAGGAGGGCGTGCCTGGCGCTTCAACGCATCTCCCGATGGCGACGGCTCACAAAATCGTATCTCGCGCAACTTGCCCAGTGCTCACCATTCGTCACTAGTTAAGCTCTTGCATCTACAAAAATCACTTATGTGTGTGTCGGCAGGGACACTCGACGGCCGCCAAGGACCATCGTTCCTGACGCGCTCACCCATTCCTTGGGAGCGCTCGTGGTCACTTACCGGAAACCACGCCAAACACTTCGGAACCATCGAAACCATTGGATGGTGTACTGCTGTTGCATCGTGTTCAAGTAAATTGCAAGAACTGGTGGTGCGATGACGCCATTGGCCAGCTTCTTTGCCGAGCGTGTATCTATCCTTCGCGGATCAAGTTGCGAATGACTTCAATCGAGCAAGTGGCGTGAACAGCTACGCTTTCGGCCACGCTGCCCATGAGAAAGCGGTCTAAACCACGCCTGCCGTGCGAGCCCATCACAATCAAGTCCGCTCCCCACGCCTCGGCGGTGTCCAAAATCAGAGCGCGCGGCTCGCCCACCGGCATCCTGTGAGGGGCCGCCACCTTGTGCCCCTCTCGTTCAAGGATTTCCGTGGCGGTCTTGACTGCGGCTTCGGCTCGATAACGGGCGTGATTGATTAATTCTTCGAGTAAACTCTGCGGATAGATCGCTGCAAGCGAAGACCCCGTCATATTCCCATCAGGCAATGCCAATTCCTCTACACTAAGAACTTTGAATACAGTACCCGCTGGCCACGGCCGGCTCGCGACAGAATGCGCCGCTCCTACTGAACAATCGCTGCCGTCAGTAGCGAGCAGAACCTGCATGCTATGAGAAGAAGGGGCCGGTTGGCCTGCTGCCGAACGCACGATCTCGACCGAACAGGGCGCCGTGCGAAGAATCCCCTGGGCCACGCTTCCGGTCAGAAATCGGGGGATAGCGCTGTGGCCATGTGATCCGGCCATCACCAAATTGGCGTGCCATTCCTTTGCGTACTCCGAAATGGCTATCCGAGGAAATCCCACGATGACCCGGTGCTGCGCATGGTGACCCGCGCGCTCGAGTTTCTCTGTGCCCTTCTTCAGAGCTATGCCTAGCTGGTCAATTTTGCTTTTACTTTCCTCGATTAGCGCCGGAAGCCCGGCGAAGCCCTGGAAATCTGCGACGTTCACCACGGAAAAAGTCGTGCCGTCTGGCCAGGGTCGCGCAGCAGCCTCGGCAATAAGAAGTTCGGATGCTGGCGAACAGTCCGTTGCGATGAGTACTTTCATGGGTAGCTCCCTGACGGTGAGCGATCCGCTTTATCGAATTCCGGTTCATCGACTTGCTACAGTGACAAGGCTGACGAAGTGTGGCAGTGACGGAGGTCACTCCAAAACGTGCGTAGAGTCACCGAAACTTCGTCAGTTAGAGGACAAACTCTGTGCAGGTGAGCGTTTTATGAACATGACACAACTCTATAAGCGCGTTAGTTTGAACAACATCTTGTTTCTTACTGATTTTTCTTCGGCATCGGAGTGGGCTCTTCCTTTTGTACGCGAAATAGCCCAGGAGTTCGGGGCGAAAGTGACGGCCTTACACGTCCAGATGCCTGACGCCCTGACCTATATGACTCCAGATTCTCTTCTAGCAGCGATCGAGTCACAGCAAGACGCGGCGCTCGCGAAAATGAAACATGTGGAGATACGGCTCGCCGACATTCCAAACCACGTCGTTGTAGTCCCAGGCAAAGAAGTCTGGGAGGTGGTGGAGGCCATGCTGCAACAGGAACAAGTTGACCTGATTATTGTGGGAACGCGGGGGCGAACCGGATTCTCAAAGATGCTCCTGGGTTCCACGGCCGAAGAAATCTTTCGACGCTCACCAGTTCCAGTGATGACGGTAGGTCCCTACGCACGCGTGAATGAGCAACGCGGAGCGCGTTGGCAGCGCGTCATTTTTGCGTCGGACTTCAGCCCGGAATCTCTGGCGGCGGCACCTTATGCGATTTTCTTCGCCGAGGAAAACGATGCTCAGCTCACTTTTGTTCACGTAGTTGAAGCGTGCAGACATTGCAAAAAAGCCAACAAGAATAGGACGACGGTAGCTGAAGCCTTGCACCAACTTCATGTAATCGTTCCACCGGAGGCCGGACTTTGGCGTCGCCCGGAAACGGTAGTCGAGCACGGCGATCCAGCCGCGAGGATTCTGGCGCTTGCCAATCAAACAAGCGCAGATTTAATCGTGCTGGGGGTACGGAGCACGAGCCACGTGTTGGTGACGAGCCATCTTGAGAAAACTATCGCCCACAGGATCGTGGTTGACGCTTCGTGTCCCGTTCTCACGGTTCGAAGCCAAATGGTGGTTGCGTCACCTTGGGGTGTTGCAACGCAGCTCTTGGGGAAAAACAGAAAAATGGGGTTGACGGCAGTCGTCAGATAAAGATGGCTTCAGGAGGAACAATTATGAGAGCTTCGACAAAAGCAATTCAGAGCAGAAACACTACAAAAACACCGCACAATGAAAATAAGAGAAAAGTGCAGCCGGTTCAGCTAGCAAAAATTCAACCCACAAGTATGAAGAACAAAATGTGGCACAACTGGCTGACGGAAGAAAATTATCTTTGACTTCCGACCAACGCTAAGCGAGCGAGAAGAAAGGATATAACTAAATGACGGCGCCCTTGGTGTGAACTATCGGAAACTTTTGACGGCACAGCTTCTTTAGCACCCGATCGCCTCGAGCCCCGGCCGATCGGTAATCACGAGAGTCGATCCCCCCAGCGCAACTAGGCGCTGATTCTTGAATTCACTCAGCGTCCGGGTCACGGTTTCCCTGGTGGTCCCAATAAATTCGGCAATGCCTTCGTGGGTTAGTGGCAACTTGATGGCAGTTCCCTGTTTTGTGGCTTTCGCGCCAGCGCACCAACTGAGAAGAAGCCTGGCCAGTTTCTCGGGCGCGGACGCCGACAGACCGACGGTCCGCAATTGATCACAGGCCCCGCTGTAGAGCGTACTGAGTTGCTTTACCGCATTTTGGTAGACTTCCGGATGGTTGGCCACAAAGCGCAAGAAGTCATCGCGGCGAATGAACGCCACCTGGCACGGATGAGTGGTCTCCGCTGTGACTTCGTACTGGTCCCCGGACATCGTTGCCATTAATCCGAGAACCTCGCCGGCTTTGGCAATTCTCAAGCTCAGTGTCTTTCCTGCACTGGAGCTGATGGAGAGTTTCACCTCTCCGGCACAGAGCACGAAAACGCCCCGGGATTCCTGTTTCTCAAGGAAAAGCAGCGCTCCAGCCGGATATGATGCGCTTGATGTGGCGGCATTGAAGTCCTTCAGCGCCGCAGCGCTTAGTTCGCAAAAAAAACCATCCCTCCGCGTTTTGCACGACAGACAATTTTCGTTTGCTATGAATCCATATGGGCCACGCATATTACACTCCTTCTTGTTCATCTCTCGAGGTTGGCTGCATTGCTTCATCAGCAAAATAGTGGGTCAGAGGCGAATCAGCTACAAAATGTGCTTGAACCCTTCGATAAATTTCCTGCAAGAGCTGTCGTCCTCTGACATCTACAAAGGAAACGCCGCGTAAGTCGATTTGCAATTTCTTAGAACCAAGCGAAGGTTCCAGCGAATGCCAAGTGCGATCGAACTCTTCTACCCACAGTCCGACGATTTTTCCTTCCAACAGGAGGGTTTGCGAGTTTTCGGATTCTTGAACTGTGATCCTTAGCATTTGCTCTGTCAGCTCTAATCGCCGACTCTTTAAGTAATGCAGGTCACATGCCATAGGTGACTGCGCGCACAGCAGCAGTACCATGTGTTTCAAAAGAGAGCCCTTACAAGGTTAGCGCGATTAAGTTTGCTCGATTCTATTGTCGTGGGCAACCAAGTGACGAGACGACATTTCGGCTCGGGACTAAATGTAGTCCCGCCGGTTAATGCCGAGCTTTCTTATTTTGGAGTTCAGTGTCGTTCGTTTTATTCCAAGTCGTTCCGCGGCGCCGCCCGTGCCGCCGATCATTCCTTGGCATTCGCGGAGCACGCGGAGAATGTGCTCGCGCTCGACCGCTTCGAGATTGGAATGCGGAGAGGCAGCGGATTCCCGAACCGCCTCGAGTTCGGCAAGAGGAGCGCGCAAGACTGATCCGGTTGAGAGAATGACTGACCGCTCTATGAAATTTTCGAGTTCGCGGATGTTGCCAGGCCAGTCCCATTTGACCAGAGCCTGCATCGTCTGGATTGGAATAGATTCGATACGCTTGCCCATCCGCTTCGAATGGCTGGCGACGAAATAATGGACAAGAAGAGCAATGTCGTCGCGTCGCTCGCGCAGCGGTGGAAGCGTGATAGGAAAAACGTGCAGACGGTAATACAAATCGCTGCGAAACTGTCCCGTTTTGACCATTTCGGCGAGGTCGCGATTCGTTGCCGCTACGAGGCGCACGTTTACGGGAATCGTCCGCGTACCCCCCACGCGTTCGAATTCTTTTTCTTGTAGTGCGCGCAGAATCTTTGGCTGGAGTTCCAGGGGAAGATCCCCCACTTCGTCCAGGAAGAATGTTCCCTGGTGGGCTAACTCCAGCCGTCCGATCCTCTTCGCGATTGCGCCGGTGAAAGCCCCCTTTTCGTGCCCGAACAATTCGCTTTCCAGGAGGCCTGACGGAATGGCCGAGCAGTTGAGCTTGACGAAGGCATTGTCCCGGCGTGCGCTCAACCGATGAATCGCGCGGGCAATCAACTCTTTACCGGTACCAGTTTCACCGAGGATCAAGACTGTTGCGTCAGTGGCCGCAACATCTTCGACCTGTTTTAGCACGCGCTTCAGGTTGGAGCTTTCGCCCACTACCTCCTCGAACTGGTGAGTAATCTCGAGTTCTTCTTCAAGGTAGGATTTCTGCTGTTCGCTCCGCCGTAATGCTTCCTCGTCTCTGTTTTTTTGTGAGAGATCTCGAATGACTGCAAGAACCACCGGGCCTTCCGCTCCCTCCACAGGGCCAAGCATTATATCGACTGGGAATTCCGAGCCATCTTTGCGACAGCCATATAGCTCAAGTCGGCCGCCCATATTGCGCACCCGCGGGTGGGCGACGTAGTCCGTCCGATATGCAGGGTGGATTTTGCGGAACCGCTCTGGGATTAGGATTTCAACCGGCTGGCCTAGGATTTCCGCGCGCTGATAGCCAAAGAATTTTTCCACTTGCGCGTTTACTTCCCTGATTTTTCCGTTGTGGTCAGCTACGACGATGGCATCAGGTGAGAATTCAAATAACGTCTTGAACAAGCCACCGGTGTCGACATTAGGTGCATTTTCGTTTGTTCCGGCACTCACGTTGTGGCGCACCTCAGGTTTCGCTGAAACTATCGTCAGGCCGTTGATGTGGTGCGTCGAAATTCGTCCGCAATGCAGTCCGAACAAACGGATTATATCGCATTACTCGAACCGTCGAAGCGAGCCCTCGGCCTCTGGTCGGCCGTGACAGAGCGCAGGTACGGAAGTGACGTTCGTCACCGCGAGTCGGGCTCTTTGCCGTCAACCTAGCGATACAAGGGAGGGCCGCTATGAATAACAACAAACAAGATCTGTTGGACGTCTTGAAGGACGAACTGCAGTTTATGGAGAAGGGTGGTTATAGGAACCCTATTCGAGCGCCCTGGCGCCCGCAATTCATGTTTCAGGATTCGCTGAGCTGTTTGAACTTCGAAGTGAGCCAATATCCAAAGCCTTGTAGCGATTGCGCCCTGATGCAACTCGTACCGGCAGATTCGCAGCAGACAAAATATCCTTGCCGCTACATTCCGCTGAACGAGCAGGGCGATACTCTGGACTTGTTGTATCGCACTGGTACCCAGGAAGAGATTGAGACGACATTTACCGGTTGGCTGAAACCTACAATAACGCGGCTGGAGCAGGAGAAGGCTGAAAGCTTGAGAGCTTCAGCACATCCCGAGGTCCACGTGCGGGCAAGGTTCGTCCCTATCGGTGATTCCGGCTGGCGGTGTTGAGGTCTTTATGTTTTCAGTCTGCGCAAACCAAAACTGTCAGGCTCCCTTTGACTATCGGCAGGGCCGATTGTTTCGTTTCCATCAGAATCATTTGGCCGGTGAGCAACCTTCGAATACTCCAGGGGAGATTGGATGATCAAGGGAATTCTCTTTAGTATCGTGTCTTGTGCTCTGTTGGCATCAATTGCCGGCATGTGTGCAACCCAAAAGCAACAGGGCACCAAATCAGCCCTAAATGCAAACGGTGCCGAACTGTACGCGAAACATTGCGTGGCTTGCCACGGGGATGATTTGAAAGGGAATGCAGACTTTCCTCCACCTTACCGAGTGCCGCCCAACCTGACCACGCTGGCCCGACGTCACGGCGGCAAATTCCCTGATGCCTATGTCGTGAACGTGTTGCGTAATGGAGTAACCATGCCCGCGCACGGCCCCGGCGGAGATGCCAGTTTGGGGCACAGAGTTTGCGGCTACCGACCGATTGGATAAACTGCAAGTCACGTTGCGGATCAAGCATCTTACGCAGTACATCAAGTCCCTACAGATAAAATAGAACAATCGACGACGGTACACTGAATGATCCGTGGATTAAGAAACGGAACGAACCTGGGCAAATCTTCCAACTAAATATGTTTCTTAGCGATCTCCTCTATCGCTGCTTCTGTAAGCGCTGAAAGATCTACTATCTCGCTGGCGATTACTCGTTCGTGAACCGTTGGATGGTGCTTTTTCGAGTACTCCGCCAGAAATTCCACCGCGCTGCTCTTTCCAGTCCCATGGCCAATAAGGATGATTTGTTTGGCGTCGACAAGCGCACTCGCCACCTGTTCGTAGAACGAAGTCCCCTCGGGAACGCGCTCGCCTTGGTAATGCGCTTCCTTGCGATGAATCAGGTGGCGATGGAATCCGTGTGGGTCAAACCGCATTGTTTTACCTTCAACATTCGGCATCAGTCGGTAGTTTGCGGGCGAGGCTTCCGACAAGGTCTTTGTCGAAAAGATGGCAATGTTCCTCGGAGAAGCGTCCCGAGAGCATTTTCTCACGACACCTTGAGAGAAGTTTGTCACTTTGGTCAAGGCGACAGACGATACCGGACTCCGCTGCGAAGGTATCTGGCAAGGATTTGTACGCGGCCAAACCGCGAAAAGTCCGGACGCGGCCGCCACCTTCATTGGATTTTTTGGATACAACCGCAGAAGCCCACTCTTGAAAACCGACACCGACCAACCCCGGTGGCGTGTGCAATGTTGCACAGTCGCGGCAGGTCGAACCGCACTATGCTCATGCCGTCTCAACGAAATTTAAGACTCGCTGCCCCATTCCTTTGATTGGGCGTGCAATTATCATCTTCGAGTCCGATGCTCATGCAGGTGCAGAGAACACGGGTTCGTTACCTCACGAGAGAACATTATGTTTAGCATTGAGCGTTGCCAAACATGACGGGGAGAATGCTAATGCTTGGGGGAAATTCAGAAAGTCTGAGTCAAAAATTTGTAACCGGAGAACCCTCCGTCGAAAACAGACGCTCCTTTCTCGGCGCATTGCTCGGAGTCGGTTCGGTCTTCGTAGGTGCCCTGCTTTCCGTCCCTCTAATTCGCTTCGCCCTTTTCCCGCTGATACGCCGGACGACAGAATTGAAGAGCGCACCGGTAGGAGCCGTCAGCGAGTTCGCGTCTTTGTCTGAGCCGGTCATGCGCATCATTCAGATCGAACAAGTCGATGGTTGGCGCAAGATGATATCCGAAAAGGCGGTATACATAACCAAGGACCAGCAAAATCAGCTTCTTGTTCTGACTTCCGTTTGCCCCCATCTGGGCTGTACCGTCCCGTGGAAAAAGGAAAAAAATCAATTCATCTGTCCATGTCATAACGCAACGTTCACCAAAGAGGGATTACGCATCAGCGGCCCTTCGCTCAGAGGAATGGACGCGCTCGAGAGCTCAGTTCAGAACGGCCAATTGCTCGTGCGATTCCAATATTTTCGGCAACTTGTGTCTGACAAGGAAGTCATCGGCTGAGGAAGGATTAGCACGCGGATGCCCACGACCTCGAAAACGGAAAGCAAGGATCCAGCACCGCCCAAATCGGGTTTATGGGGATGGGTTAACCACCGCACCGGCGTGGACGCTCTTCTCCGCACAGCTCTCTACGAACCTATCCCCGGTGGCGCGCGTCTCGCTTACGTTTTCGGTTCCGGACTCCTGTTTATTTTCATTTCCCAGGTAATCACCGGGGTTTTTCTGGCCCTCTATTACGTTCCTTCCGCAGATCATGCACACACCACGGTTGCATACATTACCAAATCCGTCACCGCCGGCTCGTTTCTGCGCAGCCTGCACGCTTACGGCGCAAGCGCAATGATCATCGTGTTACTTCTGCACTTGTCGCAAACATATATATACGGGGCCTATAAGGGGCGGCGCGAGTTGCTCTGGCTTTCCGGTTGCGTGCTTCTCGCACTGGTACTTGGAATGGCCTTCACCGGCTATCTGCTGCCTTGGGATCAGCGGGCCTATTTTGCCACTGCGGTAGGGACGAACGCGGCCAGCGAAATTCCGTTAGTAGGAGAGAGTCTAAAGCGCATGCTGCGTGGCGGGACTGACATGGGCACTTTGACCATTTCCCGTTTTTTTGTCGCTCACATTTTTCTCATTCCTGCATGCATATTCGCGCTGGTGGCATCCCACATTTTGCTGTTCCGTAAGGCGGGAGCCGCCGGACCCGTCACCGAGGATCCCTACAATCCAAAACAAAAGGCGGAACTCTTTTATCCCCGGCAGGTTTTGATGGATCTTTCGCTCACGGCCTTGCTGATTATCGGGCTGGGGGCGCTCTGTTTCTTCATGCCAATGAAATTGGGCCCGCCTGCGAATCCTTCCGATGCGCAATACGTTCCTCGCCCGGAGTGGTATTACCTGCCGATTTTCCAGTGGCTGAAATACTGGCATGGGGCCGCTTCAGTCGTCGGTATCCTGGTGATCCCCACGGTTCTGGTGCTGGCAGTCGTCGCGCTTCCCTTTTTTGATCGTAGCATTGAGCGCCGCCCCTGGAAGCGGCCTATCGCGATGGGATCGTACGCCTTTGTATTATTCGTACTGGTAGCCCTCGGTCTGCGCAGCCAATATCTCGACAAGCACGATTCCGGGGTTGCGCAACAGTTGGCCAAACAAAAGACCGAAGAGGACGATTACATGCGCAAGCCATTTGAGCCCGAGCTTTCTTCCGCTTCTCTAACCGCGGCCAACGCCGCATTAGCGGACCCGCTCGCCGCCAAGGGAAAAACCATTTTTGAATCGCAATCGTGCAACGCTTGCCACGGAGACGGAGGCGTGGGCACGGCCGCAGCGCCAGCTCTCGCCGGAATCAGCTCAAAATTCTCGCCGGAGCAGCTCACCCAACTCTTGAAACATCCCACTGCGAAGATGACCGCCGGAGGCATGTCTCCGGTCACTGTCCCGCCCGACGACTTGAAGTCCTTGATTGCCTACGTGGAGAGTCTTAACTAGTTGCACCCGAACAGGAGATGCGACGATGCTCAGTGGACCCAAAATTCAAGATGACTTCTTCGCCAGCTCTCGAATGTAGGCCACCAGCTCTACGATCTGTTCTTTCTTCAATTTGCCCTCAAAAGCCGGCATCTTGTTTTTTCCTTTAGTGATCACCGTTTCCAATTCTTCGTCGGACATCTTCGCCACTTCGGGAGCAGCGAAGCTAACCGCTTTCATGCTCTTGCCAGCAGGTGTTTCGCCCTTGCCGTCCGGACCATGACACATGGCACATTTTGCTTTATATACGGTTTCTGCGGCGCTTTGGGCTTTAGAAGGACCGGCGGAGATCGCAAGCAGACCAATTCCAAGTAGACTGAACGGCAACATTCGAATCTGACGGTGTCTCATTGATTGAACCTCCTTGATTTTGTTTCTTACGAAATCGAGCTGGACCACTCGCGACATGGAGTTAAACTTAAAAGGCGTATCTGAGCGCAAGCGTCACGTTATTTCCATTAAAGTCTTGGCTACCGATGGGAGCCAACCCTGCCGGATTTTCAAGCGAGCGTGGGTTATACCCGTAGTAGGCCCACGTCGTCTTGTAAGTCAGCCCCTTTGCCAACTCAAACGCGAATCCGGCATAAGGCTTCTGGTAAGCGTAGCGAAGCGGCCCCACGAGAGCGTTGGGGTTCAAAAACAGTGTATTTCCGTTAGCAAAAGAACCGGCATATCCGGCTTTCAGGGTCAGCCTCTTAATAGGTTTCCACATCACGTCGCTGTAAGCGAAATGTGTTTTGCTGCTGTACGTCGCTGTGCCTCCAAATGCAGTGACGTCCGGGCCTTGAAGATCTGCGGACACGGGACACGGGGTCGTAACCGCCCCCGAAGGCAGAAGTCCGGGAGCCACCGGAAACGTCACGCCAGAGCCATAGGCCCAGCATTCGAGTATCTGGAAGTAAATGTCGCTGTAGGTGTAGCCCAAGTCGAATGAGAAATGCTCATTGGGAGTGAGTACAGCGGAAAAACTGAAACCGCGATCATGCTCCTTATCATTCACCAAAGCCATGTTGTTGCGGTGCTCCAGGATGTCGAAGGAAGCGTCAAGGCTGATCCACGT
>Ga0073928_10009126_pt1 | contig 12173 bp, 9 predicted proteins | sample PaiPotPPA55metaG_FD_76969 | JGI IMG/M metagenome (GOLD analysis project Ga0073928, IMG submission 76969) | Iron sulfur acid spring bacterial and archeal communities from Banff, Canada, to study Microbial Dark Matter (Phase II) - Paint Pots PPA... ...
CCAGCTTCTGGGCCCCGGTGAAATGGCGTCGTTCGGTCGGCATGGGAGGATGCTCCATATGGCACCGCCTTTATATCTTACGCCGACCGCCGGGTCCTCCAGTTCCGACTGAGGCAATACAGTTCGACCTCGAGGCCGACCGGACGGCCTTTGCAATTCAAGCGGAATACCGGGTACGTTCCGTCGCCAAAACCGGAATTGCACACGACGAATTGGATCGCCTTGGTGCCGATGGCCGTCCCGTGTTTCTCACAAAAGTTGATAGTCATGAATTGTACGGCCCACTCGTTTAGCTTCGCTTGATCGGCATCGTCCAGGGAACGGCGCACCTGTTCGAAGTCGGCAATTGCAATAGCGCCGAAATCCACAGGCACTTCGCCGCACTTTCGGCCGAGCTTCGTGGCTGCCCCATCTAACACTACAGCGCTGGTTCGCGCGTAACTCCTTGTGGATCGTGGGTTTGACCCGACTTTTTTCGTGGCAAATCGCCGAACCAGCGCTGTAGTGCTAATCGCGCGCGAATCCGGGAAACGCGAAGGCTGCCATCAAAATCGATAAGTCGCGCCTCTACCGCGTAGACGCCATTAGGCACGCGGAGACGAAATGAATCGCCGGGGACCGCGCCCAGGTCCGCGACCTCAATGCCTCCGGAGGCCACCCTCAAGTTTGCCACGCTGTACCATGCGGCACGCTCTCTACCCACAACGCCGTCGCCGGGATACTCGCCGGCGTCCTTACGAACGGCTGTTGCCAATCGCATAGTGTTCCCGATCCGAACAAAGCCTTCGGACTCCTCCTCGCCGGAATCGAGGCCGTCAAAGCCAAAACAAACGAGTGAGAAGTCAATGCCGAGCCCCTTTGATAGATCGCGGTGCCGATCCGACGCAAATGTGTATTGGTCTTCCGTTCGCCGGAGAATCGCGTCCGCCTTCGCGGCGGACTTCTGACGGCCCATCAGGCGCGCCAAAACTTTCCCATTGCCGCCCTCTGGAGGCGAGGGTTCGGCAGTGTCCTCGAAATAGTCCGGATCTGAATTGTATGAGTCCACAAATTTCCCCTTCGAGCATAACACATACCACAACACGTCATCATCGTGGTTCAGCGTACCCCACGCGGCGCAGTTCAGCTCCGCTGATAGCAGCCCAGTCAAATCGGACAGGAATTTCGTGTCCTGTTCCTCGCATTTGAAGTCATAGACGACGGTGATCCCACTTTTTGTCGGCGATACGAAGGCCTTGCGTCGAAGCCTTGTGAGCACATTCAACGTGTCCTGCTGGGACACAGATCGCAACACGATATTGGTGTAGAAGCTGCCCACGCGATTACCCAGCTCCGCTCGAAATACAAGCTCGCTCGGTCCCGAGTTTGCTTGATACTGAGCGTCGACCCCGGATATCACACCACGGAATGCAGTATTGTCCCGGCTTCCAGCCAACGCAAGCTGTTGCGATTTTTGGCGCACAGCGACTCGTGGCACTCTTTCTTCGCGCCGCCGCAAACCTACCGCGCGTGACGCTTTGAGACGGACGGGCGAGCTGTTATAATTATTCCCCAGGTACCGGCGGGAGCGGCGATGGCAAGTCAGAATGTGAACAATTTGCTGCAACAGGCAAAGGCGCTTAGTCTCCCGGAGCGCGAGCGGTTCATCGAATTGCTCAGGGCTGACTGCGCTGAAGAACGGCGCGGATCGCAAGGTGACGAGTTGGCCGCCAGGCTGGCCAGAAAGGGCGTCATTCTCACTGTTCCACCGAAGCGAACGCCGGAGCAGATTGCCCGATTCAGGGCTTGGCGGCCAATCGACCTGCCTGGTGGACCGCTCTCGGATGACATCATTCGTGATCGGCGCTGATCGTTAGCATTCCATGCCGCATTACTTCCTGGACTCATCAGCGTTGGTCAAACGGTACCGCAAGGGAGTTGGCACACCATGGGTGCTGCAGTTGTCTGCGGCGGCCAATCGTCTGATCGTCTCGCGCCTAGCGCATATCGAGGTAGCCTCAGCGATCATCCGGCGAGGACGCCAATCCGCGGGTGCAGCGCAGGCCATGACTTCTGCACTGGGATCTCTGGAGAGCGAGATCGACAGTGACTTCGATGTGGTGGAGTTCACCGCGCCGGTCACTTCACGAGCGATGGATTTGGTTCGCGTCCACGGTTTGCGCGCCGCCGATGCCATTCAACTGGCGTGTGCGTTGCTTTCAAGCGCAGAGCTGCCGGCGGTAGCCGACTTTTATCTGGTCTCCGCCGACGACGAACTGAACGACGCCGCGGCGGCAGAGGGGTTGCACCTGGAGAATCCGAATCAGCATACGTAGCTTGGATTGTGAGTATTCCGGTCTCTGGCAGCGAGCCGGTGCTCGATGCGTATCGATGTGCAGATCGCAAATCAGCGCCGAGAGGTCCGGACCTTCTCTATAAGATCGCCCGCCGTGACGACTGCCGCGGAAGCGGAGAGGATCTGTGGCGGATCGAGAAGCACGAGGGTTCCCCCGACGTTCCGGCGGGCGATGAGCTGGTCGGCGGCGTCGACCCGGCCGTCGCGGTTGTAATCGTGGAGGTTGGTTATCGCGACCGGATTGGTGAACCCGTGCAGGTCGCTGCGGGCGGCTACCTCGTCGCCGCGCGTGACCGTCAGGCCGCCGCTGGAGCCGACCAGGTTCCCGAAGTAAAACACGTCCTGCAGCAACAGCCCGGTGTCTGCGTCGGCCTTAACCGTCACCTGAAGCCACTCGTTCTGGATGACATGGTCCGACCATGCGAATTCGACGCGCGTCGACCCGTCCGCGCCCGCGCCGGGCCGCACGAGGAACGACCCCGGGCCCGGTGCGGCGAGCCAGGCAGCGGCGTCGCCGCTGTTGCCGACGGCAAATGAGAAGTCGCTCGGCCTCAGCGAGGCGCCTCCCGGAAGCCCGCCGAGATCGATCATGATCCCGTTGATCCCCCCGGAATAACTGGTGTAGTTGGCAAATGTCGCCGGCCCAAGCCCCGGCAGGAGCGCCTGCTTGTCGGTGGCGATCGCTTGGTCATTGCGCGCGTTCAGGGCCGAGTCTCTTCCGTCAAAGGCGCTGTTATTATAGAAAACATATCGCCCCGCGATGTAAGGTCCTGCCGGTGGCGTGAAGTCGAGCTTCACGTTCTGCGATGCGATGACGACATCCTGGTCCGTCACCGTCCCCAGCACGGCGCCGGACGCGACGACGGTGTACGTGCCGGCGGGCAGCGGGAGGCTGTAGCCGCCGCTCGACCACGTCGTGGTCGAAAAACTCGCCCCGTCTGACTGCCGCGTCGCAGTTATGTTCACCTGGCCCAGTCCCTCGCCCGGCTCATAGAAGTGGTCGTGCAGCAGGGCGTCGGTGTAGGCCACGCCGGTTAGGAACGGCCCGTTCCCGGCCGAGAAGGCGAAGTCCTGCGTTGCCAGGACGGCGTCGTACCCCTGAAACAGGCCCGTCGCGATGCCGATCCCAACCTCCTGAAAATCCCCGTCCAGCAGATTCAATCGATGCAAGCGTCCCGCGACGGATGAATCGACGAACAGGCTGCGCTGCTCCTGCACGACCGACTGATCGAGCGGCAATGGTGTCTTCGTTCCGGAGAAGGCGATGTTCTCTCCCGAGCCGGACGACGGGTTGAAGACATAGCCGGCGTTTTGCATTCGCGTGGCGGGATCGAGATTGCCCTCGTTGTGATCGAGTATCTGATTGGCCAGCATCCATTGGCTGTGCGAGCGGGCGCTGTTGATGAGGTTCGGGTTGATCGCCAACGGCTGCCGCGGGTCAAGGGAGAGAGTGCCGGCGGGGAGGCCCTCGTTCAGATCGACGCCGTACCGCGCCGCTTCGCTCGCCGGGTCGGCGCGGGCGCGGTTGATCAGCTCGAGCATGTATTGTTCCTGAGGCGTTGGCCCTGCGTCCACGGCCGCGATCGCCAACGCCGCGGTCGCGGCGGGCGGTTGCAGCACCGGCAATGATGAACCTTCGCTGTATCGGGCGATGAGCTGATCGGCGGCGTTAATCCTGCCATCGCGGTCGTAGTCGTGGGGGTTGGTAATGGCTGCCGGGTTCGCGAAGCCATGCGGATCGTTGCGGGCCGCGGCCTCGTCACTCGCCGTCACGATGAACTGCCCGCCCGCCGGGGGCTTGCCGCTCTCGCCCACCAGGTTTCCGAAGTAGAACACGTCCGGCGATGCCAGCTCCGTGTTCGCGTCCGCGGCAACAGTGATCTGGAGCCACACATTTTGAATGGCATGGTCCGGCCAGGTCATCTCGATCCGGGTGGATCCACCCACCCCGGCCCCCGGCCGGACCAGAAAGTTATTCGGGGCCGGGGCGGCCGACCACTGACTCGGATCGGAGCTGTCGCCGGCCAGAAACGAGAAGTCCGACAGGCCCGGCGTCACGCTCATGCCGAGCAGATCCACTATAATCCCATTGATCCCCTTGGAATAGCTCGTGTAGTTCACGAACGTGGCCGGCCCGGCGCCGGCAAGCAGGGCCTGCTTGTCGGCGGCGACAGCACCGTCATCGGCGGCGTCGATCGAGGGATTGTTCCCGTCGAAGCGGCCGTTGTTGTAAAAGACGTAGCGGCCGACCACCGCGCTGCCGCTGATCGCGGCCACGGCGGGAGAGAACTCGCTGGTGTTGCCGGCGGCGTCAGTCGCGGTCGCGGTGACGAGCTGGCCTCCGCTGGCGGCAGCCGGGAGGGTGATCGCGAACCCGGCGTTGCCGCTCGAGTCGGTCGTCACGGCTGCGCTGCCTAGGAATTGCGCGCCCTGTGCCGAGCTGGCGCCGGGCGGGTTGGCGAAGAACTCGATCGTGTAAGTCGCGCCCGCCGCGGCGTTAAGCGCGCCGGACACCGTCGTCCCGCTTCCCGCGAGGGCCGCCGACCGAAGGACCGGGTGATTCTGAAACTCGTTAGGGCCGGGAATGGGGCCGCCGACGTGGTTGGGGGTGGGACCGTCTGCGCCCAGGTCGATGCCGATTCCCCCGTTGGCGTAAATCCGGTTTCCAGAGATGGCGTTGCCGGTGGCGGCGGCGCCGGTCACGTCCACGCCGTCGCCCTGGTTATAGGCGATGGTATTGCCGGCGCCGGGGACGGCGCCGCCCACCCGGGTCTTGCTGCCGCCCTGGATGCTGACGCCGGCCCCGGCGTTGCCCAGCCCCGCAGCGCCAGTCGCATCGGTCCCAATGTAATTTCTCTGCACGATCGCCCCGGCGGCGGTGACGACCACGCCGGCGCCGTTCCCGCAAATCACGTTCGCCGACCCCGCGGCGGCGCCGCCGAGGCTGGCGCCGGCGGCGCTGAGCAGCACGCCCGGGCCGATGTTGCCCAGCGCCTTGCCGGCGGCGCTGAGGCCGATGTAGTTCCCGGCCACCGCGCTGCTGTCGCGCGCCACCTGGATGCCGGTTAAGTTGCCGGAGACGACGTTGCGGTCGGCCGCCGACGTGCCGCCGAACGTGTCGTACCGCGAGTTGACCACGGCGCCGGTAATGTTCGGCACGCGGCGCTCTCCCGTCACATCGGTCCCAATGTAATTGCCCTGCACCGTGTTATACCCGCCCTGGTTGCCCGCAAAGCCGTACAAATAAATCCCAACCTGGTGGCCCGAGATGACGTTTCGGGCCGCGGCGGTCGTGCCGCCGATCGTGTTGCTGTTGGAATACTCGACGTCGACTCCCAGGTTGTTGATGCTGAGCGGGGCGGTGCCGGAGGCGTTTAGACCAACCAGATTTCCCTGCACGGTTGTGAGGCTGGAGCTGTTGGAAAGCAGCACGTCCTCGGCCGAGTTGCCTGAAATTAGGTTGCCCGCGCCGGCAAACGCCCCGCCGATGGTGTTGCGGCTGGCGCCGTTCTCGATCTCGACGCCAACGCGGTTGCCGATGGAGGCGGTGCCTCGCGAATTGGTGCCGATCAGGTTCCCCTCGATCTGGTTGCCGGTTGCCTCAGCGCCGAAGATGAACACGCCCGCGCTGCCCGGATCGGTCTTGCTGCCGGAGATGACATTGGCCTGACCCGGCAGCGTCCCGCCGATCAGATTGTTGGCCGTGTCGTTGTTGTAAATGCCATACTCGCCATTGCCGGCGGCGGTCGAGCCGGTGGGGTCGGTCCCCAGGTAGTTGCCCTGGATGACGTTGCCGCCGATCTTGGCCAGCGTGATGAGCGCCCCCTGATTGCTGGAATGAATGCACAGTCCGCGGATGGTGCTGTGTCCGGCGCTGAGGCTCAGCCCCCAGCCGCTCAACTCGATGAGGGGCGTGCCCTGATAGCCCGGCTGCGAAGTTCCGTTGAGATAGGCCGGCGTGGTGATGACCGGCAGGGGGGATTGGAGGGCGAGGGTCTGCAAGCCGCCGAGGCCGATGGCGAAGTCGATCTCGTTGGCCCCGCCGGCGGCATTGGAATCGAGGACCGCCTGCCGCAATGACGCCGGCCCGCTGTCCTCGGCATTTGTCACCGTGAAGCTGGACAGGAGCGTCCGCGATTCGAGCGTTTCGACGACCGCGCCGGGCCGCCGCCCATTGCTAGCGGGCTTTGGCGACATACCGCATTTCTCCTGACGCCGGTACGGAATCGGCGCCAAAACCTCCACCCTCTCCACGGCACTATATCCGCCTGCTCATGCCGTTCAACGCCATTGCATTGCGCGGGAAAATCTCTTGCCGATTCGATTTAATGCTTGAATTGCGCGGTGGAGCGGGCGCAGAATGCGGCTTCGGGGCTGAAGACGGCCCGTGGTCGTCGAACAATTTGTCGGAGGGGTATGGACACCACAAAGCTGTATGTGGGGTGTTCCGCGCTTTGGATTGCGCTGGCGCCGGCGGTTATGGCGCTGGCCCAGTCGGCTGAGCCTGACAACCTGACCGTGAATACCTCGCTCCGCTACCAGACCATCGACGGGTTTGGCACGGCGTTGGCCTCGGAATCGCCGGCCTGGACGCCGCAGATGCAGACGCTCTACGCCCAGGACCTGGGGGCGTCGATGCTTCGGGTGCCCCTCTTACCGGACGTGCTGCCCGCCCAGATCACGCTGGGCCCGGACGTGCAGTCCAACATCAACCTCTTCAACTTCAACACCTTTCCGCAAAATGGATGGGGGCAGTTCTCGTCGGCGGTGACGGCGCAGAAGCTGGACCAGATGAAGATCCTCGGGACCCTCTGGTCGCCGCCTGCGTGGATGAAGAGCAGCAACAGCCTCAACGGCGGCAGCCTGCTCCAGGATCCTAATAACCTTCAACAGTTCGCCCGCTATGTCGCGACATATGTGGAAGGGTTTCAGCAGAGCTACGGCGTGCCGCTCTACGCGGTCAGCATCCAGAACGAGCTGCGGTTCAGCGAGCCGTACCCCAGCACCGTTTACAATCCCGCCAGTTACGTGGCCGCGTTGAAGGCGGTCGGCGCCGAGTTCGCGGCCGACGGCATCAAGACCAAGATCTTCGGCCCCGAGGATGTCGGCGTCGACAGCGGGTATCTGACCGACAACCAGATGTCCTTCATCAACGCGGTCAAGGCCGATCCCGCTGCCCGTCAGTACCTGGGCATCTATGCCGTGCACGGGTACTCCGGCAACGGCGTCACCCCCAGCAGCAGCCGAAACAACTGGACCGACTACTACAACCGTATCAAAAGCGACGGAGTTCCCTCCTGGATGACCGAAGAGTCCGGCGAGCACACCGCTTGGATCAGCACCGACCCCGCCACCCACCAGGCCAACGGCGCGCTCAGCGTCGCCCTGCACCTCCATGAGGGGCTGACCTACGGCAACGTCAGCGCCTGGGTCTACTGGCAGCTCGATGACGGGAACTCGGTCCCGACCGATTTCACGCTCGAGTCCAACTCCGACCCCAGCGCACTAAAGTACAACGCGGTGAAGCACTACTTTCGCTACATCCGCCCCGGCGCGCAGCGGGTCGATGCCGGCCCCGACACCGCCGGCGGGGTCAACGTCGACGCCTGGATGGATGACAACAATCACACCCTCACCATCAATCTCATCAACATGTCCACCAGCGACGAGCCGACCAACATCTCCATCCCCGGCACGATGTTCAGCTCCTTTGCCCAGTACCGCACCTCGGTCACCGAGCCGTGGGCCGTTCTCCCGGACGTGGCGATGAACGATGGCTTGCTGTCGCTTACGCTGCCCGGCGAAAGCGTGGTGACGCTGGTCAGCGACGGCGTCTCCGCGGCCTTGCCCGAACCCGCAATCGCGATGTTTTTCATTGGGGGCGCGTGCGTCCTGTTGCGACGATCGCGAGCTGGCGTGTAGCCCATCCGGATGGGCTTCGGCGGGCGGAGCAATGCGGCCGAGAGGAGTCGAACCTCCACACCTTGTGGGTACAAGAACCTGAATCTTGCGCGTCTGCCAATTCCGCCACGGCCGCGGCGATCGTGCGATGATGGTATTCGCTCACCCCCGGCAGTTCAAGCGGCCCGGGGTCGGCCGTGCTACGATCGAGCCCGCCACAAACCAGCGCCACACCCTCTTTCACGGGCCGGATTCCCCCCGTAGCATGGTCGGCATGGCTGCCAGCCACAAGGCTAACCTCTCGCCTCGAATGGAGAACCGCCGGGCGTGGCACGAATACTTCATTACCCATAAATTGGAATGCGGCATCGCGCTCCTGGGCACCGAGGTGAAGAGCCTGCGTGCCGGCAAGGCGCAGCTCCAGGAAGCATATGCCCGCGTCGAGAACGGCGAGCTGGTCCTGCACGGTTGCCACATCGACCCCTATGACAAGGCCGGCCTGACGGGCCACGAGCCGCTCCGGCCGCGCAAGCTTCTGGCCCACAAGCGGGAGATCCACAAACTGGAAGATGAGACCCGCCAGCGCGGAACGACCCTCATCCCGCTGGCGATCTACTTCAAAGGCGGCCGTGCCAAGGTCGAGATCGGCGTCGCCCGCGGCAAGCAGCACCACGACAAACGCCAAAGCATCAAGAAAAAGGAAATGGACCGCGAGATCCGCAAGGCGATGAGCCGTCGCGGGTAGTTGCCAGTGGCTCGGCAGAAGATCGCGGCGGCTCGGAGGATGCAATGACGGCAGGAGATCCGGCCCATCGGCGAACGCCGCTCATCGTCGCCCATCGGGGCCTGCACCAGCGTTATCCGGAGAACTCGCTGCCGGCGTTCGAGGCGGCGTGGGACGCGGGCATCCACTGGTGCGAGTGCGACGTGCGGATGACCGGCTGCGGGATGGCCGTCGTGTTCCATGACGAGGTCCTCGATCGCATCACGACCTTGAGCGGCCGGGTTGACCAATACTCCTGGCAGCACATGGCCGGAACATGGCTGCGGCTCGAAGACGGCACGATCACCGAATACACGATCTGCGTTCTGGAGTCGGTCTGCGCGCGGGTGGGGACAGCGACCGCCTCCGGCGGGCGCAGACGCCTGCTGGTCGAGATCAAGGCCCCGTGCAGCCGGCAGATGATCGCGGACGTGGTCGGCCATTGTTGTTGCGGCATCGAGGACGAGATCGACTCGGCGCCTGTTTCGAACATCGAGCAGGAGCTGCCCGTGATCGCGATTCAGTCGTTCGACCCGGGAGTGCTCCTGCACACCCGCCGCTTGCACCGCCGCGTTCCGACGTATCTGCTGATGGAATCAACCGAGCGGCTGGACTCCCATCTGGAAGCGCCCTGGAACGGGATTAACTTCCAATACGACCTGCTGACGCCACAGCTCGTCGAGCACGTGCAGGGCCGCCGCAAGCGCATCGGCGTCTGGACGCCGAACACCGAAGCCGACCTTCGCCGCGCCATCCACCTCGGCGTCGACACGGTCATCACGGATGAACCGTTGCTGGCGGTCGAGCTTCTCAAGGAGCGCAGCGCCACCAACCCCGCCGCAGAGTGACTGCGTTTACCTCCCTGTTCGAGCATGTTCGCGGCGTACCCGCGTGATCGGATTACGATTCACGGCGATGTTTGCAGGATATCCAGCAGCTCGTCCTGCCAGTCACGCCCGTGCGGCTGCGCCTCGTCGAGCACTTGAAAGCGGAAGATATGGTCCTTGAACGGCTCGCCGAGCTGTTGCCATGTGACGCGCTTGCCGGCGCGGTCGAAGTAATCCGCGACGTTCCGCTTGTAACTCGTGTCTGGGTTCCCTTCCAGGTGCTTTCCCTTGCTCTCCAGGACCAGCACATGGTGCTCCGATGTGCGTTTGTTCTGCACGACGAAATCAGGGTAGATCTTCGGTTTGCGGTAGCCCTGCACGGCGAAATTGCCCTCGCCGACCTTGTTGCGATACCACCAGAGCACGTCTGCCTGGCGGTCCAGTACGAGGGCGATGTCGCGCTCGTACTGATTCCGCGACTCGGATTCGACGAAATCGAACAGCGACTTTTCCAGCCGCTGTCCGTCGTCGTGCGTGAGCGGGGTGATGGGGCCGGTGCGCTCGATCCGAATCTCCTCGGGAATCTGGAACCGGCACTCGGCGCACTCGAGATAAAACAGGATGCGCTTGGCATCAAAGAGGTCGTCGAAGACCTTCTCCATCTGCTTGTCGACCTGCTCCTGGATGAAACGCTCGACGTGCTCGCGCACGATGAACTTCACCAAGCCTAAACGATCCTTGAGTTGAAGCTCCGATGCGATCAATCGCTCGTAGACCCGGCCCGTGATCCGGCGGAGTTGTTTGTGGCTCAGGAAATCGAAGTTGATGCTTGCCATCAGCCACGCCAATTGATCCACGTCCAGCCGGCCGATCAGGTCCTCGAAATAATCCAGCGCCCGATATTCTTTCCCGTGCTTCACGCAAAACCGGGGGAGGTAGATTTTGCCCTCGAATGGTCGGGTATACAGCGAGCTGAACTCCGGCCGGATGCGTGTGACCCGGCCCTTGCGCTGCAGCTCGGGCGGGGTGGCGTCCACGACGACGCCGGCCGCGTCTCCTTCGTATCCTTCGTCTTGTAGCGCCTTCTTCACTTCGGCGGCAATTTCCCGGGACGTCTGGTGCAGGCAGTAGACGTAACTCTCGTTTAGCGCCGAGAAGTCGGTGCGCTTCTGGTCCGGCTGGCGCAAGACGCGGCCGACAAGCTGGGTCATGGCACGCGCGCTGGCCATGCTGCTCAGTGAAACGATAATGTAAGCAAACGGGCAGTCCCATCCTTCCTGAAGCGCGCTCTTGGTAATGATCCACTGGATGGGGCAGCCGACATCCGGCAGATTGATGTCCTCCAACCCGTCATCCTCAGCCGTCTTGACGGCAATGGCCTGCTGCGGCACCGAGAGTTTTTGCGTCAGGTATTCGCGTACGTGCTCGGCGTGGATCATCCCACTCTCGCGCTGAGCCTTGCGGGTCCGCTCGACCTGCACCAGGACGAGCGGGCGGATGTTCTGCCCGGTGCGGCTTTCGTGCTCGGCGGCTTTGGCCGCCAGCGCCTCGCGCTTGTCCCGCACTCGGGTCAGAATGTCCCAGGGGTTGCGGGCCCCGCTTGTGGCGATGTTCAGGGGGAGCTTGATCATCTCTTCATCGAGCAACTGCTGCCCCGTCACTTTGCTGACGATGTTGGCGTCGGCGGGGGGCGTGGCCGACAACTCGACGATGAACGCGGCGTTGAAGTCTTCAATCCGCTTGCGGGCCAGCGCGCTGGTGGCCTTGTGCCCTTCGTCGAGGATGACCACGGGCCGGCAGAGCCGCACCAGGTTTCCGACCGACGTTGCGGCCAGAAACCGGCCGCCGTCCGGGTCGTTCTCGATCATGTCGAGGTTGGGAAACCGCTCCCGGAGCTTGCGGTGGGCCTCGAAGTCGTCCTCCGGCGGGAAGTGCTGTACGATGTTCCCGCCGCTGTCGCGGAAAAACTTGAGCTGCTCCCTGGTCTCGCGGTTCGTGCTGGCAAGCTGCACCACGAGGATGTTGAGGCACTCATTCAGGCGGACCGGCGAGAGCCTGTTGATTTCGCCCTTTTCCCATACCTCGATCCTGCGCGAGACGGCGTGCTCGAGCATGATCCGGTACATGTCATTGCGGTCGCGCAGCCGCTTGAGCGTGTCGTGATAGATCTGGCTGCTGGGAACGACCCACAGGGCCAGCCCCGCGCCATTTCGTTCCCTGCGGATGTCATTGGGCGCGCAAAACCGGCCACTGATGGGCGCGCCAAAACCGGCCATTTTGAGGAACCGGAGATTTGTCCGTTACCGTTGGCTTCCGGCAGTCGCCGGAAGCGAATGGTGCGATGGCG
>Ga0073928_10009127_pt1 | contig 12173 bp, 7 predicted proteins | sample PaiPotPPA55metaG_FD_76969 | JGI IMG/M metagenome (GOLD analysis project Ga0073928, IMG submission 76969) | Iron sulfur acid spring bacterial and archeal communities from Banff, Canada, to study Microbial Dark Matter (Phase II) - Paint Pots PPA... ...
GCGAGCTAAAAAACAAGAACGGGAAGGACCTCAAGGCCGGGATTCGCCTCAAGCAGCAGTGCTGCGGCTGGAGCCGGGAGTTCTTGCTACGGGCCGTGTTAGCCTAAATGCGATGGCCCTGCCTGCTACCTGAGCATTACCGACCTCAGACTTGCTTTGCTCTTGAACTTCAAGTACGCGCAACTCAAGTGGAAGCGCATCGTCCGTTAGCAGCCACTCGATAATCACCACGGGTGACTGAATTCGCCGCGGGCGCCACCCGAGATCGATGACCACGAATGGCACGGATCGCACGGATCGCACGGATGAAGCGATAGGCAGGCCGGATTGTCGATTCCATCCGTGTAATCCGTGTGATCCGTGTGATCCGTGGTTAAATACAAGCCGTGGACCTGATCCATCAGGGAGTTGAGCACGTCACGCCCGCGGGTTATGGCAATTCGTAGCACGCGGCCTCGTGGTCGTTGCGGACCAGCAGCCGGTGACCGGCAAGGGCCGGATTCGTCCACGTCTTTCCCTCGATAGCGGAAAAGCGAGCCAGCTCGTGGAAGGCCTGCGGGATTGCCTCGACCAGCGCCACGTCGCCGTTCTCGGCCTGCACGAGCAGGAGGTCATCGACCAGCAGGACCTCGCCGAAGCCGTACTCCTCCCCGCGCCACAAGCGTTTGCCGGTAGCCAGGTCGAGGCAGGTGAGTATGCCGTCGTCCAGTCCGAAGACGCAGTCGCCGCGGATCGCGACGTTGGCGAACTTCGGCTTGAGCCGGCGACTCGTCCAGAGTTCGGAGACCGACATCGCGCCGCCGGCGGATGAGGTCACCTTCAGCAAGGTCGTGCCGAGGCCGTAGCCTGCCGAGATCAAGACCCGATCGCCATCGAGCGGCACCGGATCCACGTTCTTCGGCAAATATCCCGGCCAATCGTACCGCCATAACAGCCGGCCGTCTTTCGCGTCGTGGGAAGCGACACTGGCCGAATTGACGGTCAAGATCTGCCGAGCACCCGCAAGGGTAGCGAGGAGCGGCGAGGCGTAGCCGGGAGTCTCCTGGCCCCCCTTCCATGCGAGTTCGCCGGTGTCCCTGTGGTAGGCCACCAGCGACGGGCCGCCCCGTCCGGCGGTGACTACGACCAGATCGTCGACGATCAGCGGCGAGCAGCTCTTGCCGAACTCGAGGTTTCTCGATCCGGTATCGTCCAGCACATTGCGCGACCAGTTTGTGTTTCCCGTGGCCCCGTCGAGGCAGTCGAGCACGCCGGTGGCGCCCATGGCATAGACGCGCCCGCCGAAGATGGTCGGCGTGGCCCGCGGCCCGTCGCCGCCTTGCCATTCACTGAATCGGGTGTGCGGGTGCACGTGCGCCCATCGCGCCCGGCCGGTCTCGACCTCGTAGCAGACAACCAGTTCATCACTCCCGCGCTGCTCCTGGGTAACGGCCCACGGCCCGACGATGGCGAAGGACGACCAGCCGACACCGATTGGCTGCCGCCACAATTTGCGCGGCTGAGCGCCGCCCCAATTCCGCGACAGGCCGATCCCTTCGATGGCGTTCCGCCGGCCCGGACCGAGGAACTCCGCAAAGTCCCGCGGCGTGGTGGCCGACAGATCGATTTGGCTCCCATCGAACGTCTGAATCGACGAGACATCCTCGTGCGACTTGGACCATCGCCACACGAACCGCGGCACTCCGACGCCGCTGTATGTTCCGTCGACGCGGGTCGTGAGCTTGCCGACCACCAGCGCACTTCCCACCAGCGCCCCAATTGCCGCAACCCCGACGACGCGGGCCCGCCCCGACGCGCCCGAGAACAGCAGGAACCACACAAGCAGCGACAAGACCGTCAGAAAGACGACCAGCGCCGTCGCGTACGCCGCGATATAGCTCTCCACCCAATCGCGCCGATGCAACGCCGCCATGGCAAGCACCGCCAGAGCGACGATGACGGCCGGGATTTTCCAGCCGATCCGACGTTTGGGCAGCGAGGAATTGCTCATAGTGTTTCAATTCGCAATGTGGTCGCGAGCGCGACCATGGTAGCGGTTCATTAGGACCTCGGACAGACCTTGGGCCACGCCGCCCGGCCTGAGTGCGCGAAGACGAAACGGTTCTGGGCGAGTCCAGCTTGCTGTCGGCGGTTGACGCGCACCAGCCAAGGTGCGATTCTAGTTGTGCTTCCGGCGCTTCCGTCATCGCGCCCCAGCGACGCGGAAACGTCTGTGTCGCGCTGGATCCGATGGCGTTCACATTGATCAGGGGTGGCGAGTTTGGCGGACGTGGAACAGCAAACAATAGCTGAAATTGCCAAGCGGTTGGGCCGGCCCCCGCGGGGCATGTTTTCCGCGCTACGACGGCATCCGCGGGCAAATCCTCCTGCGTGGCTAAAGCCCGACGACGCGATCTCACGAATTTACGCCAACCAAGGTCAAATCCTCCGTGACGGGCGCGTGCGCTGGGCGGTCGTGATTCAGGCTAACAAGCTTCTGTGGCTTCCAGGGCCCGTAGACACCGGCGCGCAGGTTATCTATGCGCCGGATGATGACGTGGCGCTGGAATCCCTGCGGCAGATCGGCAGGCGCACCTATGAGTTGAAGGGCGCTCGCACATCGGACGCCGCCCTCCAACGAATTGGGGACATGCTGGTGCGGGAAACCGAGCGCGCGCTCGATTGGCAGATTCCAACGACCTTGACGGGTGGACGGCGGATCATCACGACGATCGTAATGATTCCGCGCACGTCCGTGCCGGGCGGGTACCTGACACTGAACTGGTTTCCGATCATCGCAGACCCCGCGACGTCGTTGGCGCTGCTGGTCCCCTCACGATTCTGGCCTGAGCAGTTTGTGGTGCAATGGAAGGCCAACGCCGCCGTGACGCCTTCCGAGCACCCGAGCCAGACACTGGCGGAGATTACTCCGAGCGCCGCAGCCGTCATCCGGAGGATGTCGCCGGGCGGCGCGACTGCGCTTGAGCTGCGGTGTATCCCCGACGGCGACGGATTCCGCTATGCGCTTAACGTGGTACCCGCGGACACGCCTTGCGTCGCGCATTGCCTGTCGCAGGGCATCCGGTTCCAGGTGCCCGACGGATTCACGCTATCAGTAGTTCCCGGGACGGTCATCGACTATCGCGGCAAGGGGTTCGTCATCAACAACCCCAATGCAACCCGTGAGAAAAGAGCGGGGAGATGATCCACTATTTCGGCAAGAACCTTACAGCGACGACTGCCGGCCGACGCATTGAGGAGGTGATCTGCGAGAAATGCGCGACCCAATACTATTACGAGCTACTCCGCATGGGCGTCGGCGAGGCGTCGGCGCCGTACTACCTGTTCCAGAACTCTGCCTCGGACCGAGCCCGGCGCGCGGCTGCGCGGGACATGGCCCACCGGCTGGATCGTGAAGCAGAACTCGTTCCGTGTCCGAGCTGCAACTGGGTGAACCAGGACTTGGTCATACGATATCGCCGCAGACTTTACCGGCGCGCCCCGTGGTTGGGTCTCATCCTAATGATCGCCGGCCTGATTGCGGCGCCCGTGGCCGCGGCGGTGCTGACGGATTCACTTGGACACCGATCCAGCGTGCCGCGCGTCACGATGGTGTTGATCATTGCCCTCTCGCTCCTCTGCCCTTCCTGTGTTCTCTGGATCCGATCGCTTCTGCGACGCCGCATTAACCCGAACGAGACGTACCCGCGCCAGCCGCGGGTTCCACTTGGAACGCCGCCGGCCCTGATGACCCGGCGCGACTCGCGCACCGGCGAGCACACACTGGAGCCCGCCGTCAAGGGGCTCGACCAGCAGGAGCAGGACAATCGATGGCTTATCTTTCGGCCCGGGGAGCTGAGATTTCCGCGCATCTGTTGCGTGTGCCTCGGTTCCGCGTCGACGTCTTACAGTTCGCCGTTCAAGGTGAGCGAAGGAGGCGAACTCGAAGTCCCGCTGTGTGGGAGATGCGCCTGGCGGCTGCGTTATCGATGGTGGATGGTCGCGCTTGCGGTTGCGACGGCGACCACCGCCTTGGCCGCGCTTCCTGCCGCCGCTCTCCCTCGGCTGGACCACACGGGACGGTGGATGCTTTTCGGAACGAGCGCATTGTTCATGTCCATCTTCGCGGTGGCAATCCTCCCGAATCGGATATGCCGCCCCTACCGACTGCGCATTCTCGACCGCGACCGCGGCATCGTACGGTTCGCCGCCGCCAATCCGCGTTTTACCGAGCTGCTCGTGAGACGGGTTCGGGGCTCGGAGAACGGCAAGCACGTTCCGGCAATCGAATGACCCTCAGACGTTCTCGAAACGAGTTGCGTCCCGTATCGATCCGGGGTGTGTACCAGGCACTCGCGCGAATTGGTTTACCCTCTCACGCCGTCGGCAAAGCGAAGTCCTGGCGCGCCGGGACCGCGGATCCTCCGGTCGCGGCAACCGGCGCGCGGAGAATCCGCGGCGGCGCTACATTCGGGGCTGCGCCCCTCACGGCGCTATGCCGCGGCGTGCGCGGGCGGGAGGTGACCGGCGATAGCAGCCGCCGCGGCTGTCGCGATCCATACGACGGTTTCGGAGTCAAATCATGCGCTTGTCGCGTCGCTCCCTCGCTGTCATGGCAAAACCATCACTCTCTACTATAGATCGATTCCCGTTGCTGGACAGCGCGCCACGCTGCCGGTAGTGTCCGGCGCGGGTGTGGGTTGAGAGGGTCGGCCGGAGTTGAGGCCGCGCCACGCCGGGTCGCAGAGAACGCACGATGAATTGGATCGAGTCGTTGGAATCACGGGTGTGCCTGAGCACCGCGTCGTTTTTGCCGGTCACCGTCTATCACACCGTTCCCAACCCGCGGGATACGACGGTGGCCGATTTCAATGGCGACGGCCGCCCCGACATCGCCGCCGCCATCCCGGTCAACGACCTGGTGGCGATCCTGCTGAACAACGGCGATGGCACCTTTGCCCGCCCCCATTATCTGCGCGTCGGTTTTGCCCGTGCTGTCGCCGCCGGCGATTTTAGCCACGACGGGCACATGGACCTGGCCGTCACCGCCAACGATGGCACCAATGCGGTCATCGACGTGTTCAAGGGTAACGGCGACGGCACCTTCGCCCTTCCGCCGCAGCGGTATCACCTGCCCGGCGGCGGGCAGTCGATCGTTGCCGCCGACGTGAACGGCGACGGCTTTCCCGACCTGGTCGTCGCCACGCACGCCCGCGTTGCGGTCTTGATCAACCAGGGCAACGGCACCTTCGCCAAGCCGGTCTTTTATGCCTCGGGCAACGACACGCCGTCGCAGCTCGCCGTCGCCGACTTCGATCGCGACGGGCTGCCCGACATCGCCGTCGCTCGCGGGTCGACCGGAATGGTGAGCCTCCTTTTGAACAACAAAAACGCGCCCGGCACGTTCGGCCCCCCGGCCTTCTTCCCGGCCGGCGGCAATCCGCTTGGCCTGACCGTCGGCGAGTTCAACCACGACGGGAACCTTGACCTTGCCGTCGTCAACTCAGGGTTTCAGGTGAACTCGGTGCAGGTCCTGCTTGGCAACGGGGACGGGACCTTCCGCCCGCGTGAGTCGTACGGCGGGCCGAGTTTTGCCGATGCCATTACCACCGCCGACTTCAGCGGGGACGGGCACCTCGATCTGGCCGTGGGCAACTTCACTGGCCCCTTGCGTTTGTTTCCAGGCAATGGCGATGGCACCTTTGCCACGCCGGTCGTCATTCCCGGCGCGCCCTGGGCCGAGTTCCTCACGGCCGCCGATTTGAATGGCGACGGGCGTCCCGACCTGATCGCCACGCCCAATGGCGGCGTGCGCGTCATCCTCAGCAACACCGGCATGGTCACCCCGCCCCCCGCCGCCGGCGCCTCCGATCAGACGATCGGGAGCGGCGGACCGCACGCCATTCAGTTTTACGCCCCCGATGGCACCAAGGCGCTGATCTCAATCAAAGGCCCCGGCGCCGCGACGCTTCATTTCAGCGCCGCCAGCACGATCCAGGTCCCCTCCGGCCGCGGCACTCGTCAGGTCCAGGCGCTTCGGCTTTCGAGCATCACCGCCACCGGCACTACCGCCGCGACAACGCTGTCCATCTCAGCGACCCTCGGCGCCAACTCACTGACCTTCGGCACCATTACGACAGACGGCGCGCTGGCTTCGCTGGACGCGCCGAGCACGAATCTCACCGGCACTCTCTCGATTCCCGGGGGCGTGCGGCAGGTTTCGCTGCTCTCGGCCAACAACGGGTCGATCTCTATCGGCGGTGGGCAGTCACCGATACTTGCGCTGGGGCAGACGAACAACGAAACCATCACCTCCGCCGCCCCCATCACGGCGATGCGGGTGCAACTCGACACCGGCGCGACGCTGACCGCGCCGTCGATCGGGACCCTATCGGTAGGCGGCAGCTTGCACGACTCGACCATCACGCTCACGAGCCCCTTCAACCCGACGGCGTTCGACCTGAACTCGCTGGCCGTCGGACGGGGCATCTCGAACGTGACGATCCGCAGTGCCGGCAACGTCAACTCCATTGTCGCGATGAATCTGAGCAACTGCGATCTCTACGCCGGCGTCGGGCCGCTTTCCGTGGGGCAAGTGCTTCCCGCGTCGTCGAGCGACTTCATCGCGCCAGCGATGATTCGCTCCGTGACGCTGGGACACAGCTCACGGCTGCCGTCGTTTGCGAACTCGGTCATCGCCGCCGCAACGGAAGGAAATCTGAACCTCGGCACGATCCAGACCGCTAGCGCCGGCGTGCCTTTCGGCCTGGCCGCGCACGACATCGCCGCCCTGGCGGGCACCGACCTGACCAGCCGAAAGTCATTTCGCATCACGCGGATCACCAGCACGTCGGCGGCGACTGCCGCGCTGGCCGCCCGTGGGATCAACCCTCAGGATTTCGTCATTCGCATTCTCTAGGCGGCCTGGACTGCGGCAGTGTGACGCGAGCCACGAATTCTCCGGCCTCGGTGGAATCCACCGCGATAGCGCCGCCCAGCTTCTCGATCAGCTCTTTTGAGATCGATAGCCCCAGGCCGCAGTGGGCGCCGGTGTCGGTCCGGGAGGCGTCGCCGCGCCAGAAGCGGTCGAAGACGGACTTGGCCTGCTCGGCCGAGAGGCGAGTGCCGGTGTTCGCCACCGTCAGGTTGATTGTGCCGTTCCGGCGCGCCAGCTCGATGCGCACCTGCCCGCCAGGGTCGGCGTAGCTGGTCGCGTTGTCGAACAGATTGTGCAGGACGATCCGCAGCTTATCGCGGTCGGTGGTAATGGGTCCCGCGGTATCGGTTCTGGTGACGCGCAGGCCGCGGGCGGCGGCGCGTTCGCCGAACGGGCGCCAGCTCTCATCGATCAGTTCCGGCAGCGAGAAGGTGTTGCGCGAAACGGCCAGTCCGCCGGCTTCGGCCCTGGCCAGCACCAGCAGGTTGTCGACCATCGCATGCATCTGCCGAACAGTCGTCAGGCACTGCCCCAGGGTCCTGTGATACTCCTGCGGCTGGCGCGGACGGGAGGAGCAGACCTCGAGGGCGGCTTCCAATCCCGCCAGCGGGGTGCGAAGCTCGTGGGCGACGTCGGCGCTGAAGGCCCGCTCGCGGGCAAACGCCGACTCCACCCGTTCCAGCATCTCGTTGAGGCGTTGCACGATTGGCAACAGCTCGCGCGGAACGCCGGCCGAAAGAAGCCGATCGGTCAGGTCGCGGCGACCGACGCGCTCGATCCGTGCGGCAATGGCGGAAACCGGCCGCAGGCCGTGACCGACGGCCCACGCCATGAGGCCCAGGCACGCGAGCACCGCCGACCCGCACGCGCCGCCCAGGAGCCAGCTCAGGCGGGCGAGCGCGGCAGCCAGGTGCGCCGTGTCGCGAGCGACCAGCAGCGTCACGTCGGCCGGCGGCACGGCCCCCTGAACCGGGCCCTCTTTGTCGTCCAGGTGCGGACGAACCGACAGTGAAATCTGCCGGCCCGGTCGTCCATCAGGCAAGGTTACGGACCGATAGGCCGGACGGCGCGGGCCGGCGGGCACAAAGGGCAAATCGTGCCGCCCCAGCGACGCCGACCGAACGGCCGGCTTGTCGCCCGCCCACAACTCAAAGTACTGCGCCTCGCGGCCGCCCAGGAACTCGGCGGGCTGGCCCCCTTCGAAATCGGCCTTCAGCCCCTCGTGATCCACTTCCGTCGCGGCCGCGAGCGCCTGGGCCTGGGCCAGCAACCCGCGGTCAAACTCGGCGACAAGCCAGGCCCGCACCGACGCGAACAGCACGACGCCGAGCGCCGCGAGTACCGCCGCGACCGACACGGCGGCGCCCAGCAACAGCCGCCTTCGGACCGAGTGCATTTATCCCTCCTCCCCGAGGAGGTACCCATGCCCGCGGCGCGTGTGGATCAGTCGCGCCCGCCCCGGCCCCTCGATCTTCTTCCGCAAGTGCGCGATGAATACGTCCACCACGTTGCTGTCGGACTCGCAGTTGAAGTCATACAGGTGGTCCCATATTTCAGTGCGCGTCACCACCTGCCCGGCCCTGGCGGCAAGGAACTCCAGGAAGACGTACTCGCGGGGGCTCAGTTCGATTGCCTGCCCGCCGCGGCGGGCCCGCCGCGCCGACGTGTCCACCTCCAGGTCGGCCACCCGAATCACCGGCGATTTCACCTGATACTTGCGCCGCACCAGCGCCCGCACCCGCGCCAGCAGCTCGGCAAAGACGAACGGCTTGACCAAATAATCGTCGGCCCCCGCGTCAAGTCCGCGCACGCGATCGTCCGGCGCGTCCCGGGCAGTGAGGATCAGTACGTGCGTCTGTGCGTTTTTCTCCCGTAGCTTCTTGAGCAGCGTCAATCCGTCGAGCCTGGGCAGCATGAGGTCGAGGATGAGCACGTCGTAGGGATTGGACTGGGCATACCAGAGGCCCTCCTCTCCGTCCGCCGCCGCGTCGACCGCGTACCCCGCCTCGCGCAGCCCCTGCGCCGCCGACTCGCGCAGGAGCTCGAAGTCCTCAACCAGCAGTACGCGCATGCAATTAAACCCGGCGAATGCCGGGACCGGGTCATTCTACGCCCCGTTCCGGCCGCAAGTACCGTGGAAGGTACCGCGGCGGACATGAATGGTCTGTGAACGCCTGCGAGCGCGTTTACGAGAATTTCCACGACGCCAAGGCGCCGATGCCGTAGCCGCCCAGCCCGACGAGGTACAGCGTGTGAACGCCGCTGACACCCGAAACGGTGGTGCTTTGGTTGGCGTAGGTGAACCAGGAAGCCGTTGCGGTGGTGGTGAGCGTGCCGATGATCGGGCCGCTCAGACTGTCGAGGCGGAGTTGGATCTTCTGCCCGGCATAACCGGCGGGGACGCCGATGGTGGCGGTGAAGGTGCTGACGCCCGAGCCGAAGTTGATCCCCTGATACTCGAGCCAGTCGCCGTTGTCGAAGTTGCCGATGACGTTGCCGGCCAGGCGCGTGACGCCGCTGGCGTCGCCGTAGAGGCCCGCCGACCAGACGCCTCGCGCGTCACCGCTGACGAACGTCCCGCTGGGCGGGGCCGGAGTGGGCGTGCGGGTCGGAGTTGGAGTCGGAGTGGGAGTGGGAGTGGGGGCCGGCTTCGGAACCGGACTCGGCGCCGGGGCCGGAGTACTCACCGTTCCCTGCGCCGGCGCCCCACCCAATGTCGCATTGTTCCACGAAGCCATCCCCCACCCCCACTGAACGGGGGCATAGAACGCATTGTCGTGGAACGCGCTTCCCGACCAGTCATTGCCGTAGCCGTTGTGTTCGATGCTCCACGCCGTGGCGCCCAGCCGATTGTTGTAGACCTGTTCGTTGTAACTGGTGAAGTTGAGCTTCAGCGCGGTGTCGACGTTCCAGGTGGTGTTGTCGTGGACGACGTAGTTGCTGGAGTTGTTGTCCAGAAAGATGCCGGCGCCGCCATAGCCCGTGGCGTGAACGTTGTAGACCTGGTTATAGGCGATGACGCTGCCGGCGCCATTGGTGCTCGAAGTATAAATGCCGCCGCCGTCGGCGGTCTGGAGCATCACGTCGTGGATGACGTTGGACAGGATGTTCACCAGCGGGATGCGATGAGTAATGCCGCTGCGGCCGGCATTATAAATCGTGTTATGGTCGATGGTCGTGTTGCTGCCGTATACCCGGATAGCGGCGGCGTCGGTGGCGCTGTAATCCGTGTCGTGGATCACGTTGTTGATGACGCGGACGCCGCTATTGCCGATGTAGACCCCATCGCCGGCGCTCGGGCCGATATTGCTGTTCTCCAGCAGCGTGCCTGCACCGTTCAATTCGATGCCGCTGTCGGCCGGCGCGCTCCAGCCATTCCAACTGCTGGTGAACTGGGACAGATACGACGCGTTCATATGGTCGATGGTGAGGCCCTGCGAACCCCAGTCGGTCTTGATCGTGGCCGCGAAGATGTTGATCCCCTCGAGGGTGATATTGGATCGCCAACTGAGATCGAAGGCGAACTGGCGATGCTTTGCCTCGATGTCGTGCCAGCCGGGGTAATCGCTGTTGGGAGTCCATACGTAAAGGGCGCCGCTGTTGTCGCGGTACCACTCGCCCGGCGCGTCCAGGGCCTGGAACTTGCCGGTGAGGTAATACGCGTTGCCCGCGGTTGGCTGCTCCCAGCCGCTCAGGGGCGGCAACGACACCTGAATCCATCCGGGTTCCGAGTTGGTCACTGTCCCGGTGTAGGCGACCCACTGCTGCCCCGGCGTGAGGTGAATGGTCGCGCCGTTCCAGAACCCGTAGGGCTGAGTGAGGGACGAGTCGTAGATGACGCCGTTGGCGTACCCGCCGATGTGGGCGAGGTTCGGGTGAGAGACATCGAGGCTGGTGTTTGGCCAGCGGGCCTCGTTGATCATCTGGCCGTCGACGAACACCTGGTTGTTGCCCGCGCCCATGTCCCACGGCATCGAGGCGCGGTAGACCGCGCCGTTGTTCCATTGCCAGCCGCCGATCGGGTCGGCCCCGCTGACGGTTACGTTTTCGCCGTTGTAAGCTTCAAAAGTAACGCCGCCATTGGCGGGCCGGACGGTTTCGTGGTAGGTGCCGCCACGAATCAGGACGGTGTCGCCCCAGCCAGCGACATTGGCCGCCTCCTGAATCGTATGCAATGGTTGATTGAAAGTGCCCGGCGCCCAGTCGCCGCCCCAGGGGGCCACGACCCAGGTGCGCGACAGGAGCAGACGGCACTCGAGCGACTCGATGAGGCCGCGTGCCGGCGGCGCGGCCGTCGCACGACTCGCCCGGCCTTTGCGCTTTGCGGCCGGACGTGAAGACAGACCAAGACTGGTCCCAATGGCGAACCGCCTGGGCATTACACACTCCCACAACGTAAGGAGGCCACGCGAAGGGACTTGATACCCTTGCCGCGGACGGGACTATCCCGATCCGCTGCGACCTGCGGACCTATACAACTTGATCACGACGGCCCTGTCAGAGCGGATTGCCGGCTTGGCGGAACTCTCGGCGCGGTGAGTCTGCCAGCATGCTCATTCCTCATCTCATTCCATCGGCGGCCAACCCGTCTGATCTGCCGGCGTCGAAACTGCACGTCTCGAGGCCGGCGTCAGACCCACTTGCCGCTGCTTAGCCGTATCCACTGTTTTCAGTGGAACGCCGCGGAATATAAGAACATCATGAGGGACCGCAACGATAATTTCCGCGGAAAATAAAAAAATTCACGCCCGCCTGGGCCGCGCCGTCGCGCGGTGCGCAATCGACCCGGACCGCTAAGCGGGTATAGTCTGACGCATGACCGCAAGCGCCCGCGCCGCCAATCCGGCATACAGTTGGGAGACCATACTCCGCTCGGATGACCCGAGCATCTACGACATTCGCACCCGCGCGCCGGGCCCCGCCGGGAGTCTGCCGTTGACCGAACAGATGTTGCTCAATTGGTCGAGCGGCGACTTGTTCGGGCTGAGCCAGGACGCGGGCATGGGATGGAAGGCGTCGGAACTGGGGCGCAAGGAATTCCTGATCCTCAGCACGTCCGGCGGCGTGCGCAACCCGGACGGCACGCCGGCCGCGCTGGGCTACCACACCGGCCACTGGGAAGTCGGCCTGCTCGTGAAGGCGGCCGCGGACGAGCTGAGGGCGCTCGGCGGCATCCCGTTCGCCGGCTTCTGCACCGACCCGTGCGACGGCCGTACGCAGGGCACCACCGGCATGATGGACAGCCTGCCGTACCGCA
>Ga0073928_10009129_pt1 | contig 12171 bp, 11 predicted proteins | sample PaiPotPPA55metaG_FD_76969 | JGI IMG/M metagenome (GOLD analysis project Ga0073928, IMG submission 76969) | Iron sulfur acid spring bacterial and archeal communities from Banff, Canada, to study Microbial Dark Matter (Phase II) - Paint Pots PPA... ...
CAACTTTGCCGGCGGCGACCGCCTGCAATGTGCTCATGATCTATCCGCGCTTCATGGCGGATTCCTTCTGGAATTTCTCGGAAGCCTGCGAGCTCGTGGGTGCGCGCTATCCCGCCATTCCGCTCGGCTTGATTACTGTGGCGGCGCTGCTGCCCAAATCTTGGAACGTCCGGCTGGTCAATCGCAACACCGAGGAGCTCAGCGAGAGCGACCTCGCCTGGGCCGATATGGTGATGACCGGCGGTATGCTGTTTCAGCAAGCGGACACGCACGATCTGATCGAGATGTGCCGTGCACGCGGTTTGCCGGTTGTTGTTGGCGGGCCCGACGTGAGTTCCAGTCCGCACCGTTACGCATCGGCGAATTTCCGCATCGTCGGCGAAGCTGAAGGCATCATCGATAAGTTCATTGCCGCTTGGGAGGAAGGTCAGCGCGAGGGCACTTTCGAGTCACCGAAATTCCAGGTCGACGTGACTAAGACGCCGATTCCGCGGTTCGATCTTCTAAAGTTCGAGCAATATCTCTATATCGGCGTGCAATTCTCGCGCGGCTGTCCGTTTACCTGCGAGTTCTGCGACATCATTGAGCTTTATGGCCGCTCGCCGCGGACTAAGACCCATGCGCAGATGCTCGCCGAACTCCAAGCGCTATACGATCTTGGCTATCGCGGGCACGTCGATTTTGTCGACGACAATCTGATCGGCAACAAAAAAGCGATTAAGGCTTTCCTGCCCGTGCTCGAGACTTGGATCAAGGAGCACGATTATCCCTTTGAATTCACCACCGAGGCCTCGCTCAACCTCGCCGACGATGCCGAACTGCTGCAAATGCTGCGAAGGACGAATTTCTTCGCGATTTTTGTTGGCATCGAAAGTCCCGACGAGGAGACGCTGGCGGCGATGCGCAAAAAGCAGAATACGCGCCGCAGCATCGCCGGGAGCGTGCACAAGATCTACCGTGCTGGCATGTCAGTGACGGCAGGCTTCATTGTCGGTTTCGATAGCGAGAAGGGATCGATCGCGCAGCCGATGATCGATCTGATCGAAGAAGCCAACATTCCGATCGCGATGGTGGGGCTGCTTTATGCGTTGCCGAACACCCAGCTCACGCGTCGGCTGGCGCGCGAAGGCCGTCTGTATGTCGATCATGATGCGGCGCCGGCCGGTAAGGGCGATCAGTGCACCGCGGGCGTGAATTACGAAACCAAGCGTCCGCGCTTGGACATTTTGCGCGATTACCGCAAGATACTTGAAAAAACCTACGATCCGGACGCGTTTTGTGGACGCTTGGAACGTCTGGCTGGGATGCTTGACTGCTCCGATCGGCGGAAAGAATTGCCGCAAGGCGATATCCGCGGCAGCGTGAGCACAATAAAGCTGGTGCGCGATCTGATGTCGCGCCTGCCGGAGGGTCGCGAGCGCTTTTGGAAAGCGTTCACGACATGCATGTCGATCAATCCCAATTCGGTGCGCGGCATCGTCACGCTTATGGCCTTTTAGCTCCATGTCGGGCCTTATTCCCGCTACGTGATGAAGCAAATCGATCGCCAGATCGAAGATCTCGAGCAAGGGCGCTTCGTTGAGCCGAAATTACTGCCGCCCACCGAAGCCGAGCCGATTGCGGTGAACGCTTGAAATGCGGGACTGTCCGCTAATTGCGGCCGGTTATGGGCGCTCGCCAAATTAATAGTTAGTCTGCTCGATTCCCGGCACAGTCAGCAGCGAAGAAATAGAGCGGCCGCGCAGGTCGTAGAGCCTGGCATAGACAACGCCTTCACGCACGATATCGAACATGACCGGCGCATCGAGCTTGGCGCAGTAAAACTCACCGAGCACCATGGCGAAATCGACCCCCTTGGGGTTCCAAGTCGTGGTGAATTGCGCCCCGAGCGCAACCGCGACCGGTGGGTGTGGGCCGCAGACCGCAACTCTCCATTGGCCGTGAAGCGGACGCTCATGGCGGTCGGCGATGTCGGTAAGCAACCGTCGCGATGCCTGGGTCAGCGACAGGCCCCAATAGTCGAGCATGTAGTTTTGTCGTGCGCGCGGCGGCCCGCCGGCTAGATGGTTGTAATCCGTGTACTCATAGGGATGCAGTCGCATCATATCGAGCACGGGAGAAACGATGCCGATCAGCAAAGCCAAGACGCCGGCGCCGACAGCGATCCGGCCATGGCGCGCCAGTCGATCGGCGATCTGTGCGGCGGCGAGGCCGCCAAGCGCGGCGAGCGGCGGTAACACAAAAATAAAATGGCGAATGCCGTTATACATCGCGGGCCGCGTCGCCACCGTGACCAGCACCGGCAATAGAACGGCGAGCACTGTCGCAAGGAGCGCCGCACGACGGCCTGCCGCGGCCGCGTCGTGGTCGGCTTTCGATGCGATCGCGACAATCGCGCCAGCCGTGCCACAAAGTCCGAGCGCCAGCATCAATTCCGGAATCTGGACCGCCAGCAGCGTTGGCACGTAGCTGCGCGGCATATCGATGACCGGGATCAATTGGCCGTCGAACAGTTCGCGCCAGGGTTTTTCGAAGAAATTGGAAAAATACTCGACGGCGCGGAAGGGATTGAGCGGCGAAACTACGCTCCATGGCCAAACCAGCCCCATCAGGAGATATGCGAGGATTGCAGCTGGGATGAATGGCAGGAGAAACGATTCGCATTCGCTCAGCGCGATCTTAAGCCCAGTTGCGCGGGCCCTTACCGCAACAATGAATGGAAGCGGCAGTAGCGCGTTTGCGATTGCAAAGCCTCCCAAAACGCGCGCGCCGATCGCGAGTCCCACCCCTATTCCGCATAGTGCGATGGTTGGCGGCGTTGCACGCGGATATTCCTCAAACGCGCGGACGAGAGCGAGCAGCGCAATCGCCATGACCGCGGCGAATGGTCCATCCTTGGCGTTGATGAACATATGGCCGTAGTAGAGCGGCGTTGCCGCGAGCAGCAGCAGCCCTAGCAGGCCGGCGAGCGGCCCGCCGAGGCGTCGGCCAAGGCGCCACGTCGCGAATAATCCCACCAATCCCACCGCAGCTCCAACGAGCCGCCGCGTTTCGAGAAGGTCGAACGGCAGGATTTTTGCGGCAAGAGTTGCAATGATGTCGAAACCGCCGCCGTACATGTAGAGATTCACAAAAGAAAGCGCGCGCTGGTCGACAAAATTCGACTGATAAAGTGAGACGAGTAGGGCGCCGTATTGGGAGTGCGTGTAGTCGTCCCAACCGAGCCCGTAATCGCGAAAGGTGGCTAACGCAATTGCGGCAATGAAGGTGAGCACACCGATTGCGAGCCAATCCAGCCAAGACGCCGATTGAATTGCCTTCGGTGGCAAGCGCAGCGACGTCACCGCAGCTTGATGCACGGTCAGCCTCGGTTCAGATTTACGACTAAATTCATGAAGCGCATCCGCGCTCCTGACAATGCGGCAATCCGCTACGACGCTGAATTGAATTCATCTTTGCCTCGACGGCCACGCCCGGATGCAAGAAGCGGGGCGAAACGCGCCCCGCTGGAATGACAACGCCGATGCGGCTTGGTTACTTCATCGCCGCCTCGAACATTTCGCCGACGTGGTCCCAATTCACCAGATGGTCGAAAAAAGCCTTCAGATAATCCGGCCGCCGATTGCGGTAGTCGATGTAGTAGGAGTGTTCCCATACATCGCAGCCAAGAATTGGTTTGCCGCCGTGGACGAGTGGATTTTCGCCGTTGGGTGTTTTCATCACCGTGATTTTGCCGTCCTTCACCACCAGCCAGCACCAGCCTGAGCCGAATTGCGTGACGCCGGCTTGGATCAGATCTTCCTTGACCTTGGCCAACGGTCCGATGTCTGAGGTGAGTTGCTTCTCGAGTTTTCCTGGAAGTTTGTCGCCGCCACCGCCTTTCTTCATCCATTTCCAGAAATGAATATGATTGAAATGCTGGGCGGCATTATTGAAAAGACCGGGATTTTTACCGAAGGTGCCCTTGACGACCTCTTCTACCGATTTGTTTTCCCATTCGGTGCCTTTAGCCAGATTGTTGCCCGTGTTCACATAAGCCTGATGGTGTTTGTCATGATGGAATTCGAGCGTTTCGCGCGACATATGCGGTGCCAGCGCGTCATACGGATAGGGAAGTTCGGGCAGGGTGAATGCCATTGGTGTGCTCCTCAATGTGAACTTGCCGGGGATGGATGCCGGTGCAACGGCCTTGGAACCTGAAAAGTTCCTCTAGATAGGACCAATTCAAGCGTCTCGGCAACGTCCTCATCCCGGCGTAAACGGCGATGGTGCCTGATAACGAAGCCGCAGAATAACGCTTGCATGGGATTGGGGCATCGTCACAATAACGACGTAAATTGCTTTGGTCCGCCCCACAATAGAGATTGGGCGTATGTATTTGCTTTTGTTGGTGTTTGGTGCAGTTCTCGGTGCGGTGGGCGCGGCCCTTGCGCTGTCGGGTGTGTCGTTGCGCGACGGCACGTTCGATGCCGCCATCTTGACGCCGGGCATTGTCGCGGCGGTGGGCGGGCTGCTGCTCATTGGACTTGGGCTCGGGCTTCGAACCTTGCAGCGCATTGAGCAAGCGCTGGCAGTTCGGCCCATGCCTCGCGCTCTGCTATTGAGCGACACCAAGCCTGCCGAGCTTGCGGACGCGTCGCGCGAGGCCCCGCCGATACCTTTCGCGCCAAAGGCCAGTCGCCAGCCTCTTCCCGGCGTCACTCCGCTGGAGTCAGGTGAAGATGCAGAGAAGTCGCCGGACAATGTGCCTGCTCTCGGCAAAATGTCTCCAGCCTTGCCCACAATCGTAGTGTCGCCTGCAGATAAAGCGAATGCTGCCGGTGATATGGTGCGTGTCGCAAAAGGCAGCAACGGCGCAGGCGCCCCGCCGACAACTTCGCAGCCCCAGGTCGGCGCGCGGTCGGCTATGCCTGCTAAGCCACAAAGGACTCCGGCACTCGATGCGCTGTGGCCAAAGGGACCGCGCCCAATACGCCCACCGCAGTCCACACCCGCTCAGACGGCTACGGTAGCGGCAATCGAGTCTGCGAAAGGTGCTGCGCAGGCGAACGGCCCGGCATCTCCCGATCGTGACGAAGACGCGATAACAGGGGTGTCGGTCCTCAAGTCGGGCGTCGTCAATGGGATGGCCTACACCTTATATTCGGACGGTTCGATCGAAGCACAGTTGCCGGAGGGGACGCTGCGTTTCGGCTCGATCACCGAGTTGCGCGATCACATCGAACAAAGCGCGTAAAGCAAATTTGCCGGGCTTGTGAGCGCGCCTAGGCCGCCGCGGCAAGCGCCGCGCGTGCATCGGAGCGAATGCGATCCACCATGGAACGGAAGCCGTTCGAGCGCTGCGGCGTGAGGTGTTCGCGTAAACCCATGCCCTCGAACAATTTGACGGCGTCAACGCTCAGAATCTCTCTTGCGCTTTTGTCTGAATAGATTGCGAACAGGATTGCAATCAAGCCGCGCACGATGTGAGCATCGCTGTCTCCTGCGAAGGTCAGCACCGGTCCGCCTGCGCCGTTCGGACGCACCTTGGTGTCGAGCCAAACCTGGCTCGCACAGCCCTGAACCTTATTGGCGTCACTGTGTGCCGCCTCGGACAACGGCGCCAGCTCACGGCCTAATTCGATCAGATAGCGATAGCGGTCGTCCCAGTCATCCAGGACTGTAAAATTGCCGATGATTTCGTCGATGTCAGGCATGCCGAGGCTCAACGCCGCTCTCTCATGTCGGCTTTTATATATAGAGAGAGATGGCCGAGAGGTCGATATGTCGGCAGAGCCGTGCGCCGCAGGCAGCTTCCACGCAGGCCTTAGGAAAAATCACGCCGCGTGTCTGGGTTCCTTCCGCGGCGGTGGGCCGCGCCAGGGCGCAGCGAGATCGGCAGGGGTCAGCGTATTCTGGGAATCCTTGTCGGCCACAGTGCCGTCTGCTCCCGGTTTGACAACATGTCCGGAATTGCCGCTCGCTGCATCTTTCCGCTTCATGTTTTCAGTCACGAACTCGTAAAGCATCCTTGCTCCCGCCTGGGCTCTGGAGCCAAGCTGGCTTGCGACATGAGAGCCGATGGTGCAGGCGTCGGGTTGGCGGGCGCAGAATTGGCGAAGGTCACCCACGGTAGCGGAGGCGGCCGATATCGCGTCCGTCGCGCCGACCTGGCTAGCTTCGGGCTGGCGCGAAGAGCCACTCGGCAACAGGACGAGAACAAGCCCCAGCCAAAACGCCATGCGCAAAAGAAAAAACATGACACCCAATTCCCCTGCGGCAAGTCCTACCCGCAGCCGAAAGGTTAGCAGGCAGCCTTGAAGCCGGCGTTGCGGCGCCCGCTACACTTTTGTCCATATTTGAAGAGAATACGCCGCAAATTTTCGAAGGATTGGAAAAAGTTTATTTACCTTAATATTTCAGCGCATTCAGCTAGCGAGCATTTGGTGATGGGTTTTTACCGCCAAATGCTGATGATTTGGGGCCAATCGGCTCGCGCTTGTGCGTTAGTGGACCTCCCCATCCGACTTCACCGGCAAAATCCCCGCTATTTCCGTACTTAGGGAAAGGCTCCAGCCACGCCGTTTTAGCGTTCGCTTAAGCCGCCTTTGCGACGATCAAGCCTGCCAAATTGGGGCCTGCGATACGGGGACAATGGCCAGTTCGAGGCGATGGCAACGATCACGATCTGGCGCTCCGCAGTGAACATCGCGTAGGTGCACATGTTTACCTCGTCGACCCATTCGGACAGAGCCGTGGTGAGCAAGCGTGCGTAGACGCCGCCGTCAAACGCTTTTCACGCGTGCGGCAAGACCGGCCGGGGCACTCATGCTTCAGGCCTGGATCGCATTAAGCCGGCGTCCGGTCGACGCCGTCGCGATCCTCACCGCAGTTGCGGTGAGTACAATCGTCGTGGTGAATGCCGTTTTCTTGCAATCGGGTATGCGCGCCGCCCCGCCGTTCGATGCCAACAAATCAGCGAGCGTGAAAAGCGATTCACTCAAGGCACCCGCAACAAGCAGCCCTATGCGCCCGGTTGCTACATCGGCCGTCGCGCAGCCAGTCGTGGCCCGGCGTAATGACGCGATTGCCGAATTGATCGGCCCCTCGGCGCGGATCGCCGCGGTGCAGCGAGCCTTGTCGGAATTCGGCTACGGCCAGATCAAAGCGTCTGGAACATTGGACGACGCTACAAGCGCGGCGATCCAAAAGTTCGAACGTGAGCACAACCTGCCGAGCACTGGCCGCGTTTCCGACCGCTTGATCAAAGAGCTCGCTGCTATGGTCGGTCGCCCGATCGAGTAATCGAAAGCAGCGGCGCCAAATGGCTGCGCGCGTTCAAAAATCCACAGTTGCGATCTCAAGTTAGGGGCTGATTTCCGAACGGCCGCCGATCTGCGATTATAGCTTGGCATCAACAAAGCTTCCGCAGAAAAGACCGCAACAATGCGTCTCAAAAGCGCCCTATGGGTCGCCGCTTATTTGCGCCGCCGCCACATTGAGGGTACTTCCGCGGTGGTGCGCCGGCGTGGCGCCGAAGAGGCCGGCGCTATTTTCGTGCGCATCTGCCGGCTCGACGGCACCTCGGAACTATTTGGGCCGGCGCCGCAGAGCGCGCTTGAGCCAGGCGTCGGTGATCGCATGTTTACGGCCTGCTTGGTATTGCAGCCGGCACCCGACGCAGAGATCGATACCTATTTAGCGCGCGAGGTCAAATTTGATTCCGATCTGTGGATCCTTGAAGTCGAAGACCCCGCTGGCCGAAATTTTCTCAACGTGATCCGCTAGAGGCCCCAGGCCGTGGGGCGCGTCCTGGCATTACCCGATTCGGAAAAGCAAAAGTCGGAACGAAAAGGCGCTAAGAGGCGTCGCGGCGGCCGGCTGGCCGTGACACGCTCGGGCCGTGATGTGCGATTGGGATCGCTGCGCGCGGTCGCGCGACGTTGTCTTCCCACAACATCGCACGATGTCGTTCCACAGGACGATCTATTTTCGGCAATGATTGCCAAATCGCCACCATGTGCTCGGCCGACTGTTTCGGTAATTCATGATGCAATTCGGCGAGCGCTTGAACGCGGGCGATCGAATGACCGATTCTTATGTTGACGAACAGCAACATTCTATAAAGTGCGCCGCGTCCGATATTGACTGCTTTGGCAGCGGTCACGATGGGCTCACCGAGATCGTCATCGGCCAGACGCCGCGCCTGTGCGCGAGAAATTTGCAGAGCTTGGGCCAGCTGTTGCGCGAAGGCCTCGCGATTGCGGGACAGAACTGCGGCTTCCAATCGGTCACCGAGTCCCGCAGCAGGGCTTAATTGAATGCGTTCGGTCGGAAACGGCGCGATGACGTCGAGGTTCAAAAGAATTAAGCGCCGCTCATCGGCATTGGCAGCGAAGAAAAGTTCGTCAAGCTCGCTTGCGATGTCGGCAGGAAAGGAAGCCAAACTATTGGGTTTGGCTGCTCGCTCCGCCGCGGCAAACGGGGAAGGGAACTGGTGCCGCGTGACAGGGGCCTGCACCCATGCTGCGGCCCCCGTTAGATCACCGGCGAGCCGCTCAATCACCCGCATCGGCGGCGAGGGGTAGCGCGCAAGACGCTCCGCTATGGTTGCGCGGGTGCCGGCGTCCACTGCATCCAGCAGACGCAGCGCGAGTTCGGTGTAATGCCGCTCTTCGTCGGCCGTATGTGTTGGCTTTTGCAGATACAGCTCAGTTAGCACACGCAAAAGGGTGGGGCGCATATCGGGGCCGGCGCGCGGTCCGAAACGGGCCAGATGGTCTAGCCTCCATGGGCCTGCGCTCATAACGTTAACTCGACGGCAATAATCCGATGAAAAACCGTCGCCAAACTAAGCTGCCGTCGTTAGCAGAGCGTTAACCTTGCATGCCGCTTAATCCATACGATGCCGCTTCGCGCGTGGGAGCCTCACGCTCCGGCCGGCGGCGGGGGAAAGCGGCTGGTGGGCACAGTCATCAAATTCCCGGACGAGGGTCGCATTGTGCGCTTCGGCCGTGACGCGGACGAATCCGCAACCATCATCATCCTGCCGGTGATTCGTATCGAGCGATATGCCGATGCGTATAGCGAGGGGCTCGAACCTCAGACGCAACCGCCTGCGGATAATGGCGGTCGTCGCCGTGTCAGACGACGCTGACTCAATTCGGTTACGCGACGCCGGCCTTTGCGATTGAGCAAATGACCTATTGTGCCGGCTGAATGCGGCAGGTGGCCGCCGCGAGTGCCTGGCGCGCCATTGGCATCAGGCCGGGTTCGGGCGCTAAAGCACGCACTACAATCAACCCCATCGACGTCGGTGACTCGATGATGAGGCGGTCGGCTGCGGTCACCTCTTCATCCTCGGGCACCAGGGCATGCTGCGCGGCAGTCATGAGATCGAGTTCGATGGTGCGGCGCCCGGCGGCGCGGTCGTTGATTGCGTAGTAGGCGACGCTCTTGCGGGTGTAGAAGGTGACAGACGTGTAGGCTTGGCTGACCGGCGCGACAAGTTTGAGGGGGCCACCGGTGAGATCGTAACGGCACACCGCCGCTGCAAAAGCCGGGTCCATGAACGGCATGAGTTCAGCCCCGGCGGTTGCCGGTGCGAGCGCAATCATCGCATTGACCGGTGTGAGCGGTGTGAGCCGCGAATAGGCGTCTTGTTTCGCTGCTTGTGGCATCGCCAGGACGGTCGAGAGATGCACGATACCACCGAGCAGAATTGCCGCTAAAATCCATAGCAGACCACGGATCATCAGCAGCCTCTTCGCTCGATTGCCGGCATCGGACCTTCCTTGGTGGTGCGGCTGGCGACGCCAATCGCGGTGTCGTAAAGCCGCCAGACCAACACGAATTGTTCAATTCCACCGGTCGGCAGCCAATTGCCGGGACGAGCCAGCGGCGCAACCGTGATAGTGAATCGGCCGTCGCTGTCGCGGACGATCTCTTCGCTGGTAAAATCATGCCGATCAATCGTATTGGCCACCAGCCGCCCTTCCGGAGTGTAAAGCGTCACCGTCCAGTATCTTGCCGCCGGTGTCATGACGCTGACGCTGAAAGTACAGCGGCCATCGAAAACGTTACCGAAATTGTCGGTATGCGCGTAAAAAGCGATGCCGTCGCCCATCCCGGTAGGCAATTCGCCCGTCCGTGCAATCATGGCCCGGGCATAGGGATCGATATCGGCCGATCCACTCTTCGGCCAGGCCGTCCAGGCGCCGACGGTCAGCGCCCCGAAAGCCACGCCACGCGTCAGTGTGAACCAAGTCGCGCCGAGTCCGAGCGCGGCGGCGATCAACAATGTGAAGCACGAACCAAACAGTAGACGCATCGCCGCTATCTGAGTTTTTCTTTCTCGAGGATGTTACTCACCACGTGAAGTGACGGGAGCGTTGCGGTCAGCGGCCGTTGCAAGAGTGTTGGTTCGCCCGCTGGCATCGTTTACGCCGCCGCCGAGGCCGCTAAACGAGCCGCTTGGCGCGGCTTGCGCCGACAGGGCGTGGACGGCGTCATCCAGGACGCGCTCCACATGAATAAGCGCCTCGGTTCCCTTGCGCGTCAGCAACACCGCATGGGGCTGGTCGCCGCCTTTCAATGAGGAATCAGCGATGGCGGGCGCGTGTTGCGGCGGCGGCAAGCCGGGCAGTGGCCGTAGTTCAACGCCCTGATGCGCAAAGGCCATGATGTTGTGCCAAGTCGCCGCTGGGAGTGTACCGCCCGTCATGCGTTTGGTCGGCGAATAGTCGTCATTGCCCATCCAAATCGCGCCGGCGAAATTTCCCGTATAGCCAACGAACCAGGCGTCGCGCCAATCGTTCGTGGTGCCAGTCTTGCCGCAAGTGGGAATACCATCGAGCTGCGCCCGCCGCCCGGTGCCGTTTTCAACCACAGAGTTCATCATTTTGATCATGTCGATGGCGACTTCCGGACTGATCACTTGTTTCGGTTTTGGACCGTCACGGTCGAACCGCCAGACCAATTCTCCGGAATCGGTGCGGACTTCGAGCGCAGCGTGCGGTGTGACGGCGCGGCCGAGATTCGGAAAGGTCGCATAGGCCATCGCGTGTTCGTAGACGTACACTTCATCGGCGCCGATCGGCAGAGAGGGCGTATCCGGCAGCGGTGCGCGAATGCCGAAATTGCGCGCATTTTGCACGATCATGGCCCGACCGAGCTTGGGATTACCGTTGCCAAGCATGATCGACAGTTTGACCGGAATGACATTGATCGAATGTGTGATGGCTTCAAGTAACGTCACCGATCCGGAATAGCCGCCGGAATAGTTATGCGGGCACCAATTGCCAATGCAAACCGGTGAATCGACAACGACCGAAGTTGGCCTGAAGCCGTTCGCCAAAGCGGTGGCATACACGTAAGGCTTGAAAGAGGAACCGGGCTGGCGCAGTGCATCGGTCGCGCGGTTGAACTGACTCGTGCCGTAATCACGCCCGCCGATCATTGCCCGCACGCCACCATCGAGATCGCCAATCACGACCGCAACTTGGCTGGCGCCATAATCGCGGCCGTATTGCCGTAGTGCGGATTCCACCTCTCGCTCCGCATAACGCTGCAGATTGGTGTCGAGCGCGGTGCGTACGACGAAGGAGCGCGACGTAACGGACTTCGGCAAGGTATCGACGAGCTTACGCATCTCGTCGAAAGCCCAGTCGAGGTAATAGTTCGGCGTGTCCTCGACGGCGCGATCGATCGGCGTCGCTGGATTGCGGCGGGCGCCGTAGACTTGACCTTCGGTCATAAAGCCGTTCTCGACAAGATTATCGAGGACGACGTTGGCGCGGGCGCGAGCTGCCGGCAGGTTGATGAGCGGCGAGAACTTAGTCGGCGCCTTGAAGAGACCGGCGACCATCGCGCCTTCGGCCAAGGTCAGGTCGCGCACCGATTTGCCGAAATAATAGCGCGCTGCGGCGTCCACTCCGAAGGCGCCGCCGCCGAGGTAAGCGCGGTCGAGATAGAGCTTGAGAATTTCATTCTTATTTAGATGCGCTTCCAGCCAGAGAGCCAGAAAGGCTTCATTGATCTTGCGCTCGTAGGTGCGCTCGTTCGACAGGAATAGATTTTTCGCGAGCTGTTGCGTGATGGTCGAGCCGCCCTGGACGACGCCGCCCGCTTGGGTGTTGGTGACAAAGGCGCGAAACACGCCCTGAATGTCGATGCCGAAATGCTCATAGAACC
>Ga0073928_10009132_pt1 | contig 12170 bp, 13 predicted proteins | sample PaiPotPPA55metaG_FD_76969 | JGI IMG/M metagenome (GOLD analysis project Ga0073928, IMG submission 76969) | Iron sulfur acid spring bacterial and archeal communities from Banff, Canada, to study Microbial Dark Matter (Phase II) - Paint Pots PPA... ...
ACGATATCGGTTGGCTTCTCTCCCAGGGCGACCTGCAGTGTCGGCGTGTCGGCTGTGGTGACGGTTCCGGATTGAAAGCGGTAAATCTCCGCATTGTCGAGCATCCACTGGTCCGCCGAAAAAACGGCGCGGTCGGCGAAGACGATCTGTGTGGGCGTACCCGCGCGATCGTATTGCACGAGCGTCACGCCCAGGAGCGCTTGACAATTCTGCGCGCACGCGCGCGCAAACGTCATCTGACTGCCGCCGCCCGGAAGCGGCGCGGAAACGTTCAAACTGGTAGCAAAGGCGCTGGTTTTGTTGATGATCGTGTTTTGTATGATGTTGACTTGCTCGCGCGCGAACGGTACCACACGTTCCTGCAGCGCAAGGTTTACGAACGAAGCGACGAATCCCGCGATCAGCAGCGGGGCTACGATGCGCAAAAAAGTCACGCCGCCGGCTTTCATGGCGGTGATCTCGCTCTCGCCGCTCAAACGCTGTATTGCAAGCAGCGTACCAAGCAGCATCGCCATAGGTATGGCGAGCACGATGATCGGCGGAAGGCCCCAAACGAACGCTTCTAAAGCCGCCCACAGCGGAGCGTGCGTTTCGGAGAGAATGCGCCCGATATTGATGATCTGCGTTGCCGCGAAGATCAGCGTGAACGCGGACAGACCGAAGAGAAACGGACCGGAGAGCTCGCTGAGCATGTAGCGGTCCAGAATCGTAAGGCGGGGTAAGGTCAAAGGCGGAATCCTTCACCCAAATAAAATTGGCGCGCGATCGGACTCTCGAGCACGTCGTGTGCCGTGCCGGATACTTCGATCTTTCCATTGTTCAAGATATACGCGCGATCGACGATCGCGAGCGTTTCGCGCACCTGGTGATCGGTGATCAGTACGCCCAGACCGCGATCGCGCAGTTGCCGGATCATCGCTTGAATATCGGCCACGGCGATCGGATCGATGCCGGTGAAGGGTTCGTCGAGCAGCAAGAACGCGGGCTCGGTAGCAATGGCGCGCGCTATTTCCACGCGTCGCCGCTCGCCGCCGGAAAGGCTGTCTCCGCGCGCGTTAATGAACTGGAGCAATCCGAACTCGTCGAGCAGCGGCGCCAAGCGCTTTTCCTGCTCGTCGCGAGGCACCCCGTGCATCTCCCAAATCAGACGGATATTATCGCCGACCGAGAGCTTGCGAAAGATCGAGTTCTCTTGCGCGAGATAGCCGATGCCGCGGCGCGATCGCATGTACATCGGGGCGCCGCTCAAATCGATCTCGTCGTCGCCGACGTCGATGAGCACGGTTCCCGAGTCAGGTTTTACCAGGCCGACGACGATGTAGAACGTTGTCGTTTTGCCGGCGCCGTTGGGGCCGAGCAATCCGACGATCTCGCCTGTGCGCACATCCGCGTTCACGCCGTTGACCACGGCGCGTTCACCGTAGCGCTTGACGAGGTCGCGCATCTTTATTTCGGTTGGACTGGCGCTACGCTCCAAGCTCCGCGCCATTATTTCATAACCATCTGTGTAAGTTTGATGTCCGACGTAAAACTATTTCCGGTGAGCACTTGCTGCTGTCCGCCTTGCATGCCGGTAATTTGCACGTGGCCTTCGCCGTGAAGCAGGCCCGTGTGCTGATCGTATGTGAGTCGATCGCAGGTGAGATTCAAACCCGTGCTGGTTTTGGCATGCACGCCTCCGGTGAGAATCACCTGCTTGCCTCGTTCCAGCGACGCCGTGGGCGCCTGCGCCGTCATCTTCGTACCGTCTTTGTCGTAGAATGTTACGGTCGGTTCCTGAAATGTCGCTTGGGCAATGCTCTGAGCCGAGCGGCTTGTATACGAACGCGCAACGAGCCGGTACAGCTTGCGGTTCCCCGATTGCTGATATTGATTAATGACGACAGGTTTCTTGGCCGTCCCCGATCCGGTAATCTGCAGTGCCGGCATACTGCTGGGCGTGGGCGAGGCCGTTACGGAGTTCGGCGCGTGCTGCGGTTGAGGATTGCATGCTGCCAGCGCCAGAACTGCCGGCAACCAAACTCGTCTCATCAAACCTCCTCTCCCAGCCCGTGCGCAGCCGTCGCGAGCGCGAGTGCCATCGACGGCAGCCACAACCCAAAGATCACCACGCTTACCGTATCGATGAGGCCTTGCACCCACGTACCCGCAAGTCCCGCCGCGACGGCCAGCGCGATAGCCGCGTGCGCGGGCGGCGCTGTTCGCAGCCGGTCACGCAGCGCAATTGCGAAGCTGCACCATGCTGCAACCACTGCTATCACGCCAACCACGCCGGTCTCGGCGAGAACCGTCAACAAGAAGCTATGCGCGTGAAACGCTTGGGCGTCGCCGTCCGGCAGTCGCACGAGCGGATAGATGCGCGCAAAATCAAACGGGCCTACACCGGTCAGGGGAAAACGCCGCGCGATCTCGATGCCGGCCTGCCAGATCGAAAGACGCGTGTAGTTTTCTGCGGGATTGTGATGCGCGTTGAAGACGACCAATACCGCCGCCAATCCCGCAAGCAGAATGAGCGGCGCATACCGCCGGCGCACGCTTCCGCTCAAAAACGCGTAGAATGCGATTGCGGCCGCCAGTCCCATCCAACCCGCGCGTGAAAACGTCAAGATGAATGCGATTGCGCCCGCTCCAAGCGCGCACCATGCCGTAACCCGCATGCGCGGATTGCGCGCCAAACGCGCCACCACGAACGCTATCGGCAAAAAGATTATCAGGTAACCGGCTAGCTCGCCCGGCAGAATGAACGTTCCGATCGCGCGCCCGTGCCCAATCGCGTATTGGTTCGCGGGCTGACGTGCGATCACCATGACGATCGCCGCGAGCGATGCGAGGCCGCCGGAAACCAAATAACTCCAGAAGATCGCGCGGCGCACTCCCGGCTGCGCATAATAGCGCAACAGCGCGAGATGCCAGAGCAAACCCAGACCAAAGATGCCGATGAAGAGCATCCCCGCGGCCGGATTGAAGCCGAGAACAGCGGCCAGGAACGTCGCGCCTAGCCATGCGAGCAGCGGAAACATTGTCGGCGGACGCTGCGCAGGCGCGCGAATCAGCATGATCGCAGCATAAATTGCCAGCAGTGCCATCAGAGCAAGCAGCGCAACGGCAAAACTGCGCGGTACGAGCGAGATACCCGGAATCGTTACCGCCGTCAGCGTGATGAACGGCGGAAAGAGCGGAAGGACGATGTACGGCAGTGCGAGTGCAGCCGGCATGAATTTGCTCAGCCGCACAGGCGCACCACTTCCTGCGCGATCAGTTTTGCGCCGCCGGCCGCGCCCATTCGCTCGCGTCCAATGCTTCCCATGCGTTCGCGCCGTACGGGATCGTCGAGCAGCCCCGCGACCGCGAACGCGACGCTGTGTTCGTCGCCTGTTACGATGAGTAGCGCGTCACCCAGCAGGCCAATCTGCCGCTTGCGGTACCATGCGTGCGTTTTCGTGCGCTCGAACGCCACCACCGGAATGCCGGCGGCGGCCGCCGCTTCATTCGCCGTTCCGGCTTGGCCGAGCACCAAGGTCGTACCGTGCAGCATTGCCGAGAGCGATCCGCACCATGCGCGCACCACCTCACGGTCGCCGCTGAACAATGAGAATGGAGCATACGGATCGTCGCGATGGCGAATATGCCATCCTTCGCCTGCGAAACTCGCCTCCATACGCGCGGCATCGAGTCCCGGGGCAACCGAGAGCAGCGCGCCCAGCTTCGGTTTGCCGGCACTCAGTTCGCGAACGACGCGGCAGAGCATGAGCGCATCGCCATACGCTGCTTCGCGGCTTCCGGGAAAAAGCGCGAGGCGCGGATCGAATGGTGCGTCAATCATCGCAGCATCGTCGCTTGCGTAGAGGTCGACGATCACGTTCGCCGTGCGGGCGTCGATGCCGTGCGCCAGCAAGCGCCGCGCCGTGGCGGTATCGCGCACGAAAATGGCGCGCGCGTTTGCCATCACGCGTTCTTCGAGTGGTCCATACGGCGCGACATACACGCTCTTGGCGGTCCCGACGAAGATCGTCGCGCTCGCCCGCGCACGCAGCGCCATGAGGAGCGCGTAGACATCGCCCACAGCGATTGCGACGCGGTACGTGTGCTGCACGCCGCTCAAGAACCGCAATTGCGCGAGGGTATGACCGATCAGCCCGGCGCCGAGGTCGCGCGCGATGTTGCGCATATTGCCCATGGCAACCAGTCCGCCGCTGGGCATGGCGCGGCGCGGGCCGACATCGCGCATGACCGCACTGTGCTCGAAGGTGCCGACCAGTGCGAGGTGGTCGCACGCGATTTCGGGCGGCAGCTCCTTCGCCATGCGCTCGGCAATCGCAACCTCACCGTGCCCGTTGGAAACGAACAAGACGGTGTTCATGATGTCAACAGCGGCACGAGCGCGAAGTCGCGCAGACGCCACCGCCCGCCGTCGTACAGCAGGTTCGTACGCGAAACGAGCTTCCCGTAGGGTCCCGCGTGCACGATGGGAACGCCGCGCACAACAGCCGGCTGCTGTAGCGTGTCGTGGCTGTGTCCGCCGAGCAGCAAATCGATCCGCGGCACCGCTTCGGCAAGTTTGCGATCGAGCGAAAGTCCCAAGTGCGAGAGCACGACGAGCGGCTCGCTTAGCGGCAGGCGCCGTGCCGCTTCGCGCACGACATCGAACGGGTCCAAGAAACGCCACCCGAAGACGCGTTCCCAGCGACTGCCGATCGGATACTGCATGATGAGCAGTCCGAGTAGGTGCACGGGCACACCCTCGAAGTCGATCGTGTGCGCGCGAAGAAACGGCAGCTCGCGATTTTTCGTGTCGACCAGGTTGCTGCAGAGAACCGGATGCTGCATCTGCGCGATTCGCGCGCGCACGCAGCCGAACAGGTAGTGAAACTCGCGGTTCCCCATTGCCTGTACGTCGTAGCCCGCCCGATCGATCTCCGCAATGATGGGTTCCCGCCGATGGTATACCGTCTGGCTGCCGCGCAGCGAGTCGCCGCAGTCGAAAAGCAAACCTGGAGCGCGCTCGCGCATCGCCCGCAGCGGCTGCGCAATTCCGCCGTGGTTATGCAAATCGGAGGTGTGGTAGATTCGCACGTGTTATGCGGCTCCTCGCGCCAGCCGCACCGCAAATGCCGCCGCCTGCTCGAGTGCATCCGGCGGCCCGAGCGCTTCACGCAGTTTGGAGAATTCCCGGTACTGCTTGTCCGGATCGCGCAGCAGATCGTTCATTGCGTGCGCCAGCGCAGCGGGAGTCGCAGCGTCCTGCAAAAGCTCCGGAACCACTTCGCGCTGCAGCACGAGATTCGGAATAGTGATGTAACGCCCCGAATACACGCGTTTGGCATGCTCGACCAGCGCCGGTGAGATAACGTACAACGCGACCGCAGGCACGCCGGAGAGCGCGCACTCCAGCACTGCCGTACCGGAGGCAACCCACGCGGCATCCGCGCTCGCTATCGCTTCGCGAACTCCGCGCACGAACGCTACGTCACGTAAACCCTCGCGAGACGCAGCCTCGCGCAACGTCTTCTCCGCTTGGTTATCCGCTGCGCCGACGATCGCGCGCAACTGCGGCCGCCGCGCTTTCAGCTCATCGTAAGCGGCGAACAACGCCGGCACGTGATAGCGCAGTTCGGTTCCACGGCTGCCTGGGAGGATCGCTACAACGCCGTTATCCGAAGGCGGCGCCGGCCGTGGCGCGCGCATCGTGTACTGCGCCGCCAGCAGATGTCCGAAATACGCGATCGGCAATTGCAGCGATTGATAGAAGTTCCGCTGATGCTCGAACGAGGTCAGCGGCATCGCAACTGCGGCAACTTCGCGCGCGGTCCGCTGCCGATCGAGCCACGTCGCCGGGGGGAAGACGTCGAGAATCGGACCTTTATACCCGATTGCACGCAAGCGCTTTGCGAGCCGCAGATTGAATGCCCCGAAATCCACCAAGACGACCAGGTCGGGTTTCGTGCGCATGATATGCCCGGCCGTCAGGAACATCGTAACGAGCAGTTTCGGGATGCGCGGAATCGCCGCAAGTGGTCCCATACTGGCCCACCCCGTGTGATCGCGCCAGAGCCTGAAGCCGTTTTGCCGCATGCGTTCCGCACCGATACCTTCGAACTGTGCAGCCGGATCGAGATGTTCGATCGCTTGCGCAAGCGCGGTTGCGGCGAGTTCGCCTGAGGCTTCCCCGGACGAGAAAAAGTAGCGCACCGCTACTTCAAGAGAATTCCGCGCTGCGATTCGCCTTGGAGGAACTCGAGCATGTGGCGGCCGGATTCGGTGCTCACCTCTTCGCGCATCGCCTCGATGGCGTCGGCAAGTTTGAGCTTTGAACCGTTCAAAAGCTTATACAGCTTTTTTATTTCGGCGCGCTCTTCTTCGCTGAAGTTTGCGCGGCGAAGGCCGACGCTGTTCAATCCATACGGCGCTGCCGGATTACCTTCTACCAGAAAAAATGGCGGCACGTCGCGCGTGACTTTGGAATCGCCGCCGATGAACGCATAGCGCCCGACGCGCACGAATTGGTGAAGTCCGGCCATGCCGGCGATGGACGCGTTGTCTTCGATGATGCAGTGACCCGCAAGCTGCGCGAGATTGCTCATCGTAATGCCGTTGCCCAGCATGCAATTGTGCGCTATGTGCACGTATGCCAGCAGCAGGCAATCATCGCCGACTGCAGTGATCTGATCTTCGCCCGTCGCCCGCTGAATGCTCACGTATTCGCGCACGACCGTGCGGTTGCCGATGCGCGTGTAGGCGCGCTCACCGACGTACTTTTTATCCTGCGAAGCGGCGCCGATAGTCGCGAAGGGATAGATCTGGCAATCCTCCCCGATGCTCGTCCAACCGTTGACGACAACATGCGCCTGCAGAACGGTGCCGCGCCCGATCGAGACATTTTCCCCCACGACGCAATACGGCCCGATCTCAACGCCTCGATCCAACTTTGCGTTGGGATGGACGATCGCAGTCGGATGAATCATCCGCACAAACCGGCTTGTCGGCGCCCTCGGGGAGACTTTGGTTGGGCAGTACCTTCACGCGCTAGCAGGCACGATGCCGTGCATGCCGGGGCGACAGGAAGTCGCTTTACGGCCATGAGCTTACGGGGGCCCATCTTCGATGGCCGTTCCAAGTGCACGTCGTGTGCGGGACGGCAGGCTCACATCCTGTTCGCTCGGGGGCGCGGAGGCTAGGCCGCAGCGCCTCTTCAAACCGGATCATCTACGCGTGGAGTACCGTTGCGTCGTACCCGAATAAACGGGGATCGGAAGCGATTGAAAACATGAGCTCGGCTGAAACGACGAATTGGTCCTCGACTTTGCCCTCCGCGCGCACCCAGCCGATGTTGCGCTTGTGCTTGATGAGCGTGACTTCCATGCTGAAGCGATCGCCCGGCACGACCGGACGACGGAATTTGGCGCCGTCGATGCCGGCAAGATACGGTGTCTTTCGCGAGAATTCGCCCGGCTCGAGCACGACGCAGCCGCCCAGCTGCGCGAGCGCTTCGATCATGTATACGCCGGGCAATAGCGGATTGCCGGGAAAATGTCCGGTGAACACCGGCTCGGTCGCGGTGACGTTTTTATAACCGAGGGCGCGTACGCCGGGCTCCAAATACGTGATCCGATCCACGAGCAGAATCGGATAGCGGTGCGGCAAGATCTCCATGATCTGCCGGATGTCTAACTCTGCCACGTTACTGAACTTTCGCTGACGGAAGTTTGCCGCGAAGGCGGCCGCGCAGATGCTTGGTCGCGATGCAATGCAATTTATGCCCGCTCTTGATTGCGATAATCTCGCACTGCGGCCAGGCGCCGAGCAGCGCGAAGTCGCCCATCAGATCGAGAACCTTGTGACGCACCGGTTCGTTTTCCCAGCGCATCTGCTGCATGGGGCCATCCGGCGCAAAGACCAACGCGTTCTCGAGCGTACCCCCGCGCGCAAGCCCACGTTCGAGCAACGCTTCGACCTCATGCAGATAGCCGAACGTGCGCGCCGCGGCGATCTCGCGGCTGAAAATCTCGGGGTTCATCTCGCCTTCGAAATACTGCGTGCCGATCGGAGGCTCGAAGTCCGCTAGAAATCGCACGCGAAACTGTGCGGAGGGAAGGACGATCACGGCGCGATCGCCGTCGCGAACGAATTCGGGCTCGACGGGCGCAAAGCGCTCGCGCACCTGGTTTTGCGTTGCGATCCCGGCGCGCGAAATCGCGTCGACGAAAAGCTTGGCGCTGCCGTCCGCAACGGGAATCTCGGGTCCGTCGACGTGGATCTCCGCATTGGTAATGCCCATTCCGAACACAGCGGCGAGCAGATGCTCGATCGTGGATATCGTCGTGCCGTTCTTGCCGAGAACAGTCGCCCGTGCAGTTTCGACCACATACTCGGCGAGTGCGGGAATCTCAACGCCGCCTGCGATAAAACGCAGCCCGGTGTCCGGCGCGGCGGGACGCATATCGACGCGGCATGGAACGCCGGTATGCAGGCCTACGCCTTCGAGCGTGAAGCGATCCCGCAGTGTCGTCTGATATTCCATCATACGAACGAAGAGGACGCTCGGCGCTTACGGCTTATTCTGCTTCTTCTCGAGCGCGTCGACACGGGCCATGAGCTTAGGCAGGTTGCGAACCATGACCTCTCGGCGCAGGTATTCCTGGTGCGGGCGCGCGGGTGAACCGCTCACGAACGCGTCATCCGGAACGTCGCTCCAGACCTCCGCGCCGCCGCCAATTTTGACGCGAGAGCCGATGGTGATGTGCCCCTTGAAACCCGCCTGTCCCCCAATCAGCACATAGTCGCCGATGTTCGTGCTTCCGGCAAGGCCGGTTTGCGCAGCCATCCCAGTGTGCCGGCCGATGCGGCAGTTGTGCCCGATTTGACAAAGATTATCGATCTTCGTCCCATCGCCGATCTGCGTGCTGCCCGTCTGCGCGCGATCGACACACGTGTTCGCGCCTATTTCGACATCGTCACCGAGCACGACGTTGCCGACCTGCGGGATGCGCTCGAAGCGTCCCTCTACGAAGACGTACCCGAAGCCGTCGCTGCCGATGGTTGCACCCGGATGAAGAATCACGCGTTTGCCCACGAGGCAGGCGTGCATGACGCGCGCGTGGGGATTGAGCAGCGCATCCTCACCGACGCTCGCGTCATCGCCGATGAACGCGCCCGCTTCGATCACGGCGCGATCGCCGATTTGCGCGCGCGCTCCGATCACAACGTTGGGTCCGACGTACACGTCCGCGCCTATTTCTGCGCTCGCGTCGATGGCGGCGCTTGGGTGGCGCACCGGGCCGCTTTTGCGCGGCGGGTCGAAGCCGCGCAGAAGCTGCATCAGCGCGACGCGCGCATTCGGGACGACGATGAGCGCTTTTCCGGTCTCACCGTCCTGCACTCGAACTTCTGACAGCAACGCCTCGTCCACCAGCACGGCCCCGGCACGTGATTTGAGGGCCGCTTGCAAATACGCAGGCGTGGTCGCGAATGTCAGCGCTTCGGGGCCGGCTTCATCGATTGCGGCGATGCGTGCGATGACGACGTCCGCATCGCCCTGCGGTTTCCCACCGACACGCTGCGCAAGCTCGCCAACCGTCCCCAAACTCATGCGTGAGTTTCACTCCTACGGCGACGGAGTCGCCGTGGCACTTTCTGTAATGCCCATGGCTTTCTCGACGTCCGGCGTAATGTCGACGCCGCCGTAGCCGACGAACTCTCGAGTCACGATCAGCTTCAGATTCTTCTGCTGCGCGACTTTCGCGGCCGCGCTTTTGATCTGACTGACGAGCTGCTGGGAGATCGCCGAGTACTTGGCCTGCATCTGCGCTACCTGCTGCTGCTTTTGCGCGCGCGAACCTCGTCCGGTTTCGACCGCGCGCTCGTCCGCGAGCATTTGATTGTTTGCGTTCTCGTACTGCGGCCAGTTCGCGGTGATCCGCTGAACGTCGATGAGGCCGACCGGGCTTCCGCCTCCGGCGCAGCCGGTAAGCAGTGCCGCGGCGAGCGCGGCCGGAATTATTATTTGTTTCTTCACTGATGTAAGCTCTCGATGTCCTTTTCCACGTCATTCGTGAGATCGATTCCGCCGCCGGCGGCTTCGATGTTCATGAACACAACTTGTAAGCCACGTTTTGCGGCGACTTGGCCCGCGTCGCGTTTGATCTGCTCGACCATCTTGTTGTAGAGATCGTCGCGTTGGCGCTGCAGATCGCTCAGCTGCTTTCCGGCAGCGCCCGAAGCGGCGCCGTCTGCACCCTGCAGCGAAGCATATTGAGCGTCAAGGTCTGTTTTGGTTTGCTGGTATTGCTGGATCGTCTTCTGCGCATCCGCCTGGAATTGCGATTTGTACTGCTTATCTATTTGCGCGAGCTTATCGCGCGTCGCGGCCGGAAGGTTCGACGGAATTGCCGCCGGCTGCAAGCCCTGCATCTGCGATGCAACTTGCTGCGAGACTTCGTTGCGGCGCTCTGCAAGCTTGGCCCGCGTCTGCTCGTGAATTTTCTGCGCCTGCGTGGCAAGCTGCTTCTGCGTTTGAGTGCGCAGCTGGTTGAGATACGCTTGGAGCGTTTGCTGATCGCTCTTGCGGCGCGCGTCGACCACGGCTGCCTCCTGCTGATCGATGCTCGCAAGTTGGTCGCGGTACTGTTTACGCTGCGCATCGGCCATCGCGAGGTTGTTGAGCTTCATGCGCAGGTCGAGGCGCCTTGATGCGTCCTGCTGCGAGAGCTCCAGGCTCAGCTGCGATTCTTGTTCTTGCAGCTGCGTCGCGCGCTGGCGGTACGCCTGGTCGACGCGCGCGTTCAATTGCTGTTGCAGCTGTTGGACAGCCGCGTTATCCTGCGCGATCACGCCGCGCTGATACGCCTGAAAATCTGCGTTGGCTTGCAAGGTCACTTGCTGCGCCTGCTGCGCAGAGACGTTCTGCATTTGCTGCACCGGCTGTGTCCCATTCGTGCCGGCTCCCGAGGCTGCAACCGCCGCGCGGATTGCGGCCTGTTCGCGTTGCTGATAGTCTTGCTGCTTTTGATGCAGAATCGCGTTTGCGCGGCCTTGCGCCTGCAGCAGCTCGCGGTTGAGTTCGCGCGTTTGCTGCGCGATTTGCGCTTGCGTGCGCGGGACCGCACTGGGGCCGAGCGACTTGAGACCCAATGCGTCGATCGCGTCTTGGAGCTGCGAGAGATGAGAATAGAGCGGGTGCTTTTTAAGCACCTCGTCGACGCGCACGTATCCGATGCCGCGGACATTGGGATCGTCGGGACGCGGCTGGTGCGCGCAGCCCGCGATCGCCAATGCAGCAAGCGTCAACAGTGCGAGCTTACTTGAGCGCATTCTGGACATCCGAAGTGATGTCCGTGCCCCCGTAGATGACGTCGGAACGATCGACCACGAGGATCAAATGCTTCTGCTGGGCGACCTTGCCCATCGCATCGCGAGTCTGATCGACCAGCGGTTTGAGCATCTTGTCCTGCTGCGAGCTCAGATTCTTCTGGTAGCTTTGGAAGATCGATTGCTGCTGCTGCGGGTTGTTCTTGGCTGCCTGCATTTGCTTGAGCGCCTGCGCGCGCTGATCGCCCGCATACTTCAAGAAATTATCGTTGGCTTGCTTGATCTTCGGTACTTGATCGATCTGGCTCTGATCCACGAAACCGACGTCGGCCGGCGGCGGCGTCGCCGTCGGGGGAACGACAGCGCCGGGGCCGTTGACCAAATCGGCGACGTTCTTGGTGATGTCGACACCGCCGTACACGACGATCCTTTTATCGACGATCACCGCAAGATGCTGGCTCGAACTCACCTGAGCGATAGCGGCCTGCGCGCGGCCAAATAGCGGACCCAGCACTTCGCGCTGTTTGTTCAGGAAGCGCTGTTGAAACGCGCCCGCGATTCGCTGACGGTCGGCATTGCTGTGCGCACTCTTCATCTGCGAAGCGAACTGCGAGTCGAGCTGGGACTTGTACTGCGCGACTTGCTGGTTGGCTTGCTGGAATTGCGGAAGCGCGCCGATGGCGGCCTGATCGATAAAGCCGACATCCGTGAGGTCGGCGCCCAGAGCGACCGGCGAGAAGATAAACGCTGCAATCGCGGCGCAGGCTAGAAATGGTATGGTTTTCCGAATGTTCATGGATCCTTTAGGAAGCCTGTCTTTAGAAGCTTTGGCCTATGCCAAAGCTAGTGTGCGTACCATTAGAACC
>Ga0073928_10009133_pt1 | contig 12169 bp, 11 predicted proteins | sample PaiPotPPA55metaG_FD_76969 | JGI IMG/M metagenome (GOLD analysis project Ga0073928, IMG submission 76969) | Iron sulfur acid spring bacterial and archeal communities from Banff, Canada, to study Microbial Dark Matter (Phase II) - Paint Pots PPA... ...
GATAAAAATCGCGCACGCACCTCGCATGTCCGCCATCAACCCATCGGCATTTGCGCCTTTTGCACCAGACGCCCCTCCAGCCCTGGTTCCGGTCGCCAGAATTTTGACGCCCGCCATACGCATTTGCGCCAGCAGAACCGATGTGGCAATCCCTCGCAGCAACGGCAAACGCAGTGCCGAGCCTGCGGACGCGCGCAACGCTTTCGGCGACCACGGATCCGCCGTTCCGCGTGTGGCCACAACTCCCGACGCCCCAAACGCCTCCGCCGAACGCACAATCGTCCCCACGTTGCCTGGATCCTGCACCCCGGCCATCACCACCACCAATGTGGAGTCGCTGCGATAGGCCCCGTCGTAATCAGCGCGACCTCGCACTACATCGTCAAAAGCCCATTCCCGCGCTAAAAAAAGCGCAGCGACACCCTGCGGAGTCTCGGTTCCCGCCACACTGTCAAAAAGTTTGTCAGTCGTCTTGAAAATTCTCGAGCGCGGGATTCCAGACTCACTCTCACCAGCCGCACGCAAGATCCGTTCCAGTTGACCTTCGCCGGTTTCGCTTACTAACAAAGCTTCCGTTTCGAGCCCCGCGCGCACGCCTTCTTCCACCAGCTTCGGTCCTTCCGCGGCAATCGGCTCGTCCTGTTGAGGTCCACTACCGCGCAAGGCGGCTCGAAATTTTTTCAGCCATTTGTTGTCACGACTAGTGATGCTGTCCGTCTGAGCGAAGGCCGCGCTGGTTCCGGGGCGGATCGGCCCAGCAGGGAGATCACTTTCGCGCCCGCTCGGCGCGCGCTTATCAGAAGGCAACTGTTGCGCCATGCAACAAGCGTAACAAACGCCTGCTCTGCCGTAAACCTGCCGAGACCGTGGGGACCGTGGGCACGAGGCCGTCACATTGAATCCTGTAGCGGTGCACGCCCATCCGCGAGTACCAGAAGAGCTACGACAAGAAGAGCAAGAAGAGCTCAGTGATTTCGCAAAGCCGGCACGGATTCAGTCGGAAAACCTTCGGATGCATAACTTTCTGAGTTAATCGCTTCGCCGTCATTCTTGCAAATCTGAAAACCCCTTGACTTTGCCTCTATCTGCCACTATTATCAGTGTCAGTTAGCGAGAGCCCTGTCGTTTCCAAGCTCCCGCCTTAGAATGGGTGTCCGTACCTTTATGGCTAGCGATCCAGATCTTCAGCTGCGCGGCCGACTAATCCGGCGTCTCGGATTGTTCCGCGAAATGCTGCCCGGCTCGTTTGTGGAACATAAGCGCTCCTGCGGACGACCGAATTGCCATTGTGCGGACGGCAAAAGCTTACACACGCAATACCAGATTTCTGTTCTGGTCGATGGTAAGCCCAAGACGTTCCACATCCCGGACGCTTTAGTCGACCAGGTACGCGAGAGGATCGCCTTGCGCAAGCGCTTTGAAGCGGCCGCCGCCGCCATTTGCAAGATCAATCTGGATCGTTTTTTGAAAGAGAAGGAGAAGTCATAGCTTCCTCGCGCCGGCACCGATTCGAAACCTATTTGGATAAGGCGTTTGATTTCTCCTCCCAGGTGAGGGCTTTGCCGGATGGTCGCGAATATGCCCACCATTCCGGGAAGAAGATCTTTGATGCTGTGTTCCTGGGAGCGGCTTGCCAGTTCGCCGCTCTCCATCGCATCGAGACGGAATGCCAGCCGGGCGGTGTGCTGTCGAAACGGATTGGCCCGCTGAGCGAAGATGCCATCAGCTACGCGCTGGAACGATACGATTCCTCCGCGGTGTTTTCTCTGGGCTGCAAGGTAGCCCGACGGTTGAAGCGCAACGGGGTATTCCGCTCGGACTGGTCCAGAGGTTTGGTGGTGGCCGCGGTGGACGGCATAGAGATCTGCAGTTCCTTCGTGCGCTTCTGTGATCACTGTATGGAACGGAAGGTCACGCATACGATGGATGGAGAACTGCGCGAAGAAATCCAGTATTACCACCGCATCTCTGTGGTGAGCGTAGTCAGTTCGGCCTTTCCCATTCCTCTGGGCCTTCGTTTTCAAAAGAACGGGGAAGATGAAGTGACCTGTAGCTTGGCCTTACTCCGCGATCTGATGGAAGAACTGGGGAGCCGATTCTTGGATTTGTTAGTGGCCGATGCCCTGTATTTGCAAACGCCGTTTGTGAAAGAAATCGAAGCATTGGGTTTCGATTGGGTCACCAATCTGAAGGAGAATCAGCCGGAACTGCTCACCGAATCGCAGCGTGTGATCTCCGCCGGCGCCGCTGAGAAAATGGACGCGCATCCGCAGTTGCAGCTTTGGCATGCGCCGGAGGTCTACTGGCCGGTAGCCGATCGCAGCATTCGGGTGGTCAAAACCGAACGTACGCAGTCGGTGAAGCGTTTGCGCGTTCAGCGGGACGAGAAAGGGGGCAAGCACGCGGAGAAAGAAACGGTCACCGACACCAGCACGAATTTTTACGCCAGCAATCTGGAGCTCGGTTCAGTTCCGCCGGTGTTTATCCATCAATTAGGTCGCAGCCGTTGGATCATTGACACCAACGTGTTCCAAACCATGACCACGGAGGCACATCTCAAACGTCCCTCGGTGCACCAGGGCCGTGCTGAGGCGTTGATCGTGCTCACGATGATTCGAGTCCTGGCCTATACGCTGACCCTGGTGTTTTTTTTCGGCAAGTGCGCAGCCACTTCCGAAATTCTTCGTTCGGTTTTTGCGACCTGGCGCGAAAGCTGACCTACTGGTTCGTTGTCCTGCAAGCGGATTCCAGCTGAACCTGCTCCACAAATAGAAGCCTTGCGCGCCCTAGGTGGGCGCGCCGGGATTTCCCTCCTCCGAACACTCCCCGTCGCTCTTTTGCCGCCCGTCCGAGCCCCTTTTTCTCGTGCAAATCCTCCAGCCCCGCTAGAAACATGGCAACCCGCTCTAAAATCAGCCCGTTATATTCTCTTTGCAGGTGACTTTCCGAAATGGCTGTGCACAGCACAGCACTCCTTGAATTTTGCAAAACGCCGTGCTAGCGTTCCGCGTGATTCAAATAGAACAGCATCGGACACTTCAACAAAAGGCAGCCAAACCATACCTGCCGCAGACTCCCCTGGTAACTGATTTCCGCTCGGAGCGCAAAGTCGCCAAACTAAATCGCAGAAGTTACAGAAAACAAAAGATTAAACCGTGTCTAATCGGCGCTAGAATGGCATGTTTCGATGGCAGGAGTTTCAGGCGACTCTCGATAAACGCGGTGATAAAAAACCCATGAAACCTGGCAAAATCGTCGCGCGTTACTGTCTTGTACTTCTGACTCTTGTTTCTGCCTCTTTGCTCGTTCAAGCGAGGTTCCGCCAGCCCAACTCCGAATACCAAGCGCGTCGCGCGAAGCTTCGTTCCATGATCAGCGGCCCTGTCGTGATTTTTGGTTACACCAGCCGTCAAGACACAGGCGAGGTCGCCGTCTTCTTTCAGGAAGAAAATTTCTACTACCTAACAGGCCACAGCGAGCCGGACGCCGCGCTTCTTTTGATTCCCGATTCGCCGGACGCCAAGTCCTCCACCGACCCGCACGAGATGCTTTACCTCCCTCCGCGCAATCCCAACGACGAAAAATGGGGCGGACCCAAGCGGGGCCCTGATGATCCCGACGCTGTGGAAAACACCGGATTCCAGGCCGTCGAGCCATTTGCCAATCTTCACGCGGATCTTGTGAATCTCGCCAAAACGTACTCCACCTTCTACACCGAACTGCCGCCCAAGCAGGAAAACGGCTACCCGCATCTCGCCACTTGGAGCGCATGGGTTCGCAGCGCCTTGCCGCAATCCACCATTGACGATATCGCGCCTGCCCTGGCCGGGCTGCGCCAGATAAAGTCCCCCGGCGAAATCGCCTTACTCCAAAAAGCCGTCGATGCCTCTGTGGACGCGCACTTTGCCGCCATGAAAATGATGCGTCCGGGACTTTTTGAATATCAGATTGCCGCGCGCATGAAGGAAGTTCACGAAATGGAAGGCTGCTCGCGCGAAGCCTACGCCCCGATCGTCGGCGCCGGTCTATATTCCACCGTCCTGCACTACGATGACTTAAAGAACGAAATTAAAGATGGCGACCTGGTGGTCATCGACGTGGGCGGCGAATATGGCGGTTACGCCGCCGACATTACACGCACTCTTCCCGCCAACGGCAGATTCACCCCTCGCCAGCGCGAAATTTACGAGATTGTTCTAGGCGCACAGAACGCCGCGCTCGCCGCCATCAAACCCGGTGCCATGCTCTTGGGAGGTTCCAAGAGCGTTCATCAGGCCGCCTACGATTACATCAACACTCATGGCCACGACCTGCATGGCAACACTCTCGGTCGCTATTTCTTCCATGGTGTCGGTCACCACCTCGGCCTCGACGTCCACGATGCCAACGAGCGCACCAGCCCGCTGCAGCCCAACATGGTCATCACCGACGAGCCCGGCATCTACATTGCCGAAGAAAAAATCGGCGTGCGCATCGAGGACGATGTGCTCGTCACCACCGACGGCAACCAGCTCCTCACCGCGAAACTCCCGCGCACTCCCGAAGAAATAGAAAAAATCATGGCCGACGCCCGCGCAAACCCCCAGCCCCAATCGCAGCCGTAGTAGTTCCACACGGCTGGTCTTACGTTTCGCAAAAAATGTTGGCGCAGCCTCGAACGGTACAGACCGTGTTTGAAAAAGTGGCGATGAATGGACTGCCTGCGCAGGAATTCTAGGAATGAGCTATTCAGGACCGCAGGAAAGTATCTACAAGAAAAAATTCTGATCGAGTTTTGGTGAGCGAATGACGGTGCGGCACAGCCGGAGCGATCCGGCTATGCCGCCTCATGCCACTGCGGGTTATGGTTTTGGTGTTTGCTTCGCTGCGGCTTTCTTAGCAGCAGCCCCTAGCGGAAGCGACTGCTGCTGGATCTGGCCACTAAACACGCTCGTTTGACCGTCGGCCCCATCCTCCAGCCAGAACAACTGGCCGGCACTGGCCTGGTATGCTACGGCCAGGTACGGGATCGGAGTCGTTACAGTTTGGACGGTAACGCTGAACGGGTTTATCTCATAGCGTCCAAGATTTGCTGTGTCCGGCGTAATCGGGCTTGTAAAAGTGGCCGTCTCCAAGAATGACGCTCCTCCCAGGAGGAGAAATGGATCACTAACGACGCCACTTCCGGTCAGGAGGGCCGGAGCGTTTGCTGTGGCCGTAGCGTTTCCAACGAAATCAAGTTCGCCGCTTATGCTGATACCGTCATCGATGAGATTCTGAAAGCCTAGAGCGTAATTGCCGGCGAAGCTCGCGGTCGCGTTGTCCGTTTGAGGAACCAAAACTCCCGAACCCGCAGCGTTCATGTCAAGATCGACGACGAGAGCGCTCGCGAAGGTGTTTCCAGCGCCCGGGGATGTTGTGTTATTCGGATCATTCAGGTTTAGAGTTGGGTCCGTCGCATAGATCCCGAGAGCGCTGACGTCGCCCAGTTGTCCAAGCGGAATGGTTAAGCTTCCGTAACCGTTGGTACCGACGGAAAAAGTGCCGTTGGTGATTGGCTGCTTATCTGCGAATCCGACTAAGTCCTCGTTAACATCTGCGACTCCATTGAAGCTACCGCCGGATGGCACAATCTGACCCACTGCCGCATATAGGGTTACTCCAGCAAAGTTGCTTTGAATGCTGAAAACGGAATTTCCAATTGACGCGGTGGTGAAAGTTCCCGCACTCGCGCCTTGTCCGAATGCGGATCCCACGAAAGTGCTGGAGGAATCCACATCGATGAGCCGAAGGGCTTCCGGCCCAACAATGTAATAGGCAATAGTTCCGGCCATGCCAGTCCCGGTCAACGTCCCGCGACCAGCAGAATCCGCCGCCGACAGCGTTCCGGTAAAGGAGTTGTGAACAGACGCGCTGCCTGCGTCATTCTTGTCGAAAATCCCGCTGGATAGGCTACTGCCGGCCAACGTGAATACGCCTCCATAGAAAACCGTCTTGGCGGTATTGCCCGCCCCGGAAACCGCAAACGCAAATCCCCCCGCCGGCGTGCTGGGTAAAGTCTGCAGATCAAAACTTCCGCTGGATGTCGCGCTGCCGTCAACCTGGATAATCAGCGCATGGTTGTTGTTTACGAAATTGAGCGCCAGAGTTTCCGTTCCATTCGCTCCGAGGTTCTTGTTGTTGGTGATAAGAGTCAGCGTTCCTAGGCCGCTCGTAGGATCGAACGACAAACTTCCTCCCGTAATCATGTCACCACCGGGTTCCGGAGATGTAATTCCGCTTGCATCGTTGTAATCCTGCTCACCCGTGAGAGTGCCATCGGCCGCGATGGTCACGCTGCCCGCAAGAGAATAGACAGCATTGAAGTCGGTACCACTCACATAGAACGAGTAATTGCCTGCCAGACCACCAGAAGTCGAGATGTTCACGTTCGCTGTCGCGAAGGCGGCGCTATTGGTCACCGACGCGGCAGTGATGGTCACGCTGCCCACCGCCGTAGGCGGAGGCGAATACATGGTGGGGGTTCCGCTCGGCGTAGTCATGGGATTGAATGAGCCGCAAGCGTCGCCAGCCGTGGCAGCGGTACAGCTCCAGGCAACTCCGGCATTCTTCGAATCACCAATCACGGTTGCGGCAACCGGTACCGCCGCGGCGCCAGGCGCCAAGATCCCCGGAGGAGCTGTGCTGATGTTAACTAATATCGCGTTATTGTTTGAGCCGCCGCAGCCAGATAGATAAGTCATACCGAGGGCGAGAATAAAGATGCAAAGCGTTTTGCGATTCATAGCTGTCCACCTTTCGACGCGGTTGTCGCGGAAGCGCTCTGCCCCGGATGCTCCAGAGGGTATCCGCGTTCACTGCGGATCGCATACGTGCGGCCGCCCACCGTAATAGTGCGAATCACAAAAACTTGTTTATGATTTTTCACCGTCATCATCACGCCGGTCACCTGAACGTGCTGGCCCGCTGTGATGGACAGGCCGTTCTTTTCATTCAGAACGAATGGCGTCAAACGTCCCTGCACCAGCCCTGATGTCGTTTGCAGCACGAAGCCTGGGTCCGACCCGGATTGCAATAGCCTACCAGGCGATTTTGACGGAACGCTCAGAACCGTGGCATTCAGCGCCATTTCTTTGCTGATGTCATACCTCGGCGTGATGGTAGGCTTGGTTGCCTCCGCGGCCGCCTGCGCGTGGGCCGCTCCTGCATTTAACGCCAAGGCGAGCAGGGCTGCCAGTCCTAAGCCTTGCAACTTTCTACTCATTGTTTCCTCCCATTGGTTTTTGACACGATTCAAATTAAGACGAAAGCCTGATTTTTGATTCGCGGAACGTTATTTTAGTTGTGCTAAGACCAAACAATTCAATCTTGCTTACAGATTCAGCTTAGGACCGGAAACTGAGCATGTATCCCGTTACCAGACGAAGCTAGGTGGATTCAACCCTGCACACTCCCGAAAGTCGCGCTTTTTCCTCGCAGAAATGCGATTGTCCCATGCCACCCTGAGCGCGCCGGTCGATTGAGTTCGGCGGAGGGAACGACCCTGTTGAAGCCTTCCGTGAAATGTCGAAAAAAGTTCCCGAGTGACGCATTGTGCTATGCCATCCGCACTTCAATCAGGGGTGTTTACAAAAAATTGACAAATGCGGAATGAAAAAGACAGGACGCTATTTCGGGGGGATTGTTGCCTTACGAACAACGGCCCGGCGAGCCGCCCATGGCGAACCTGCCGAGCCGTTTGTTCATTAATTTCGGTTGTGCCGCGTGTTTCGCGGGGTTAGCGGTGCAATCCTGCGGCGGAATGTCCCATCTGCTGTTGCCGCCGGGGCATATTGTGAGGGAGTCGATCCATGGGTTGCGGGGCTAGGGGACGCACGCTGTGATTGGTGCTAACGTGCTCGCTGATCGCCTGCAACCTCTTCAAAATGCCTTGCCACTGTGTCCAATCGAGTTGCCGCAGGTACGGTCGAAGTCCCTGGATGAACGGATCTTCGAGCACTGTTTCGCCGTTCGTTTCCGGCACGAAGAAGCGGTTTAGCCCAACTCCTAGCGCTTCGGCAATTTTCTCAAGCGTGCCGAGGCTGGGCGTCATCTGTCCGCTCTCAATTCGAGACAGATACGATCGCGAAACTCGCGAACGTGCCTGTAGCTGGCTTTGCGTCATGCTACGCGATTCCCGCAACTGCCGAATCCGCTGGCCGATGTTCTCCACAGTTTCCCGATTCGGCCAGTTCTCGAACAGTTGCCGGTCATCTCCCGGCAGGTCTTGGGGTGACGGTGTCGGTATGACGAACGACACCTTGGGTGGCAGCATACGCAAGCACCGACGGCAATTGTCCGTCCGTGTGCGGTATTGAACCAATCCACATACCTGACAACGAATTACTTCTCGATCGAGTTCGATGCTGGTTGCTGTACTTTCTTTTTCCGCCACCGGTTCTCCTCGTAGACTATTCCGGCGATGCGAAGGGGAGGACTCTTTTGACAGGGGGAAGGCAGGAACGGCGCGCGAGTGATTGTCCATAGGGTGCCATTTCTTGTCAAGTGTTATTTCGCCTGCCCGAGCGGCCAATTTTGGTGCCATCTTCTAGCTCCTTGCAAACAAAACTGCTTGCTCCGCCTTCATCACCTGTTTAAGTTTTTCGAATCTCTCACCTGACGCTTACGGTCTGCTATCGCTCTGAACACATGATCGGTCTGCGTCATTCGGTGACGATTTTTGGCTTACATTTCCATCTCTTGCACTTCGGGTTCCGAAAAGGTTTTCCTTTTCGCCTTTCGCCCCTCCGCGCTGGAAATTTCCCGTAAGTTTCTTTTTCATCACTAGATACGCAATTTCTTCGCCTGTACCACCGCCCCGCGCCGTCCCTAAGGCCCTCTTGGGTTGTCTCATTCCGGGCTGGTCCCGTCTCAATCAGTGGTCGTGTGTCTCATTCCGACACATGGCCAGGCCATGCCAAACTGGGGCAGTCAAATGGGCTAAACGCCCTGCAGAAGGCTTGCGAGGAATTACTCAAAATCCAGACTCAGCGGCTAAAGTGGCCCAGCCGTTTCGGCGGCTCAAGCGACCAGCAATAACTCTTCCGCGTGATCCACTAAGCTATTCATTTCAGTCTTTGAAACCACTCTGGTGATGCCCGACTTCTTGAGGTCAAAATCCCTGAGTGTCTGCGCGTGCAAAGTGAACAGGATGATCGGCACATTCGGCATAAATTTGCAGATCTCTTCAGCCGCCTTCAACCCATGCAGCACCGGCATGGCGAGATCCAGGATGATCAAATCAGGTCTGTGCTGTTTGGCCTTTGCGATGGCCTCCTGACCGTTCACCGCTTCATCGCAAATCTCCAGAGATTCGTGGTCGCTGAAAATTTTGCAAAGCATTTTCCTGATGAGTGGGTTGTCGTCTGCAACGAGGATTCGCTTTTTCATGGTAGGAATGAAGACGCCCCTCAGACCCCATTCGGTCATAAACGCCCCGTGCATGGAATACCTAGAAGACCCTAAGTTTGGCCTAAGTGTTTTCCTCCTGGCGGACATCCCCAGACGAATTCGGAGCTTTATCTCAACACTCTTGCATTTCGTTAGGCTTATCCGGCAGCATGGTGCCGAGGACATGATGCCCACACGCGACGACGCCTGGAATCTTCTCTGCGAATACACTCAAAGCGAAAGCCTTCGCAAACACGCGCTGGCGGTGGAAGCCTGTACCGGCGCCTACGCCCGAAAACTCGGCGCTGACGAAAACCTCTGGGCCCTCACCGGCCTGCTCCATGATTTCGATTACGAACGCTGGCCCAACGCCGCTCACCACCCCACCGAGGAGCATCCCTACGAAGGGTCGAAAATTCTTCGCGAACGCGGTTACTCCGAAGAAATGATTCACGCAATTCTGGGTCATGCCAATTACTGCAGCGTCGCTCGCGAATCGCAGCTCGATCGCGTCCTGTTCGCGTGCGATGAGCTAGCCGGATTCTTGACTGCCTGCGCCCTCATCAAGCCCAGCAAAAGCATTCACGAAGTGGAAGCTGCCTCGGTGCAAAAGAAGCTCAAAGACAAAGCCTTCGCTCGCGGTGTCAGCCGCGAAGACGTTTACAAAGGCGCCGAAGAACTCGGCGTCCCGCTCGAAGACCACATCGCCTTTTGCATCGGCGCTCTTCGCGCCGTCGCCCCCCAGCTCGGGCTCCACGGCGTGGCAGCAACCGCCACTCCTTAGGTCCTTCTTAGATCTTTCCGCGTGGCTTTTCATTGGACCGGCCGCCGATGGCAGTACAATCGCCTCCGCTCACTCAATCGCTGCTCAGGAGGAGCTATGCAAACCTTGAGAACCATCAAGAAATTCGAACCTTTGTCAGTCATGCGCATTGCAGCGATTACCTATGCCGCGATAGGATTTCTCGAAGGAGCCATGTTCAGCGTGATTTTTTCGATCGTTCCCTTTGCAGCGTCGAACGGGCAGCATGTACCTCGACTATTCGGTTTCCTTTTCGGGGCATTTTCCATCCTATTCTTCCCTGTTCTATTGGCCGTCCTGGGTGCAATCGGAGGCAGCCTGAGCGCTGTCATTTACAACGTGTCAGCCCGCTATGTCGGCGGAATCCAAGTCGAAGTCGAATAGTCTTCACAAAATCTATGCGTAACAAGTAAGCAAGTCTACACGTGAGGAAAACAGATGAACCGAGCTTGTCGAATTGTCATTTTTTTCTGCACGATGACGGCACCCTGGCCAGCCCAGGAGCCGGACCCCGAGATCGTTAGCTACATAAATTCGATCAAAGCCATCGATAATCATGCCCATGTCACAGCCCTGGACCGCGAGCACGATAAAGGCTACGACCAGCTCCGCTGCGACGGTCTGCCCTCTTCCAGCGCGCCCCCTCCTGCAAACCTCCGGTTCGCTCTCGATCAGCAGGCCGTCTACAGAACGCTGTATGGATTCGACGCGGAAGCCGGCAGCGACGCGGAGATCAAGAAAGTGACCGAGATGCAAACCGCCGCACGGCGAGAACACGGCGCAGACTTTTACGCCTGGGTGATGGAGAAAGCCGGCATCGAGACGGTGTTAGCCAACCGCACAACAATGGCCCCGGAAATGAAACCGCCGCGGGTCCGCTGGGTGGCCTACGAAGATGCGCTACTTTTTCCGCTCGACAACAGCCAACAAAAAGCCGTGAATCCCGATCGCCGCGTTTTTTTCGGCTACGCGGAAGATTTGCTCCACACGTATCTGCAAGACGCCGGGATGAGCCACCTTCCCATCACACTCGATATCTATGTTGGTAAAGTAGTTCACGCTACTTTGCAGAAGCAGAAATCCGCAGGGGCAGTGGCCGTGAAGTTCGAGGCCGCCTATTTGAGGCCGCTCGATTTCGCGCCAGCGTCGAAGGACGAGGCCGCACGCGCATATGCGAAGTACGCGTCCGGTGGGAATGCCTCGTCCGCGGAATACAAGATCCTGCAGGATTTTTTATTCAAGCAGATTGCTCTGGAGGCCGGAAGACTGGGTCTGGCGGTGCACTTTCACACCGGAAGCGGATGCGGCGAATTCTTCGACGACGCCGGAGCAGACGCCATGTTGCTGTCCCCTATGCTCAACGATCCCGACCTGAGAAAAACAAACTTCGTGCTGCTGCACGCGAACCCACCGCGAGAGCGCAACGTGTCCATGCTCATCGCAAAACCAAATGTGTACACGGACATGTCGGTGCTGGAGCTCCTCTGGTCACCCGCGGAATTGGCGCGCCAGTTAAGACCGTTGCTACAAATCATGCCTGAGCACGTGATGTTCGGCACAGACGCGGGTCCCTTCGGCCCCGGACTTGACTGGGAAGAGACCACCATCATCGGCACGCAGCATGCGCGCCGTGCCCTGGCCATCGTCCTATCAGAAATGGTCCGCGAAGGAACAATAACTCGCGACCGCGCAAAAGAAATCGCCGAGCAAGTATTGCGACGCAACGCCGCGCAGCTGTACGGAATAAACTGAGCGTTTCGTGACCGCGGCATCCCTCGAACATAGAGCGGCAGAAGTCAGCAAGTGGGCAGGCGCTAGTACGATGTAGGCTTGTAAATGCGAATAATGTCGTCTTTCACTTCAACCACGCGGCCTGGATACTCCCGGGCAGCTTTCTCTCGCAGTTGTTCCATCGTAGGATAGGCGGTTCGTCCGTCAAACCATCGCGCATCATCGATC
>Ga0073928_10009139_pt1 | contig 12166 bp, 15 predicted proteins | sample PaiPotPPA55metaG_FD_76969 | JGI IMG/M metagenome (GOLD analysis project Ga0073928, IMG submission 76969) | Iron sulfur acid spring bacterial and archeal communities from Banff, Canada, to study Microbial Dark Matter (Phase II) - Paint Pots PPA... ...
TGTAACGCACGCACATTTCTCAGCGATGAGCCAATTCACTACTCGTAGCGCAGAGCGACGATGGGATCGACTCGCATGGCGCGACGAGCCGGAATGTAACATGCTGCCAGCGCTACGCTGGTCAGCACGAGCGCTACGCCTACGAACGTCAACGGATCGGTGGCGCTTATGCCGTACAGCACGCTGGCCATCAATCGCGTCAAACCGAGCGCGGCTATCAGGCCAATTGCCACGCCGATCAGCGCCGTCTTCGTTCCTTCGCCGAGCACGAGCTTCAAGACATCGTGGCGTTGCGCTCCCAGCGCGATTCGAATTCCGATCTCGTGCGTTCGCTGTCCTACCAAGTACGAAAGCACCCCGTAGATTCCGATGCTCGAAAGCACCAGGGCCAGCGCCGCAAATATTCCCAGCAGAACCATGGAAAAACGTTTGTCGGCCAGTGAGCGCGAAATGAGTTCGTCATATGCGTAAGCATCGTACGCAACCTGCTGGCTGTCCATCTCCGCCATTTTGCGGCGAATCGGCTGCATGAGCGAAAGCGGCGTAGCGCCTGCCGAGCGAATCAGCACGCCGGTTCTATTTCCCGCGCGCGACATATATTTGTCCGGGATCTGCATGTAAGGAATATAAAACTGCGCGTGCACGTTGATTTTATCGTCCAAGCCCCAATGCTTCACGTGTCCGACGATTCCGACGATTTCGGCTGGCTTGCCGATGAAGGGATCAACGATGCGCTGTCCAATGGGATCTTCGTGCGAGAAATATTTCTCCGCCATGTCCTCATCGATCACGGTGACCAGCGGCGATTTTTCGTTATCCTGCGCGGTGAAAAAACGCCCGCGTTTCAGCGGGATCTCCATCACCTTTAGATATTCCGGCTCTACCTCATACCATAGCGCATAAGGCATGTCGCTCTCGCGCTCGGGCTTAGGCTTGCCAACAATCCAAAACGGATCTTCCGAATCGCCGTACATGGGAATTCCGCCGCGCTGCAGCGACACCGCCGCAATTCCGGGGACCTCCGCAATTTCATCGTGCAAGCGGCGAAGGTCGGCGCGTATCGCGTCGGGACTTTCGCTCGAGACTCCGGTCGGCATGGCCACCCCGAAATATAAAACGTTCTTGGCAGTGAAGCCGGGATTAACGCTCCACAACTGGCCCAGGCTGCGCAGCATTAGCCCCGCGCCGACCAGAAGTATGAGCGCCATGGCCATTTCCACGATCACCAGCACACTCTGCGCCCGGCTTCGCACGCCGCTCACCGTGCGACCGCCTTCCTTCAGCGTATCCTGCAGACGCGGTTTCATCAGCTTCAGAGCCGGAGCAAGTCCAAAGAAAATTCCGCACAGCACCGAAATCGCGAGAGTGAAGATCATCACGCGGCTGTCCAGGCGAATTTCTTCCGCGCGGGGCAAACTTTCCGGCAGAAATCCAAGCGCGCCTTGAGTTCCCCAACTGGCGATCAGCAATCCAAGGCCCCCGCCGCACAGCGAAAGCAGTACGCTCTCGGTGAGAAGCTGCCTGATCACGCGCAACTTGCCAGCGCCGAGCGCGGCGCGAATGGCAAACTCACGCGCTCGCTGCATCGCCCTGGCCAGTTGCAGATTCGCGACATTTACGCACGCTATCAGCAATACGAAGAACACCGCTGCCAACAGGACCAGCAAATATGGCCGCAATTCGCCAACGATTTTTTCTTTCAGCGAAACTACCGTCGCGCTTGTGTTGGCATCCGCATCCGGATAAGCGGCCGCGAGATTTCCCGTCACGCGTTCCATGTCCGCGCGCGCCTGCTCCAGGGAGACGCCAGGCTTCAGTCGCGCCACCGCGTTCATACCCATGCCTATGTCGCGCTCGTGGAATATCACGTCGTCCCACTGCCCGACGGGAACGTAGATGTCGCTAGTCCGAAAATTCTGCATGAAGAGATGAAAGCTCGACGGGACCACCCCCACAATGGCGTAGTCCGTTCCATTCAGCGCCAATGATTTGCCCACTACGTCGGGCGCTGCGCCGAACTTTGATCTCCACATTCCCGCGCTGATCATCACTTCGGGTTTTCCGCCGAGGACGTCTTGTTGCGGATCAAAATCGCGGCCCAGCACTGGATTTACGCCGAGCGTGCGGAAGAAACTCGCCGACACCATTACGGCGTTCACTCGCTCGGGCTCGCCGAGGCCAGTCAGGCTGAAATCATCCGGGCGGAAAGCAGCCACGGATTGGAATGTTTGGTTGTCGCGTTGCCAATCGAGAAAGTTCGGATACGATATCGAACTGTACTGGAATTCCGGTTTGTGTTGATACAGCGCGACAAGGCGGTCCGCCTCCGGAAAGCGCAGCGGCGCGAGCAAGATTCCGTTCACGAGCGAAAAGAGTGCTGTATTTGCGCCTATGCCTAACGCCAGCGTGAGAATCGCGACCAGCGCGAAACCGGGACTTCGCAGCAGCATCCGCACGCCAAACTTTACGTCACTCCAAAACGCTTCCATCGCGCCTCCGGCCAGCGCGCTCGTGTCCTTTTATAGCGTGTTGACGAAGGCACGAGCGCCGCAGTGTTGTGGCATTTTCGATGCCGACCTGGCGAACACGTTAGGCGCACAAGTTAAACTAAAAACACAACTTAGCCTATCGCAAGGCGCGTTTGCGCCAATCCCATGCTCGATTTTGGGATTCCCTACTCGCTTCCGGTCACTTGCGCGGATGGTACAGAAGGAATTCGCGGTACGCTGAGTTGACACATTGGTTGCTAGCCAGACGTTCGATAGGCGGCAGACCGTTTACGTTTGGGCAGATATCACGTTTGAAGATACTTGCTCTTTCGCCTAAATCCCAAACGAAGCTGCCGGGCTAAAGACTCAGTGCGACATGCAAAGCTTGCGGCAATATTCGGCGGCCTGGATTGTTTGTCGAATAGCTTATATTGGCTTCGGATTGTTACGGCGCAGTGGGCGCTGGCGTCGTTGCTCCTACGCGAATCAGCTTCGCTAGCGCAGATTCGTCCAGATCGGCCAGCCGTTTGAAGCGCACGCAGCTCTTGCCGATGCTGGCCTTTGGCAGCGCCTTTTTGAAGTGCTCGGTGACGTAGCATTTGCCGTCGGTCGCACAAATATAGAGGGAAATATAATTTTTGTTGCTCGCGAGACCGACGCGGAACCAATCGCCTTCGCGGCCGCTGGCATACTTGTAATGACAAGGCCCGTACGCGAGCATCCCGGCGTGGATGAACGGTTTCAGCTTCGGCGCCAACTTGCGAATCATCTTATCCAAGGCAGCGACATCGCTCTTGCGCGGCTCGTCGAGCTTCGCAATATATTCCGCCGGCGTTGAAACTTTCAACTGACCCTTCATCTGTTTGCCCTCTCGCGCGTTTGCACTTCATGGCGGAAAGCCGCCACGTTGCAGCAGAGCTTGGAAGCGGGGACTCGGACGCAACGAATCGAAACGCGGATCCACCTTTAGCCATATCAAAGCCAGGTCGCCCTTTGCAATATTCTTTTCCATCGATGACAGGGCGCGGTCCTGAAGACCGAGCGCGATCAAAGTGGCAGCAGCGGCTTCTTCGCCGGCTTTGCCGGATTTAACGGCCTCTTCAAGCTCCTTCAGAATTTCTTCTGCTTGCGTTCGCTGGCCGGATACAGCGTAGGCATGTCCTAAATTATCCAGATAAGCGGGAGCACGCCTGCCGGAAAGCTGGAGAGCTTTCTGAAATTCGGCGATGGCCGTCGCATAATCGCCCTGCGCTTCGCGCGCGAGGCCCAGCACCGTGTGAGCCACCATGAATTTCGAATCCTGCTGAAGCACGCTTTCGCACGGTGTGGCAGCTTGATCGTATCGTTGGGCAAAATATGCAATGTATCCGGAAGCGGTGGTTACGATCGGCGAGAGCGGATCGAGTTCATGCGCCAACTGAATCTGTGACAAAGATTCATCGCGACGTCCCATCGCCGTCAGATACAGCGCGTACCAGTGATGCCCCGCGGAATAACTATTGTCCAAAGCAATTGCGCGCTTAAACTCAGTTTCCGCCTGCTGCCAGTTCCACTCCCACAGGAAATAAATGTAGCCCAGGGACGCGTGGCCCTGGGCCAGCGATCCATCCAACTCAATCGCCTTAATCGCGGCGGCCCGGGCTTTCGCCACCGTCTCTCGTTCGGGCAGGTATCCGTAAAAAATCAGCATGTTGTAAGAATCGGCGAGGCCTGCGTAGGCCTGCGCGAATCCGGGATCCTGACGGATGGCCTGGTCGAAGGAATTAACGGCGTTGATCAGAGTCTCGCCGGTGCGCATGTTCAAATTGAACCGGCCTTGCAGGTAGTACACATAAGCGTCGCGGCTCACGTTGCGAGGAACCTGGGCCTCGGGCGAGGGGGCAGGCGTCAACTTCACTTGAATTTCTTCCGCCACCGTTTGCGCCACTTCTTCTTCGAGCTTCATCAAGTCGCCGACGGGCCGGTCGTACTCCTGCGCCCAGACCTGCGCGTCATCGTCCGCGCGAACCAGGTGCATCCCGATGCGGAATCCGTTCTCACTCCGGCGAACGCTGCCTTCCAGCACGTAGTTCACATCAAGCTCACGCGCAATGTTTTTCAGCGGTTTGTGCGTGTTCTTGTAGCCCATTACCGACGTTCGCGCGATTACTCCTAACTGGTCGTGATTTAGCCGCCCCAATTGACTAATCAACTCTTCGGCAAAGCCGTCGCTGACGTACTCCTGTTTGGGATCGCCAGTTAAATTGTCGAAGGGCAGGACTGCGATCCGGATTTTTGCCTCCCCACGCGCCGGGGGCTGTTCCGCATGTTTGAACAAGAAGACACCGGCTAAGACGAGAACGACGGCGAGAATGGCCGCAAGCGCCCCAAATATTATCCAGCGAAATCTAAGTTTTCGGGGAGAAGCAATCTCGGGCATAACCGGAGGCGGAGTGTCGCGTGCGAGCGTTTGAGCGTTAGGATCGGTGGAAGGATTCGGCGAATCCTGTGAAAGCGGCCGATCGCGCCTTCGTGAGTGCATAACACCACGCGATAAACAGAAACCCTGCTGAAACTATAACATTCTTCGGTTTCTTTGCGCGCTTGCGTCGAACTGTGGCATGGCCATATCCGGCAAGCTGCATGTGGGAAAATGGGTAACGCGGGTAGTCTTCGAACGCTAGAATGGGCCTTTCAGATATACCGACACCGTGTCACTATCGTGCACAACATTTGGCCTTTGGCTTGTTCGAATATCGAGAATGCTCCATCGCTTGGACCAACGCTGGATCACATCGCCAATCCTCAGCTTCCGAACTGCGTCGCGAGGATCGCGCACCTCTTCTCCGAGCACGGAATTGTAGTAGTACACGACGTTTTTCATGGCTCACCCTTTTTTGCTCAACGAGCGCGGCGGATCTGGACGTGCGGCTAGCGTGATTTGGCGATCAGCCAGCGAAAGTGTGTGTCGGGCGTTTCGTCCGCATTGGGCGGAAAGATTCGCTTGAAAAGCTCATCCTGGATTCTGCGGTATTGTTCGTGAGCAACTACTTCGGCAGTGCGCTGCCTCAGAAGTTCGTGATACGAAGTCCAACCTGGAAGGTCTTTGTGTTGGGACAGGAGCACACTGAGCGTTTCAGATTCATGCGAATACTCGCAAAAAGCTGCATCCATTCTTGTAAGCAGGATCTTGAGCCCGGGATCTTCTGCGGAAGGTTGTGCACGAGGCGGAACGGCAGGTGATTCACACACAATTGCAGTGCCCTCGGCGTCTTCTACACCGGGCACGTTTGTATTTCGTGCAACGCGTCCGTCTGTGGCCGATTCAGGCTTGATGCCAGGGTTCCTCATGAGAGGACCTTTATCGTTCATTGATTGTTCATGAGCATTACCTCGCGAGAGAAAGTCAGAGTTCGCAAAGGACCGCCGAAGGCAAAGCCTGGGAGGAAGGATGCTAGTGTGACGCTACGAGTGTACTCGCATTGAACGCGTGAATGTAACAAAGCTGCGGCCTACCAATCGGGTCGGTCCTTGTGGAAGCGCATCGGAATCGGGCGCAATTCCTCCGGCTGCCAGCCGTGTTCCGGGCATTCCAATCTAAGCGGAAGGTTCTCGGCACCCGGCACAGGTTTCAGCACGAGCGGGGCGCCACACTTCACGCAAGCCGGCAAGGCGTTCACTTTTTCCGGCAAGTTACGATCCTGGCGGCGAGTTCCTTAGGGTAAACATGGTGTGCGCTCCATTCTGCCCTATTTCTGTGATCGAATCTGCAACCGACCCGCGGGGGTTTAGCCACCGACCGTGCTTGGCGCACGCGGCGCACGAGTCGATATTCGTGCTGGACGCGTTAGTTCACAAAACGGTAGGCTCCGAGTTTCAAGGGTTGGCTGAATCTGATTTCAGGGCGCTTCGGCGCCGGTAAGTGCAAAGAGAAATCCCGGAAGGCTCGCGGTGGACGACGAATCAAAATGTCCGGTCAGCGGGAAGCGCAAATACGCAACTGAGGGCGAAGCTCTGGCAACGGCCGCGCATCAGATCGCGACTACCCATGCGCCCAAGGACCTTCGCGCCTACTTGTGCTCGTGGTGTGACGCTTGGCATCTCACAAAAAATGCTGGTAAGGCTGGGAAGGGTCGCGCATAGCCGAGTTAACTTACGACTGCGTGGACTTCGTATAAGGATAATCGTCTCCACTTCGCTTCGGACTGCGCCTCAGTCTTCAGCTCGCTTGGCGACTTTTCCCAGCGCGAGTCCGTTGTTCAAATCCATGGCGGCGTGCAGCACCTGCCCTGGAATCAGGCTACCTGAGAAAATGAACAGGAACCCAAAGACCGCTCCGATTACGCCTGTGCCGAGTATCGCGGGCCTCCCTTGATAAGCATGTGCAAATCCGAAAATAATTGACGAAATCAGCAGGCCGAGCCAAAGCGAACCCAGCGTTGCCGCGAACAGACTGAGCAGCCAACCGCGATAAAGCACTTCTTCGCAAACTCCCGCAGTCATCGACACAACAATCCACACCGCGCGTTCGGTTGGATTTTTAGGAAGCAGCCGCCTGACTCTGTCTAGCGAGTTGTCCACTTGCTGCGGACTCGCCTTCTTTTTCTGCTTCTTCTGCGCTCCGATCAGCAGGACGATGATTGCCACAAGTATTCCGGAAATCAAAAGCGTGCGGTAAGCATTACCCGGGCGCTCGCCCAGATCGTTGAGCGTGAGGTAGCTCAATTGGGTAATCCACACGCAGGCCCCAGCCAAAGACCATAGCGCGAAAATGTTCCAGGCGTAAATTTGCAGCGTGGACTTCAGCCGCGCATACAAAACGTAATCGATTACGGGAAATACTACGGCAAGCAAAAACGTAAACACCCAGGCGCTTGTGCTGTGTACCGCGTCAAGCCACACTCCAGGATGCCCCACGCTAAACATGGCGCAGAGTCTACCGGGCGTGACACAACACCGTCAACGCTCTATAACATAGCTGTAACAAATTTCACGGCGTTTCGCGCCACGCTTTTTCCATCTGGAAAATCCACCAAGTTACGGGTAAATTTCTTTGGCAACACGCCGTTCATTTGTTTGGATATGAAGGAGGACAATTATGCCGGGCCGCCCACCGCTTCCTCCGTTTTCGAAAGAAAGCGCCATTCAAAAAGTCCGCCTCGCCGAAGATAGCTGGAACTCGCGCGAGCCTGAGAAAGTGGCGCTGGCTTACACGCTTGATTCCCACTGGAGAAACCGCGCTGAATTTATAAACGGACGAGAAGAGATCGTCGCTTTCCTCAAACGCAAATGGGCCAAGGAATTGGAATATCGCTTGATCAAGGAGTTATGGGCCTTCACCGAAAATCGCATCGCAGTCCGTTTCGCGTACGAATGGCACGACGACTCCGGCAATTGGTTCCGGTCCTATGGCAATGAGAACTGGGAATTCGATCCGGACGGTGTGATGCAGTGGAGGTTCGCCTCTATCAATGATCTCCCCATCAAAGAAGCCGACCGAAAATGCCGCTGGCCGCTCGGCCCGCGCCCTGACGCGCATCCCGGGCTAAGCGATCTCGGCCTGTAAAAATATCTCGAGGGAATAAATATGCTCACAAAATCGTTCGCTGAAATCTCGCGCCGGCGCTTGCTCGCTGCCAGAAGCATTTCAGTGGAGGCCGTGTGGCTTAATCCGCGCGCGCTCTTCGCCCGGCCAGGCGACGAGCTCGTCGAATCCGCTTTGAAGCAAGCCGCCAAACACGAAAATCACCGTTCAAAGACTTCGCCGCAACGTCAGTCCTTCTCCCGGCGCGGGTGGAAATATCGCGGTCCTTACCAACCAAGCAGCTGATCAACACTAACTGGCATTTTGACCACACTGGCGGTAACGAATGGATGCACGAATCCGGCGCGGTATCCTGGCGCACGAAAATACGCGCAAGCAGCTTTCCACAGACACGCGTCTAGAAAGCAATTGGCAGCAGCACGCTTTCCCGGCCGCCCGAGCGGTAGCAATTCCCTCCACCGTATTTAAGGAGGAGCACAAGCTGTACGCCAATGATACGACTATGATGCTCAAGCACTATCCGCCCGCGCACAGCGACTCCGACATTTCCGTGCATTTTACCGCAGGCCGACATTTTTCATACCGGCGACACTTTCTGGAATCGCACTCACCCCTTCATCGACGACGAAAGGGGCAAGTCCTTCCAGGTGCCAACCGACTTTGTTGCTTTGTACCAGGGCGTTTGAAAAATCCGCGTCGCGTAACGAAATCTGGTAGTGTTTTAGTCAGGCCGAAAAGCCACTGCCATGACGTGCGCGCTGGCGCCTTGGATTGAAGGTTCGCCCTCGATTGACGATAAAAACTCCAGAAGCTTTTGTCGTTGTACCGCATCATTCCAGACCTCAGGGAACCGAGCCGTACTCCACGCAGGACCCTCGATCGCGAGTATTTGGATATCGCCAAGCCCAGCAGCGCCAAGTTCGGCGGCGAACTCATCGGGGCGATGGAAGTAGGCGGTCGTGAAGTATTCCGGGTGATTCGTTGGATTGCGGTGCAGACCGTCGGCTAAATCTGCTTGAACGATCTTGCGAAACTCCGCATCTTGAAAGAAGCCGCGAGATAGCCCGTCGATCAGCGAGGCGAAACGAGAGATCGAGGCCGCGAAGAGAACGCCTCGAGCTCTAAGGACGCGCCGCGCTTCGAAAAGCGTCTGCAGACGATCTGACCGCTCAACCAGATGGTACAACGGTCCTAACAACAGAACGGCATCGACACTGCTTGCGGGAAAGTCCAAATGACGGGCGTCCCCCTGTGTAATCGAAGTCAATGTGACTCCCGATGTCTCCGCATAAGCCCGCGCTTGCTCCAAATGAAGTTCCACAGGATCGATCAGGTGGACTTCGTACCCCTTTTTCGCAAGCGGGAACGCATAGGCTCCCGCCCCGCCACCCACGTCAAGAATAATGGCCGGTGCCGCAGGCAAATGCCGAGCTAGAATCGTTTGGGTCCTCAGTTGTTCGAGCTCGCCCCACTCGTTGGATAGCCGCTCCGTCTCCCCGCCTTGCAGGTAGTGCGCCTCGATTTCTTTGGGTAGCAGCCCCATTCGCACCTCCATGCGCAACACCTACATGCGATCCAGAAACTGGAGAGAAGAGGCTACCTCTGGACTCCTCTAGAAATCAAATCGGAACACTACCGGAAATCTTTGCTCAACGAATAATTCCGGCAACTTTGCAATCACTAATAATTCCGATTGGTGCATTTACACTTAGAACGCGGGCCGACGAAAGCGGCATCGGATTCGGCTATTTGCTCTCGTACCGCTTCGACCGTCAGGCAAGAAAACGGAATGCTCAGCGTGGTTCGAGTTTGAGGTGAAACAAAAAGGACGATCATTTCTGTTCTCTCGAGAGTGTCTCTTAAGACTCCCACATATCTTGCACCCGCGCTTTCAACGATCAATCGAATTTCGGTTTCGCGTAATAACTCCGGCATGGTGCTCTCCCTACTCGCGCTTGACACATCGCAAAACCATTCACTCTATGCGTCAACCGCCAGGCCCTTTTGCTTCCCTGTGCTTCCAGACTTGACCTTGGGCCGTCACAAATAGGACGTACCGGAAGCTGCGGGAGAATGTAACGTTCTCGTCTAATGCTTGTCACAAGGCTGTCATAGAAAAGCACCTCCAGAGAATGTTACTCGACCGTTGAGTCAGCCTAATTCTGCAAATTCTAACCAGCAGTCTCTTCGCTCCTGCGTCTGACTTGTACATTCGTCCGGTTGTTTGTCGACGGCGGTGGTATGGACTCGACCGGGCGGGGTGACTTGCTAAACGACGTTTGGAAGTTCAGCAACGATCAGTGGGCTTGGGTAACCGGATCAAAGTTGGTGAATCAGAATGGCGTGTACCGTGCTCAGGGCATGCTTGCCCCGGGGAATATACCCGGCGCTCGTTTTGTGACGGCTCGTTGGGTCGATGCAAACGACAACGCTTGGCTCTTCGGAGGCTTCGGTGTTTCCGGCGAAGCTGAATCCGACCTCAGCGATCTGTGGATGTACACGCTCTGCCAAAATGACGCGAGGTGCCCGGCATCGTCCCGCACATTTCTGCTCTATTAAGCCAAATAAACCGCCGGTGACGGCAACAACGTCCGCTAGCGCCCTTCTTCATGTTATAAGTGACGCCATGTCCAGCGCTGCGACGGCCGTGAAAGACGATCGCCTCACGCTGATCTCCATCTCCTCACTTGCTTGCATTCTTCAAGACATCCTGCACGAAGGGCTGGGCCACGGCGTCACCGCATGGCTCAGCAACGCGCACAAAATTACCATCAGCACAGTGGCCATGCAGAGTGACATCGACACGAAATGGATTTCGGCAAACGGCACGCTCGTCAACCTGATTTTCGCCGGAATCTTATGGCTGATTCTGCGCAAGCCCCAGTGTTACTCTCCACCACTGCGCTACTTTTTAGTTCTCGCGCTGGCCGGAAATCTTTTCACCGGCACCGGCTACTTTTTCTTTTCGGGCGTCGCGAATTTTGGCGACTGGGCAGCCGTAATCTCAGGCTTTCAGCCGTACTGGATGTGGCGAGTGGCTCTGACCCTGCTTGGCGCGATTTCGTATTACGCGTCAATGCTCATCGTGCGCGCTCAGTTGCGGCCATTTCGCGGGCCTGAACCAGCTTTGAAAAGAATTCGCGCGCTCTGCTGGACCCCTTACTTCACTGACGGCGTTCTGGCTGGCGTCAGCGGCCTGCTGAATCCCATGGGCTTGTTCTACGTGATCGCGTCTGCGCTGCCCTCCACTTTAGGCGCAAACGCCGGACTGCTAAGCCTCCCAAGCATGATGCGTATCCGTCACCGCAGCGCACAACAATCCGACGCAGCCGCCAATGTTGCTCCAGTCGCCCAAATCCGCCGCAGCATCGCGTGGATCGTGACAGGCGCCACCGCCAGCCTGCTTTTTATTTTCGTCCTAGGCCGCGGCCTAACCTGGTCCCGCTGAAAGCGCTATTGTTTCCTTAAAAGTTTCGAAGGGTCTTAGAAGTCGGGTTTGCTCAAGAAAGCATTTCCATCGCCGCCCAACGCCCGATTGCCAATCCGGCAACAATTGGCACGCTGGCCAGAATCATACCTACCTTGTGTTGAACGCCTGATGGTTTGAGTGCCGTGCTCAGCAGAACGAGCGGAAAACCAAAGGCAAGAAGGACCACCGCCAGCTTATACCGCGCGCGATAACTCCCGACAAGGTTAGCATCAACACCGTGCCCGAGTTCTCACCGCCTTCGGTCGAACCTTTCGAGCCAGACCCACATCGAAGCCCTCAACTCGATTAGATTTAACTCAACACGCAAGATGCTGCAACCCAAATCAAAACGAATTGCCAGCTTGGTGGGTCCGACATCATCACGATAAAATTCCCCCGATGAAGTCGCGAAATAAGAACACGCCTACTCTCAATTCGCTCGCTACGGACTCCCATCTACCCTTGCCGACGCTGCTCTCGCAAACACTCGTCGCATTCACCATTGAGTTCGACAACGAGTTTGAGCATCAAATGCCGCATTGGACTACGGATTACGACGCGGCTGCGGCCGCCTCGCGGAAAGGCCTCTGGCTGGTCTCTCTCGTGATGTACGCAAACTGTATGCAGTTCGTCCCGCAGGAAGGAATATGCGTCGGCGACCTTGTGCGGCTTGCCCGCACGAAA
>Ga0073928_10009141_pt1 | contig 12162 bp, 12 predicted proteins | sample PaiPotPPA55metaG_FD_76969 | JGI IMG/M metagenome (GOLD analysis project Ga0073928, IMG submission 76969) | Iron sulfur acid spring bacterial and archeal communities from Banff, Canada, to study Microbial Dark Matter (Phase II) - Paint Pots PPA... ...
GAGAGCGGGGCGACCGGCATCGAGCTGTTCGAGGAGGAGGCGGTCGTCGCCGACGCGGTGGCGGCGGCGCTGAACGCGATGACGTTCTCGCTCGGGCGGCGCTTCATCGTCGTGGATGGGGTCGAGCGCTGGAAGGACAAGGAACTCGATGTGTTGGTCGAGGCGCTGCGGGTCATCCCCGCTGACACGACGATCGCGCTGTTCGCGCGTGAGGACAGCCGGAACAAGGCTCCGAGCAGGCTGCGCGACGCCGTCCTTCAAGCAGGCGGCGATGTGAGCGCGGAGCAGAGCGTCAAGCCATGGGAGCTGCCCAAATGGGTGATCGCCCGGGCTGCGGAGCTGGGGCTGACGTTCGAGGCAGACACGGCTCGGGCACTTATCGCGCAGGTGGGCGAGCGCCAGCAGCGCCTGTTGCGCGAACTGGAGAAGCTAGCGCTCGGGCTCGGGGAGGGGGAGAGGGTCGATGCAGCTCAGATTGAGGCCCTTAGTGCACCGTCGGCCGAGCGGAGGGCGTGGTCGCTCGCAGATGCGCTTGTGGCTGGCGAGGCCAACGGCGCGACAAGGCTCTACCTGACGTTGCGTGCCCAGGGGGAGCGGGTACCCGGGCTGCTGTACTGGATCAGTCAGCGGTTACGGCTTGCCCATGACGTCGCCCGTGCGGTCGAGGCAGGCGAACCGATCGCCCAGCTCAAGCGCAAGCTGCGGTTACCGTCGCGTGCGGCGGACCGGCTGATCGCAGACGCTCGGCGCGCGGGCACGGAGCGGCTGCGCGATGGTGTCGGGGAGCTCGCTGACCTCGAGCTCGCCTCGCGCGGTGGGGGTCACGGCATCACGAGCGAGGACACCGCGGTGCTGCGGGCAATCCAGCGGATCGCCTCGTGAGCGATCAGGCCGATTGAAGGACGATTAGGACCGCGGTCGCTGCCGCGATCAGCACGCCGATCGCGAGCGCCCGGACAAGTAGGGCGGGCGGCGCCGGAGTGGGTGGCGCGAGAGCAGGCGGCGGGGGCGCGGGAGCAGGCGGCAGGGACGCGAGATCAGGCGGCGGGGGCGTGGGAGCGTTCGTTCGCGGAGCGGCATCGCGCTCGGACACCGCCCGTTCGAGTGCACGCTCGAGTGAGGCGCGCTCGGTTCGAGCGCGCTCGAGCGCATCGACGATCGAGCTTCGCTGCTCGCGCTCACGTTCGAGCATCCGAGCCACCCGCGAGCGCTTCGCAATCGCCTCGTCCCGCTCCGCAATCGCCTCGTCCCGCTCCGCGGTCGCGGCACCCCGCTCGCGAATTGCGTTGTCGTGGCTGCGCTTCAGCTGAACGCGTTCATCTCGTAGCTCCTGCACCTCACGCCGCAGTCTTTCGAGCTGTTCGTCAACCGGGTCACGGTGCGCGACGGCACGCGAGGGTCGCGGTGGGGCGGCAGGCGCTGCGCGTACGCCGCGGCGCGATTTACCGCCCGGCGTGGGGAGGTCAACAGCGATGTCCGGAGCCACTGCCAGCTCCACGGTGTCTCCAAGCGAGCGATCCGGATTGAACGGGAACCACGCCTCCCAGCTCTCGCCCTCCTCTGCGCTCCAGGGCTTGTGGTAGAGCTCGGCGAGCAGGCGAGCATTGCTTCCCTCGCCGTGGAGGGTCAGCGTGGGACGGATGAAGCGCCTGCCGCGCACCCCGAACCATCGGCCAGTCAGCTCGAGGTGGTCGCCATCCACCAGCTCGAAGCGTTCGAGCTGGAATGAGATTGTGCCCCGCTCAGTGGCTGTGGTTTCCAGCGTCTGAGGCATCGCCGCCCTAGTTACCCCGGACGCAGGGAATCAACCTTCCGGGCGCTAAATCGTGCCGCGGCGGACGCGGGCCGCCTGCGACTTCTTGCGGGCGCCGTTGTTGCGGTGCAGCGCCCCACGCTTGACGGCCTTGTCGATTGTCTGCACGAGCACGCGGTGCTCGGTGTCGACCGCCGACGCGTCGCCCTCCGAGACGGCCCGCTCGAGCCGGCGGAAATACGTCTTGATCTTCGAGGTATAGCGACGGTTCTCGAGCCGCTCGCGCTCGGCGCGCACGATCCGCTTCTTCTGTGAGTGGATGTTGGCCATAACGGTCGAAAGCCGCGGTGATCCGCCGCGGCGCGAACGTACTATAGCCAGCCCGTGTCCGACGAGACCATCGCGTGAGCGCCACCCCACCGCGCCGCCGACTGAGCGTGAATACCGCGATCTTCGCGGTGGCGACCGGTATCTCGCGGGTCGCTGGGCTGGCGCGGGAAATCGTCGCGGCGAGCTTCTTCGGCACGAGTGGCTCCGCGTCGGCGTTCACGATCGCCTACCAGATCCCCAACCTCGTCGCAAACCTGTTCGCGCAGGCTGCCCTGTCCGCGGCGTTCGTGCCCGTGTTCACGGACCTGCTCCAGCAGGGACGCAAGCGCGAGGCCTTCAGGCTCGCCTCGACGCTTTTCTGGATCATCCTGATCGTTCTCGGGGCGATCACTGCCGTCCTGATCTTGGCGGCGGGGCTGATCATGCCGCTGTTCACCGGGCACCTCAGCGCCGGGAACACTGCACTGGCCGCGGGGCTGGCGCGAGTGCTGTTCCCGGTCGTGCTGCTGCTCGGGTTGACCGGCCTGTTGGTCGGGATCCTGCAGTCATTCGACGAGTTCTCGATTCCGGCGATCGTCCCCGCGGTCTGGAACATCGTGATCGTGGTGCTGCTGGTCGTCCTCCGCTCGCACTTCCATGGTGGCAACCAGCTGTACGCGTACGCGATCGCGTGGCTCGCCGCGACGGTCGTGCAGATGCTGATGGTGGCGGGCGCGCTCGGCCGGATCGACTTCCGCCTGCAGTTCTCGATCGACTGGCACGACCCCCGCGTACGTCAGGTGTTCGCGCTGATGCTCCCCGTCACGATCGGACTCGGGATCGTCAACCTCGACCAGCTGCTCAACTCGGTGTTCGGCTCGCTCGTCTCGAGCGCCGCGCCGCGGGCGATCGACAACGCGTTTCGCATTTACATGTTGCCGCAGGGGATGTTCAGCGTTGCCGTGGCGACCGTGCTGTTCCCAACCCTCAGCCGTCTCGCGGCACGCCGCGATCCCGCCAGCATGCGAAAGGCGGTCGGCAATGGGATGCGCCAGATCAATCTGCTGCTGATCCCCTCGGCAGCGCTGATGATCGCGCTCGCGACACCAATCACCAGACTCGTCTACCAGCGCGGCCACTTCGGCGCTGGGTCTACACACGACGTGTCGGTCGCGCTGTTCTGGTTTGCGTTCAGCCTGCCGTTCGGCGGAGTCAACCTGCTGCTCACGCGCGTGTTCTTCTCCGTCCAGCGGCCGTGGATCCCGACGCGGCTGGCGGCGACCAACATGGTTGTCGACATCGTCGTCAGCATCGCGCTCTACAAGCCGCTCGGCATCGCCGGGCTCGTGATCGGGACGGCGATCGCGAATGCGGTGATGACCGGACTCCAGCTGCAGCGCCTGCGAACCGGCCTCAACGGGCGCCTCGAGGGTCGTCAGACGTTGATGATCACGATCAGGATCCTGATCGCGGCGGCGATCATGGCGGCGGTGGCGCGGGGACTGTGGGCGCTCCTCGACGGCCTGCTCGGTCGCACGCTGCCCGCGGAGATCGTTTCAGTCGGAGCGCCGATCCTGCTCGCGTGCGCGCTGTACGCTAGGTTCGTGCTGACGATGGGGATTCCCGAGGCGCGCCAGATCGAGGGCCTGGTGCGTGCGCGCCTTCGCCGCGGGTAGAACTCGCGCCATCAGCTTCTACGGCCGTCACTTCTCCGACCCCCGCCGTGAGCGTGCGTTCCTCAGCGCAGTCGGGTTCACGACCGCGTTCGCGACGGCGCGCGCGGTCACCCATTCGATTCGCGCGGGCATCGGTCCGTTCGGGAACATCAGCGCCGGCGGGCGCCACATTCACCACAGCACCTTCGGGATCCTCGGCCTACTCACCTGTGGCTACATCTGGACCTACCAGCTGGCGGTTGGCGTCCAGCCATGCAACCGCTGGCCGTCGCGCCTCAGCGCTGCCGGCTATGGAATCGCTGCGGCCCTGACGCTCGACGAGTTCGCGCTGTGGCTCGACCTGCAGGACGACTACTGGGACAAGCAGGGGCGCAAGTCGATCGACGCCGTCGTCCTGTTCGGCGGTCTACTATCGATCGGCGTTGCCGGCCGATCGGCGTTGCAGGAGCTAGGCCTGCTGCCGAAGCTCGCCAAACCCGTGAAGTAGCTGGTCACCGGACCTCGAGCGGCCCAAGGTAGCCGCCGAATACTCTGGTGGTGCCATGCTCAGAGCCCCGATACTGGTCGGCTTGTCCTTGGTCGCGATCGACCGCATCGCCTGGACGCTGGACGGGCGCAGCTACTTCACCGTCCGACGCCGTCAGCTGAAGCGGGGTCAGACCTGGCCGTTCGATCACCCCTTCTACGTGCTGCTCAATCTGGCTGTCGGGGGCGATTGGCCGGGACCGCCGACTGACCACACGCACTTCCCCGCGACGATGCTGATCGATTGGATCCGGGTTCAGCAATCAACATGACCGAGCAGTCCCACATCCGCAACTTCTCGATCATCGCGCACATCGACCATGGCAAGTCGACGCTGGCCGATCGCATCCTCGAGCTGACGCACACGGTCGACCCGCGCTCGATGCGGGCCCAGATGCTCGATTCGATGGACCTCGAGCGCGAGCGCGGGATCACGATCAAGGCGCAGGCGGTCCGAGTCTTCTATACGTCCAACCGTGACGGCGAGACCTACCAGCTCCATCTCATCGACACACCCGGTCACGTCGACTTCACCTACGAGGTGTCGCGCTCGCTCGCGGCATGCGAGGGCGCGCTATTGGTGGTCGACGCAAGCCAGGGGGTGGAGGCGCAGACCGTCGCCAACACCTACTTGGCGATCGAGTCCGGGCTCGAGCTGATTCCGTGCTTGAACAAGATCGACCTTCCTGGGGCAGAGCCCGACCGGGTCGCTGCTGAGGTCGCCGACTTGCTCGGTGAGCCCGCCGATAGCGTCAGGCGGATCAGCGCCAAGACGGGAGAGGGCATCACTGAAGTACTCGACGAGCTAATCACTCGCGTCCCACCACCGAGCGGCGACACAACAAAGCCTCCGCGCGCACTGATCTTCGACTCGGAGTTCGACCAGTACCGCGGGGTAATCGCCTACATCCGCGTGGTCGATGGCACCTTCACGAAGGGCGAGGGAATCAAGGCAATGCAGGCGGGAACCGAGGCCGAGATCGACGACATCGGGTTCTTCACCCCGAACATGACCTCAGCCGGCCAGCTCCACGCGGGCGAAGTCGGCTACCTGATTACCGGGATCAAGGACGTGACCAGGCTCCGCGTCGGCGACACCCTGACCAGCAAGACGCGGCCGGCGGGCGAGCCACTCCCGGGCTATCGCGAGGTCAAGCCGATGGTCTTCTGCGGTCTGTTCCCGATCGACTCCGACGACTACGCCGGCCTGCGCGACGCGCTTGAGAAGCTGACGCTCAACGACGCGGCGCTCAGCTGGGAGCCCGAGACGAGCAATGCGCTCGGGTTCGGGTTTCGCTGCGGCTTCCTCGGCCTGCTGCACATGGACATCGTGCGCGAGCGGCTCGAGCGGGAGTACGACCTCGAGCTGCTCGCCACCATGCCGAGTGTCGAGTACGAGGTGACCCTCACCGACGGCACCGTGCTACCGGTCCATAGCCCCAACGATATGCCCGATCCCGCCCACGTGCAGGAAGTGCGTGAGCCGTATATCCGCGCCTCTATTCTCTCCCCCAAGGAGTTCGTCGGTCAGATCATGGAGCTCTGTCAGGAGCGCCGGGGCGATCACGCCGGGATCCACTTCCTGAGTCCCGAGCGCGTGCAACTGACCTACGACCTGCCGCTCGCGGAGATCGTGCTCGATTTCTTCGACCAGCTGAAGTCGCGAACCCGCGGCTATGCGTCGCTCGACTACGACCTGATCGGGTTGCGTGAATCCGACCTGGTCAAGCTCGACATCCTCTTGGCGGGCGAGCCGATCGACGCGCTCTCAATGCTCGTGCACCGCAGCAAGGCCTACGACGCTGGACGGATGCTGACGGAGAAGCTGCGGGAGAAGATCCCGCGCCAGCAGTACGACGTCCCGATCCAGGCGGCGATCGGCTCACGAATCGTCGCGCGGGAGACGATCAAGGCCTACCGCAAGGACGTGACCGCGAAGTGCTACGGCGGCGACATCACGCGCAAGCGCAAGCTGCTGGAGGAGCAGAAGCGCGGCAAGCAGCGGATGAAGCAGGTCGGTCGGATCGAGGTGCCGCAGGAGGCGTTCCTCGCCGTGCTGGAGCTTGGCGAGAAGGGCTAGCAAGCCTGCTCAGGCGGGTGTAGGGTCGCGTGAGATGGAAGTGCACGGGGGCCAGTCCGACGCCGTGATCGACGTTTCCGCTTTGCGGATGTCCTACGACGGTTTCGAAGCAGTCCGGGGAATCGACCTGCGGGTGCGGCGGGGTGAGATCTTCACGTTCCTGGGTCCCAACGGAGCCGGCAAGACGACCACGGTCGAGATCCTCGAGGGGCACCGGCAGCGAACCGGGGGCGAAGTACGCGTGCTCGGCACGGATCCAGAAAAGGCCGACCGAGCGTGGCGGGCCCGAGTTGGCGTCGTCCTGCAGGCATCGCGAGTCGAGCCCGAGTTGACGGTGCGGGAATGTCTCGAGCTCTACGCCGGCTACTACCCGACGCCGCGGTCCGTGCAGGAGGTGATCGAGCTGGTCGGGCTGAAGAACAAGGCTGAGGTGCGTGGAGGGCTCCTGTCGGGGGGACAGCAGCGCCGCGTCGACGTCGCGCTGGCCCTGATCGGCGATCCCGAGCTCGTGTTCCTCGATGAGCCGACGACGGGATTTGATCCATCGGCGCGACGTGCCGCGTGGGAGATGATCGACGGACTGCGGAAGCTCGGGAAGACGGTATTCCTAACGACGCACTACATGGACGAGGCCGAGGCACTCGCGGACCGGATCGCGGTGCTCAGCGCGGGCCGGATTGTCGCCGAGGGGACGCCGGCCACGCTCGGGGGACGCGACCACGCTGCATACCAGATCACGTTCACGCTTCCGGATGGAGTGGCGGTCGACGAGCTCCCGCTTGACCCCGGGGCGACCCGGCGGGTCGATGACGCGGGACGTGTCCTGATCGAGAGCGACCAGGCGATGGCGACGCTGCAAGCGCTCTCGGGTTGGGCCGTCGAACAGGGTCTTGAGTTCTCCGACCTGCTCGTGCGGCGCCCCACGCTCGAGGACGTGTATCTCGGATTGACGGAGTCGTCCACGTGAGCGACGCCCACCTGATCGCACACCAGCTCCGCTACGACCTGCTGGTCACCTGGCGCAATCCCCAGAGCCGCTTCTTCACCCTCGCGCTGCCCGTGATCTTCCTGGTTCTGCTCACGTCGCTGTTCGGGAACGACATCGTGCACCTCGCCGGCCACACGTTCAAGTATTCGACGTATTACGTGCCGGGCATCTGCACGCTCGGGATCATCGCCTCGTCGTTCGTCAATCTCGTGATCACGATCACGGCGCAACGCGAGAGCGGAGTGCTGAAGCGCCGCCGCTCGACACCGGTTCCGGCCTGGGTACTGATCGCGAGCCGCGCGCTCACGGCCGCGATCCTGTCGATTGTGCTCGTCGTTGTGATCGTCGCGATCGGGCGGATCGCCTACGGAGTGCGCCTGCCGAGCGCGACGATCCCGGCGCTCGTGCTCGGTACAGTCGCCGGCGCGGCGTGCTTCTGCTGTCTCTCGTTCGCGGTGGCGAGCTTCATTCGCAACGAGGACTCCGCCCAGCCGATCATCCAGGCGACGATGCTGCCGCTGTACTTCATCTCGGGCGTCTTCATCCCCAGCAACCAGCTGTCGAGCACGCTCAAGGACATCGCGAGCGTGTTTCCGGTCAGGCATCTGAACAATGCGCTGTTCAAGGCGTTCGACCCCGCCACCACAGGCGCTGGAATCTCCGGGCACGACCTTCTGATCCTCGTGATCTGGGGTGTGGGCGGGCTGCTGATCGCTTTGTGGCGCTTCTCCTGGTCCCCGCTGGCGGCGTAGCGGGGACCGCGGAACTTCACCAACCTGAAAGGACGCGCATGGCCACTCCCTTCAATGTCGAGATCTCCGTCCCCGAAGCGCCGGCGGACGCGCAGGCGCGAGCAGCGACTGCGCTGAATGACGCGGCGCGGGCTATCGGATTGCGATTAACAAAACGCGCCCAGGGCGAGCTCACCTATAGACCGACGGTTCAGTTTCCGTTCTTGCTGATGCTCTACCACAACCTCAACGGCGAGCGGATGAGGATCAAGTTCGGGTCCGGCGAAAGCGGTGGAAGTCGAGTGACGATCACTGGAGCCGTCGCGCGCAGTCGTCACCCCCTCGCCTCGGACCCCGAGCACTGGACCGAAGCGCTCGGGGGCTCAGCTAGCTAAATGGACGCGGCGCCGCCGAGGGCGGTCCGGCGCGGCCCCTTGAAACCCGGGTGCCATACGCGGGGCGACGCGAGTACCGCCCGCGGCGGCGCCGCGTCCCGAACAACACCCAGGCGAAGATCATCCAGATGAGCCAAGCGCCGGCCACGGCGAAAATGGCTGCTGCCACGACTGCCACGACGGTCACAACAGCCAACGCAACGCCGACCGCGACCCCGGCGCGCGCGGCCAGTGAGCCGGTCCGCCGCGCGACCGCCTTCCCCGGCAGATCGGCCACGACCGCGTCCAGCTCGCCGTAGGTGCGCGCGCGCAGCGCGGTCGCGAGTCGCTCCTCGAGTTCGTGCGCGAGCAGCCTGCCCTCAACCGCGGCGGCTCGCAGCCGCTCGGCGACGCGTTCGCGATCGTCGTCGGATGCTCGCAGCGTTGTGCGTCGAGACACACACAGAAGGCTAGCGCGCGGCCAGCGCTCCCTCAATGCCGGCCTCGGGCCGGACGCAGTACATCCCCTCGGAGAATCCCTGTCCCTCGATTCCGAACGCCCAGTTGGTGCGCGAGTAAAGGTTCTCCATCCCGATCGCGAACGTCAGCTCGACCATCTGGCGCTCGTCGAAGTGTTCGCGCAGCTGCGCGAACATCTCGTCGGAGACCTCGACCGGCGTGCGCGTCATCGCCTCGGCGTACTTGAGCACCAGCCGGTCGAGCTCGTCGAAGCGATCGGACTCGCGCCAGCGAGAGAGCTCGCGCAGGTCCGCCTCGGGGATGTCGCCGTTCTGGGCGAGCCACGAGCCGAAGTCCAGGCACCACTCGCAGCCGACCAACTGCGCGGTTCGCAGCATCGCCAGTGACTTCAGGCGCTCCGGCACGGCACGCGAGAAGCGGTCGTTCGCGAGCGCGACTGCGCCGTAGCCGAGCAGCAGCGGCCGGTGATGCGCCACGACGCCCGTCGGCTCGAGCGTGCGCCCGTACATGCGCTTGGCGAAGCCAAACGTCAAACGGCGGATCGGATCGAGGCCGCGGGGTTCAGCTGCGGGCAGTCGGGACATCGATGCTCCTCTCGGATTCGGTTTTGGATTGGCTCACGGTGACCATCGCAAACGCGACCAGCGCGATCTCCAGCACGAACGAGCCAAGGCTCGCCACATTGTCGGCCGTCGAAAAGCTCCCGGTCGTCGTCAGGTGGTAGATGAAGTGGGGGAGGGTGGCCGCCAACAACGCCGTGCCCGCGATCCGCACGACGCGAGTTGAAAACCAGATCGCCGCCCCGGCGAGCAGGACCGCGAAGCCGAGCTCCGCCGCCGCGTAATCGCGCACCAGGTGCTGGTTGTAGACGCCGAGCGCGGCGACCCAGTGGTGTCCGGCACCCGGAAAATCGTTGAAGAATGAGTGCGGCGCGACCAGGCCCCAGATGCCGATCTCGGCCTGGACCGCCGCAACCAGCGCCAAGCCGGCGCGTGCCGCCCTCACGCAACGCTCCGAACTGGCGCATCCACCTGTTCCGTCAGCGGCGCATCCACCAGCTCAGTCACGAGAAGCTCTTCAGGAAGAACATCGCCAGGCGCCGGGTCCGCGTAAGGCGGGCGTTGACGATCCCGATCTCCTCGATCACGCCGTGGCGGACCTTCAGCAGACCGCGGCTGGATCCGTTCGGCACGAGGTACCAGTAGTTGAGTCCAATGTGGTACGGCCCGCTGACTCGAAGCCTGCGCGCCACCGCCGACAGGCTGGCGTGGGGCCGGACCCCGCGCAGCGCATAGAACCGGTTGGCGGTCAGCGCCAGGATGACGCGCCCGCGGATCCGCGGGCGCTCCGCGGCCGAGAGCGATGCGAGCAGCCGCGGCGAGGGGTAGCCAGCGCGAATCCCTCCGGTGGCAAGGCAGTAGAAGTCCATGTACCGGCGGCCGCGAGTCGCGAATCGAAGGAACGAGCGCCGTACGCGCGTGCGCGTCATGCCGAGCGTGATCGGACCGAGGTGGAGCCCTTTGAGCCTGCCCGATGGAAGTGCACATGCGGTCGGGCCCGGCGAACGCAAGGGCTTACAGGCCGCGCCCGTGGAAGATCCCGCGGCAAACGGGAGATTCGGCAGCTCCAGCTGGTGGACACCGCGCAGCTGGCCGTGCCTGAGCGTGCCAACCGCCACCGCGGTCGTCCCGGTTCCGTCGATCACCGTCAGCCGGACCGCCCCGGATGTGGGCAGCGGGATCGACGGCGAGAACCATCTTCGCCCGCCGCCGATCCACTCGGTCTCGAGTGCGTTGCCGTCGCCGCCCCCGAACGCGGCTGCCAGCTGGCCGCCACTGGCGACGATCGTGACGCGCAGCGGCGGGTTGACGGTCACGGGCAGTGCGAAGCTGTCGCTGTTGCCGCTTGAGTCGGTTGCCTTGATGCTGACGAGGTAGCGACCTGGCGCGCAGAACGAGTGGTTGAAGTACGAGGTCTCGTCGGCGGCCCCATTGCCGCCGACGTACGTGGTGCCGTCGCCAAAGTTCCAATGAATGGGTCCGATCGTCGGCGGCGGGGCGGTCGGACAAGTGGGCGGATTGGGGAGGACCGGCGGGTTGCAGGGCGTCGTCTTGTTGAAGCGCGGGGGAGTCGCAAACCCCTCGAGCACCGTCTCAAAGCCGCCGGTGGCCGGGTCGATGTCACCGCTCTGTGGGAACGGCAAGAGCTGTACCCCCGGCTGCGCGGCCCGCGCGTATTCGTTGTTCAGTGCTGTCTGCTCAGCTGTGGTGCTCAGCGCTGCCTGAAAGCCAAGCGTCTGCGCGTCCTGCTCGCCCGCGGTCACCACCTGATCGCCGAGCGTGAGGCTCGGGTTGAAGTAGTTCTGGTCGGCGGAGTAGTAGGTGAACGGGTAGGCGTAGGCAGGAAAGTCGTAGCCGAGCTGATCCTGTCCCATGCCAACCACGAACACGCCGGCGGCGCCGCGGATCGCCTGATCCCAGGCCTGGTGCACACTGGGGAAGAATTCCCCTGGCTCGGACAGGACCAGGATGTTGCCGATCCGCAGGCCGGTGACCCACGTCCCTAGCAGGTTGCCGACCTCATACGGCGGGCTGGTGGAGCGATCGGTCGGGTACGCCTCGGGGTTTCCGAGCTCGGTCCACGGCGAGCCGTTGTCGAGCGGCGCGACGTTGTTGAGCGCGAGCAGCAGCGGGTTGTAGACCGGGCTGAGGATGTATTGCTCGGCACCGCCGAGAACTGGCTGGGTAACCGGATGGCCGTTCGCGAGCGCCTCGGTGACGAGGTTTCCGAGGACAACACCCATGTGCACCGCGTCGTCGAAGCCGACCGTCTGCTTGCACTGCTTCCCGTCGACCGTCACCGGCGGCAGGTCGCGACTTGCGGAGCTGTCGCCCTGCATTGGCCCGGGCTGGTCCCCGAGCGTGCCCGATGCAACCAGCGCCGTGCCCCCCAGCCGGCTCTGAAGGTAGTTCTGGAGGTAGCTCGGGAAGTCGGTCGAGAGCTCCGCGGACGAGACACCATTCGGGCACTTCAAGTCGTTCGGCCCGTAGACAATGTTCGGGTAGGCGGGTTCGGAGACGTAGGTGGCGATCGTCTCCCCGGTGCCCGCGTCCCGCGCCCAGAGTGCCAACAGCGAGCCGTCGTTCGGCCAGCCCTCGTTCGCGTTCGCATTGGCGATGTTGGTGCTGTCCAGCCAGGGGGCGTCGGCGCTGCCCCACTCTATGGTGGCCGGGCGCCGGCGCTCGA
>Ga0073928_10009143_pt1 | contig 12160 bp, 10 predicted proteins | sample PaiPotPPA55metaG_FD_76969 | JGI IMG/M metagenome (GOLD analysis project Ga0073928, IMG submission 76969) | Iron sulfur acid spring bacterial and archeal communities from Banff, Canada, to study Microbial Dark Matter (Phase II) - Paint Pots PPA... ...
GCTCGACCGGCATCGTCAATACATCGAGGCGGGAACGATGGATGTCGCGATCGATCAGGATCCCGATGGGCAGGTGATCTCCGCGCTGCAGCATGTGTTGCACGCATGCGGTGTGGTTGAGGACGCGCCACCCGCAGGACCCGTGGAGTTTCGGATCTTCTGTCCGGCGAATGTCAGACGCAGTGCCTATCTGCCGTCGTCCTCCTGAAAGCATTCGTCTGGAAAGGGCTGGAAAATGTGACGATGCCGCGGTGCGGGGAGCATCAATCGGCCCAGGCGTTGATATCAAGAACCGCGGCGGCGAACGCTTCTGGTGCCTCCTGCGGAAGATTGTGACCTGCATTCGGCACGACGCGGTTCTCATGGCGTCCCGTGAAGCGCTTTAAGTCTGCTTGTCTTCCCCCCGGCGGCGTGACACCGTCCGTGTCCCCCTCGAGTGTGATCGTGGGCACGGTGATCGACGGCATGCTGGACAAGCGACTCTCCATATCGTCGAACTGAGGATCGCCATCGACCAGTCCGAAACGGTGCCGATACGAATGGACTACAACGTCGACGAAATCTGGATTGTCAAACGCCGCTGCCGAGCACGCGTAGGTGTCGTCGTCGAAGCGCCAATTCGGCGACCATAATGACCATAAGAGTCGACAGAACGCGCGCCGGTTTTCAGTCAGTCCGGCCCGGCCGCGTTCGCCATGAAGATAGTATTGGTACCACATGCGATGTTCTTTTTCGGGGCTGGCTGGCCGCATGGCGGTGGCTATATTCTGGATGTTGTAGCCGTTCACCGAAACCAGTCCACGCGCTCTCGACGGGTACAGCGCGGCCACGACGCATGCTGCCCGGCCGCCCCAGTCATATCCGCCCAGCACGGCCTGTTCAATCTGAAGCGCATCGAGCAGCGATAACAGGTCTGCCCCCAGCGCTGCCTGCTGGCCCGAACGAAGTGTTGCCGATGCAAGGAAACGCGTTGGCCCATATCCCCGAAGAAATGGTGTGATAACGCGGGCACCCTGGGATATCAGGCGTGGCGCCACGCCCTCGTACGCGTGGATATCGTAGGGAAAACCGTGTAGCAGAACGACTGGCCACCCGTCCGTATCACCCTGTTCGTCATAGGCGATGTCAAGCAGGTTGGTTGCAATTTTTTTAAGCATGAATCCATCCTTTTAGGCAATATCAAAGCCCCAAACAAACCGCCCCACCCGCGACGATCACGCACGCGAGCCAGCGTTTTCCACTGACCGTTTCGCGCAGAAACATTCGTCCGATCAGCACCGCAAACACCACACTGGTCTCGCGCAAAGCCGATACCGCGCCCATTGCGCCCGACTGCAACGCCCATATCACGATGCCATACGCCGCGATCGACACCAGGCCGCCGACGAGCGACGAGCCGATTGCCATTGGCGCCGCCCGTACCGGCGCCCACAGCGCCGCGAGCCCACGCGTCGCGACGAACAGCACCGGCATCAGCCAATAGAACAGGAACATCCACGCGGTGTAGGCGATCGCCTGGCCGCCGGATAAGCGCACGCCGATGCCGTCGATCACGGTATACAGCGCGATCGTCACACCAGTCGTTAGCGCGGCCAGTGCACCCGCGCGCGACACATGACGCCCCTCCAGCGCGATCGCAATGATGCCACCCGATATCATCGCGATCCCCAAAGCGTGCAAGGGGCCGATCGCCTCATGCGCGAAGAGCGCCGCGCCGAGCGTGACGAGCAGCGGCGATGAGCCGCGCGCGATCGGATACGCCTGCGCCAGATCGTTGCGGCGGTACGACCGTACGAGGGTCACGTTGTAGACGATATGCACGAGCCCCGATGTGACGATGTACGGCCAGGCCGCGCCGGCCGGCCACGGTGTGAACAGAATCACGACCGCAGAGACCGCCGCGATGGCGATACTCATCCACGTCATGGACAGCAAGCGGTCGTCGTTGCCGTGCAGCATCGCGTTCCAGCTCGCGTGGAGCAGTGCGGCAAGGAGGACGAAACCGCCGGTATAACTAAACATGCGGGTCCCGGAGAAAGGGTGTAGCAAGAAGGATATCTATCTTGTGGCTGGCTAACAAACCAGATAAATTGATGATTCGCGTTAGATAAACTCTTTCGAATGAAGCGGATATTGCCTCCACTCAATGCATTGCGTGCCTTCGAGGCCGCAGGCCGGCTAGGCAGCTTCAAGGAAGCCGCCGCGGAATTGCACGTGACTCACGGTGCGGTGAGCCAGCACGTGCGCCTGCTTGAGGAGTGGCTGGGCGCACCGTTGTTTGAACGGCACAACCGGCGCGTGGCGCTCACTGCAGCGGCGAAGGCCTACCTGGTAGAAATCGGCCCCGTGTTCGAGCAGCTCTCGCAGGCAACCGCCAGATATGGTGTCCCCGCAACAGTCTCCCGGACACTGTCCGTGAATGCACCCGCAACGTTCACATTGCGCTGGTTGGTGCCGAGACTGGCGAAATTCCGTGTCGAGCATGTCGACGTGGACGTCAAGGTGGAGACGTCAAACGAGCCGGTGGAGAGTCTGAAAGAGATCTATGACGTCATCATCCGGGGCGGTCCGGACACGTTCTATGGCTACTCGATGCGACCTTTCCTGTCCGAGGAGAGACTCCCGGTCTGCAGTCCGGCACTCTTGCAGCGACTGCCGCTTCGGATGCCAGACGATCTGCGGCAGCATACGTTGCTGCACACGTCGAGTCTGCCGCGACTCTGGCCGGACTGGCTGGCGAGGGCACAGATTTCTGCACTCCGGCCGGCTGCCACCCTAACCTTCGATCACTTCTATCTGACGTTGCAGGCTGCCATCGACGGCATAGGCATCGCGATGGGACCGACTGCGCTTGTATCAGACGACCTTGCTGCTGGACGGCTTGTCGGGCCGTTCGCCGGCCCTCGTCTACCGTCGCGGAGCTATTGCACTTACGTTCCGGATGGGGGGGCTGCAGATGACGTGATCGTGCTGTTCCGCTCATGGCTCGAGCGCGAGGGGATGCGTTCACGAACGGAGACGGCACCTTAGATGTGAGCTCACTGAGCGCTATCGGAGCGGGGGCAATTGCGAGCGGGGCTGGTCGTAGGGACGCGACTTACGTTTGCACTTTGACTCGACGCACGTCTAACCTTTGAAGGTCCGCTGATGGCTGATGTTTGATCGTTCGGATGAGGTGCTCGTGTGGCCGTTCCGGGTCGATCAGCGATATTCGAAACGCCCACCAAGACGCCTGCTCCAAGCCCGAGCGCAGACGTGCGCTGCCCGCTTAACGTGCAATATTTCCGTTCTGAAGCGCCCCCTTCATGCGTGAGTTCCTCGATCTAGAAGGTATGCCGGAATGCGCCGCGAATAACGAACTGACTCGATGAGCTCGAATACGTTCCTGCGCCTGGTATATACGCGTGATCTAATGCCGCGACGCCGGTATTATCGCCAAGATGTTTTTGGTAGGCGCCTTCGACATAGACATCGGTTCGCCGGGTGAAGATGTAATCTGCCATCACGCCTGCCTGATGCCACTTAGGTGTGACTTTGCCGCTCGATCCGTCAAAATTCGCCTGCGTATAGGTGTACATTGCCGACAAGGCCAGGTCGGGTCGCACGGTGTAAATCGTGTTCACTTCGAAGTTGTCGAACTTGAGCGAAGCGGGTATCACCTCAAAATTTCCCGAGAACGCGCTCCCCGTCGGACTTGACAAGTCCGTGTGGGAATAGGACACGGCAAACGTTGCGTTCCCGAGGATGTAGCTTAGCCCTCCGCCCCACACTCGTTGCCTTGCCGCACCGAAGCCGGCCTCTGACGAGGCGTCTGTTATTGGCCCAGGCACCGCGCCGCCCGATGTTGATGCCGGTGAGTTCATCTGCTGATAAGCCGCGGAGATCGTCAGGGGACCCGCTACGTAGCGGGCGCCCATCCCATAGTACCGATTCTCGGCAAAGTTTGACTGATTGCTGAAACCGTACATTCCGCCAAACGAAAGTCCATGGTACGAGTTGCTGGCGTATTTTATTGCGTTGTCGATGTGGAACGTGCCGTTGGCGTTGTCGTTGTCGAGCGGGTGAGCAAAAGTTACCCCGGAGTAGTGACCTCCCAGGGTTAGCGGCGAGAAATAATCCTGGACCAAATCCCACTGTCTTCCGAATGTCACCGTTCCAAGGGATTGGCTTTGCAAGCCAACGAACGCCTGCCGGCCGAACTCTCTGCCACCGCTGCCTAGCTTCCCTGTGTTGTTGTCAAAGCCGTTTTCGAGTTGGAAAATTGCCTTGGCGCCTCCGCCCAGATCCTCAGATCCTTGCAGTCCCCACCGACTACCGGAGTTGTAGCCACTCTGCATCGCGACCAACGACTTTCCCTGTTCGTTGCTTATGTAGCCAATCCCATCTTCTACAACGCCGTACAAAGTAACCGAACTTTGCGCGAAGGCCGTCGAAGAAAGTGCGGTAGCCAAGAAAGTTGCATACTTCAGCTTGCTCATGGAAGAATTCCTGTGTATAAAAAGTTATTAGATTAGTAAACCTAAATATCTATAAACCATAAGAAATTACTATCCGTGCCGCACCGTGCCGATCCGACCACCCCCGGATAGATTCAATGAAAGCTATGGCGTCCCCGAATACTCAACCAGCAACGACTGGTCGAGCGTTACCTCGGTGAAGTTCAGACCTTCGCCTGCCCGATCGATCACAATGAATTCACTCCCGGCGCCCAGGCAAATCAATGCATGATGCCAAACGCCCTTTCCGTAATTGACGCCCTGTCGACCACGCGTGACAAAGGCGCGCAAAGTCTTTTGATCGAATGGGCCTGGCGCTGCCACCACAATCATGAATGGCAGATCGCTAAGCGGCAGAAAGGCCTGGCTGCCCAACGGATGACACTCGAGGGCGGAGATCCGTAGAGGCATCGCCTGGGGTGAAGCACGAAGAAAGTTGATGCTTGTCCTTCCCCCCTCATCGCCTACATCAACTCGAGCGAGGTCGCGAAAGCTTAGCGCCGTACCTGCGTTGACCAGCATGCCCTTCGCGCCGTCGAGTTCAATCACTTCTCCAAAAGGGGAAAATGCGTCTTTAGTCAGCGCTTCGACTATCAGTTTATTCACATTGCACTCCTAATCTAAATCCACATTCGCAAGCCATTTTTTACTAAAAAAATGCTCTCTATCTTGACGAGAACTATCCGACTTCATAACAGCCGACCGATCGCAACGATTTCTGCCGCGAGCCCTGATGCGGGTATGGGGACGCTCTCCTCTCGCCTGACAGTCCATGAACTTGAAGAACGCGTCTATAACGTGGGATGCTCTTTTATCCAGTGGCGGGCAATATCGACACGCCGGGCAATCCACACGTCATCGTGCTTCATGACGTGGTCAAGAAATCGCTCAAGCCCTGCCGCTCGCGATGGATGCCCAATGAGTCGCATGTGCAAACCGACCGAAAGCATCTTCGGCTGTTTTTCGCCTTCGCGGTAAAGCATATCGAAAGCGTCTCGCACGAATTCGAACCATTGGTTGCCTGTCGCTACGCCAGCGCCAAACTGTCCGTCGTTCGTAGTTAGCGAGTAGGGAACGATCAGATGAGGCTTATTCTGCACGCTCGTCCAGAGCGGGAGTTCGTCGCCGTAATAGTCGGAGTCGTACAGGAATCCGCCCTCCTCCACTACGAGTCTGCGCGTGTTCACCGAAGGCGAGTAACGGCAATACCAGCCATAGGGCCGCTCCCCGGTTGTACGCCTGATCGACTCGACTGCCAGGCGAATATGCTCCCGCTCGACTTCCTCGCTCAAACCGTAGTGTTTGATCCAGCGCCAGCCGTGACTGCATACGTCGAACCCGGATTCGCGAATGGCGGCCGCCGCTTCGGGGTTGCGCTCCAGCGCAAGCGCACAGCCGAACACGGTCATGGCAAGCCCGCGGTCCTGGAAAATCCGCATGAGACGCCAGAAGCCGACCCTGCTGCCGTATTCGAAGAGGCCTTCTGCCGCCAGGTCCCGTCCTTTGACATCGTTGAAAAGAGCGTGGGAATCGGTCAGCATGCTCTCCGTGAAGCCCTCGCCATCCTGTATTGACGGTTCAGAACCCTCCTCGTAGTTCATCACGAAGTTGATGGCAATGCGCGCCTTTTTCGGCCATTTCGGGTTGGGCGGGTTAGCGCCATAACCAATAAAGTCTCGTGAGAGTTCCATATCTAATCCGTGAGTCTGGGTGATCATGCTAATTAGTTGGTCCGTCAATGGGCTGCCTTTCTGTGACAAGCAGAGGTGTCGATAGGCACGGCTTGCCTGATGCTGTCGAACGCCGCACGCCGGTTTGCAACCAGAACGTAGCTTAAAAAGTTTGCTCCTGCCTCCCTCTGACGAGCTGAGATAAGGTGACAGCCAGCACCAGTGCGCCCCCATAGAACATGTCTTGAATAAAGGAGCCGAAGCCAAGGAAGATAAGGCCGGTGATGCCCGTAACCAGGAAATAGACAGCGATCGTGGTCCCCCATGGATTGAAACGGCCTGGCAAGATGCTGGTTGAGCCGAGAAAGGCTGCAGCCAGCGCGGGCAGAAGATAGGAGTCGCCTGAAACGGGATCCGCTGCACCTTGGGTGCCGGCATAGAGGACGCCTGCTAACGAGCCGAAGACCCCTGAGCAGACGAGACACATCCAGCGCAGCCTGTCGGTATGAATGCCGCTCAACCGCGCAACCTCCCGTCCCCGCCCGACGAACAAAACCCGCCTGCCGAGGGCCGTGAACTCAAACACATACCAGACGATCGCAGCGAGCAGAATGGCGTAATAGAAAATATAGGGAACGCCGAACAGGCGGCGAACGATCACATAATTGCTAAGGACGGGATTGATACCGCTGACCGTCTGCGAATCGCTGATCCACAGTCCGATGCCGTGAATCGCAGTCCCTACGCCAAGTGTAACGATTAGCGAATGGATCCGAAAAACGATGATGAAGAAACCATTGATAAATCCGATCAGCGCCCCCGCTGCCATTGCCATCGCCACGGCAATGCCCAGTGGAAGTCCTACGTTGACGTTGAGAATCGCAACGATAACGGAAGACAGTGTCAGGGTATTGGCTATGGACAGGTCGAAGTCATTCGCGGTCAATGACACGATGACTCCGAGCGCTACAACCACGAGTACAGCCTGAGAGCCGAGGATCGTGGAAAAATTGGCCCAGGTCGCGAAGGTGTTCGGCCGCAGCGCGCAGAACACCGCGAACATTGCCGCCCATACGACAATCAACCCGTAACGTTCAGCCCAATGCACCGGCGTTATGCCAGTCTCACGACGCACTGCTACGCCGGTTTTTAGCGATGCGCTCATAGGACGATTTCCATGTCGGTTGTAAATGCCTCTGAATGCGCGTAGCAAAGCTCAGCGATTGCTGTCTTGCTGATGGCGGCACCTTTCAATTCGGCCACGATCTGTCCGTGCGCGAAAATAAGCACGCGATCAGCAATCTGCTCGAGCTGCTCATAGTCGGAACTCGCGCACAACACCATGGCGCCCTCATCCGTCGCCGCTTGAATCTGGCTGAATACAGCCGCACGCGCGCCAACGTCAACGCCCTGAGTCGGCTCGTCGAGTAACACGAGTGAAGGCTTGGTCTGCAACCACTTGGCCAGCACGACCTTCTGCTGGTTACCGCCTGAAAGCGCGTTCATCGGCAGTAAAGGGTTGTTGGGCATGACTTCAAACCGGCGCCCCAGATCCAGGGCGAGCCGGGTCATCGCGTTCCTCGCCACGCAGTAAGCTGGGAAGATATTGCCCAGCAGCGGCATAGTCACGTTATCCGTAATCGGCAACGTGCCAATAGCCGCAGCGTTTGCGCGATCGCCGGGGATAAGTGCGATCCCACGGCGAATCGCATTGGCGGGTGTCATCGTCGTGAGATCGCTGCTGGCCTTGGCGTCCTGGAAACGTCCCGCATCGGCCTTTTTAGCACCGAACAACAGGTAAGGCACGTTCGCATAGCCGGAGCCCACCAGGCCGGTTAGGCCGATGACTTCACCACGATGTAGATCGATCGAAACAGCGTCGACCCCTTCGCCTGACAAGCCGATGACCCGTGCGGCAGGCAGCGTTGCCTCATTGCCGGGCGCGCCACGCATATGACGCTCGAGCTTGCGCCCGATAATGCGCTCGACGAATTCGGCCTTGGATGTTTCCGACGTCGTCAACACACCGCCAACCCGGCCGTCGCGCAGGATCGTGCAGCGGTTGGTGATCTCCATCACTTCATCGACATCGTGGGAGACAAAGATAACGCCCGCGCCTTCCGCCGCGACGCGGCGTACAACCGAGAAAAGCCGCTCTACGTCGCGCCTGGGCAAAAACGGTGTCGGCTCGTCGAGTACCAGGACACCGCCCTCTGCTTCGTTGAGCTCCTCGACCGCGCGGACGATCGCGAGCAAAGCGCGCTCAACCGGCTGGAGGTCCGAGACGGTCGCCCGCGGGTCAATCTCGACCCCATAGCGTGCCATTGCCGCGACGCACCGCCGCCGCTCCGCTGGCCAGTTGACGAGCAGGCGCTGGTCGTCTGCCAGACGTCCCAGCATCATGTTCTCGAGTACGCTGAGCGAGGGTATCAAGCCGAGGTGCTGATGCACGAAACTAAGCCCAAGCTTTCGCGCGCCACCCGGCGGCAACGGCAAGGGATATTCCTCGCCCCGGATCAGCAAGCGACTGCCCGCATCGGGCGTATGAAAACCTGCCAATACCTTGATAAGCGTCGACTTGCCGGATCCATTTGTGCCCAGCAAACCATGCACTTCTCCTTGCTTGACGCTTAGCGCTGCATTGTCGAGCGCTTTCTGGCCGCCAAACGTTTTGGATAATGTAATAAGCTCAAGCGCGGGAGGACGGCCAGGCTCGTCTGCAATGAACGCTTGCGATGTCATTGCAATTTCCACAGCTTGGCGTACCCGGAAACGTATGCGTCGCCGTAACCCTTGGACAGTTGAGGCGGCGTTCCCGCGTCAGCCGCATTGGCGGCATCGAAGATATAAAGCGGTATCTGCGGGTTGGTAACGGGCGTCATGCCGCAAATCCTGCGCAGGTCCGCGTCGACAATGGCATGCCCGATCCAGTCCAGATTTTCACCGATGATCATGTCGACCTTACCTTGCTGGACCAGCCCGATTGCGAACGGCGTGCCGTTGAAACTACCGATTTTCGCTTTCGATCCCGTGATGGTCACCGCAGGAACCACGAACTGGGTCATGGGGTCGTACATCACCACAATGTAGTTGATCGAGGGATCCGACAACAACGCGGACTGCACTCCTGGCGTGATCTTGCTGGCCCAGTTGTCCGGGAATTCCAGGGTCTTGGCGGTGCATCCGCTACATTTAGCCAGCTCGGTCTTCATGCCGTTCAACATCGAATCAGACGACATAATGCCGGGCGACGTGACCAGCAGAGCGTGGAGCTTGCCGTTTGTCACTACTGCCGCCCGGTCCACCAGCAGGGAGCCGGCCTTGAAATAATCGATGGGCACGTCGCCTGCACCAAACTTGGCGATTTCGCCGGACTGTTCGTACCCGTTGAAATGCGAAGCGACAGTGGGAATGCCGGCGCCGGTCGCTTGCTTTATCTGGGGCACCAGGGCGCGGGGATCCGGGCCGGCAATGAGGTCGATCAGACTCGCTTTTTCATTCAAGGCGGTGTTCATGCCCTGCACCCACTCCCTGCGGTTGCCCTGGTTTTGCCAGACAGTGACGTTCAGCTTGAGCTCCTTGCCGACCGCACTCATCGCCTTGGCGATGGTATCGGTGAACGGGTTAGCGCTTGACTGCGGGATAGCGAAAAGCGTCTTGCCTTTCGCGCAGGCCGCTGCATCGAATGCGGGACCGGCGGGGATGAATTTCGGCTTTTGTGTATAGGGCTCGAGTTGTGCCTTGAAATAGTCGATGCTCTCGGCATGGACCGTGGCGCAGGCGAGTCCGCCAGCCACCAGCAACAGAGTCAAAGATAACGCACGTAATGCTCGAACGCTACGCAACATACTAGTACTCCTAATGTTGTGGCTACCCACCCGGGGGAGATCCTGCGATTTATCTTTCAGTCTGAACAGTTGGGCATCATGCGGACTTGCGGGTCTGAAATCGGCGAATCATAGGGCGAGTGCATGCCGGAATCAGGCGATTGTGCACAATCCTGTCTATGTGGTGCACAATACGGCTGAAAATATAATGCGTAAACCCCCCGACAAAAAAAGATGCAGGTTTGTCGGTGGTGTCGTGGATTCGGTACAAGAACCGGATGCCTGGGGTTCGCTGGCTGGGGATCACGGGCGGTCCCCAGCCAGCCTCGCTCGCGGCACAGCTCAGAGAGCCGGTGCGGCTGCGGCGCTCCGTACCGGCGACGAAGCGCAGAGTGTTGCGAGCGCGGCCAGTGTAATAATTGCGGAAATTTTTGTAGAACAAACGAGATGTAATGAAAACGGGTGAGGCGCAGTGAAGGCGAAGACAGAAGATCTGATCTACGAGGCGTTGTCCACGTCGCTTTTGATGGGGCAGTTACAGCCAGGCACCCAGTTAGTCGAGACCCGCATTGCGAATATATTTGGCGTCTCTCGCGAGAGAGTGCGCAAAGTCCTGCAGCGGCTCGGCCACGAACGATTGATTGAGGTGATTGCTCATCGCGGGGCATTTGTAAGTGATCCCAGCCTGTCCCAGGCCCGGGAGATCTATGAGGCTCGGCGAATCATCGAAGGCGGAGTCGCGGCAAGGCTGGCAGGTCGGCTGACACCTGCACAGATCGAGCAATTGCGTACCCACAGCGGTCATGAGGTTAAGGCAATCCAGCATGGCGACCGTGCCCTTTCCATTCAGCTTTCGAGCCATTTCCACCACTTGCTCGCTACGTTTTGCGCCAATCCGTTTGTTACGCGTGAACTCGATGAGCTCATTAGCCGCATCGTCATGCTCGAGGCTTTTTTTGTCGCAGAGCCTGGCGTTGCCTCGCAATGCGCGTGCGAAGAGCATCGTGACATCGCCGACGCATTAATCGATGGCGATGCCGCACGCGCTGTCAAGGCGATGCACGTCCATCTGTCGATGATCGAAACCCGGCTTCAACCTGAGATGTTTGTGCGCCCGGCAGTGGATCCGGATCTGGTACTTAAGCGTGCCTGGGAAAAGGTCAAGAAGTAACGGGGCATCTCTCCTGCCGTGGACGCCTGGTTTCAAGCTTCCACGGTGCAACATCTCGTTCAGAAGATTTTAAACGCCACGCTATATTAAGGATAGCGAATCTTCATGCATTCCTGACCTGATCAAACCCGCTTCAGCAATCCCGGATCCACCGCCACCGCACGAATCTGTTTTCGCATCCGAACGGTGCGTTTTTTGATCCGGACTCGATGAAGCTCAGAAGCGGGTACGCAAGCCTGCGGTGACCGCGACTTGCCTGCTGGTGGCCGAAGGTGACAAACCGTTGATGTCAGCCGTAAACACGGTGCCACCGCCGCTCACGTTCTGAAACTGACTTTCGACGTACACGTCGGTCCGCCTGGTCAGCGAGTAGTCCAACAGCAGGTTGACTTGGTTCCATTTCGGGCTCGACTCCCCCGCGAGGCTGGAACTGCCGTCCGTGAACGTGTACGAACCGATGACAGTGAGTGCCGGCGTCACGCTGTAGCGCGCGTTGACTTCATAGTTGTCGAAACGCAGGCTCGAGTTACCGAGGAGGATCGACGAGCTGCTGGTGTTGTTGATCCCAGTTGCGTTTTCCAGTTTTGTTTCCGTGAACACAAAGCCGACCGTCGCCGGACCAAACGCGTAGTCAAACCCGGCACCGAACGTACGTTGCTGACCGGCGCTAAACGTCGAGTCGCTGCCGGTCACCTGGCCGGCCGTATTGACGATGGAGTCTGTCGCGCCGGCCAGATTGGCGCCAGTACCGCCGTTGTTCAGCTGCAGGTACGACGCCGCGAAACGCAATGGACCGTTGTTATACGAAGTACCGAAGCTATATGCCCGATTGTCGGAAAAGCCACCGGCCGCGTTCGAGAAGCCGTACAGGCTGCCGAACCGCCAGCCGTTGTAGTTCGGGCTCGCGTACTTGACCGCATTGTTAATCCGCATCGTGTTCTGCAGGTTGTCGTTGTCGTACGGGTGCCCGAAGAACACGCCGCCTTTGGCGGCGCC
>Ga0073928_10009144_pt1 | contig 12159 bp, 9 predicted proteins | sample PaiPotPPA55metaG_FD_76969 | JGI IMG/M metagenome (GOLD analysis project Ga0073928, IMG submission 76969) | Iron sulfur acid spring bacterial and archeal communities from Banff, Canada, to study Microbial Dark Matter (Phase II) - Paint Pots PPA... ...
CCGGCATTTTCGCCGGAACGACTGCTACGCCCAATAGGATCGGTCCAGTGTGCGGTACTGAATCGCTTCGCTGAGATGACGAGGCTCGATGTTTTCGGCTGCATCCAGATCGGCAATCGTGCGCGCAACCTTTAAGATGCGGTCGTGGGCTCGCGCAGATAGCCCCAGCCGTGTGATTGCGTTCTCCAGCAATTTCTCTCCGTCTGCCGTAATCGCGCAGTATTTGCGGATCATCTTCGGCAGCATTTGCGCATTCGAGTATGTCTTCTTGTCGGCGTGATAACGCTGGGTCTGCCGACTGCGCGCATCAATTACCCTCTGTCGGACCGCCGCTGAATCCTCCGAGGAAGAGGGCCCGCGCAGCTCCTTGTATTTTACGGCGGGCACCTCGATCTGGATGTCGATCCGGTCGAGCAGAGGTCCCGAAATCTTGGAGACGTATCGCTGAATCATCGGCGGAGTACAGTGGCACTCGCGCGTAGGATCGCCGAAATAGCCGCAGGGGCACGGGTTCATCGCAGCAGCCAGCATGAAGCGGGAAGGAAACGTGACGGAAACCGCAGCTCGCGCTATCGTCACGGAACCGTCTTCCAGCGGCTGGCGCATTACTTCCAGCACATTGCGTTGAAACTCCGGCAACTCATCCAGGAACAGCACGCCGTTATGCCCGAGCGAGACCTCGCCCGGCCTCGGCACGGCCCCGCCGCCAATCAGCCCAGCATCGCTTATGGTGTGGTGCGGCGAACGGAACGGCCGCGTACCCACCAAGCCGCGGGCATCCTCAAGGACTCCCGCGACGCTGTGGATGCGCGTCGTCTCGATAGCCTCATCGAGCGACATGGGCGGCAAGATCGTGGGGATGCGTTTCGCGAGCATGGTCTTGCCCGCTCCCGGTGGTCCGATGAACAGAATGTTGTGACCACCCGCGCAAGACACTTCCAAAGCGCGCTTTGCTGCCTGCTGCCCGTGAACGTCACGCAAATCGACCGCATATTGTGCCGCCTCGGTGAGCAACTGGCGCGCATCCACCCGCACCGGCTGGAACGATTCCGGCGAGTTCACCAAATCCACCGCCTGCGGCAGTGACTTGAGCCCGAAGACGTCGATACCTTCCACAACCGCGGCCTCTCGCGCATTTGCTTCCGGAACAGCCACGGATTTCAAGCCGACTTCACGTGCCGCGAGCGCCGCCGACAGCGCTCCTCGCACAGGCCGCACGCTGCCGTCCAGAGAGAGTTCGCCCAGGAACATGCACTTATCCAGCATCTTGCCGAAGAACTGCCCCATGCACCCGGTCAGGCCCAGCGCCATTGGCAAATCGAAAGCAGAGCCTTCCTTGCGGACATCGGCGGGCGCCAGGTTGATTGTTACCCCCTGCCCATGGGGAAACTCGAAGCCACAGTTCCTCAGCGCAGACTTGATGCGCTCGCGGCTCTCTTTCACGGCATTATCTGGCAGCCCAACCACGTTGAAATCAGTCATGCGCGCCGAGCCGACGTCCACCTCGACTTCGACCAGGTAGGCGTCGATGCCGTACACCGAAGCGCTGAGTGTCTTGAAGAGCATAGAGAGGGAGAGCGAGAAATGTAAGGCGCAGCATAAACCAATGCGGAACTATACGCCAGAGGTAACAATTGAAACGTAGTGCCCCTGTCACACGGACCACCCCGGGCGTTCTTTACAGTAACTGACATACACACGTATATTGGGCTTACCGGCACTCTGCACAAGCTCCTTCCGGCGTGAGGTTGGCTATGATCGGCTGGATTATTTTGATCGCGCTGGTCCTGATCATTATTTTCTTGATCGGGATGTACAACAGCCTGGTGCGCCTGAAGGTCACCTGCGACAACGCCTGGGCAGACATCGATGTGCAGCTCAAGCGACGCTACGACTTGATTCCGAACCTGGTGGAAACCGTCAAAGGCTACGCAGGGCATGAGAAGGGCACGCTTGAGGCGGTAATCAACGCGCGCAATCGCGCCATGACCGCGACTAGCCCCGGCGATAAGGCGCAAGCGGAGAACATACTTTCCGGGGCTCTGAAGAGCTTGTTTGCGCTTTCGGAAGCGTATCCGCAACTCCGCGCCATTGAGAGTTTCACGTCCCTTCAGGCTTCGCTTACCCAAATCGAGGACACCGTCCAGAACGCGCGGCGTTATTACAATGCTGTAGTCCGCGACTTGAACACAAAAATCCAGCAGTTCCCCACCAATATCTTCGCGAACATGCTGGGATTCAAACCGCGCGAATTCTTCGAAGTCTCCGCACCCGCCGAGCGCGAAGCTCCCAAAGTCAGCTTCAGCGCGCCCACGGCATGACGCCGGAGTCGCACACCGCATGATGCGCGTGCGCCCCTCAACCATCCGGTCGCTCCTGCTTATTGTCGTAGTCTCCGCTTTCTTTTTTCCAGCCGCCTCGGCTCTTAGCACTCGTGAGCTGCGCATCGAAAATTTCCATTCCGAAATCATCGTCATGCCGGACGCCTCGATCGACGTCACGGAAACCATTCAGGCGCATTTCATCGGCGGACCTTGGCACGGCCTTTACCGATCAATTCCGGTCGAGTACGTTACGCCGCAGGGGCTCAATTACTCGCTGTTCCTGGACGTGAAGCGCGTAACGGACGGGAACGGCCGCGAGCTCAAATACGAAAGCAGCCGCGAACGTCATTACCGCAAGCTCAAGATATATGTTCCGGACGCTGACAACTCGACGCATAAAATTTCCATTGAATACACCGTTTCCGATGCAATTCGCTTTTTCGACGACCACGATGAGCTCTACTGGAATGTCACCGGCGATGAGTGGGATATTCCCATTCAGTCTGCCAGCGCACGCATCATCCTTCCCGAAGGGACCACAAATATTCGTGCCAATGAGTTCACTGGCGCGTACCGCTCCCGCGCGCAAAATGCCGACGTGGAAATCGCCGGAAATGGTGTCGAGGTCCGCACACGTGAACCTCTGCGCCTCCATGAAGGACTGACCGTCGCTGGAGCTTTCGACAAAGGGTTCGTTCACGAGCCGACAGTCGCCAGCAGAATTGTCATGTTTTTCCGCAGCAACTGGCCGCTTGGCATTCCCATCGCCGCATTTCTGGTGATGTTCTATTTGTGGTGGACGCGCGGCCGCGACCCGCGCCTACGGCCGATCACGGCACAATATGAACCGCCCGACCAGCTCACCCCCGGTGAAGCCGGCACGCTGGTCGACAACTCCGCCGACATGCGCGACATCACCGCATCCATCGTCGACTTGGCCGTTCGCGGCTACATTGTTATTGAAGAGCATCAGAAAGACCGCATGCTCGGCCTGATGCACGACAAGGATTACAACTTCATCGTGCAAAAGGATCGCGGGACGTGGGCGACGCTCAAGCCACACGAGCAATCATTACTCGAGGGCCTGTTCACTGCGGGTACCGTGGGCGAATCGGTATCCATGTCCAGCCTGGAAAACCATTTCTACACAACTTTGCCGGAAATCAAGAGCGACATTTTTTCGTCCCTGATCACCCACGGGTACTACACTCGGCGTCCCGATAGCGTCCGTTCCGCATACATCGGCGCGGGCGTGGTTATTGGTTTCCTGATTGCATTTGGCGGCGCAAAAATCGCATCGAGCCAAGGCACGGCTCCGCTCACCTTCATCATCGCCGGGCTCGCAACAGGTTTGGTCATCTGCGCCTTCGGGTGGTTCATGCCCGCTCACACCGAGCAAGGCACACGAGCACTGGAAGGCGTCTTGGGCTTCGAAGATTTTCTCGTACACGTCGAATCCGATCGCTTCAATCGCATGATCAAGACGCCAGAAATGTTTGAGAAATTTTTGCCTTTTGCCATGGCCCTCGGAGTTGAGAAAAACTGGAGCCGCGCCTTCCAGGGAATCATGACCCAGCCGCCACAATGGTATCGAGGCTCCTCGTATGGCCCGAACTTCTATCCCATGACGTTCACCAACGATCTCAGCTATATGTCCTCGCGGGCGAGCAGCGTGATGAGTTCGGCGCCGCGGAGTTCAGGCGGTTCTGGATTCTCCGGCGGGGGAAGTTCGGGCGGAGGATTCGGCGGGGGCGGCGGCGGCGGTTTCTAATCGAGGTTCTGTCTACTGCCTTCTACCAATCGGCATCGCCGTCCTGTTTCATAATCGGTGTGGAATTACCATTGACAGAAGATAACTGATTCGAGTATCATCACCTTCGTAAGAATCTGCGCCCTGAGTGTTGAGCCTTCTCCGGACTTTCTTCTCTTAAAAATACCTCGAGCGGAGCGACCCCAGCGGGCCGCTGAGACCTTGGCCGTCTCCCTTGTAAGTACCTTTAGAATGAACACTTGCAAAAGTGTATCAAAATAAACGACTTTAACTTCCTTTAGAATGAACACTTGTGAAAAAACGGGGGGAGGGGGGGCCCGGCCGTACAACACATCAGGTGAGCCGATAGGCAGATCCGTCTCGAAGGCGATAACCGCTAGCTAAACGTGTGCCAATAAAACCCGAACGGCTTCAAGAGCCTGAATGACCACGCTGTTCGATTTGCGAGGCGAACCCATAAAACTTCAGCACATCTTGTAAGGCTACAATCCCCTCCAATTTGTATACGTCAGCGCGGCTGACCACCGGCAGCGCGTCTAAGCCCGCCGCGCCCATACGCTCCAGCGCAACGGTCAGCGACTGGTCCGAATGCAAATGTGGAAACTCCCGCCCCCGGATCAAATCCGTCAGCTTGGAACTTGAGAGACCGTCAGCAGCGGCTTTTTCTAACGCCGCGATGCTCACAATGCCCGCGACACCTCGTTGATTGCTCACCGGCCAGGCTCGCAGCGCGTTCGCGCGCATTTTTTCCAATGCTTCTTGCGTCGTCATATCTGCCCGGAGCAGTTGGTCCGCTGGGCGCATTGCGTTGATTACGCGGCGCTGCCCGGAGCTGATGCGCGATTCTGCTGTTGGCAAGTGTATGCCGTCCTGGTAAGCAAGAACTTCATAGATAGGCTGGGGCTGCAAGCGCGACGAAATGAAGAAGCTAACCAGATTAGAAATCATCAGTGGAACGATCACCGCGTAGTCTCGGGTGATTTCAAAGATCATTACCACAGAGGTCATCGGGGCGCGCACGATCCCGGCGAAAGCAGTACCCATGCCAACGAGCGCATACGCCCCTGCGTTGGCCACGTGCCCGGGAAAATAGCTGTGCGCCACCCCTCCAATCGTTCCACCGAGCATCGCTCCCAGGAACAGCGCTGGCCCGAAGATGCCGCCCGCATTTCCGGATGCATAGCTGATCACAACCGCAAACAGCTTCAGCACCAAAAGCAACACCATCAATCGGACTGCCATTCTACCGTTCAACACCTGACCGACGTAGCTGTAACCCACTCCCAGAATCTGCGGCACAAACCAGCCCATGATACCGACCGCTACTCCGCCGATCGCCGGCTGGAACCACATTGTCTTTCGCGGCAGCCGCGAAAAGCGCTCGCGCAGCTTGAGCAGCAACTTCGTAAACGCGACGGAGAGCAATCCTCCGAGCAATCCGAGAACGGCATAGATAAGGAACTCCGCCGGACTGACCAACTGATATTGCGGAACCTTGAACAGCGGATCGTTGCCCAAAAGCAATCGCAGCATGGCCCAGGAAGTCGCGGAAGCGAGCACCACGGAGCCCAGCACCGGAGCGTGCAGGTCTCCGACAACTTCTTCCAACGCGAATAGAACGGCCGCGAGGGGCGTGTTGAAGGCTGCCGCAACAGCGGCCGCCGCGCCTACCGGAATTAGCGACTTTACCTTTTCGGGGCTGAGCCCGAGCCAGCGTCCCAGCAGTGAGGCGATGCCTGCGCCAACTTGCACCGAGGGACCTTCGCGGCCGAGGGGAATGCCGCTGGCAAGCGTCGCTGACGTGCAGAAAAACTTTCCCAATACCGTGCGAAGGGAAATGATGCCCCCGCGCGCAAACAATGCAGCTTTCGTCTGTGGCACACCGCTGCCGCGCGCGTCCGGAAAATACTTGTATAGCAGAAAGCCCATCGATAGTGAGCCGACTATAGGAACAAACAGCCGTCGCCAAGCCGGAGCCACAGCTGCGTCGATCCGCGCGCCAAATCGCTCGGTCAAAACGATGAAGGCCACGACGGTCAAGCCAACGAGAGCGCCGATTAAAAGGGTCACCAGCAGAAACACCTGCGCCTCGCGCTGTTTCACCAGCGCTGCCCATCGCTGCGATGGCGTCCACCACCGTCCTTGGTTCTTTTGCTCCTTTGCTTCTGAAATCATCAGTTCTCTTTGATTGTCTTCTGCCGTTTGGATGCCCAGCGCCAGTCAAGAAGTGTGTGGCGGCAGATGTCCGACACAAAGCTCAACTTTTCCTATGCAAGAATTACGGCCGACAGCGCGCGCCGCTGATTACCGTGCCTCTCGTTTTGCTCTTCGTTTCGCCGCTGAGCGCTTACTCGCAGCCTTTTCTCGATTCAACGGCGCCTTTCTCGAACTTGATTGTGGCGCCTTTTCCAGCAACTGATCGATCGCGTGAACCAGCGCGTGCCCATTGGATCGCAATTCACCAATGCGATGCCGCGCTACTTGTTCCAGCAGGCGCTCCCCGCGAGGCAGCAACGACACAATCACGCGCCGGCGGTCGTCGCGCCCGCGGGAACGCCGCACGTAGCCGTGCGTCTCCAGGCGGTCGATCAGCTCAACAGCGCTGTGATGTTTCAGCACCAGCCGCTCCGCCAGCGTCCGGATTGTCGCCTCTTCCCCCCCGGGCAATCCTCGGATCGCAAGCAGGAGCAGATACTGCTGTGGCTCCAGCCCTGCCGCCTGCGCCACCTCATCTCCTTCATGAAGGAAATGGCGGATCCGATAGCGCAATTCGGCCAACGCTCGGTACTCGTCGGTGGTAATCTCGGTCGCCACAGCACTAGTATATCGTATTGCGATACAGTTGAGTTCTTCTAGCCAACCCCCAGCGTTCCAAGTAATCACCGCGCGGATTTCCCTGTATTGTGGTCCGGCGAATGAGACGGCATTATCTGCTCCCGCGCTTCCGCGAAGTCCCGCTGCTCGCTGTGTTTGCGTTAGTCGCAGGCGGTTGCGCGTACATGCAAGATATAGATATGGCGCGATTCGGTCCTACGGTTGGAATCCTTGAGAAAACCGGGCGGATCCCGGTTTTGAACGTGAAGTTGGTCCGGGCGTACCCTCATGACCCGCACGCCTTCACGCAGGGATTGGAATATTACGGCGGGTACCTGTACGAAAGCACTGGGATCGCGGGTCAATCGACTCTGCGTAAGGTCGCGCTGCAGACCGGAGAAGTCATCCAGAAAGTCAGTCTTCCCTCGCAATACTTCGGCGAGGGACTGACAATTTTTCATGGAAAGATCTACCAGCTAACGTGGCTCTCGAAAAAAGGATTTGTCTATGACCTTCACAGCTTCAGGCAAATTGGGGAATTTCCTTACGACACCGAAGGCTGGGGCCTCACGCACGATGACAAGTCGCTGATCATGAGTGACGGCACGAACAAGATCCGGTACATCGACCCGGTTTCCTTTAGCGTGACGCGCACCCTCGAAGTGTACGCGGGAGGCGAGGGCGTCGTGAATTTGAATGAGCTGGAGTACGTCAATGGCGAAATCTTCGCCAATATTTGGCATTCCGCACGGATCGCTCGCGTCGATGCGCGCTCTGGACAGGTAGTCGCGTGGATTGATCTCACCTCAATCGTCGCGAAGGAGCGACACGCCGAGGAAGCGGTATCGAATGGAATCGCGTATGACAAAGCTGGAGACAGATTATTCGTCACGGGCAAGAACTGGTCGAAGTTGTTTGAGATTAAGGTCGAGGCCCGTCCTCATTAGAGTCGGACCTCCATTCTGCCTGTGCTTTTCTTGGGCGAAGGTCGACTAGAGTAGTTTGCGAAACGCTTTCTGTGTCTTGTAGTGCTCGTATCCGTGCACTTCGTAAAACTTGTGCGCGCGCTCGCGAATGACATTCGAGCGCACATTCATCCCCTTGCAACCGCGCCTCCGCGCCCACTCTTCGGCAGCTTGCAGCAGCTTCGCGCCGGCGCCTGCGCTCCGCTGCCCCTCTGCAACGATCAACCCGTTCACCTCCGCTCGGGTATCGCTCTCCAATAAGTGTGACGTGCTGACATGCACCCAGCCAATCAAGCCGGCGCCGGTGTCCGGCGACTCCGCGACGAAGACGGCATGTCTCGAAGCTGGCGTAAGCTGCCGCAATCTCGCGGCAATCTGCTCCGGCGAAGCCGGATAACCCAGCTCTCCAGAGAGCTGCGCGATACGCGCGGCATCGCCACGCCGCGCCTTGCGAATTCTTATGATCGCGCTATCCACCCTCGGACGCCGTTTCTAGAATTGCTTATCCGAATCGAGCAGAATTGTAACCGGGCCTTCATTGACCAACTCCACCGACATCATCGCCTGAAAGATTCCTGTAGCCACGGTGACACCAAGTTCGCGCAGCACTTTATTGAATTCTTCATAGAGTGCAGCCGCTTGCTCCGGCGGCGCCGCGGAAATAAGGCTGGGACGACGCTGCCCGCGCGCATCGCCATACAGCGTGAATTGCGAAACCACCAACGCCGCACCCTTTACGTCGAGCAGCGAACGATTCATTTTCCCTTGTTCATCCTCGAAAATGCGTAGGTTCGCGACCTTTTCAGCCAGTGATGCCGCCACCGTTGCAGAGTCTTCCCGGCCTACGCCAAGCAAGACCATCAGCCCCGCGCCGATTTCACCCGAGATGCGTCCTTCGACAGTCACCTTGGCGCGGCTTACCCTCTGGACCACAGCTCGCATAGTATTTATTCAAATCGGCCGAATTCAAGACGTGCAATCAAGCGCTAGTCTTGCGTGGCCGTACCTACTGATCGGCCTTCTTCTCCTTCACCGGCTTGCGCGGCAGCAACTCCGGCAATTGCGCCACGTTGTACGCGAACACAGCCAGCACCTGCGCACCTTCCGTCAAATCGTCCCATCGCACATGCTCCAGCCTATCCGCCTGTGAGTGGTGCATTTTGTCGTAATCGGCGATGTCTTGCACGCACCAGAATCCCGGAACGCCCACTTCATCGAATGGCACGTGGTCAGATCCGCCTTCGCTGCGCAAGCTCGGCTCCGCCAATCCGATCTCCTTCGCCTTAGCGAGAGGATACAGCGCGTGATCCATCGTCTCGCGCGCGCCATAGTTGTGCATCAAGCCGATAGTCAGCACTTTCCCCGTCCCAGAGTCATGTACCAGCACGCCGGAAATTTTCGGCAACTCATCCTTGTGCGCTTTCACATACGCGCGCGAACCATTGAGTCCCTGCTCTTCGCCGGTGAACAGCACAAACCGGATCGTGCGCTTCGGCTTCACTCCCAGTTTCTGCAGAGCCCGCGCCGCGGCGAGCACCGCCATCGAACCCGTGCCATTGTCTGTCGCGCCCGTGCCCAAATCCCAAGAATCCAAGTGCGCGCCAATGATCACAAACTCATCGGGTTTCTCCGTCCCGCGAATTTCCGCCACTGTGTTGTACACCTGCACCGGCTTCCCGCCGAGCGTTCCTTCGATATTGACTTCCGCTTCCGACGGCCCTTGCTTCTGCAAATGCCATAGCAGCTCATAATTCTCGCGCACGGCATACGCTGCCGGAACTAGCGCGGGCTGATAATCCCGCGACAGCACGGACATGTTCAGCAGCCCAAACTCTTTTTCCGAAGCGATCAGCACAGCATTGACTTTCTCCTCGGCAAACATTTTCATCGCCGCAAGCCTTGCCTGCCGGTACGCCGCCGGGTCGATGGGCGTTTCATTTACAGGATGGGCCAACGGAATTGTGCCCTTTCCCCAAGGAGTCGCCAAAGGGAACTCCGGCGCTTCCATCTTTCGCGGTGGACCGAACAAGACAATGGCGCCCCTCAATTTTCCTTTGTATTGCGCCAGGTCCTCCGCTTTTTCGACCGTGACGCCAACGATCGGCCCGCGCACCGAGCCATTCGTACTCGGCGACCATCCCGCTGTCGCCAACGTCAGCGCTTGTTCCGTGGGTGCGACCAGGTGTCCCGTTGCGGGCCCCCGTGTCCAGCTATTCGCAATCGTCCAATCCTCCAGGTGCACGTTCGAGAGGCCGGCCGCCTTAAATTGCTCCGCGGTCCAATGGCTCGCCTCATCCAGTTTCGCCGAACCGGTGAGTCGCGGACCGATGTGCTCCGTCAAATACGTCAAGTCCGCCTTCAATGCCGGGGCATCCGCTTTGACCTGCTCGAGTATTTTCGTGTCCATCTCCGAAATCGGATCTGCCTTAGGCGCTTCCTCTTTTTTGCTGGAGTCTTTCGCGGGATTATATGGCAGCGGCCTTCGCGGCAGCAGCACCGGAAGTTGCGCGGTATTGTAAGCCCACGTTGCCAGCACCTCCGCGCCCTGGTTCAAGTCGTCCTTCCAAACTTTGTCGAACGTGTCCGACTGGCTGTGGTGCGTCAGGTTGTATTCCGCGCGGTCCTGAATGCAGAAAAATCCCGGCACGCCGACCTCATCGAAGGAGAGATGATCCGTCCCGAACGAGCGCGCCATCCGCGGCTCGAGCAATTTCAATTCGCTAAGCGGCGTCAGCACCTGATCGACTAACTCACGGTCTTGATAATTGTCGTGCAACCCCAGAGTCAGTACGCGTCCCGTTCCCGTGTCGTGAACCAATACCGCCGAAATATTCTCCAAATCTTTTGTATGCGCCTTCACATATTCCTGCGACCCATACAGCCCCTGTTCCTCGCCCGAGAACAGCACAAACCGAATGGTCCGCTTCGGCTTCAAATTGAGCTTAGCCAGCGCGCGAGCCGCCTCCAGCACCGCCATCGAGCCTGTACCGTTATCAGTTGACCCTGTTCCCAAATCCCACGAATCCAAATGCGCTCCGATAATCACCACCTCTTCCGGCTTTTCCAATCCGCGAATTTCCGCAACGGTGTTGTACACCGTCATCGGCTTGTCGCCGACGGTGTTCGTCATTTCCATCTCAACCTGCACGGGCAGGTGCCGCTGCAACATCCTGAAAATCGTGCGATAGCCCTCTCCAGTAATGAACGCCGTTGGAATCGGCCCTATGTCGTAGCGCTCCAGGCTCACGCCCGTCATGTTCAGCAGCCCATGCGGCTTGTTCGAATCCCGCAGCACCGCTGCCACGCCTTCCTGCTTCCAAAACTCCGTCCGCTCCTTGGCTGCCTTCAGAAAAGCGGCGTAGGGGTCCTCCACCGGAGTTTCTCCAATTCGCGCCGGAGGCTGCTGCATCGGCCGGCTCACCAGCGCGTTCGGATCATCTGGCTTCGGCGGGGACAAGCTCGCCGCCTCCTGATAAATCACAATCGCGCCTTTCAACTTGCCGTGAAATTTCGTGAAATCTTTTTTCTCTTTCGCGTCAAAGTACACGACCGCTCCGGTAATCGCGCCAGGAGTGCTTGGCGACCAACCCGCCGCCGCAATCGTCAGCGGATGCTCCGTCGGACTGACAATGCGCGCGCTGGCCTTTCCACGCGTCCACGAATGCTCCATCGTCCAGCCTTCCAGATGAGCGTTCACCGCGCCGTACTTGGCAAATATATCCCGCGTCCAGTCATTCGCCTGCTTGAGCTGCGGCGAGCCAGTCAGCCGCGCGCCAATGCTGTCCGAGAGGTATTCGAGGTTCGCCGCCGCTTCGCTGTGTTCGCGAATTTCGCTGAGAATCTGCGCATCCGCCCCGGCGAAAGGACTCTTCTCCTCCGCAGGCGGACGACTTGCCAAGCCACCGCGCACCGCCACCAATACCAACACCACGCCGCACACAAACACGCCGCATCGACGCAAGCTCATTCGTCTACCTCAAAGCAATTTGGATTTCGCTGCTGATTCCACCACGCGGCCGTAAGCTCCCGCCGTCCCAATCGTTTCCTTAGACGCGCGCGAGGCGCTCAACCGTTTCGTACCCGCCCCCGCCCCTTACTCTGCTTTCGCACACGCGGTGCGGGTTGGCATTTCGGGCAGAAATAGCTGCTACGGCCTGCAACGATCGCTCGCTGGATCGTCGCGCCACACCGGTAACACCGTTTTCCTTCGCGTCCATACGCCCGATGGTGCCGCTGATACTCTCCCGGCTGGCCTTCCGCGTCAAGAAAATCGGAAATCGAAGAC
>Ga0073928_10009146_pt1 | contig 12158 bp, 16 predicted proteins | sample PaiPotPPA55metaG_FD_76969 | JGI IMG/M metagenome (GOLD analysis project Ga0073928, IMG submission 76969) | Iron sulfur acid spring bacterial and archeal communities from Banff, Canada, to study Microbial Dark Matter (Phase II) - Paint Pots PPA... ...
ACGGAGATGCTTGCGGCCAAGAGGCATGCCGGGGTGCACACACCCGTAATCGTGGGCAAAATGATAATTGCCAATCAACAGATGGCATACGCAGCCTAACTAGTTTAGGCAGCCGTTCGAGGAGGCTTCGCCCGTGGGCCTCCAAAGGACGTCACACAGCGGGCTGCTCTTTCCGTCTACGTCTGGGACGGAAGGCTAAGACCTCAGGCTAGCGGGATGCGTTTCTTGTCGGTTCTGAGCGCCGCCCGCGAACGTCCCAGGGTAATGCCTGGGGCATGAACTCGACTAAGCATGTAGTTCTCTTGACCAGTAACATTTTCGGACGCGGGTTCGACTCCCGCCGCCTCCACCAATTTGATTTATCTGCAATCTATCGGCTCATTTTCAGAGGATTCCGGTTTTCGTAACTAAATTTATAAAGTGGGCGCAATTGAAGGGGCTTGTCATATCTAGAGCTCTGGGCCCTTGTTGCCTTCCTTGAAAATCTAAAGGAGACAATCGCGATGAAGGCCAGAGACTTAGTTGCAATTTGCACGATGTTCGCTTCGCCCTCGGGAGCAGCAATCGCACAATCCGCTCCCAGAACAGTACAACTTTCTCCATCCCTTCCTAACGACCCAGTCAAAATTGTAAAGGTGATGCTGGACGGTGTTGAAATCAAGCCTACCGTGCAAGCCTGGCCCGCCAGCAAACCTGGGGTGTCCTTCCAGGCTGGCGACGATTGGCTCGACCATCTCACGGTCGTACTAAAGAACATCTCGTCAAAACCAATCATCTTCGGAGTCATTCAATCGTCTTTTCCCGAAATAGGTGAAGGTACACGCGCTCATCCTACGGTTGGCGACCACAGCGAGATCGGCAACCTCCCGGAACACGGAATGTACTCAGGCTCAACAGGTAAGAGATTCGAAGACGAACCCCAGCGCGATCCACTCTTGGTGCAGCCCGGTCAGGAGTTCACCTTCCCGGTAATCGCCCGCGAACACTCCAATAGTGTACGGGAAACGATTGAAAGCAGACGGTCGATCTCGAGCATTACCACCATTGTCATTTGGATTGGCAGCTTCTATTTCGAGGATGGAACGAAGTGGGCTGCCAGTTTATATTATCGACCTGATTTCCGAGCTCCTGGGAAGTATACCGTCATCTCGCGTGAGGAATTCGATGCATACAGGCGGGAGGCACAACAATGAGAACCCACTGCGTAACGATTTACTTTGCGTTTCTTCTTCTCCTGACGATAAGCGCGGCGGCTCAGGAGACCACCTGTCAGAATTTGAAACGGACACGATAGCATGCAATGACAATCCACATAACAGCTGTTCTTCCAGGGCTTCCCTGCCCGGTGTCATCGTCGGCGACTACAGCGGGGGTTAATCGCCGGCCAAGCGTGCCGCTTGCGTTATCAGGTAATCGCGTTCCGGGATGCTCGTTGTACGCGTAGCCGCAATTCGGTAGTGTTTGATGGCGGCTTGATAATCGCCCAACTTTTCAAGTAAATGGGCGCGAACGGCGTCGAGACGATAGTGATCGGCAACACGCGGATCGCTGTCGAGAGCCTGAATCAGTTCCAGGCCTTTGGCAGGGCCGTGCACCATAGCGGCTGCGATTGCGTGATTGAGAGTGACCATGGGACTGGGGGCGACTCGTTTGAGCAACTCATACAGAGCCAGGATCTGTGGCCAGTCGGTGTCCTCTACTTTTGCAGCCTCGTCGTGAACGGCGGCAATCGCTGCCTGAAGCTGATACAAGCCCACTGATGCTTTCGACAGGGCGGCGGTGAGAAGCTTAATTCCTTCGGAGATCTCCGCGCGATCCCATAAACTTCGATCTTGTTTATCTAACGGGATGAGTTCTTCTTCCGTCCCGGTTCGGGCTGCGCGCCGCGCGTCGGTTAAAAGCATCAGCGCCAGAAGTCCAGCAACCTCGGCATTATCGGGCATTAGCGTTTTCGTATTGCGCGTCAAGCGGATTGCTTCGCGGGCCAAGTCGAGCCGTTGCAGATGCGACCCTATGCTGCTGGCATATCCCTCGTTGAAGATCAGATAAAGTACATGCAGAACTGCGGGTAGCCGTTCAATTCGCTCGGGCTGAGAAGGCAGACGGAAGGGTTCGCCTGAAGCTTTGATCGTTTGCTTCGCGCGGCTGATCCTCTGCGCCATGGTGGCCTCGGGGACCATAAAAGCATTCGCGATTTCAGCCGTGGTCAGGCCGCCAACCGCCCGTAGCGTGAGAGCGATAGCCGAGGACGGGGTGAGGGCGCGATGACAGCACATGAACAATAAAACCAGAGTGTCGTCTGGATCCATGTCGGCCTCGATCTCGAGGGATGTCACGTTTTCCGTTTCCGCGGCCACTGCCGTTTCTCTCTCGCGGCGGGCAATTTCGCTGCGCAGCTGGTCAGTCATACGGTGGCACGCCACCTGAATCAGCCAGCCCCGGGGATTTTCGGGAACACCCTCGTTCGGCCATTGGGTAAAAGCGGCGATCATGGCGTCTTGCACCGCATCCTCGGCCGAGGAGAAATCCGGGAAACGGCGAGCGACGGCGCCGAGCACCTGCGGAGCGAGTTCACGCAACAGAGGCTCAAACGGAACGTCGTGTGGAAGGTCTGCCATCTCAGATTCTTTTGCTGAAGTATCAGAGGCCCAGATCCGCGTGGCTACTCAGAACAGGCCGTACCTCGATGGGCATGTTTGCGGATTTTGCCCCAGCGCCCGGCGCTTGTGAGGCCCGCGCCGCAATCTTGTAAGCCTGCTCCGGGCTCTCCACGTCGATGATCCAATATCCGGCGAGAAACTCCTTCGATTCCGGAAACACTCCGTCGGTGACTGGTTCTCCGTCTTTTCCAGCCCGAACAAGCTTGGCCTGACTGGGCCACCCCAGACCCTCGGTCGAGACGAATACACCTGAATCCTTTAGTTCTTTGCTGAATGCCCGCATGAAAGCCACATTCGCCTGCAGATCTTCCTTCGACCACTTGGCGTATCCGTCGAAATCGGACTTCTTGCCCGTCATCATCAAAATGTATTTCATTTTTCATCTCCTGTTGAGTTCGGTACTGCTTTTCGCGCCACCGTTACCACATTTGTCTATCGGGATGTGGCTTCATAGCTGGCGAACTGCCGCACCTCAATTGGCATGTTCGAGGATGCGGCAGAAATCCGCCCCGCGATGGCATAAGCGCGCTCAGCGTTCGGAACATCGACGATCCAATAGCCCAAGAGGAATTCCTTCGATTCCGGAAAAATACCGTCGGTGACTGGGACGCCGTTCTTCTCGCCACGCACGACCTTGGCCTCCCTCGGTTCAGCCAAGCCCTGCGTAGCGACAAATTCTCCGGACTCGGAAAGCTCCTTGTTGATGCGATGGAGAACTGCCATATGAGCCTCGATATCGTGTGTTGACCGGGCGTGGTACCCCTCAACGCCGGCCGCCGTGCCCGACATAAGTAAAATGTATTTCATCTTCGTTGTTCCTTTCTGTTCTCATCTTCCTTCTACTTATTGGTGCTTCTACTTGCTGTGGGTGTGAAACATCCATCGGACGCCAAACTGGTCGTTGAGCGCCCCATACGCCCCAAAGAATTGCTGGTTTAGAGGATCAGTGGTCTCGCCTCTCTCAGAAAGTTTTTCGAATAGGGACTTCAATTCCTGAAATGTCCCTCCGCTGAGATATAGACAAGCGGTGTTGCCGCGAATTGGCGTCTGGTCCGGCCGCAGCCAGTCCGAAGCGGAAATATCGACGTTGCTGCCTCGTAAGCGGGCATTTAAAACCTTGTCGTGTTGGGATGCGGGCATTCCCTCCTTCGCGGGAGTGTCTTTCACTAGGGTCAGAATCAGCTCTCCTCCGAGGCAGGATCTGTAAAACTCCATGGCCCGCCGGCAATTTCCGTCGAATAGCAAGTATGAACTCAGCGTCGTCATTTCTGCCTCCTTACTGGTTATAGCGCCTGTAATCTGCGCTTTCATCGTGTAGTCGGAGCCGTTCTGCCATTCTCTACATCTTCTTCAAAAATATTTTCATGGATAAAAGTCACCTCCCGATGTCGATTCAGAAGCGCCAGAACCGACATACAAGTGGAGGCGAGAAATGACAACCGACGAGGTAGTAGTGGACGTTAGCCAGGACTGGATGCTGGCCTGCGATGTGCAACAGGGCTTTATGCAGGTACCGCGTATGGCTAACGATTCCTGGGACTATAGCGCCCGCTGCCGTCAAGTTCGGGCGCTCGGCGGCGATTGCTACAATTTCATACCCCTGAAGAATCACCGCTTAGCGCTGGTCGTTGGAGACGCTTCAGGCAAAGGTCTTGCCGCGGCGCTAATGATCGCTAATGTGCAGTCCTCCCTTCGGACTGCGGCATTCTTCACCGGGGATGATCTGGCCACTCTGCTTAAGGTCGTGAATCGTCAGGCATACGCTTCGTCGTCCGAGGACCGATATGCGACCTTGTTTTACGGAGTGTTCGACGCGTCGACCCGCACTTTGCGCTATGTAAATGCCGGACATAATCCACCGGTCGTTATTCGGCGAGATGGCACAATGAATTGGCTCGAAACGGGTGGCTCGCCCGTTGGCCTGTTCGCGGATTCGGAATATGCGGAGGGCATCGTAGAGCTCGAAACCAGTGATTTGCTGATCGCCTTCACCGACGGACTTACCGAAGCGACAAATCCGGGCGGGCAGGAATGGGGAGTTCAGGGCTTATTGAAAGCAGCAGCCTTCGGAACGCAATGCTCCCAGGACACTGGCGATCTCGTGAAGTTGATCTTTCATTCTATGGATGAGTTTTCCAAAGGACACCAAACCGACGATGCAACGTTGGCAGTTGTGCGGGTGATCTGAAGAACCGTCACGTGCCGGAAAACGGGCAACCCTGACCTTGCCGTTTAGGGAACGGTTGACTACACGCCCGGAATCGTGCCAGTCGTGAGCTGGCAATCCCCAAGTGGGTGCGACCTATCGAATTCCGACCTGTCCTCGCACGCTATCAATCAACTTCCTGGAATCGTAGCCAATCCCGGCCTTAAACACAGTCTCTACGTTCTCAATCTCGTCGATTCGTTTTGAGGGATCGCCTTTGATCAAAACCAGATCTGCCTGTTTGCCAGGTGCGAGGGTTCCAATTCGATCTTGTTGGCCGAGATATAAGGCACCATTCTGCGTGGCGATCTGAATGGCTGCCACAGGAGTGAAACCGGCTTCCACGAGGAGCTCTATTTCGCGCTGATCGCCGAAACCCGGCAGCACGCCACCGTTTCCGGTGGGATCAGGGCCGGAAAGCAACAAGCCTCCCGCCTTGACAAAGGCCACCTCAAAATCCATTTCTTTGCGCAGCAGAGACGTCATCGGTGCATCCAAAGCCACTCTTGCGCGAGCGGTGAGGTAGCTTTGCGCCGATTCCGCGGACATTGCATCTAACGTGCGCGTCTGCAACGCTGGCCGCCCCGGCGCACCGGCTTCAAACACCGGCAGCGTCGAAGTCACCGCGACGTGATGTGATACGAGATTGCGGATGATTTCTTGCACCTGCGTTCCGTTCACATCCTGTTTGGCCCAACTGCTGGTGCCCCCTGTGGGGCAAACGTCAGGTTTCTTGTCTGTGACGAATTCGGTGTCCGTAAACACCGGGCCATGCTCGAAATCATCGATTCCGAGGGCTATCGCCTCGGGCCAGGTAACGGAACAGAGATGACCTGTCAGTTTCAGCTTGTGGGCGTGCGCCTGCTGAATGGCCACGCCCAGCTCTTCGCGCGTGATGTTCATGTACGCTTTGTACGATGTCATGCCTTCCGCCGCCCAGTAGTCCACCATGCGCTTCGCATCGTCCGGTCCGGTAAGTTCATGCATCTGCGCAAATCGGGTCGGCGCACCTTCCAGGTACGGTGCCGTGGCGTCAATGTTGGGTCCCGGCATCAGGTTCGCGTCAATTCGACTCTTGACCTTCAAGTCGGTGTAAGGCTCCAGGCTGCCGGTGGTGCGCATGGTGGTCACGCCAGCGGCCAGATAGAGTCGCGGTGCGGTGTAAGGAATTTCCGCGACGAATAACCCCGGCTCGCCAATCTTTCCGCCGACAACTTGCACAGCGTACGAATCGGTGTAGTACAGATGGTCGTGCATTCCAACCAGGCCAGGGATGACCGTGTAGCCAGAGCGCCCCATTCGTTGCGCGTCCTGAGGGATTTGGGCGGATTCCTCCGGGCCGATGAATTGTATTTTGCCGTTCGCGATCACGACTGCCTGGTCCTCCTTCGCCGGCATACCCGTACCATCGATGACTCGGACATGCTCAAGAACGAAGACTGGAGTATCGGTGCTGATGAAGTCCGCTACGCCACTCGCCCTCTGTGTTTGCGCAACAGTGATCGCGGCAAGGAGCAATGAAGCAATTAGGAACAGGAGACGCATCGCAGACCTCGCAAATTCCGCCATTGAGAATTTGGGGAAGGCCGCAATCTTACACCACCCTTTCTCTAACGTGATAAGCCGGGCTTGGCAGAGAGGGCGATAGAGTTCCTCCCCCTCCGCGCGCAGAAAACGCGATTGCAGGTGTTCGCGGGAAAGAGCTGAATGACGCTCGCTCCCTCGGAGTCTATGATGTGCTCGCGATTGATGACGATAAGGCGATTGAGAAATTCCGCCTAGTGGATGCAATTGCGATTAAAACTCGTTCCGTCATCCTGCGAAGCTCAACAACGTACTGTACTATTCCATCGATGAGATAGCCTCAGACATTCCGTCGAGATCCTGCTGGACTCTAGCGAACGTGTTGTGCAGCCTCTTCGATCAACGCCGCAACCTCCTTTGGGTGCGAAACGTAGACCGAGTGGCTGGCGCCGGGGACTTCGACCTTATGGCTGCCGGCCCGTGTGGCATACCAACGCTCGAGATCGGGGTTGATCGTTCTGTCGCCTCCAGCTACCAACATCCAGCTTGGTTTGCTTCTCCACGCAGCCGTGGTGATGACTGCCTTAAAATTGTCAGCTAAGTTCAGCACCTGCGAGCGCGCCATGAAAGCGGCCTGCTCAGCAGACAGGTCGGCTGCGAAGAATTCATGAAACTGTGCGGGGTCAAGGTAGGTGAAACCGTCTGCCGTCTTCTTTATCGCACCAGACTTGCTGAGGTCGCTCGGGAATCGCTTCCCATCGTCCGCCTCGTTCTCTCCAGCGTCTGGCATGTGGGCTGCGATGTACACCAATCCGACAACCAATGGATCCGTCCCAGCTTCCGTAACTACGGCTCCCCCGTAGCTGTGAGCAACAAGAATGCACGGTCCGTCTTGCCGAGCGAGGGTCCGCTTGGTGGCAGCCACGTCTTCTTTAAACGACGTCTCTGGCTCTTGAACGATGCTGACGTTGTAGCCATCCTTCACAAGAATGTCGTAAACGCCCTTCCAGCCGGAACCATCCGCCCAGGCGCCGTGAACCAGAACAATATTCCGAATGTTGCGCCCCTGTTTCTGCGCTGAGAGGTTCTGTGGCGCGAGCGCGCAGCAAGTGAACAACAATAATGCGATGCAGGAACGGGACATTCCCCGTGCCACTTCCGTAGCCTTCATTGAATTACTCATTTTTCCGCTCCTTCTGCAAATTTAGCGGAGGCCACCGCTGCCGGAGATGATCTCTCCAGGAAGCCACCGGGCTTCTTCGGAGGCGAGAAACGTAGCGATCAGCCCGATGTCCTCGGGCATGCCCGTCCGTCCGAGCGAAGTCAGCCCCTCGATCGCGTTGGCGACTTGATCGTAGGAGTCCATGGCACGCGCGCCCTCGGTGTCGACTACGCCAGGGTTGATGGAGTTTACGCGGATGTTCCGGGGTCCGAGCTCCTTCGCGAGCACCCGAGTGATACCGTCCACCGCGCTTTTCGTTGCCGCGTAGATCGAAGATGCGGGGGGAGTTAGCTTGCTCGCTACGGAGCCAATGTTAATGATGCAGCCGCCTTTTTCACCAAATCCCTTTACAGCACGTTTGGAGGTGAGAAGAAGTCCGAGCACGTTGGTGTCGAACTGGCGATGAAACTCCTTTTCGTTTATGTCCTGCAAGGGCAGGTAGGCTGCACCAGCCAGATCAGAGTGGTAGTTCACTGCAACGGCGGCGCCCTCATTCGCCAGCGACAACGCGATGCCCGCGCCGATTCCTTTCGATGCTCCTGTTACCAATGCGACCGTTCCATCAAGCTTCCCCATTCATCAATCTAATCGCTTCGACGGTCATAGCCCCAACATGCCTGGCGCGCCTCATGATCGCCTGAAATATATGGATTTAGGGCAAGAACCTGTATCCAGCACAATGGACCGTATCAAAGTGCTTGGGAGCGGCGGGTTCTGATTCCAGTTTTTTGCGTAATCTTAAGATGTGGTTATCGACGGTCCTTGTACTCGGATAGTTCTCATATCCCCACACTTCATTGAGTAGCTCATCCCGAGAGATCACCCTCCGCGGGTTTTTCATCAGATACGCGAGGAGTTTGAATTCTTTACTTGTGAGAGTAACTGGCCGACCGTTGCGATGAATTTCCATCGTCGACAAACATCCTCTGACTCCGCCAAATTCAAACATGTCTGTGGTGTTGAGATTCTTCAGCCAGGCCTTCGCGGTATCCAGCGGTAAGCTGACATTCCTTGTGTCGTTGACAGTAAGGGATTTGTTCGCCTCCATCTTTTTCTGCGTCGTCTCATCCTCAACAGCTGATTTCGGAACAAGCACGATCACCGGCAAGTAACGCGACAGCTTACGAAAGTCCTCCGGAATGTCAGAAGCTGTCACGGAAGTCAGCTTTTCATTGAGGAAGCGAATCGCGTTTGCGTTGGGCTCTGGCTCGGGCTGCGCGAAAAGAGAAATTGCGGACTTGACTGCTGCTGTCATAGAAATTCCTCTTTATTACCTGGCGTTGGCCCGAACGAACCTGCCAGCACTCTGCAAGAGTCGCATTCGATGGATTCGACTTTCGTAATTCGTCACTCAGTGGGCTCCCAAATCGAATTCTCCGATGGGGCCCCTTTCGTGGAGACCGCTTTACCAACTGAAACCGTTCGGGACCGCCGCCTGACCTGCTTACCGCTCATGATTCCGGCAAGCTTGGCGCGCGCCCGAGCGAGCTGCGCTTTCACTGTGCCTTGGGGAACACCCAAGACATGCGCAGCTTCCTTCGTCGTCAAACCGTCGATATCACGCAACTGAAATGTTCTACGAAGCTTTGGTGAAAGCCGCTGAACACCCTCGACCAGCCGGTTTCGTGCTTCCACAGTGGAGCAGACTTCTTCCGGACTGGGCTTCGAGTCGGCTAACCTTTCCGAGAATGTGAGACCCTCTCCCCCCTGCTCCTGATCGAGCGAAAAGTAGCCATTATGGCGGCGCCGTAGTTGCATCCGTGCAGCGTTGGTGACGATTGTCATCAACCATGTTGATAGCTGCGCTTGTCCTCTGAACTGCCCTAAGTGCCTATAAGCGGAAAGGAGAGCATCTTGAACGGCATCTTCCGCATCTGGTGCGTTCCCCAAGAATCGCAAAGCCCTGTTGTAAAACATAGGCAGGTATCGGGACACAACGCAGTCCAGTTCCTGGGTACGCTCGCCAAAGACGCCGCGGCAAAATGTTGGCTCTCGTTCAACGAACGTTGTTATCGCCGACATAACAGGATCCTCTCGGAGCAACCTCGGGTCTCTAAGACTACTCACTACCTGCAGCAGGGTTGGACACTGTGCCTGACACGAGCCACGCAATGACCCCGCCAGAAAGTGGAATCGATGCTGGCGCCTTTGCCCGGGAACAAAATTCAATGACCTTTCCCGGTTGGGCCTGATCGGCACGCACGAACCCTTTGCGAAAGCGCTTCGGTACGTAAAACTCAATTACCTTTTCCATGATCCTCTACTTGATCGTGTGAGTCTCGGTGAGCAAGGCTACAATCAAGCTCCAAATCCCATTCGAAACGAGAAATTCCCGTGAATGAACCAAACGTAGTCATCGCAACGGACTTCCTCCTTCAAACCTGAAACGCAGCAGTGCCGTCGTCGTTCCCTCAATCTTTTTCTCTGTCCATCCACTCGCGGACGTACGCCGGACAGTTCTCCAGCTTCACGCCATCCGCCTCGCAACCCCTTAGAAACCTCACTGCGTCGCGGTCCGCCAGTCTCAGGTCTCGCAAATCCAGAATGATGCTTCGGTAGTCGCGATCGAAAAGCTCCTTCAGTTCCGCGACATGCTCCGCCTCCATACGCCCACTTAGCGTGAACACCGTGAATCTCTGCCGCGTTGATCTCTCGATTCTCAAAGTCATCGGTTGTCGTCGCGATGCTCTGCATTGCCACTTCCAAGGCCGGGTACCGCACGTGGAAATGCAATACAGAGGCCACACGCAACACATTGAAAACAGGCGGTTAGAGGTAGTGTTCGGATGACGAGACTTCGGGAAGTGCCGAATTTTCGGGAGTGAAAAAGGAGGACTTGCTACTGCTCAGCGATAAACTTGTGTTTCTCGATGTTCAGCTGCTTAATTTTCGAGTCCAGGGTCGATCGGGGAATTCCAAGTTTGGCTGCCGCACCTCCTGGGCCAGCGACTTTCCCCTTGCATTCCGCCAATGCGGTTTCAATAATTTCTTTTTCCTGCTTCTGGAGAGTGTCCGGCAAAGGACGAGGCAATTCTTGCCGGGCCGGATCCGGGCTGGCCAGCCACGCCTTTTCGATCCAAAAAGTGTTGCCGCGGCAATGGCCGCCGTTAAATCACGGTTGGTCGCTGCTATGACGCGAACGTCGGTGGGAATCGTTCGGTTACCTCCCACTCGTTCGAACTGCCATAACCGTCTCAGCACAAGGATACGCTTCAACAACGGCGCATGCCATGGCTGCGCGCATTCTCGTCTGATGAGCAACCTGGGATTCTAGATTCGCACGGGTAGCCTTCATTGAACGATTCAGTGGATCTATTGCCGATTGTTCGCCCTCAACTTCACATAACCGCCGCGGATTCAAATTACTGATTGAAGAAGGCTCTCGATTTTAGAATCCAGATTTCGAGCAACGGCGATAGCGTCCATGTTGCCGTATGGCGCCAGGAAGCTGGCCATCCTGTCATACGATAAGTGAACGCAATCTCCTCGCTCATCCACCAGGACAGTGACCGGAGCGTATGACCCCGCTTCCGGCACATGCTTCGCCATTTCCTTCATGACAAGCGGATTCCCGATCATAAGCCGTACTATCTTCGGTTTAGTGAGCTCCGTTTCTTTGCGTAGAACCGCGCCATGATCCAATTCCATGAACAACATCAGTCCGGTCTTACCTGGGTTTCGATCAATCACCTCTTTCAACTCAACGAAAGTGCCTGCTTGCCTGGACGTTTTCGCGAGTTCAACCAAATCCAGCCGCCCAACCGCATCTTTGAGCGCCCCCACAACAGCCTCGAATGGCCTGGAAGATGTCACGCTAAAGCGCTCGATCTCGAATCTTCTGATGGACATTGTCATACTTCCTCCCGGCACCAAGGACCGGTTCTCGAATCGACCCGTCTAGTCTCCACAGGGACGATCGCATGGTCGGCAGGCGAGGACGCGACCTCGAGCACCTCTTCCGTGCCGCGATACTCTAGATCGTGTCCCCCCCTTACCAATCTGGTGTCCATAGTCGTTCGCCGATGAACCCCCAGTGCCGCATCAAGGTTAGTTCTGCAGAAATCGCAGGGTCTGGTCGAGAAACGCGCTGTGATACTGGAAGATGGCTCCATGTCCAGCATCAGGAAAAATGCTCAACTCAGAGTGTGGCAGCTTGCGCGCTAACTCCACTGAATTGATCGATGGCACCATCAAGTCGGTGTCGCCGTTCGCCACCAGAACCGGTGTTGGATACTTTCCAACGAGGTCGGCTTAGGTGCCATGCCCCACTTGGTAATCGCGGTCACCTGCGCAACGATGGTCTCTTGTGTTGCAGGCAGATCACGGTCGTGTTGTCGAGCGGCTAGACGCTGGAGAAATTCTCCAGCCGCCTTCTGGCCGTCCTGAGACTGCGTGAAAAAGAGCGACTGCTTCGGGTGCTTCTTCTCGGCTGTTGCCCTGGCCACAGCGTTCTGCAACACGGCGCCCACGTTGCTGACCCCCTCGCCGCCGGCGGTCGAAGTGCCTGCCAGGATCATCCTGCGGACGAGATCGGGATGCTTTTGCG
>Ga0073928_10009147_pt1 | contig 12157 bp, 1 predicted proteins | sample PaiPotPPA55metaG_FD_76969 | JGI IMG/M metagenome (GOLD analysis project Ga0073928, IMG submission 76969) | Iron sulfur acid spring bacterial and archeal communities from Banff, Canada, to study Microbial Dark Matter (Phase II) - Paint Pots PPA... ...
CGAATACGACTGTCCAGGTGAGTTTCGAGCAGGCTCCGCTGCTTCGCCTCGGGGCCTGCAAGTAGCTGCTCTCGCCACGAGCCGCGCCGGGTTTTCTGGTTGTCTGGCGATGGTGCATGAGTCTCCGCCTGCAAAGAAATCCCAGCGGCGGGCTGGGCACGCTGCAGCACATTGGTCAAAAGGTCTGCGTTCGCCGAGGCAGAAGCAGGAGAGTGAGCGACCCATTGATGCCAGTTCACCGCAGATACCAGCACCTGGGTGGCGTCGGAGTGAAGTAAGCGCTCGAGAATTCGAATACCGTCCGCAGGGGTGATTGGTGCCACTCCGGCGCGCTCGCTGCGTTCTACGACTCCATGACGAACTGCGGCGCCTGTCCCACTCCAAGCGCCCCAATTGATGGTCAACGCCGTCAAGCCGAGCTGATCGCGGCGGTAGTGCGCGAGTGCGTCTAGAGCCGCGTTGGTGGCGGCGTGGTTGGATTGACCGCGTGCTCCCAGCAATCCTGCGGCGGATGAGTAGAGCACGAAGCAATCGAGTTTCTGGTGGCGAGTGAGGGAGTGTAGATTCCACGCCCCGCCTACTTTGGCCGCCATGACCGCTTGAAAGCGATCCGGGGTTTGTTGGGACAGACTCGCGTCTTGGAGAACACCCGCGGCGTGGAACACTCCGCTCAACCGGAATGCCGAGGGAAGGCTGCTCAGTGCTGCGGCGAGTGCGTCTGGCTGGCTGACATCGCAACACGCGGTCAGGATCAGGGTTCCATTCTGCTGAAGCTGAGAGAAGAGGGCCTGCGTCTCTTCATCCGCAGGTCGGCGACCGAGCGCCAAGACGCAGCCGGCACCCTGCTGCGCAAGCCATTCGACGGTTAAACGGCCCAGGCCAGTAAGGCCCCCTGTCACCACGTATGCGCCGTCCTTCCTGACGGTAAATGCTGGAGAGACAGATGTCGAACCGGGGGTGAGCAACACACGCCCGGTGTGTTTCGCGGCCGCCATGAAGCGAAATGCCTCCGCGGAGTCAGCGAGCGGAAAGGCATGGAATGGCAGCGGTTGGATGATTCCCGTCTCCGCATCGACAAGGATCGACGAGAGGATTGCGCGCACCTCCGGAGTTGCTTCTCCCAGAGCAGCGCGGAGATGAATGCGATGATAGGCGACATCGGGACGAATGGATCGGGCTTCCCTTTCGGTCAGAGCAGTCTGCTCACCCAGTTCAAGGAATTGGCCACGGGGAGCCAGCGATCGCAGACCCGCTGCAATCAGTTCTCCGCCGAGCGAATTCAACACCACGTCAACGCCTTGAAATCCGGTGGCCATGAGGACTTCCGATTCAAAGGCTGTCGATCGAGAGTCAAAGACGTTTTCGATGCCGGAGGCGCGAAGGAACTCGCGTTTGGCCTCGCTGCCGGCGGTGGCAAAGACCTGGGCGCCCAGACGCCTTGCCTCCTGAATGGCAGCCAGGCCAACACCACCGGCCCCGGCGTGGATGAGCACTCGTTCGCCGGGTTGAATTTTAACGATCTTCTCAAGAGACCAGCGGGCAGTGAGGAACGGGATCAGCAATGTGGCCGATTCCTCGAGGGTCAGCCGATGCGGCTTCTTCCAGACACGACGGCCATCGAGCGTCGCAAAATCGGAAAGAAGACCCGAGCCGATTGCGACGACTTCGTCTCCTACCTGAAGATGGTGTACCTGTTCGCCAACACGCACGACGACGCCCGCACATTCGCCTCCGGGAGGAGCTGCGTGATCCGACGTGGGCTGGAGCGCGCTCAGCACTTCGTGGAAATTGACGGGGGCGGCGTGAATACGAACTTCCACTTCCTGCGGAGCCGGAGGGCGACGAAGTTCGATTGATGGAAGCAAATCCTGGAGCAGGCCGGAGCAGGCGAGGTGTAGGCGACGGGTCTCGGACTCATCGAGGCTTTCGGAAGCCTCCCGAGCGAGCAGAGGAAATTGATAGGGAGCAAGGCGAGGCACCCAGAGAAACTCGCCTCGCGAGGCGATCTGTATGGCTCTCGCGGGAGCTTGCTGTGCGATGCTCCACAGACGGCTCGCCACGAGATCCTCGGATTCATGATTGGTAGGATCGAGATCGATGGCAAATGCCTGGGCTTCGGGAAACTCACTGCGCACACTGCGAACGAAGCCAGCAAAAGATGCACCGGCGACCGAAGATGCAAGAGGTCCAAAGGCGCCGCGCGAAACCAGCCAGATGCGGCAATTCGCGAGACGATTCGCAGCGAGAAGCGCCTGTGTCCATCCCAGAATTCCTGAGAGGGCAATGTTCTCCCACGCGGGAACTCCTCCTCCCATCTCCTGCCGTGGATCCGCAGCCGTTTCAGGAGGGAGGTAAAAGATAGAGCGATCGATGCAGTCCGCTGAGACGCCATCGGCAAACCAGGCCTCGATGGTTGAGTGACGATCCGCGTCGGCTGAGACCACAGTGACATCGGTTCCAAGCAGGCGAGTTTGGCGAGCAAGCGACTCCGCCAGGGCATGCTGACTAGCGATGCCGCCCCCAGCGATGATCAGAGCCTGTTTCCTGGAAGGCTGCAGAGAGCCCGTGTTGGCCACGCATGCCGGTTCACGGTTGGCGGCAAAAATGCATTGCTGGAGAGTTCCTTCTTCTCCAGGAAGAGCGAGCACGTCTCCGAATCCTGATTGATTCAGCACAGAGAGCCATGCCTGCCTACCCACGAGCGGATAGTCGGGACGCAGATCGTGGTCGGTGAAGCGCCACCATCCTTCGGTGAAGCCCACGGTCATGTCGATCCACGGCTTGCCTGCCAGGGTTTCGGCAATCAGCAACACGCCGCCCGGTGCAAGGAGAGAAGCAACGCGATGCAGCGTTGCCCTCAAGTCCGCCGTGGCGTGAAGAACATTGGACGCGATCACGATGTCGAAGAGTTCGCTGCCGAGACCTTGCTGCAAAGGATCGAGTTCGAGGTCCAGCGTCTGAAAGCGCATGCCGGGAACGCTGCCAAATTCTTGGCGGGCAGCGGCGACAAATCCGGCTCCCAGGTCAGTAAACACATACTCGACGATCTGCCCCTGGAGAGCAGGAACAAGGTAGCTGGTGGAGGCTGCCGTACCACCACCCACTTCCAGGACGCGTGCCTTCCCGTGAAGTTGCGAGACAGCCTGAGCCGCGGCTGACGCCAGGGCGGTGTTGAGGATCCGCGACGAAACGGATTCACGGTAGAGCCGCTTGGCAATCTGCCTGCCGTCCTCCGCGAAGAGTGCATGCACGACATCCGCTTCGCCGCGCAGCAGGGGCAGGATGTGCGGAACACATCGCTCCGTCCAATCCATCTCCGGGTGATGCGCCGATCGAAGGCGCAGAGCCACGGCCGGAATATCCAGTGGACTTCTGTCGAGAACTCGGAATTGATCCGATTCAAGGCGGCCCAGGTATCCGAATTCGCACAGTATCTCGACAAAACGGCGTGCGAGGCGATGCTGCGACTTCACGATAGAAAGTGCATTCAGTAGTTCGGTGACGTGGAATTCTCTTCCCAAAGTGAGCGGGAACCCACCTTCGGCGAAACTCTGCGCAAGCCACGAGGCGCAGAGTTGGTCAAAGTCATGCAGCCAATGCTCAAAGACTGGAAGTTCGTTGCGATGCGCTGTTGCAACCAGCTCCTGGTCCAGGGCGCTTGCGTCAAAATGGATGGAAGCGGCTGATGCGAGGATGGGTTCATCGGCGGAAAACTCTGCCCGCTCCCAGACCACCTGATGAAGCCATCCACGGTATTGCTCGTGTGACGCCTCAACCAGCATCAGCCCTTCAATGAACAGAAGGGCTTTGCCATCGGCAGCAAGACCTATGATGTTGACGGTGAGAGCGCGACCATTTCGCTTGCGGATCGTGGCAGTGGCAAAGCGCAGGGCCCCGGGGTCTCCGAACAGCGAGAAACTCAAAAGGGAGGAAGGCAGAGCCGGACCTGTTGTCTGGTTGGCAAGCGCAGCTGCAGCTTGCAGGCAGGCATCCAGTGCAATCGGATGGATGGTGTAACGAGAGCTTTCGGCAGCCACTGATGAGAGCAGCTCAAATTCCACCAGGCCCTCCTCTTCGCCGCCCCAGGCACCTTGCACGGGGCGGAGAGCCGGACCAAACGCAAGCCCGATCGCCTCGAACCGCTCATAGAAGGCTTGCTTCGTCCACGTAGTGTGGGATCGGGCCTGCAAGGCAGAAATATCGATGGAGAGTGCTTGTTCGTGCCCAGCCAACGTTGGCTCGAGGAAACCCGTGGCGTGAATAGTCCAGTCTTCGGCGCGAATTCCCATTCCCTGGCCGGAATCCAGGGCGCTGCTGGCAATCTCAAAGGCTCGACGGCTGGTCCCAGTATCGACGGGAGAGATTACCGTCTCCAGCAGACGCGGTTCATCGAAGGCGCAGGACTCGCGAAATTCGACATCGACCACTTGCACGTTGATCTGACCTTCCAGCAAGCGCAGTGCGGAAAGCGCCATTTCGAGGTACGCAGCACCGGGAAGAATGGGACGGCTGAACACCACGTGATCGGCCAGGTGAGCGAGCAAAGCAGGCGATAGCTCGGCTTGAAATGTGGGGACGGCGAACCTTGTACGCACACGCGTGGCGAGCAGGGGATGTCCGGTAGAGATGCTTCCTATGGAAGAGGGAAGCGCCCTGCGAGGCTGAGCAGTGCCTCGATGATCGGTAAACCAGAATCGCTGGCGTTGAAAAGGGTAGGTGGGCAAAGCAACACGATGAAACGGCTGGCCCGCTGTCAATCCACGCCAATCGAGGTTCACGCCGCTGACATAGAGTTGGGAAGCCGCCGTAAGCATCTTGCGCCATTCTCTGTCCGCAGCGCCCTTGCGAATCGAGGCGATGAGAGTATTCGAAGCGAGGCCGTTCGCCTCTGCCAGGGCCAGCAACTGAGGCTGCGCTCCCAATTCCAGGTACATTGCGCCGCCGACAGTAGAAGCAGAGGCAAGTCCTCGTTCAAACTGCACTGTGTCGCGGAGATGTCGCCGCCAGTACTGGGCATCCACAGGCTGCAGGCGTCCAACTACATCGCCAGTCACATTCGAAATCCAGCGGATGTCGGGCACTCGGAATGCAACCTTCTCCGCCTCGGCTGCAAAAGCGTCGAGCATGCCCTCCATGGCTCCAGAATGAAAGCCATGCGTAGTGCGGAGGCGCTTATATCGATTGCCACATGTTGTTAGGGCAGTCTCGAACGCAGCGAGGTCTGGAAGACGGCCACTGACCACGAGACTCGCTGGTCCATTGATGGCCGCGATACTGAGTTGCTGAAGCGCCGGAGAGTCCGTGAGCATGCGCCGCACATCTTCACTGCTCGACACCACGGCGATCATGCCACCTTGTTCGGCGAGCTCCTCGGTAAGGCGCCCCCGCGCGGCCACCAGACGAATCCCCTCTTCCGGGGTGAGGACTCCGGCGACGGTGGCGGCTATGTATTCGCCGAGGCTGTGGCCGAGAACCACTGTTGGTTCGACCCCGCAGCTTCGCCATGTTTCACTGAGTGCCCAGCCATAAGCGAAGAGCGCGGGCTGCACCAGGCTTGCCTTTTCCAGCTCCCCATGTTCGCTGGCCCAAATGGACGATATACTGCATCCGAGCTGTCCATCGAGGGCAAGCTCCAATCGCTCGATCGCGACGCGAAACACGGGGCTTGCTTTCAATAGATCCAGGCCCATGCCGCGATACTCGCTTCCCTGGCCGGTAAACAGGAAACAGAGCGACGGATCCGCGGTGCCGGGACGAAACTCCTCCAGCGACAGATCTTTCAAAGCCGCCGCAGCCTCTTCTTTGTGACTCGCAACTAGAGCAGCACGGTAGCGCAGATGATCGCGACCAATCGCTGCGGTGGACGCAATGTCGGTCCAGGCGCACTGACCCGCAGCGGGACTGACCAGCCATTGCGAGTAGGCGTCCACCAACGCAGACAAGGCTTCTTTGCTGTTGGCCGAAAACGGAAGGATTCGCGGAGTTTCCGATTCATGTTGATTGATGACCGATGACGGCGCCGGTGACGAATCCAGCATAGGCGCTTGTTCAACGACCAGATGCGCGTTCGTACCGCTGAAGCCGAAAGAACTCACCGCGCCGAGTCGCGGCACAACATTTCCATCAGCATCAATCATGACCGGCCATGGCATCGTGCTTATCGGCAAAGCGAGTCGGAGTCGATCCCACGCCACGTGACGGGTTGGAGTTTCCACCTGCAGATGAGCAGGAATCTCTCCATGCTGCAAAGCCAGCACCAGCTTGATTAGCCCACCTACGCCGGCTGCAGCTTCCATGTGCCCGAAGTTTGTCTTGAGCGATCCAATCACGAGCGGGTCTTCTGGTTTGCGCGATGCGCCATACACTGAACCCAACGCTCGCAATTCAATGGGATCGCCCAGCGAAGTCCCCGTGCCGTGGGTTTCGACATAGCCAACCCGTGCGGCCGTTCTGCCGGCATCGTCAAGAGCCCGTCGCATCAGTTCTTCCTGCGAAGGTCCATGGGGTGCCGTCAAACTGCTGCTGGCGCCATCCTGGTTGAGAGCCGTTCCGCGAATGACAGAAAGAATGGGGTCGCCGTCGGCCATTGCTTTGTCCAAAGGCTTGAGCAGGACCAGCCCGCAACCCTCCGCACGTGCAAATCCGTCGGCGCGATCATCGAATGCCTTCGACCTTCCATCCGGGGACATCATGTGCGCGTGCGAAAGAGCCACTGTTGTTTCCGGCGCGAGGATGATGTTAACGCCGCCGGCGATGGCCAATGTGCATTCGCCCGCTCGCAGTGCCTGACACGCCAGATGTACCGCGACCAGCGAAGAAGAGCATGCTGTGTCGATCGAAATACTGGGACCTTTCAGGCCAAGCAGATAGGAAAGCCGACCCGAAGCAACGCTGTGCGCGTTGCCTGATGCGTAATGCACATCGAGAAGGCTGGCATCGCCGGCATGCAACTGCAGCTGCGCATAGTCGCCACTCGCAATGCCCAGGTACATCCCGGTGCGACTTCCTACCAACGAGCGTGGCGCAATACCTGCTGTCTCCAAAGCTTCCCACGCCACCTCCAGCAGCAGGCGCTGCTGCGGGTCCATCATGGCCGCTTCGCGCGGAGCTATGCCAAAGAACGCCGCATCGAACTGATCGATGTCAGACAGAAATCCGCCGTAGCGCGAAACCATTTTGCCAGGCGTGGAAGGGTCGGGATCGTAATACTCGTCGACCTTCCATCGGTCTGCCGGGACTTCCGAGATAGCTTCTCGCCCGTCGCGCAGCATCTCCCAAAACGACTCGGCATCGTGAACCCCGCCTGGGAAGCGGCAACCCATACCCACAATAGCGATCGCCTGGGAAGCCCGAGATTCGAGCACGCTCAGCTTCTGCTTCATCTGCTCAAGCGCACGAAACGCCTGCTTGAGCAGCGCGCTGTGATCGCCGGCAATCTTCGAATTTGATTTCTCTGCCATCGTCTATTGGCCCAACTGCATGCGCAGGAGTTCGGCGATCTGATCATCCGACATCGCATCGAGTTCTTTTTCGGAGTGGATCTGTGCATCGTGCAGTTCGTCGTGCACGGTTATGGAATGACTATCTTGACCGTCTTGTCGGTAGCCAAGCGTTGTCAGCAGAAAGTGACCGATTGCTTCGGAGGTGGGGTAGTCAAAGATAAGGGTGGACGGAAGTTGCTCGACACTGAACTGCAACTGCAGGCGATTACGTAGCTCTATCGCCATCAGCGAATCGAGGCCAACGTCCATGAGTCGATCAGTTCGATGAGGCAATGAGGTGCGGCCCAGGATGTGCGCAACGCTGGCACACGTTGCTTCCACGGCCAGCGCGATCCGCTGCCTGGGTGAGGCTGTTGCAATCTCCTCCACTAGCTGATTGGAAGGAAGGTGAACACCATCTCGCCATGTCCAATCCGCAGAGGACGGCAGATCATGCGAAAAGGGCTCAACAGATGCAAATGTGGTTTGGCGAAGGGCCGTGAGATTCGCATGGCTTGAAGCTTGCGTGCCTGAGACAATAGGCTTCAGAGCCAACAACACATGCAGTCCCAAAAGATGAGTACCATCTTTCGAGTCAGGGTACGAGGAGAACTGTTCGAATCCCGGACTGGCCAACTCTTCCGCCCAGCGCTCGACGGAAAGAAGAGGAGATCCATCGCTGCGCGCATCATCGGAAAAATGCTGCCAGCCTTCGATAAGGCCTGTGGAGACGTCATGCCAAGCCTGGGCCGTTGTAGTTTCGACCAGCACCAGCGATCCGCCAGGCTGAAGCACCTGGTGAACACGCGCAAGGGCCAGACGAAGATTCTTGGCAGCATGCAGTGCATTGGCGATGATGACCACGTCGTACCGGCCTTGATGCGCATCTGCATGATCTTCGCTATCCAGATCAAAGAGTGTGAACTCCATGGGATGGCTGTGGAAGCGGCTGCGCGCGCGGCTCAGGAAGAGATCGGAAAGATCGCTGAAGGTGTAGAGCACCGAATCTTGCGAAAGCTGAGGGAGGATTGCGGAAGTAGTGGAGCCGGTACCCGCGCCGATTTCCAATATGCGCAGGCGACGGGGAAAACCCAGAGCGGTACGGGTACCCATGCGAGCACGCGCCGCCACGGCCGCGGCGGCAATGTGGTTGGCGTACGCAGCGCCTGGAGAACGCTCATACAACGCCTTGGCAAGTTCACTATTGCCACCGGGGAAGAGCGTTTCCAGAGGATTCATCTCCCCTCGTAGAACCGGCAACAAGCGGGCTGCACAGTTGCTCAGATAGTTCAGAAGTGGTTCGTCGTCTAAAAAGAGGTGATTGTGCTCCGACCAAAGTCGAGCGGGCTCTTGCAAAGTAGTGGAGCGAGATAAGCGATAACTCGCGCATTCCTCATCCGAGATTTTCTCGAGTATACCCAAGCCGGCAAGTCGCCTCAACCAACGTTCCATCAGGTTTTGGTGAGACGCGATCACGCCGTGCTTGTCGATGAGATCTTGCGACGACACGTAGTCCGCCGCGGTGCGAAAACATCCTAGTTCCTGGAGGGCGAAGGCTATGAGCGCTACAGCCCATTCGTTGACGGCCAACTGTCGCTCGGCAAGTCGATCGACACGCAGGGCAATCGGCGCCATGGCCGCTTGACTGCTGGCAGCTGCTGCCATTGGCAGGGAGACGTCCGGGGAGGAAACGATCCCGTCATGAAACCAGAAGTGCATTCTCTGAAAGGGATACCCAGGAAGTGGAATTCTTTGATACGTCGCATGCCCGGCTACTGCATCCCAATCCAGATTCGTGCCTAGAGTGTAGAGCCGCGCGGCCGATGCGAGAAGCTTCTGCCATTCTCCGCCCCCACCACCCTTGCCGATCGAAGCAATCGAACGCTCCTGAGGGATTCCATTCGCCTCCGCCAAGGCAAGCAGCTGAGGCTGTGCGCCAATTTCAAGATAGGTTCCAACACCCGCCTCGGCGGCAGCGAAAAGCCCTTCGGAGAAGCGAACGGTGTTGCGCAGATGACTACGCCAATACAGCGCATCCACGGGCCGATTACGCTCTACGAGCCTGCCGGTCAGATTAGAAATCCAGGGAACCTCAGGAATCCTGAACTGAATCTTGCCGGCTTCCGCGGTGAATTCGTCTAGCATGCGATCGAGCGTCGCAGAATGGAAGCCATGAGTCGTTCGCAGACGCTTGTGACGGACTGGCCCCTTGGCGAGATGCTCTTCCAATTCGGCGATCAAGGCTGCACGGCCGCTGACCACGACACTGTTTGGGCCGTTGATCGCGGCGATGCTCAGTTGAGCTCCTTCGTGCAGATGTTCGAGGATTCGCACGGTTTCGCGCTCGGAGGCAGCGATCGCCAGCATGGCGCCCGGCCCGGCAAGCTGTTCGGTGAGGCGTCCGCGAGCCGCAACCAGGCGAATTCCCTCTTCCGGCGCCATCACGCCCGCGACCGTAGCGGCCACATACTCCCCAAGGCTGTGGCCGAGAACAACTCGTGGGTCCAAGCCCCAGCTCTTCCATAAGGATGCGAGCGCCCATCCATAGGCAAAAAGCGCTGGCTGAACAAGACTGGCGCTCTCCAGCTCCCCTTCACGATTCGTCCAGATGTCGGCAATGGACTTGCCCAATCTGCCTTCCAGGGCTTCATCCATGCGCTCGACCGAGGATCGGAAAACGCTGTTGCGCTCAATCAGTTCCAGGCCCATACCGGGCTGCTCACTTCCCTGTCCAGTGAAGAGGAAACAGAAGGACGAAGCAGGATTTTCTTCCGATGCCAACGAAGTTGGTTGAGCAGACTCGTCCTTGAGCCAGCTGAGCAGTTCCTCGCGGGTGTTCACCGAAAAAGCAAGGCGATGAGGATGGTGCATACGGCCGCGGGAAAGAGTCTGGCAGATATCTTCGAGAGAACCTTGTTTGTGGTTCTGTACATACAAAAACAAGTCATGCCGCGCGGCTTGAAGTGCCGAAGTGGACCGTGCGGAAACTACGGCAACTTGAGACATTTCCGGTTGGGGAGCGCGATCCTCATCCACATACTCTTCGAGAACGACATGAGCATTGCTGCCACTGAAGCCAAAGGAACTGACGCCAGCAACCCTGTGCAGTTGACTTGGCGCCAGTCTCCATTCTCGGGTCTCACGAGGCACTTCGAACGGCAGTTGTCGCCAGGGGATATACACGCTTGGCTGATGAAAGTGAAGATGACGAGGGATCTCGCGATGTTGCAATGCCAGGACAGCCTTGAGCAGTCCCGCCATGCCGCTCGCGGCTTCTGTATGGCCGAGATTGGTCTTCACCGATCCGACCGCGATGTGCGGAAGGCCGGGTGCACGGTTGCGAAAGACCTCGCCCAGGGCTTCCATCTCGATGGGGTCACCCAGAGAAGTCCCCGTGCCATGCGCTTCGATCATGCCCACATCGTCCATCGAGATGCCGGTCTTTGCATACGCTGCTCGCAGCAGCGCGGCCTGCGCCTGACTGCTCGGGGCGGTGAGTCCTCCACTGCGTCCATCGTGATTGGTGGCACTGGCTCGAATCACGGCCGCGATGCGGTCGCCGTCTCGAATCGCATCGGGCAAGCGTTTGAGAGCCACCACGGCGCACCCTTCGGATCGCACATAGCCATCCGCCGACTGGGCGAACGTCTTGCAGTGCCCATCCGGAGACAGCATGTGGGCCCGGGAGAAGCCGATGTGCATCTGCGGTGCCAGGATGACATTGACACCTCCGGCCAGGGCCAGATCGCACTCGCCGGCGCGCAGGCTCTGCGATGCCAGGTGCACCGCAACCAACGAAGACGAGCAGGAGGTATCGATGGTCATGGCCGGTCCGTGCACACCGAGCGTGTAGGCGAGTCGACCGGCAGCCATGCTGGGCGAATTGCCGGAACCGGCGTAGGCATCGATACGCAGATCATCCTGGAGAGCGGCGCGGTAGTAGTCAAAATTGCTTAGCCCCAAAAATATGCCGGCATTGGAATCGCGCAGCCGATCAGGACGAATCGCTGCGTCTTCGAGGGCATGCCAGGCAACCTCGTGCAGCAGGCGCTGCTGTGGATCGAGCATCACAGCTTCGCGCGGTGCAATGCCGAAAAACTCGGCGTCAAACAGGTCGACGCCGTCAAGAAATCCTCCGCGAGCCGAGTACATGGCTCCGCGCGCTTCAGGGTTGGCATCGAAGTACTGCCGCCAGTCCCATCGGTCCTGGGGGATGTCGGTGATGGCATCCTTCCCTTCCGCCAGCAGTTCCCAAAAAGAGGAAGCATCCACCACGCCGCCAGGGAAGCGCATTCCCATACCGATAACGGCAATGGAGGCAGATTGTTGAGCCGCAGTTGCTTCCGCTTCGGCAAGCCGGGTGCGCAGTTCGCGAATCTCCTGCAAAGCCCGCTTCACGGGAGACGATGCAGGTGTTGCATCGGGATTCGGCAACAGCTCGTCTCGCTCGATGGGGCCCGGGCTCATGGCCGCCCCTCTCGATCCAGCTCCGCCAATAGAAGCTCTTCCGCCTCTGCGTCACTCATGGAAGACAGGTCAATTTCCGTCAACGAACTCTCTCGAAGATTGCCGTGCCCTCCTGATTGCCAACCAGCGCCAGGTTCTGCCGTTGATGGCTCGGGCACCAGTAACAGGAGCAGATGTTGCGCGAGCCCGCGAATGGTGGGGTAATCGAA
>Ga0073928_10009148_pt1 | contig 12157 bp, 14 predicted proteins | sample PaiPotPPA55metaG_FD_76969 | JGI IMG/M metagenome (GOLD analysis project Ga0073928, IMG submission 76969) | Iron sulfur acid spring bacterial and archeal communities from Banff, Canada, to study Microbial Dark Matter (Phase II) - Paint Pots PPA... ...
AACAGGTCCATCCCTACGGCCGTTGCCTCTAATCCGCGGCGAATGCCCTGGCCCGAAACATATCCCGGCTGGGCGAAGACGCCTTCGCCCGCGGGATTAGCCCCTTAATTTGGTTTCCAGCTCATGACGGTGAATCGAAACCCTGGCGTGCGGCCCCTCGAGGCGGCTGAGATTATGCTGTTGGATCCCAGCACAGTCACACGACTGGTACAGAAGCTCCAGAGCAAGGGTTTGGTCACCCGTAAGACTCAGGGACGTACCTCTCCGGGATCTATTACGGCCCGTCCGCGTCGACGACCACACACGCAAATAATGGCTAGCTGGTTGATCAACACGCTTGCAGTCAATCGAACAGGAAAGGCCAATTCTCGTTGGCCGGTATTAGGCGGCGAGTGAATTTCGATGGAATGCGATGTGGGTCGGCAAAAGGGGTGTAAGGTTCGGATTGTCCGTAATCCGCCCAGAACCCAGTAATCTGGAAAGTCTTGTGTCCGCACTGTTCGGTGAGTGAGTTGGCGATAAAGCATGAATCGAGCGGTCGGCAGAGACTTCCGGGCACCGCTGGGCAGAGGTTCAGACATAGTGTCGAAAATAATTCCAGGCACCATGTCGATTGGCCGACGGTTCATTCGTCATTGGGGTGAGGCGGTCACCGCCTACAATCTGTTACGGAGGATGGACATGCAATACTTACTGGCGCTTTACGTCGATGAGTCCGGCTGGGGCCGGATGACAACCGAGCAGCAGCAGCAGGGCGGCGCAGCGTACACGGCCTATACGGAAGCACTGCGATCTGCCGGCGTGCTGATCAACTCCAACCGACTGCGGCCCTCGGCTTCGGCGACTACTCTTCGCAGTGCCAACGGAAAGACGCAGGTGCTAGACGGCCCCTTTGCGGAATCGAAGGAGCAACTAGCCGGATATTACCTGATCGATGTGACTGATCTGGACGCGGCAATGCTTTGGGCGGGGCGATGCCCTGCGGTGCAGCACGGGATCGTGGAAGTACGAGCGATCTGGGCAATGTAATGGCAAGGCGCACGGGCGCGCATGCCGTGGTCGATCAGTAGGAAAGGGTGGACGCGTTTACAGTTGTCGAGGCAGGAGCAGACAGCGGTTCGCGCGGTCCATCCGAACTGAATCCGTGCGACGGGAAAACACGAAATTCGATGGCACGATTGAGGTGACAATGCTGAACCAATCCTTTACGGCGCCACTGGTCAGGAGCCCAGAACCGGGTGGCTGGACCTACGTTATCTGGCCCGAATCCGTCGCGTTCTTCGGGACGCGCGGGCTGGTGAAGGTCAAAGGAACCATTGACGGCTGCCCATTCCAAAGCTCGTTTATGGCATTGGGAGATGGCAACCACAAGCTGCCCGTAAAGGCAGAGATCCTGCAGGCGATCGGAAAAGCGCCAGGAGAAACGGTCCGGGTTACGCTGGTGGAAAGAATCTCCCCGGTCCGCAAGGGCAGAAAGGAACGTTGAGCCGCCAGTCTTGCCGGATGACGCTGCGTAGTTGTGGGGCACCGGCCGCCCTGTCGTTCGCCGGATCGGTTCATCATGTCCGGATTGACGCCAGGAACGAGGCCGCCGTGGAGGAAGCGCATGGAAATGACCGATGGTGAATCCTGCAAACAACGATGGAGCTTTTGCAACCGCGGAGGCGGTGGCTCTCCGCAGCCGGGGCAAGCTGATCGCGTACCTGGCGGCACGATTCGGAGACGTGGCAGCTGCGGAAGATGCCTTATCGGAGGCCTTTGCGTCGGCGTTGTCGGTGTGGCCGGGGCAGGGCTGCCCGGATAATCCGGAGGCGTGGCTGCTCACCGCGGCTCGGCGCAAACTAATCGACCAGATTCGCCGGAACCGCGAAACGGCGAGCGACAACGAACCGGAACAGTTGGCCGATGCCATGATCGCGGCCGCGGACGACGAATTTCCTGATCGGCGGCTGGCGCTTCTTTTTGCCTGCGCGCATCCAGCCATTGGTCCGGGAATCCGCGCGCCACTGATGCTGCAGATGGTGCTGGGACTGGAAGCTGCACAGATTGCTTCGGCCTTTCTGACCTCGCCGGCTGCCATGGCGCAGCGACTGGTGCGGGCCAAGGCGAAGATCCGCGACGCGGGTATTCCCTTCCGCATTCCGGAACGCAACGAGTTGCCGGAGCGGCTGGAATCGGTTCTGGATTCGATCTACGCAGCCTTTGCCGAGGGATGGGCGGATGCCGCCGGAACCGATCCGGCGCGGCGGGAACTGGCGGGAGAGGGCATCTTTCTGGGCAGGCTGCTGACGCAGTTCCTTCCGGATGAGCCGGAAGCATGGGGCCTGCTTGCGCTGATGCTGTACACGGAGGCGCGAAGACCGGCGCGGCGCTCTGCCGAGGGAGAGTTCGTTCCCCTCAGGCGTCAGGACACGGCGCTCTGGGAATGGGGGATGATCCAGGAAGCCGAATCCGCGCTGCGCGATGCGAGCCGAGCCGGGCGCATTGGACGATACCAACTGGAAGCGGCGATCCAGTCGGCGCATGTTGAAGGCGCGCGGACCGGATCAGTGTCCTGGGATGCGATACTCGGCCTGTATGACGCACTGGTGCGGCTGACCGGCTCGCCCGTTGCATCGATCAACCGCGCACTGGCGGTGGCGGAATTACAAGGGCCGGATGCTGGATTGGCGGCACTGGAGGTTGCAGGCGCGGACGGCCGGGTGGATTTATATCAGCCTTACTGGGCCGCTCGCGCCAATCTGCTGGGCCGCACTGGATCGCATCAGGCTGCCCGGCACGCGTATCAGCTTGCGATCGGTCTCGAAACCGATCCAGCCGTCAGGGAATATCTTCGCCGGTGTTGCGAGGATCTCCCGAAGCTGAGTTGACGACAACAGGCCGAGTCACTCGTCGAGCTCACCAAATCGATCCATGCTCTGGTCAAGTCGCCGTGGGCTGTGTTTGACCGATGGATGCCGAGATATCTAGGCTTTCGTCAAATTCGCCTTACGGTTATGTTGCCTAATGCGGTCTCCAGGTCCACCGCAAGCAACTGAAATGCTCTTTACGCAACATAATCTCAGACACTACATAATTTGTTCAGGACTTCGATTAGCTCGAAGAGTTCTGTATTGAGTCTGAAGAATGCGGTTATGCTGCGAATTGCGGCGTCGCACTCTTGAGAGCTCTCGACCGCGAACGGAACCGCGAAGATAGGTTCATGTGAGACCTCGTAGAAGTATTGGGCCTCGGCGTCGAAGCACGCTTCGATGGCATCATGCTCTCGAAAGACGACGAGCAAGGAAGGCAGCGGAGGATCGTCGTAATAGTCGCCAACACGCTCATGCCGCACCCGCAACCGCGAGATCCGGTGAACGCGCAGAAGACGCTCGATCCAGTCTCCGCAGGCACCTGAGCGAAAGCGCCTCAGGAGAGCCCGTTCGACATGAGTCTCGTCGTGATCTTTCTCGCGGAGGTACAAGGGGATCGCGTTCTCTACCTGCGGGAACTCATATGCCTCCTCGTTCTCCGGATCGTCCTGCTCCATCATCTCTCGCAAGTTCTCCTCGTAATAACCGGCCGCGGTGTGGTCATACACCCGTATCCAGCGTGCAAGTGAGCTCTGGAGTAGTCGATAGAACGCAGTGCCAAGGCCGGGACACTCCTGTTCGAGACGGTCAAGCGCTGGGCCGATTTTGAGGTAGCCGGACATCTGGGTATCAACCATTGCAGTCAGACGACCACGAACACCAAGCTTCTGCTCGTCCTCGCCAAGCTCATCCTTGATCTCGAGGGAATACTTGACGAACTCGTCGAGCCTGCTGTCCCAGACGTTGTCGAGCATCCGTTGGACAGCACGAGAGGCGAAAGGAAGTGCCGCTCGCCCCGCCTCCTTCCAGTGCGCTCCATCGGCGAGCCCTCGTTCGACAAGAACGCGGCAGAGTTGATAGATCAATGCGCTGTTCGGCTGGTAGCTGCAGTTCGTCTCGACATCTGAGAGCACTGGGATCGCCAACCCATGCTGAGGGGCCAGCGACATCAGGCGAGCGGTGGAAGGATCTCTGAGGGAAGAGAGAGCAGTGGCTCCCTCCATCCCGTCTCGCGAAGCGCCTTTGTCACGCTGTCTGCGGCCTGGATGGTGTTCTGGTCGTCGAGGTGCTCGACGACCAGTTGGAGAAGTCTGGTTTCGGGCCCGGCCTGTGCGACGTCGAACAGCGCCAGCAACTGCTCCTGCGTCAGATCTTGGTGCTTCATCGATTTCCCCTCCGTCGTGGAGTAGTTTGCGGCGTGTTGTCCGTGGCATGGCAAGAGTCCTTCCTTTCGATCATCCGGATATAGCTCTCCTGTTGGCGGGTCTCGATGGCTTGAGAGCAGTAGTGGGCGCGGACCCAGGCGATGGCGTCCTCGCTCGTCCATCCGCAGGCGACCATGATGCAGGCGATGGCGGTGCCGGTCCTGCCATGGCCTCCGACGCAGAAGACGAGCATCTGCGCTTTGGCTCGCGAGAGATGGGCCACCAGATCACGCCAAAACTGCCAGGGGAGCGCGACGACCCCCATATCGGGCCAGTCGAGCAGAATCTCCGGAACCGCCGCACGCTGCTCCCAGTGCGATAGCTCCGGCACAGGGATGGTGTGCTTGCGGACAACCGAATCGCCGGTGAGATTCAACAGGAGTTGGAAGTTGCCGAAGCTGCGGTCGCAGTCCATGACCCGACCAGCCCAGACGCTCCACCCTCCTTCCTCGCTCTTGAGCACGCATTGTGGCGGATGATCACACAGAGGTTTGAAGAAGGACCCAAGACCGCTGCCTCCCCGGCGCGAGCCTGAAGGACCTTCAGGCCACGCGTCGGGAAGCGAATCAGAACGGAATATCCGCGACTCGAGATCTTCCTGCAACCAGTCCAACTCGACCTCGTATTCGTCTCGCATCGCCTTCTCCCCTCCGTGCTTCGTAGCGTCTCTCCCGAGACCGGTAGCATCGCCGCTCCTCGTCCTCCAGGAATTCCATGTTGGCCGGTGCCTGCGGAATCGCAAGCGCCGATCGCTTGTATCCGAACCGCTTCGCGAAGCCGCGCATTCTCGCTTCGAGCACCCGAGAAGCACGGTAAAGGGTCGGTGCGCATTTGACGAGCGTGGAGACGGGGTTTCTTGCTGTGTCTGTAAGGAGATTGCTTCCGACGAACTTGTTGAAAGCCCAACCGGTATTGTGGGCGCAATGCACAAGTTGGTTGAGGGCCCTGAGCGCACCGTCGGCATCGCCTTCGACGAGATGGTTGTGAACGATGGCAGCCCATTCCGTGAAGACGAACCACGGATTGCCTCCGAAGTTTCGCTTCCACATGAGGCTATGGAATGCACCGAGCGCACCCTCAAACGATGATCGGGTGGATGGAAGATAGGTTCGATTCCAGCACTCGTCGTAAATGTCATCGCGCGACCCTTGCGCGTTTCCCTCGGGCAGATGCCGCATCTCTCCGAGCGCCGCGGTGACGGTGAGACGGAACGCGAAACCAAGTGCAAGACCGAGGAGGCCGTCGCACCTGCCTACCCAGACGGCGATATGGTGGCAGCCAGCGAGCATCACGTATGCTGCCACCTCGTAAGAGACATCCAGCTTCGTCGCCAGGTAAAAGCCTGCACGAAGCGCGTCGATCTTTGGCGCCTTCGGAGGAACTTCGCTCGCAACGTCGATGCGCTCTCCGACTCTCGGCTCTCTGCTCACGAATACCGGCACCTCGTTCAGAACGGCATGGATGGCATAGTGCGAGGCGAGCGAACCATTGGGGTGATAAACGACCGCGTTGCGGTCGATATGCTTCATCCTCGTCTCCCACGCAAGCAGATCTCCCTCAGCGAGGATCACTTCGCCCACCGTAACCGGGCGAGGGATGGAGTCAATTTGCTGGGGCAATGGTGGTCCATCCCTGAGCTGGACGAGCTTTCTGGGGCCGTCCTCGACAGGCCAGAGGATCTCGAGGTAGGGGCTCTCCATCACGCCCGCCTCCGCGAGTAGGCCATCGTTGACGAGTGAGCCAAGCGCCGGTACCGTCCAGGCAGAGGTTCCGGCCGTGGCCCCATCATTCCCCTGGCCGACGACGAGCGAGCCGGGAGTCCAGATGCCGCTGAAGGCGGCATTGACCAGAGGCATTGTCACGATCTCAGCGTCGTCGTCGGCATCGAGCGTCTCTTGAATGAGTCCTGCCGCCTCCTCGACGGTGCGAATCTCGCGCGAGTCGACGAAGCCGTGGCGCGGCCGCATCGGACACGGCCTCGAAAAGTATCCGACGAGCTGGCTCGGATCCACCTCGCGTGCGCGGTAGACCTGAAAAGGAGGGACAGAGGCCATAACGCCCAGTCGTGCAAGAGCGGCGATGCCCCGCGCCTTCTGCGTCTGTGGCGTGCTCTGAAATAAGTCTTCAGTGAGAGGAATGGGGCAAGTCGTTTCAACTGCAACAACGTCCACGTGCACCTCCGTCGCGGATCCGTGATCCCAAGAAAAAGCCGCACCGACGAAGGTCGATGCGGCGATGCTGTAAATTCTCTGCGGCTGTAGGAGCGGCTAATGGGACTCGCTTAGCCCTTCGATCCGATGGCTCGGCTGAACGTGTAGCGCAGCGCGTTGCCGCAGTCTTCCGGTCCGGTCATAACGGCGGTGGCGAGTTCGGGGTACTGCGGAGTGAAGAGTTCGCGCACCTGCTCTGGGCTCATCGCTGGCCCAGGATCGGGCAAGGTCGTTCCTTGATAGCGAAACTCTCTGCGTAGGACTTGCGTTGTTAAGCCGCTCATTGTCGTGTATCTCCTTGATCGTCGTTAGTGTTGGTTGAGGTCTTCGGTTCTTCTACCGGTCATCGGGATGCGGTTTTGAGGTGAGCATCTGATTCCAATAGTGGTTGGCAGAGGCCGCGCCCATGCTCCGACGCAACAGCTCAAGCGTCTCCGCTTCATTGAGTACAGCCGCGAAAAAGGGACGTTCCTCACGCAGGGCGCGTGCTGCGCAGTGATTGCCGTCGATCAGCGGCATACCGCACCCGGTGGAAGAGTGACCATGATTCCGTGAGCGAAATCCGCAGGAACATGGTCGACGTGACCGTCGACAATCCGCGCGTGTTCGAGCCATCTGATCAGGGCGACCGGTTCGATACGGATGAGGTCGTGCCCGCTTGAGAGTTCGCGTGCGATGCGGATGCTGAACCGACGCGAGAGTAGCTCGTAGTACTCCTCGCCGAGAATGTCTTCCGCACCGATGACAGGACAACGTGAACAGTTGTTGTGATGACGCAAGAATGGTTTTGCCATGGGATCTCCGTGGCGGCTTTGCCGGATGGTGTTTGCAGGGGACGTTGTCGTGATGAGGTCTAGGCTGGGACGCTGGGGACGCTCTATGTCGTCTCGGGACTCCCGCTAACCCCTAGAACTCTGGAAGGAGCGCGCGTACGGTCTCGACATGCTTCGCTTCCACCACGGTGAGATCCGGCGAGCAGCCGGTGTCGTCAGCGGATTCCAGAAGGCTCCGGATCGCTTGTCTCAGGATGTCATCGGCGTAGTGGTTCGGAGCCCAGCTTGGACCCGCATTGAAGATGAGGTTGTCAATGGCCTCGACGCGATTGTCTTTCACGTAGATGCAGCCAGCGTCGTCGGAATCCTCGCCTTCCCAGAGAACCTCCCCGTTCGAAACGTATCCCTTTGGGGCCAGGAAATGTTCGGTTAACAGCTTGAGCCAGAGACGCACTCCGTGATGGCTCTCTTCTTCTTCTGGGACCAGGGAAGCCCTGTCCTCCGAGACATCGAGCAAACCTCCGAACCAGGGCAGGTCTGGCTCTTCACTCGCGGCAATCGCGGCGAAGATTGGTTGCGTTTCTTCCGATGGCTCAAGATTCAAGAATGCACACACTGCCGCTGCATCTTCTTCGCTCAATGGCGGGCTGATGCTCACCTCACCGCTGTAGTACACGTGATGACCCATGGTTGCCTCCTTGGAATGGGGGCGGGGCTCAGAAGAGGGAGATCTGAACCGGTTCAATCGCAACAGGAGCGGACGCCGGCGGAGCCGGGCGCTCATCGTCTCCTGCATTTCGCGCTGTATCCGCGACCGCCCCCGGGACAACGGTGCTGCGGTACTTGGACTCCAGACGGACAAGGACCGCCATTTCTCGAGAGCGCAGTTCTCCCGCTGCTTTCAGCTCGTACAGCGCAACATAGTTCCTGCTGCGGATCTGCTGCTGGATCGCCCGCTCAACGTCTGAGAATGTGAACTTCGGATCGCCATGGCAGGGGTGACGCGAATCCCATCGTAAGAACTCCAGCCTGTCTTGATCGCAGGTGAACCAGGTCTGGTAGAAACCGTGGACATCGAAATGAGCAATATGGGAAAAGCAGTTTGAGAGTCGTTGATAGAAGCCTTTGGTAAACAGGCTCTGCTTCCAACCCGATTCGATGAAGTGAAGATAGGTGTTTCCGAATGCGGCTTTGTCGGCCGCAGAGTTCCACTCGGTTGCAACGAACTGCGAAGCGTTGAAGGGACCTTTCGGCATGGGATCTCCACAAGCAAAGAGGGCCAGCCTGAGCTGACCCTCTTTGTTGCCTTTGGTTGTCGCCGGCTTCGAGGCGGCGTTGGAGCTATTCTCCCACTGGAAACGATAAAAGTCTCTCGTGGCGATGGGTTGCTACTTTGCTCCTGTTATTGATCGGGGACTATTGCGGAATGGATTCAGGATTCAACGAGATCAGATGCTGGAGCTTACGACCAGATGTCAGCCGCCTGTATGAACGGTCGCGTTGACTAGGACTTATCGCTCATACGCGGAGGTCCGATCGAATGTGAAGCCCAAGGGCAAGGCACGTCGCATTCGTCGCAGCCGTTCGATCGTTTCTTCTCTTCAGCGAACACTGCTTATTTCGAGTTGCCGCTCGCCCGCAATCCGAATCTCGATCAGATCCCCGTCCTAAAGCTACAGAGCTTCCACAACGGTTGCGGGAAGTCGGATGGCTAAACTGTTTCCCCATTTTGATACCCGCATAGCTCCCCTGGACTCAACTGGATTAGCTTACCGGAGCGTTCCAATTTTCAATGCTGAGATCGCGAACACGTCCGAACTCACGTGTGTTGTTCGTAACGAGAGTCAACCCAAGGTATCGGGCATGCGCCGCGATGAAGAGATCGTTGGCACCGATCATCGCCCCTTGCACTTTGAGCGTTCCACGTATCTGCGCATAGTCAAGCGCTGCTTCTCCCGGCAAATCGAGGACTTCGACGTAGCGTAGGAACTCATCGAATACGGCTTTGTCCTGTTTCTGCCGAGGTGAGACTTCGACGCCGTACATCAATTCGGACTTGGTGATCACCGAGATACAGACATCCGAGACTTGAGTTCTTTGGAGGCGCTGCAAGATGTGCGGATGGGTGCGTTTCATTATGTACGAGGATATGTCGGTGTCGAGCATATAGCGGGGCATTAGATCTCTCGCTCCTGTACTGGCAGATCTTCGATCCCTTCCATGAACTCACTGGACGCGGCCTCTCCAGAGGCCAGGAACCCTGACCAGTCGGCAGGTCGTGGCGAGAGCACGACGTTGTCGCCTTCCTTCCGGATGTATACCTCGGTGGTGTTGAACTGGAACTCCTTTGGGAGTCTCACTGCTTGATTGCGGTTATTCATGAAGACTTTGGCTGTTCTTTGCATTGGCTCACCTCCGTCACGCGGCTGGCATATACATAAGTATATGCCAGCTTGGCTCGAACTGCATTCCGAAACTGTAACCCATTACGATGACCTCATAAGGAGGTGTTTCTACCCCCTATGCGCTGCAGGCGGGGCAAACAGCTTCTTCCAACAATCGCCGCAGATTCCGGAGAGGAATAACTCTCGGTCCGGCCTCGGCAACTCTGGCATGGCGTTTTGAATAAGCTCTCCCCGCTGCCACCGGAGCACCTGTTCTGTACTCACGGGCAACGAATACTCCTTGTCGCATTTCACACAGAAGACGACAGTGCTCGCACCTTGCAGGATGACGTACGGATTCGGCATCGAGTTCTCCATCTGACGTTAAGAGAGTGAGAGAGGTGCCGCGCGTTGTTTTGCGCGGCACCTCATCCGAAGAGCCGCAGCTGGTCTCCGACGACATAACCGGAAGGCCAGATGGACTCCACCTTCTTCTTGGGCTTCGGCTTTGATGGGACAAGAACCGGGCCGGGTGATGGTGCAGGAACCGTAGCCGAGAGTTCGCTGAACATGTCAGTGAACATCGGCGCATCTTCCCGATCATCGATCTTCGGAAGCTCGGGCGCCGCAGAGGCTGCATAGGCTGCGCGCTCGCGCCGCAGCTCATTCCAGACCGCATCGGCAGACTGTCCGACGCCGCCCTGTTCGACCAGTTCCCGGGCCATCGCCGCGAGCAGATCGTCGTCCGCGTCCAGCGAATGGATGCCCTCGCCGGAGAATTTGCCCTCCATCATCAGTGCGACGAGCATCTTCCGGCCCATGAGACGAAGGCAGGTTCGCTGTGTCGTCTCATCGTAGATCAGGAACTTCACGCGGACGTCGAACCTCTGGCCGATACGCCAGGATCGCCGCGACGCCTGTCGCAGGGTATGGAGCGAATAGCCGGTCTGGTAGAAGTAGATCGTCGGGAACCACAGCAGGTCGAGTCCTGTTTCGACCAGCTTGGGATGACCGATGACAACCTCGACTCCATTCGAGACCTGCTTCTCGTACCACTGCTCCCGTTTCAGCGCCGGGACAGAGGCACGCAGGACAGCTACACGAAAGCCCGCCTGACGGAGAACCCGTTCCAACCGCTCCGGTACATCATGCTCTCCAGTGAAGGTAGCGAAGACCTGGCACCGCCTGCCCTGACGCAGCTCTTCGCGAATATCCTCAATGAGCTTTCGTTCCTTGGGGTACAGCTCGTCTTCTGGAAGATCGGGAGCGGTGGAGACCAGGAACGGGACCAGACGTTTGGCCTGTGGGTCGAACCGTTTGCCCCAGATCTCCCCGATACCGAAGGGATGGTCCGGATAGAGCATAAGACGATGCAGCATCAGGCTCATGAGGCTGCGATTGCCGCGGTTGGCCTTGAGAGCCCGCTGAATGTCCTCCTGAATTCCCATGTAGGCTTCGCGGAGCGCAGGATCAAGTGCAACCTCGCAGACGCTCTCCTCATAGGGCGGAAGGTAATCGGCGATGTCTTCCAGCGAGACGAAGACGGTCGAGCTCATCAGGAACTTGCCGAAAAGCAGTGGAGATGCTCCAGGTTTCTTCGCAAGCCGGAAGGTGCTCTTGGACGCCTTCGTGCAGGCTTTGTCTTCGTCAGGAAGCTTCTCGATCGACTCAAGCACACCATAGGTGGACTGGAAGTCGGTCTGTCCCTGGCTGCCTGCCTCGTAGCCGGCATCGACCATCTTCCAAGGTTCCATCCGGTAGAGGATGTGGAAGAGATCGCTGGCGTATCCACCCATGAGCGTCCCGGTATTGGCGATCAGCTTCTTTGCACACCGGCGCAGAACGGAGAGATTGTTGCCCTGTGCGGTGTCGTTGGCGAGCTGGTGCAACTCATCGGCAAACGAGTAGTCGAAGAACTTCTTCATGTAGCGCCCGATGTACTCGAGCGGAGCCATGCGTTGAATCTTGGTACGGTCGGCCTGCCAGAGCGGCGAGTAGTTCACTGTCCCGTTGCTCGAGCGAGTGATCTCCTGGGAGTGCTTCACCTCGTCGAAGTCGATCTTGATGAGGTGACCACCCTCGGGGTTCGGAATGACCTCGCCGGTGTCGGGATTGGTGACGCAGCTTCGTGCTGCGCCCGACTTTGCCTCGTTGTAGGCGTGCTTCCAGAAGTAGCTGAGTTTGCCGGTCTCCCTGCTGACGATGAAGTAGGCGGGGCCGGGGCACAGCTTTTCCCAGCCGGAACGCCCCATCTTCCGGAGGGCGGAGACGGATGTCTTCAGCCCTTTCGCCACGGCGTGACCGTTGCGAAGCCTGACCTCCACGATGCCGTGCGGTTTCGACGCGTCGCCTCCGTTGCGTAGGTCATACATCACGAATGTCCGTGCGAGTGGAACCGTCACGAGGACTTCGCGCGCCCACTTGAGGACAAGGTGCGGCGGGCACATCACGAGCGTCGAATAGGGTTTGCCATTCGCGTGCGCATGGGCGATCCCGATCGACATGAGCGTTTTG
>Ga0073928_10009149_pt1 | contig 12157 bp, 8 predicted proteins | sample PaiPotPPA55metaG_FD_76969 | JGI IMG/M metagenome (GOLD analysis project Ga0073928, IMG submission 76969) | Iron sulfur acid spring bacterial and archeal communities from Banff, Canada, to study Microbial Dark Matter (Phase II) - Paint Pots PPA... ...
CAGCGTGAGCCCCAACTCGGGCCAGACCGCTCCGAATTCTCCCGTCTTCCTCCAGGTCATTGTCAACCCGCAGGGGCTTAACACGGGCAGTTATAGAGACGTGATTCAAGTCTCATCCTCCGCCGGTAACGTCGATGTTGGCGTTTCGCTCTTCGTAGCCCAGGGCGGCGCAATTCTCGGCGTTGACGTCACGGGTCTGAGGCTCCAGGCCCGGCAAGGAGGCGCCCACTCCAACTCCCCAACGGTACACGTTCTCAATGCCGGCGATCCCTCCACGACCGTGAATTGGACCGCCGACCTGGTAAGCGGCGCCAACATTGTCTCGCTCACGCCTTTGAGCGGAACGGCGACCACATCCAGCCCGGGCGGCCTGACAGTTACAGCCACGCCGACCGCCACCGAGGCCGCGCCCGGAGGTTACTACGCGCTGGTACGCATCTCGGACCCGAATGCGCTGAACTCACCGCAGTATGTCTCAGTGGTCTTGGATCTCGAAAGCAACTCCGCGCCGCCATTGCCCGATCCATCACCGGCGGGGTTATTCTTCCTGGCAGGCTCCCACGGATCGGCGACCGTCGCCCAAGTCGTAACCGTCAACACCAGCAGCTCAATGGCTGTCCCCTTTCAGGTCGCGGCCTCGACCTTTGAAGGGTCGCCCTGGCTTATCGTTAATCCGTCCTCGGGCAGTTCCTCCGGACAAACGCCAGGGACCTTCACGGTCTCGGTGAATCCATCCGGCTTGAGTCCCGGTGTCTATACCGGTAACGCAAACGTTTCCATGTCGGGTGCAGTTCGGACCGTCAATGTCACAACCGTGGTTTTAGCCAGTGGAAGCGCGACCAGCACAGAGCACGCTCATGTCTCCACCGCTCAGGCGGCCGGTTGTTCGGCTAATAAGCTGGTTCTCACGGAAACTGGCTTGGTCAACAACTTCGCGGTACCCGCCGCTTGGCCGGAAACGCTAATTGTCCGGCTCAACGATGACTGTGGTGCGGCCGCGCTGAATGGCTCCGTGGTGGCGAGTTTCTCGAATGGCGATCCGCCCTTGTCGTTGCGCGGTGACGGCCAAACAGGCGCGTACTCAGCCACCTGGCAGCCGGTCCATGCGAACTCGCAAACCAGGATTGCATTCGACGCGACAAGCGGAACTCTGCAACCTGCCGCGGCGCAGCTCATTGGAGGAATCTCTCCGAACGCAGCCCCCAGTCTGGCTCCCGGTAGCACGGTGAACGCATTTTATCGAACTTCCGGCGCGTTGGCCCCTGGAACCGTTGCGGAAGTATACGGCAGCGGGCTGGCTTCGCAGACTGCCATGGCCGGCTCTGTTCCATTGCCGACAACTCTCAACGGTACGTTCGCGCTAATTGGCGGGGTCGAGTCTCCTCTTTTCTATACGAGCGACGGCCAGTTGGATGTCCAGATTCCTAGCGAATTGCCATCCACGCAGCAATACGTCATCGTTGTCAGCGCAAACAACGCCTATACGGTCCCTCAAACGGTTGATCTGGTGCCGGCGCAACCCGGAGTTGCGTCGTTTGCGGATGGCCATCTCCTGGCACAGCATTCAGACTTCACGTTGGTGGACTCCGGGCATCCGGCTAAACCCGGCGAATTTCTCGTCATGTATCTCACGGGGATGGGTCCCACGAACCCGAGTGTACCGACCGGTGCAGCGGCGCCGGTGTCCGAACCACTGGCGCGCGTGACGATGCAACCGACGGTGACCGTCGACGGCCAGTCCGCCAGCGTTGCCTATGCGGGGCTTACGCCCGGCTCCGTTGGTTTATATCAAATCAACTTCCAAGTTCCGGAAAATGCGAATTCCGGCGATTTGAACGTGGTGGTCACGCTGGCGGGAGTTATGTCCAACACCACTCAACTGAGCGTGTCTCCGTAATTGATTCTTGATTGTTTATCTCTCACGGCCGGTGGACGATCCTGCTAGCTAGAAGACCGCGAAAAAGCAGATTCCGCTATGGTTCTTGGGTGCATCCAGCTGGTTTTGTCGGGTATATAAAAAGGACCCGCACCCGCCAATTGCCCTTAACCATAATCGAATTTCGCCTCATGGGCGTAATCGCTACCCAGATTTGACTTGCTGTTTCTCCCCACCGGAGTGATGAATGTCACGACCGCAACCCGGTCAGGAGAAACCAATGAGCGAAAACGCAATCGATTCAGCGAAGGTGACGCCGGAGCCGGCGGCCGCAAAGCCGAAGCGCAAGCCGGGCAAGAAGGCCAAGCCCGCCAATAAGGCAGGAGGCCAAGAAGTCTTCCGCCAAGCCGAAGGCGGACCGTACCAACAAGAAGGCGGACGTCATCGCCATGATGAAGCGTGCGAAGGGCGCAACGCTGCCCGAGATCATGAAGGCAACTGGCTGGCACCCGCACACGGTGCGTGGCTTCGTTAGCATCCTCGGTAGCAAGGGAGGGGAGAAGATCGAGTCGTCCAAGAACGCTGCTGGCGAACGGACCTACAAGATCGGGAAATAGCTCAAGGCAACTCGTCGTCCAAACGCCGCCACGGCTACGCGCAAGTGGCGGCGCTCCTGCTTCCAGGCGCGAGTAAGTGACGTCACGGACTGGTCACGTCACTGAAAGCGCCTTTTTTCCGCCAAATCAATCCGAGCCGAATTGTTTCGGCGGCGCAGCTGCACGGAACGCCGTTTGCTTGGCCACGGTCCTCCCCTCAGTGGCGTCGCTGGCTGCCGGGTGGCCGTATTCCTCCACCCAGCCAACGGCGTAGCGCGTGAATTCGTGGAGCGCTCCGCATGCGCACTTGCGTTCCTGCCAGTCTGCCGAGAAGGTCGCGGTGATGGCGCAGTTTCGTTGCGTTTTGCGCTGAAAAGGCACGGAAAAGGTACGTGTTCGGAACACATCTCGCCGTAAACATTTGATTCCTTGCCAGTTTCGGCGTTGACAAAACGAGAGGTGTTCGGCAAAACTCATTCGATGACGGCCGCCCGAATGCCAAATCATTGTTGGCAGAAACGCTCCGGCGGCACTCGGCCAGATGGCCACTTCTTGGCCGCGCACGCGCGCTCAGTGGCGTCGGGGGCAGCTCGGTGGCTGTGTTTCCCACTCGTTTGCCCAACGGTGCGGCGTGGCGGAGGCGCGGCGCATTCCGTTCCCAGGCCACTCGCCGCTATGTCCAAAGTGCCATTCCATTTCTCGGGACACCCATGGCAAGGTCGTGTGGACTCGGGAGAGTTCATATGCAAACCCTTGCACTGATTTCGTTTTACGGTCCGGTTGTAATAATCATCCTCGCGGTCGTGGCGGTCCCGTTTTCCTTCTTCTGGGTTTTCCTTCCGCTGCCGCGATGGTTTTCGGACTTGATGGGGCGCCTGCTGATCCGATCCTGGCGCTGGCGCGAGCGGCGACGACGCTGACACAAACCGCCCGCGAAAAACCTAGAAAGCCGCCTATCCAGCGGCAGCTCTTCCCAGCGATATCTCATTTACGACCGGAGTGCCACGCTCCCGAATGTCTTGCTCGAACATTTGCACCCGCCGGCCGTCGTGCAGAACGTATATCAGCTTGTTGATGTTGTCGGATTCGGACAGGACAGTGACGACGGATTGAGCGGGAACTATGACCGCTTGTTTCCCATTGACAATCGCCATAGTAGCAGTTGATAGGCGAAACGATTGTCCGCGCATCTGACTCGTCCTTAACGCCGAACGAGAACAGAGACGCCTAGCGCCTACGGTTCCGACGTCCTTCTATTCCGGTGTATTCTGATGCTCTCACCGTGCCGACCCGGGGTCAAGCTAGGAGCCTACCTAGGTCGAAATCTGGGAGTGCGCCTCAAGCTTCGGGCCGGATGTTGATTCGATTCTGGCCGTTGGTGCGAGTGCCGACTAGGTGGAAAAGCGGTGTCAGGAAAGTGTTACGATTTCCCTACACCGTTGGCGTTGGCGAGCGGACCCGCCCACAAATCGATCATTGCCAATACCGCATCCCGGTAAGCCTGAAGATCCATTGGTTTGTGAGTATACGCGGCTGCGCCCAAGCCCAATGCTCGGTCCATGTCGGCTTGGTTCATCGAAGCGCTGAAAATCACAACCGGAATCTCTCTACGGGGGTTCCGCTCCAACACATCGAACCCCGACAGGTTCGGAAGGTTCAAATCTAGGATTACGAGGACTGGTTCAAACGACCGATCAGCCAACATCGCCAATGCCTGAACACCGTCCCGCGCGAGCCTAAGTTTCACCGGGAGCATCGCTTCGGCCAGAATCTGCCCTGTAAGCAATGCGTCGCCTGGTGAATCTTCGACGAACAATACTTCGGTTGGGTTGCACATCGATATTGTACTTCTGACACTTACAGCGGCCGGGATGTTTCACATATCAGTCAAGATTCTAATGCCGGCCCAAGCGATCAAACAGGCAAGGCGAAGGGTAAAACTGGCCCTTGCACTGATTTCCTTGTACACGCCAGTGGTGATCATCGTCGTAGCCGTCGTGGCGGTTTTGTTTTCTTTCTTCTGGGTCTTCCTGCCGCCGCCGTGCTAGATGTCGACTGCGATGGGACGTCTAGTGATTCGATTCTGGCGCTGGCGCGAGCGGTGCGGACGGCGGTGACAGTGCGGCAACAAAGGCATCAAGATCAGCATTCTCCAGTCCTCGGGGGAGTGGGAAGCTCGCTGCAACCTCAAAAACTCTGTCGCGCAAGCTGTCCCCCTCCCGCCATCCCTCCAATGGCCCTTGTTGCAGTAGGGTCTCGATAAGTGCTGCCCGAAACCATACCGCGAGGACGTTCGCATTAACATCACACAAACCACCAAGTAGTTTCAGACTCACTGAACTGACCGCTCCCCCGTGGACCCGTGGGTGACGAGCTTGCTCGGAGGCCAGAAAGGACCAGACGCGCCTGACGTCCTCGGCACGGACAGCGGGCACGGGCCGCCCGATAAATGCCCGAAAATAAGATTCAGCCAGAAGACGATCCCCCAACGTGCTTCGGATTGCTGGCCATGCCGGGATCGTACCATGCGCTATTTGCGACGAGCAACGGCGGCCTGCTTGGTGATTCTGGCCACATGCTCCAGCCGCCCAGGCGGAACCGCGCCGGGGTCCGGTGCTCTCGGTCGTTCAGCGCGGCGGTAACTTCCAGCACTGGCCATTCGGCGGGTTCGTCCCATTCCGGGATGTCCTACTATGAGCGTGATGGGAAAGCTAGTGCGCATAATGTGGGTGCCGGTTCTGGTCGTGGGGTTATATAGCGGCTGGGTACTCTGGCAACGCCATAGTTCCCAAACGCAGCCAGCCGCATTTCAGGCCGTCGATCCTCTTGCCAAATATGGCAGCGACGTCAAGATTGTCCAGTTCTACACCACCCCTGACGCTATTACTAAAGGCCGCAAGGCGCTGCTCTGCTACAGCGTGGTAAACGCTACCGTGGTCCGGTTAGATCCGCCGGTCGAGAGAGTGTGGCCGTCCATGAGTCGATGTTTCGAGGTCGCGCCAACCCGGAGTACCCGCTATACTCTCACCGCAGAAGGGGCGGACCACAAGACGACGTCGGAGACCATCGAAGTTGTGGTCAAGCCGTAGCTAAGGGCCTGGGCTGACTCGCAAAATAACTCGGGGGTCAGCGCGCCGCTGCGCTCTGCTTGGTGATTCTTGCTACGTGCTCCAGCCGCCAGGCGGAACCGCGCCGAGTCCGGTGTCCTCGGTGGTTCAGCGCAGCGGCAATACCGCGCAGCGTGTGGCCGTTCTCGCGCAGCCGGTGGATTTCGTCCAACACTTCCTGTTCGGCAGGGTCGGTCTCCAGATGCTTCCCGTCGGCGCACAAGCGATAGCCGAACTGGATGTTGCCCACGCGCTCGCCGTTGGTACGCTTGTGGCTCATGGCATCCCGGGTGCGTTCGCCGATCGCTTCGCGTTCCCACTGGCTCACGGCGGTCATGATGTTCAACACCAAGCGTCCGGCCGCCGAGCCCGTGTCGAGCGATTCCGCGACCGATACCAGGGCTACGCCGCGACGCTCGAAGCGCTCCAGCAGCGTGCACAAATCCTTCACGCTCCTGGTGAGCCGGTCCAGCTTCGCGATGATCACCGTCTGCACTTCGCCGGCGTCAACCAGAGCCAGCAGCCGCGCCATGCCGGGGCGATTCAGACTTTTGGCAGACTCGCCGCCATCGACAATGATGTCGATCAACTCGGCGTTGTGGACCACGGCCATGGCCCGAATCTTCTCCGCCTGTGCCTCGAGCGAAACACCTCGGTCCGCCTGCTTGTCTGTGGAAGGAATCGTGGCGGTAAACGTGGACCTGCGCGCAGCCCACTACCCCAAAGAACGTATTGGGGAAGTGCGGCTAGGGCCGAATTACTTCCACACGATGGGAACGGCCTTCGTGGCGGGACGCGACTTCGACGAGCGCGACAACCTCAAAGCACCAAAGGTAGCGATCGTCAATGAGGAGTTTGCGAAGGTGTTTTTCAACGGGCAGAGTCCCGTGGGACGCGCCTTTCGTCAGGAAGGAGGGGCGGGAAGGCCGGACGACGTGTACCAGATTGTCGGGTTAGTGCGGAACACGAAGTACTACGAACTGCGGGAAGACTTCCGGCCCATAGCTTTCTTGCCCTTAGCGCAGGCTGACGATCCGCTTCCGGCCGGAACATTCGTGCTTCGCACTAACATGCCACTCGGGGAGTTCTACAAGGCCGCCGCAGCGGCCGTGACCCGAGTACATCCCGGAATAGGCGTTGACTTTACGCTGCTGACCGCGCAGATCAAAGAATCGTTGATGCGCGACCGGTTGATGGCGGCGCTTGCAGGAGCATTTGGGCTGCTGGCGGGATCGCTAGCGGTTCTGGGCCTTTATGGCGTGATCGCGTACATGGTGGCGCGGCGGCGAAACGAGATTGGAGTGCGAATCGCGCTGGGCGCGAGCCGGGGACAGGTCATTGGACTGGTGTTGCGAGAGGCAGTTCTGTTGCTGGCAGTTGGGCTTGCCGTGGGAACCGGATTGGCCGCGTGGGCCGGCGAGGCAGCCGCATCCCTGTTATATGGATTGAAGCCGCGGGACCCCCTGACGCTGGGCGGGGCAGTTACGTTGCTGGCGATGGTGGCCCTGTTCGCGAGCTATGGTCCCGCGTGGCGGGCGTCCCGGCTAGAGCCTATGGAGGCGTTGCGGGATGAGTGAAGGTGTCGCCGCAGGAAAGCGCGAAAGAGATGAAGGCTCGTAATAGGATTGGACTCACGCGATACCTTCGGCTAGACACCGTTTGCATACTTGAAATCAGATCATCCGGTGAAGGTTGCCAAGCGCAGACAAATCGTAGGGGAACTGATTCAGGAAACCATGCGTCGCACCCGATAATGTCCCACATCAATACTGAAACAAATGTGTGTTAGAATCGCTGCAATCGTTAGAAGTGGGGTGAGCGTGTTGGCTTTTAACTCAGATTGCTATATTCCAACCACAAGGGGGTAACATGATTTCTCGAATTTGCACGCGATCAGTGTCCGTTGTAGTGCTGTTTTGCATGCTCGGCATTGCTGGATTCTCGCAAACATTCCGCGGCGGTATCGCTGGTACCATTAGCGATCCCTCCGGTGCCGCAGCGGCTGGCGCGAACGTAGAAGCGGTGAATGTCGCAACCGGATTCCGGCGCGATACGGTCACTTCGTCTACGGGTGAGTTTGTGTTTCAGGACCTTCCGCTGGGCGAATACGAGGTGAGTGCTACGCATGCAGGTTTCGACCGTCTGAAGGTGGAGAAGGTCCAGGTCGCGGTGGGCGCCGTCACTACCCTGCGTCTGACCCTGAAAGTTGCCTCGCAATCACAGAGTGTCGAAGTAGCGGCCACCGCTGTCAGCATCGACACCGATAGCTCGACATTAAACGAGGTCATACCCGACAAAGCGGTCCAGGACATGCCGCTGAACGGCCGAGACTTCACGCAGCTGGTCAAGCTTGCACCCGGAGTGAATGGCGCTGGGTCTTTGAACGGCGCGCGCATAGCACAGAACAACTGGCAAATCGACGGAGCGGACAATAATGACCTATGGCACAATTCCGCGGCCGTGAACCAGGGTGGCGTCTCGGGCATCGCCGGTACTCTTTTGCCGATCGATGCGATCGATCAGTTCTCGGTTCAGAGCAACGCCAACGCGGAAGCCGGCCGCAATGGTGGAGGCTCCATCAACATGGTGATCAAGTCGGGGAGCAACGCACTGCACGGTTCGCTCTACTATTTCAACCGCAACGACGCGCTCGCGGCGAATACGCCCTTCGCCCCGTCGGGCTCGCCCAAGCCCAAGCTAAAAAACAACCAGTTTGGCGGATCTGTGGGCGGTCCCATCGTAAAAGACAAGCTGTTCTACTTCCTGACCTACGAGCGGCAGAAGCTCATCGTTGGGAATGGCACCGGCGCGACGGAGCCGTCGGCGGCGTGGGTTACGCAGGCTACAGCGGTGCTGCAGCAGTACAACGTTCCAGTGAATCCCGCGATGCTAAACGTGCTTTCGTTCTGGCCGGCCCGCGGGCGCACCGGCTCAGCCACGTCCCCGAACTTCTTCAGCACCGACGACAGCCTGGACTATAGCGATAACGGAATCGCGAAGATCGACTACAACATTAACCAAAAAAATAATGTCGCTGTCCGCTGGTTCGTCGGCACCGGCGCGCAGACGGCGCCGGTCGGCTCGCCGTATCACGAGTATTACCAGGTGGCGCCCAGCCGCATGCAGAATTACTCGGTCGTCTGGAACAGCGTGATCTCGCCGAATCTGGTCAACCAACTACTCCTCGGAGTGAACTACTTCAAACAGACGTTCAACGATTTCGACACCAGCTTCAACCCGATAGCGGCCGGTCTCAACACCGGTGTGACATCGCCCGGTTTGTTGGGCGCGCCGAATATCACTATCAATGGCTTCGATGCAATCGGCCTCACGCCACCGCTCGGACGCATTGACACCACCGGACACATCACCGAAACATTGACGTACACCATCGGCCGCCACCAGTTTCGTTTCGGCGGCGAATACCGCCGCGCCAGGCTGGACGTCTTCTATCAACGGAATGCTCGCGGCACCTTTACCTTCGACGGTTCGCAGGGACCGTGGTCAAACAATCCGGCCATTTCCGACAATCTGAAAAGCCTGGCCGATTACCTCGCGGGAGACGTCCAGTCGTCATCCCTCCAAGTCGGAAATATGCAGGACAACTACTACATGAACTCCGGATCGTTGTTTGCGCAAGACACATTCAAGATCTCCAAAAACCTGACGTTGAACTACGGATTGCGTTGGGAATATTTCGGCCCGTTCTTCGACAAGACTCACCAGATGTCGACATTCATCGCCAGCAAGGGAGGCATCGTATTTCCAGGACAGGGGATTGACTCGATCTATGCTCCGAGATTGAATGACATCGCTCCCCGGTTCGGGTTTGCGTATACACCCGGAACAAGCGGCAGGCTAGTAGTCCGTGGCGGTTATGGCATCTTTTATGATTCGCCAAACTTGAATGCCTTCGGTGATAACCGCCCGCCCAACAGCGGCGCCACCGGAGTCATCTATAATCCAGCTGGTCCCAGTCCGATCTTTTCGACGACGAGAAGCAACTATACCGTCGTGCCCGGTCAGCCCGTTTTCGGCAGCAACCCGGCTCTACCTCCGCCACCGTATGGCGTCTTTTCAGTGGACCAGAACTTCAAGAATGCATCGCTCCAAAATTACAATATCAATACGGAATATCAGTTGAGCAACAACGCGGCGGTCGAACTTGGCTATGTCGGAAGCCTGGGCCGTCATCTTCTGACGGTTCTCGATATCAACCAGCCGCCGACATCTACTCTTGGCGCGGCTGCTACGCGATCCGCCGAGAATGCACTCCGCCCGTACTATTCGCAATTCCCCCAATTCGCCACCATCAATCAGGTGGAAAGCGTGGCCAATTCTCATTACAACGGGATGGTGGCGAGCCTGCGCACTAATTTTTGGCACGGCGTAGTCTCGAAGTTCTCCTACACATTAGGACACTCGCTCGACGACGCCTCCATCGTACGGGGACGCAATCCAACCAACAGCTACAATCTGCGTGGCGACTATGGAAACTCCGATTTCGATGTCCGCAATACCTTCAGCAGCTACATCACGTACAACCTGCCCACTCCGTCTCGCGGTCCAAAGCGTTTGGTTGGCGGCTGGCAGTTGAACTCGCTCATGGCTTTCCACGGTGGACAACCCTTTACGGTATTCTCCGGGAGGAATGTCAGCGGCACGTTCGAAGGCCAGGATCGCGTTGACGTTGTTGGCGATCCTTTTAAGAGCGTCAATCAATCACTCGCGAATGGGTTTGTGCAATTTGTAAACCCGGCGGCATTTGCGCAGCCCGCGGCTGGCTCGTTCGGTAACGAGAAGCGCAATGCGTTCTATGGCCCTGGCTTTTACGATGTGGATTTCTCGGTCTTTAAGAGCACACCGATTACCGAGCGCATCAATACCCAGTTCCGGATTGAGATGTTCAACCTTTTCAACCACACAAATCTGGGAGGCCTAGCCAGCAACAAGCTCAGTTCTGGCAGCTTCGGCAGGATCACGGATACCATCGGCGACTTCAACGGAGCCACGGGCATAGGCGCGGGCGAGCCGTTCAACGTGCAGTTGGCGCTGAAGATCATCTTCTAACCGCGAGTGCCGAATTTGCTTCGCTCGGACCGGGTTTACGAAAGTCCGACGCCAATGCGAGCTTCATTCCGAATCGACCAGGGGCACTTCCCCGGCGGGGTTGTCGAAGGGCCGAAGCAACGTTAATCTTGCGCGCTCGGTCAACTGTCACCCGCGTGCCTGCCGTCGGGCATATTGTATCGAAACGGCGTGTCTCAGCAGATCTTGAAACCACGTGGGGTGTCGTCGCCATCTTGACGAATTTGGTCTTTGAGCGCCCTTCTCGGGCACGAGATAGCTCCCGAGATAATGATAGATATCGTTCGGACACTGTCCGAAGACCAGAGCCTGTCAAACCAGTCGACACCGAGTACCGATGGTGTATACTACAAACCGTTTGGTGACTAGTTCTTAGGTGTCTTCCTATGTACTCCGACCGCGTTGAAGCACTAAACGAATCGAACTGTACATTGGACAGGCCCCAGATGGCTCAGTGATTAGGGTTCCAACCAGCGCGCGGATGGCGAGCGAGCCTACCGCATTGCGTGGCCGGGCTAAGCTGGCGCGCCGTCTCCCGTTCGTGATAGACTCCGGGACGGTTTCGGTCTAATTATTCCAGGAGAGTTTTCCATGAAGTCTTTCGCCCACGTTGCCCCTGTCGCTGCCGCTCTCGTGTGCGGCTCGTTGTTTCTCACTACGCTGTGGTCCCAGAACTACGGAACCAAGATAAACCAGGCCGTTTGGGCTCCCAAGCCAACGCCCGCCGCACTGGAGCCCTGGAAAGCTCCCATGAAACCTCTGACGAAAATGTCGAACATTTTGGCTGACCATAAGGGGCTGAAAAACTGGAAGGTGACGGTGGTCGACGATGAGTTTCTTCACGCCGACTACATTCAGATGGCGCCCGGCGAAAAGACGCTACGGCGCGCTCATCCCGACACTCGCGAGTGGTGGGTGATTCAGGACGGCGCTATTCGTTTCACCATCGATAAAGTGGAGCCTTTCGTCGCCACAAAGGGGTATCTAGTTCAGGTCCCGTATCGCACTTTTTATACGATGGAGACAGTGGGAGACAAGCCGTCCCTGCGTTTTGAAGTCAATATCGCGGGCGCCCGCCTGATGTACCCCGCCGATGTAAAGCCGCCCATCGTCGATGGCATCAATTGGATCAAGGCGACCATCGCCTCGCGCGGTACCTGGGATCAGGGGAATCGCCCGTACCTGGACTTCAACAAAGTAGCCGACGGAACCGAGAAGCAGAACCGGTTCATCGCCGACGACCGCGCCGTCGCCAACATCATCCTCGGCGAAGCGGCCAAACTGCCGCCGGCGAAGGATTCCGACAAAGGGCACTTCCACGCCGAGTGCGCCGAGTTCTGGATCATCCTCAAGGGCCAGATGAACTACCGGATCGAGGGTGCGCCCGAAATCGTTGCCGATGAGGGTGATGTCGTTTACACGCCGCGCGGCCACTGGCACCGCGCGCGCTTCCATGGCCCTGGCCAATCCTGCCGCCTCGCGATGAACGG
>Ga0073928_10009153_pt1 | contig 12150 bp, 10 predicted proteins | sample PaiPotPPA55metaG_FD_76969 | JGI IMG/M metagenome (GOLD analysis project Ga0073928, IMG submission 76969) | Iron sulfur acid spring bacterial and archeal communities from Banff, Canada, to study Microbial Dark Matter (Phase II) - Paint Pots PPA... ...
ATTAAGAAGCACAAACTTCAGAATCCAAAGAACAAACGAGAAATCCTGGCCGACGATAAGTTGCAGCCGATCTTTGGCAGTAAGAAATTGGACATGTTTCAGATGACCAAGGCGGTCAACAAGCACTTGAAATAAAGGCTGGAGAGTCACGATTCAAAAAAGCAATTTCAATACTTTTTGGATGGAGGCATATCCAAACGGCGCTCCATTCAAAATGAAGGGCAAAAGAGCAGATCGTGAGGCAGCGTGGAGTCCAAAATATGAAAAGCCGGCTGGTTTTATCATTCTCAATGATGGTTTAGGGTGCATAGTTTTTATTCGTACTCGCTCCACGCACTCTGAAATCTCGGACTCGGAGATTCGTTAGAACGCTGTTCGACATGAGGGAACCCATTTTTTTGAGTTTTGATCCTACTGCGTCTAAGTAACATTTTTTCAGATCTCACGTGGAGGCCGAGTTATCCGACAAGTGCTGGGGGCTCGGCTGCCAGCGACTTCCCGCTTTGAGCGTTTTAATCGAGGCACCCACCCGCCTACAAGGAAAAGCCAGCAGGAAACTGAACGTGTGTCAAACCACCCACGATTTCACCCAGAAAAGTTCTAAAATCGTCCCCTTGGGCGCGCCATTTTCCCCGTGATACAGCAGGTTTTTTCCGGATGGTGCCGTCATTGAGATTCGGTTTTACCCTCGTTTTACGGTGGTTACGTCAGTGTTTGTGGGCGTCGAAGTGCTTCGCAAATTCAGCTAGCGTCGTTCCTTGATAGCTGCCTTTCACAGCGTTGGTTCTCGCCTCCGCTAGCACTGTCTTCCAGCTTGCTTCCGGTGTTTCATGCCCCGGTCCTCCCAGCGGTTTTTGACGACGGTCATAAGCGATGTAAGCGGGAACAAGTCTTCCACCGTGTACTTCGCTTCGGGTTTCACTGTGTTAGTAGCCATCACTCGCCCGCCAATGCCCGGAGTCCGGCGCTAATGTTTCCAGCGGTGTGCCTGGATTTTCGACGTCCTATGTGGACTGAAATCATTTTGAAGATGTTTTTCTTCTTGAAGCCCATAGCCTTGAGCTTATCCACGCCCGAAAAGATTTGCTTGAGTGCCACGTTCGCAGGTGCGTTTGGGTCTAGTAGTGACATTGTTCCTCCTCACTTCGTCAGTGCCCATGGCTGTGATATAAAGACTCTCTCACTTCTCCTGGACTAAAACCTCGGCCCGGTCATGACCAAGTAGCCCTCTCACTACCAATCATTGATAGAATCGCGCACGAACAAACGGCGTTATGGGAAGGATTACCACGCGTCGGCTACTTGCGCTTACAACGCGCTTTTCGGAAGATGGCATACTCGATGCGTTCAATCTTAAGCGGACAGCTCAACCCTCGACATGTTAGCTTGTTCGAGGACCCGGAGCACGAGAGAAATCCCGGATCATGTGCCGAATCCATGCGGGAGAGCAGCGATGTCTTCATTGCCGGCGGGGAAACACGCGGGTTCAGGCGCGGGGAGCAACCAACCTGCGGTCGCAGAGCCTACCTTTGCCGAGCGAGCGCGTACCTTGGTGTATCTGGGCCGAATCGGCAGTCTCTCGACACTTTCACGCAAACAGCAGGGTTTCCCCTTCGGATCTGTGATGCCCTATGGGCTGGACGACCACGGGCATCCCGTCTTCCTCATCAGCACGATGGCCATGCATACTCAAAATGTGCAAGCAGATCCGCGCTCCAGCCTGTTGGTGACCCAGCCTGACGCCAGCGGCGATCCCTTGGGGGCGTCCCGGGTCACGCTACTGGGAAATGTTCTGCCGGTAGCTGAGCCAGAGGTGGCTGAAGCACGGAAACTCTACTTGGCGCGTTATGCCAACAGCAAATATTGGGTAGACTTTGAAGACTTTTCCTTTTACCGCATGGACGTGGTGGACGTTTACTACGTGGGTGGCTTCGGGGTGATGGGCTGGGTCTCCGCCTCGGAATATTACCGTGGACAACCCGACCCGCTGGCTGACACTGCAACCGAAATCATCCAGCACATGAATGCCGGTCACGGGGATGCGCTCGTCCTGCTTGCCAGGGTATTTGCTGGGATTGAGTCTCAGGAAGTGGCGATGACTTCGGTCGACCGGCTCGGCTTTCACCTGCGCTTGAAAACCCCAGATGGTACACGTGGCGCACGCATCGCGTTCCCGGAGGAAGTGAGCAGTCCGGCGGAAGCCAGAAACGTTCTGGTAGACATGGTGGCGCGAGCGCGGCAAAGGTGAGCAACCCCGCGAAGCTCCTATTGACAGGTCCCTGTATCTACCCCGGCGAGGCCTCTCGCACAGGTTGTGCATGAACCCCCGGTGTTCCGGTGCCCATAGAGGTCGTCGTTTGGTTCAAACAGAACCCACTTGGTGCCGCGAAAGAGGCTTTCCTCTATAAAAAGCGTAGTTAGTCGTACGCGAGTGTACTTACATTCGGATCCACGCAAATCGCTAAAACCGCAGGGTGGGGTCCCCAGACTACGGTTCCACATCTAAGCGCGTCACATTGGGCGAAGAGGAGCTGATCGAGCGCGGCGTAGTGCCGAAAAAGCTTTTGACTAGATCGTAGGTTCCGGTGTGATTCAGAGCGCGCCCGCCAGCAACATGATCCAAGCGTTAGTGCCAGAAGACAAGCGCGCCCGCGTGATGAGAGCGCCCCGTACCGTCATCATGATTCATGTCGCGCGATTCATCCTTGGTCACGCAACTTGTAGCGTAGTAATTTCCCGGTCACGTTCTTAGGCAGCTTATCCACGAATTCGATATGTCGCGGGTACCTGTATGGCGTGATCCGATGTTTGACGAACTGCTGTAGTTCACGAGCTAGATCAGCAGAAGCCGCGATGCCTTCCCGAAGCACAACGAACGCTTTGGGGGTGTGAAGTCCCGTTTCTTCTCGATAAGCAACCACCGCCGCTTCCAGCACGCATTCATGCTCAATGAGAGCGCTCTCGACCTCAGCTGGCGAGACCCATTGACCCGAAACCCGGAACATATCGTCGGAACGGCCCGCGTACCAATACTTACCGTCCGTATCCATCCAATATTTGTCGCCGGTGAAGAACCATTCCCCACGCATACGCTCAGCCGTTAGCTGTCGCCGGTTCCAATAAAAGGGCGCGATACTGTCTCCCGCCACAAGGAGATCTCCAATCGTGCCCGGTGGAACTTCACGATCGTTTGAATCAACGATGCGTAGTTTGTAACCCGGAACCGCGCTTCCTGTGCTGCCAGGCTTCACGTTGCCAGGCCGCGCGGACAAATAAATATGAAGTGCCTCAGTGGAACCAATACCGTCCAGAATCTCTACGCCAAATTTGCGCTGCCACCTGCGGAAAATGTCAGCCGGGAGTGGTTCCGCTGCGGAGACCGCGAGTCGAACACTGTCCAAGCAGTACGATTCTCTGTCGGCTTCTTGGAGCATCTGCGCGTACAACGTTGGAACAGAGAAGAAAAGCGTCGGCCGGGCAGCCTGAACAATTCCTATTACCGCTTTGGCTTGCGCCTTGCCCGAAAATAAAACCGTGCTCGCCCCAGCATAAAAGGGAAACATGAGTCCATTGCCCAATCCGTAGGCATGGAAGAGCTTTGACGAGGAGAAGGTTATGTCATCAGGGCCAATACCCAGGACTTCGACAGCATAATTCCTGCAGCAGCAAATCCAGTCATAGTGCAGGTGCACCACTGCCTTTGGGAACCCCGTGCTGCCCGAGGTCCACAACCAGAGCGCGACGTCGTCCGCAGTTGTCGTTCCCGCATCTAGTTCGGGCGAATTCTGGGCAAGCAACTCATTCCAATGCTTGCCCTCGGGCCGAGGTTCGCCGACGACGATGACGTGCCGGAGAAAACGCTGCTCATCTAAAGTTGGCGCAATTTCCCCAAAGAGTGTCGAGTGGACGATGAGTATTCGTGCCTTGCTTTCGCGGAGGAAGTAATCGTAATCGGCTGTTCGCGCAGCGGTACTCGTCGGGACGGCCACAGCGCCAATTTTCATGACACCAAAATACGCGATAGCGAACTCGGGGCAGTCGGGAAGCAATAACAATACCCGTTGCTCGTCTTGCAAGCCCAACCTGAGCAGACCATTCCCAGCACGATTTATGTCGGCAGCCAAATCGCCGTAGGTGTAAACCGACTTGCCGCATCGAATCGCGGCTTTCTGTGCCCGGCCTTCTCTAATGTGGCGGTCGACAAACTGGTCAGTCAGATTAAAGCGAATCGCGTCTCCAGAACTCTGGCTCATACTCATAGGTTTGTGCTAATCATTCGGTCCCGGAATCATGCTGTGGCCTCATGGCTCGATTTGCTTCCATGCGAGGAATTCGTAGCGTTCTCGATTCATTTTCGACAATAGCCCTATCCACGACTCAAGCCACTAATGCATGCGACGAAGTAGTGTTCATCATAAGCGCGCCATAAGCACCACTGGCCCTAGCGCAGCTTAACGGCGCGTAGAATCTAACTTTTGTACCGATTGGAGCTCAACCCGTCGCTGAGGCACGTTGTAACTGTACAAAACCAGAGCTCTCCAAGTACCCTTCCTGATTTACGTTATAAGGTATCTCATCTAGGTACCAACGCGTGGGTGACGAGATTGCTCGAACAAACGTAGCCCCAAGTGTCTTGCCGTCATGATTGGCGTACACGAGGCCCTTCTCTCCATTGTCGAGGAAGTAGCTCCCCGGTATTGTCTGCCAATCTTGCTGGTGCAAAACCATCTTGCCTTGCCCGTCGCCGATCTTGAGCAACCATGAGCCAGTAAAGTTTGTAACGGTTGCTTCCTGAGCTTGTGTCGAAGACAGCTTGAAAATTCACACGATCAAAAATACAGTATCGGCAAATAGTCGCGCTCCACAGCAGCGATTTTGCGTCGAGTGCGGTAAGGCTAACGCACCGGATGCCTTGATCTGCACTCAATGCGGAGTCAAGCTCCCTGGCTGAGATAAAAACCATCGGCTACTGCCGACATGGCGTTCTGTTTCGAGCCACTGGCCCAGTTCCTCAGTGCGTGCCAGAAGCGGCCGCAAGGATCGTTAGCGGACTCGATCAGCCTTCCCATTCTGTGCAAGCCGTTGTCAAGATGAATAGAATCGAGAAGTAACAGATGTCTCATGAAATGTCTGAAAGCCTGGGGAGCGAACGCGGGTGGCGTACCTACGTAATCCCAGGGTCGCTCGCCCGTCCCAGACGCCTTGTCTTCGATCATGATCGTTTTGGGATTAAACGCCCCTGCCTGCTCTCGCACGGCGCGCTTCAATTCGGGATAGCCAAGACGCTTGCGAAAGACATGAAGTAAATAGACACGCTTTTCTTTGATGCCCCAAGTGGCGCACACACTGTAGTCGCTCAACTCTGTGGGCTTGTTGGCCGTACGGGAGTTTGAAAGTACTGGGACAGTGGAGAGCTGGGATTGAGACTGGCGGCTTTTCGATATGCCGCCGTCGCTTTTTCGTAGCAGCAATCTTGATTTCGATTGCGGCCGTTCTTCTCTGCCTTTTGTGTGGGTTTTTAGCTCACTGCTTTCGCCAGTGGCCTGCCTTTTTTTACACCCTTTAATCTTGACGACCAAGTTCTGAGTTTCAATTTGGAAAACCGGTCAATGCCACAGGAAAGTATCGCCGCGCCGCATTTGAATCACTTCGCAACAAGTAACGCAATGGATGTCGCGCCCCACGCTTTAGATCGTCACTCCGCCAGGTAACTCCCTCGAAACACCTGTACTAAAGGTCATCTATAGGAATCGCTAAGCTCGGACAACACTGGTTGCCCTAGGAGGCGACGTGAAAAGGGCAGCGAGAATCAAGTATTACGACGATCTGTTGGAAGAAAATACGGATCGCGCGGTGAGGGGGTTGCCGCCCACCGAGGAATACAAAAGACTAGATTATTTAACAGATAAATTCATGACGCAAATTGAGTTCGAGGGCACTTTAGATGAGCAAGGCGCAGCAATTGAGGTCGAGGTTCTAGATTTCCTTGGCGCCTTTGAGCGTCTGCTTGGTTTCCAATTGTTAGAAGTGAACTTGGTGAACTGAGTTAACTGGATTGTGTGGCACAAGCGATTAGGTTGAGTCGCAAAGCCGCGATGCGAAACCCGACAAGTTCCACATCCTCTTCCACGATGGAGCTCAGCGTTGGCCAACGCTATTAATTAAGCAGGAAGTCACGAAAATTGATCGAGGCGCCAGAAAATATTTGATGAGCGGCAGTGGTCGCGGAGCACAGGAAGAATTAGGAAAAATAATGAATAAATCTCAAGCAATCTGGCTGTTCGTTGTAGCTCTTTTTGCATGTGCTGCGGCATACGCGAGCCGCGAGAGCGACAAACCCGCCCGGACGCTTACCGCTTCGCGTATCACGTCAACACTGACCCGAATTAGCGTCGACACGGCTAGCGCCTACATTCGTACCGCGAATACCGAAGCCAAAATGACGCGTGATCTTATGAAGAAGTGGGCCGATGACTCGAATGCGGCAACCAGTCTCGAACAGCTCAAGCAGATAGCGATTGATGAAGGCCCAGCTCTCGATCTGGCTATACAACATAACAAGAAATCTACCAAGCTGATGGACATTGTGAAGGCGTCGCTTCCTTCATCGTGCGTGGAGTCGGTCAGTATCATTTACAAAATGGTTAGCGAAGACCTCGCTGTGGAGGTCGAGATGAAGAATCTTACGATCCAATCTGACATCTCGACTGCGGAAGGTCTAAACCGCTTTAATGGCGCGCTGGCAAAACTCGCGGCAAGAGAGCACGCAATTATAAACGAGAAGAATGCGTACGAGGGGTCCGCGGCGTACCGGAACGCTTGCGGGGTAAACGACTAATTGCTCACCCGCACCATGAGAAAACTCATTCCGCCCGTCGTAGAGGCCGGTCGTGCGGGCGCTTTCGTGGTTCGCGCGCGATTTGGAGCTTGCCGCCGTTCCGCAAGTATTCTGTGATGCCGGTCGCGCGGAAGAGCGTCACGTCAACTGAAAATGATGGCGCCGTTAAGGCGACGAAACAGCACTACTCGACACTATCTCAGAGAAACACAGCCCAATTGGCGAGCCATTCCCGGCCCCCGCGAAATAGATCGACAGAATAAATCAGGGCAGAGCCGAAGTTAGCGGTGACGGTGGCGGACACAACGGCCCGCCACTTTCGCGCTAACACTGTATTCTCAGACCAAAAAGTTGTAGTCGATACGTCATCGCACGACCGACCTACACGAGGCAAATCGGCATTGCTGAAGTGGATTTATCAACTGCCAGACGATCATTGGCGCTACTGTTGCGCTGCAGACAGATCGAAGAATGCCGCACACGGATGCTATGAATTTATGGGAGGCTGCGAATGAAGATGATGACGAGCACTCGCGAAACAGCTGGCGTGATGATTGTAGACATCAGCGGTCGGATTTTACTCGGCGAGGAAAGCGCCGCACTGCGCGACTTGGTTTGCGATCTGTTGCGCAATGGACACAAGAAGATTTTGTTGAATCTTGCCGACGTGCATCACATCGACAGCTCGGGTGTCGGTTCGCTGGTAAGTGCCTTCACGAGCGTGCGGAAACAGGGCGGAGACCTAAAACTACTCAACCTTACAAAGTGGGTTCAGGATCTGATTCAGATCACAAAGCTGTATACAGTCTTCGACATTATGAATGATGAGGCTGTCGCCGTTAGATCTTTCGGTGAAGCTGTAGCAGGCGCCTGATCCAAAATTCCTTTGAAACACTGGCATGCAGACTATGTTCGACCTACGCGGCCGGATCGCGTAGGGCTTGCGAGGTCACCCAATTCTGGCAGTAGGCGGAGTGCAGATCACAGCCGAGCATTCCGAAGCTGTAAGCCAGTGCCCCTGGATGAGCATGGAAGAAGGGCTTTTTCTCGACGGGGTCGCATTGGACGCCGCCGACATAACCCCAGGGCACAAACAGGGTTCCGCCCTGGTTGTAGCGAACCTTGCAAATCCCAGATTGGCCATCTGGGATCTTCCAGCAATGCCCGCAGGCAAGACTCAGACTTGCTTAGAAGCGACCAAACTTAACTCCATTCAAGATGTCTGTGCGCGTAGGATACTGGGCACGTTGCTGAGTGCCTGGAGGTGGCCATTGTGCCCCGCATTGCATACACCTGAGACCGCCGGCAATGCGCTGACTCATCACGCCATTGCAGCCCGAGCATGGTCTTGACTCCGGTATTTTCGCAGACTGCTGGGCAGCCATCATCCTTTCTCCCTCTTTCTTCAGGTACTCAACTAGTCCCAGTTCCTTCCGTGTGGAGTGGTTCTTGAACCAGTCCAAGGCTTGAGATATTGAATCGGCTTGATCGTCGTATTTCCCTTTCGGAAATGTCGTCAGCTCGTGCAGATATCCTGCCAGCCAAGAGGCTTTGTCCGGCAAAGCGAGGGCCGTAAGCGGACCAACACCAGGGTGCATCATCAGTCGCTGTACCTCGGGTCGCTTCCGGGCTTCCCGCTCGACAGCTGCGGTTAACTCCTCAATCGTCGGATTCATGCGGTCCAACAGCTCCAACAACTCTTGCCGACGTCGACTGGCCCAGGGAGCTAACGCCAGCTTCTCTGACTGCGCTCGTCCCTGTTCGCTGAACAGCTTTTTCTTCCAGCGATAGCCCTCGTTCATGGCCAACGCCTGCAACTGATTCATGATCCGCATGCGCATCTGCACCAACCGATGCCGGTGCCACAACAGTTGTCGCAGATCCCGATTCTCTGGATCCGGCACCCAGATTCGAGGAAAGTTATTTTCCAGCATCAGCCGGCGCAGGAGTCGAGCATCATAGCGGTCGTACTTCAGCTTTTTCACCCGCTTGGCCTTGATCTCTGCGGGATCCCCGATCCACAGCTCGAATCCTGATTCAGCCAGTAGCCGCTCGAACCAACGTGAATATCCGGTAGCCTCCATTCCTATTCGCACGCTGATTCCTCGCTGCTTCAGGTCTCGATAGAATTTCTCTGCTTGTCCATCGCTGTGATTCAGTTCCTGTTCACCACACTCACCAGTCTCCTCCATTAAAAATGCAATCGCCTGAAAGCTCGGGGTGGTAATCTACGCCTATAATCATCATGTTCGGCTCCTTTCTCCGAGCTGTGGTCGTCGAATAACCACAGTCTACTCGGGTCGAGGAGCCGACATTGTTATGCAATCAAGTGTTTAACTCAATGCCGCTGACGTTCACTTAACAAGCTAATTACGTCTTGTGACTTGCGCCTCCTCCGTGTCTAATGTTCTTGGAGGAATCAATGGATATTTTGGTGGCGTTAAAGCAGGAAGAAGTAAAGTTACAACGACAGTTGAAGGGCATTCAGGGAGCGATCCTTGCACTAAATGGTTCGCATTCTCCCGCGCCTCGCATACAGATCGCCAGTCAAAAGCGAGTCAATCGCAAGCGAACGATGTCTGCAGCAGGCAGGGCGAAGATTTCGAAGTTGACGAAAGAGCGCTGGGCGAAGTTCAGAGCCGAAAAAGCGAAGAGGGCAAAGTAGCGAGACTTTAAGGGAAGAAGGGGTGGAGCGCGCAGCGTCTGCCATCCCGCGTGTCTCCGCTGAAGTTATTTTCAGTTGGATGTGTAGTTCTATAAAGGAAGAAGTCAAGAAAAAACACATCTCCTTCGGCCGGAATTTTTCTTGCTTCTCAGCCCACTCGATCGAGCGAGTTCTGTTCTGACCTACCGCGCCATGTGCTCGGTTGTGGGGCCATGCGGCCCCGTGAATTGGGTTCTCTCTATCAGCGGTTTTCATCGCTTCTTCGCGACGAAGCCTGTCAGTTCCGAAACCAACAAAGCAGAAAGGTGGTCAAATTTGGCGACCATAGTTCTGTTTGGGACTCGCGGCCCATATCGGGCTACGATTCCCATTTCCACTTGGCGAATTGCTCGCGAAGGGCTATTTTTTTGAACTTGCCGACGGAGGTTCGGGGGATAGCGTCGACGAAGACGAAAGCGTCAGGGAGTTGCCACTTGGCGAAAGATCTTGCGAGAAAGCAGCGCAATTCATCGGCGGTAGCGCGAAAACCATCCTTCAACACGATTGCGGCCAGTGGCCGCTCTTGCCATTTCGGATGAGGAATGCCGACCACACACGCTTCTTTGACGGCCGGATGACCCATTAATGTGTTTTCGAGATCGACGGAACTGATCCACTCGCCGCCGGACTTCACCAAGTCCTTCGCACGGTCCACGATCTTGACATATCCTTCCTCGTCGATGGTGGCGACATCTCCGGTACGGAACCAGCCATCTGTCGTCCAACGGTGCGCCTGATCGGGGGAATCGTGGTAACTTGCGGCGATCCACGGACCGCGGATTTCAATCTCGCCAGAAGTGTCCCCATCCCAAGGAACTTCGCCGGGCACGTCCATCGGAGCGTCCGATCGCATTAAGCGAATTTCGACAAATGGTGCGGGCCAACCCTGCTTGGCACGGGCTTCATATTTTTTATCGTCGGGCCAATCGCGCATATGCGGCCGGAGTCCTCCGGAAGTTCCGATGGGAGTTGTCTCGGTCATGCCCCACAGATGCTTGATCTGCAGGCCGAAACGATCGAGCTTCCGGATCAGCTCGAGAGGCGGAGCGGTGCCTCCGCAGACGATGCGAATGGGGGCGGCGAATTTCCATCGAACAGGTTCTTTTTCGAGGGCTTCCAGAACACCAATCCAGACGGTGGGAACTCCGCACGCTATGGTCACACGCTCATTGACCATCAAATCCAGAAGACTTTCCGGGTCCACGCTCGGACCGGGAAGCACCAGGCGAGCTCCTAGCATCGTTGCTGAAAAAGGGAGACCCCAGGCATTAGCATGGAACATAGGAGCGATCGGCAGAACAGTGTCGGAGAAGCTCATTCCAAAAACTTCTGCAAGTCCGGACGCAAAGGAATGCAGCACCAGCGCGCGGTGGGAGTAGATGACACCTTTCGAAAAACCAGTGGTTCCGGAGGTATAGCACATCACCGCGCCGTCATTCTCGTCGATCTTCGGATAACAAAAATCATCTCCGGCCTCCGCAAGCATGTCCTCGTAATTCAGGAATCCTTGGGGGACACCGTTACATCCATACGGCACGACAATGACATGCTCGAATGGGGCATCCTGATGGAATCTCTCATAAACCGGCAAGAGCACATCATCAATCAACAGAAAGCGATCGCCGGCATGCTTCGCGATCACTGCAATTTCGTGCGGGTGAAGACGCACATTCAAGGTATGCAGGATGCCACCGCCGCATGGAACGCCGAAAAAGGCTTCGAGATGTTTGGAGTGGTTCCACATCATGGAGGCGACACGGTCACCACGCTTCATTCCAAGTTTCGTCAGCGAACTGGCAAGCCGCTGGGCCCGGGAATGGAATTCGCCGTAGCAGGTGCGAGTGATGGCCTTGTCCGGCTTTTGCGAAACGATCTCGACGCGCGGAAAGATTCTTCCGGCCCGCTCCAGGATGGTGGGCAGCGTCAACGGAAAGTCCATCATAGTACCGCGCATAAAACTCCTAGGGCAGGGACGCAGGTTGGCGCATCCTATCACTAAAAGAAGATCAACCTTACCGCCGGCATGTTAGAGGGAATGTCAAGAGACATTCTTCTCCGTCGGCTCGGTGCCGACACTTTTTTTGTCTCGGCATTCAGCCCAACCGTTTGAACGTGCACTCGTGATCGAGTGGTCTTGCTCAGGCGACATAGTTTCGTGCTTCGTTTCGTCACACGAAACGGTGAGATCCTTCTTCTTCCCTGTGGCTCCATACCCTTGTTTGCGACGGCGCCATTCGTTTCTGAAACATCAAGCCTGACAGTTATCCACTTTATGAGTGGCAACACATGGTCCTATCTGAGACTCGTGGCCGATGGCTTTCTTGGATTGTCCGAGAGGGCATAGGGTGGTTTCGGAGACTCGCGTGTTTGAAGCACGGGCCTGACATGTCCGATGGATACTTCCCCTCGAATCCGAGCGTCTCAAGAACCCGACAGCTACCGCCAGGAATAGTTCCCCAGGTGGAATGGACTCTTTGCCAGAGATGCTCAAGCTGCTTGTTGTTTCAAATAGTTGGCGTCGAAACGTACCTCCTTCTTCCAAACGATCAACGTGATCGCGGCAATCTTCCTCGCCAAGGTCAAGCGCGCCATCGTGGGCTTCCTTCCC
>Ga0073928_10009154_pt1 | contig 12150 bp, 10 predicted proteins | sample PaiPotPPA55metaG_FD_76969 | JGI IMG/M metagenome (GOLD analysis project Ga0073928, IMG submission 76969) | Iron sulfur acid spring bacterial and archeal communities from Banff, Canada, to study Microbial Dark Matter (Phase II) - Paint Pots PPA... ...
GCTTCGCAACAGCAGGAGGCATTCTCGGCTGCTTTTCGGGGCTTGTGGACAAGCGAAGGCAACAGCCAAGTCCTGATTCCAGTGCGGGAACTTGCAGCGTGGATCGAATCGAACATCTTGCTACAACTGGCCGCTGCGCCGTTTGACAAGCAGGATGAGACACTCGTTCCCGAAGCAGGATCGTGCGCCAACTGCCCGAAGCGAACGGGATTCAACAAGCTACTTTTCCCAGACGTGCGAAAGGATTCCTGCACTTCGCCCGACTGTTTTCGGGCGAAGATTGACGCTTCTGTGAAAAAGACTCTGGAAACCAAGCCGCAGCTAATCCAGATTTCAGCGGCGTGGAATTCCCGCGAAGGCGCTCCCTTGGGACGGAATCACTATGTGGAGTTGGAGATCAAGAAAGCCAAGCCGAACGGCGCAAGCAGCAAGCTGTCAGCCGTTCAGAAACCCTGTGACAAGATGACCGAGGCCGTCGTCATGGACGGCGGCAAGCGCGGACAGGTCGTCAAGGTTTGTGCCGATCCCGCTTGTCATGTCCACCATCCCAACACGCCTTCTCCGCAGCAAGTCGAACGGGAGCGGGCGGAGGAACGGAAACGCATCGAAAAAGAGAAACTGGCCATTACGACTCGCCATCGAATCCTTGCCTCCATCCTTCAACGTGTGTCGGCCCCATTGAAAAAAGCCGACTTGCTGACGGTCGCCAACTACCTGATTGGCCATCTCCCCTACAGCCAAGTCCCGGCTCTGGCGAAGCGGCACAAGGTAGAGACGAAGAAGGACTCTGCGTCCGCGCAGGAACTTCTGGTTAAGCAAATGGGCACGTATGACGAGTCGGAACTCTGCAAGCAGCTTCTGGAAATCAGCCTGCTGGACTCGGCTTATCAGCGATCCACGGCAAGCCGCGACGACGTTTTGATGGATGCCGCCAAACGCTATCGCGTGGACACAGAAAAACTCCAGAAGGCGGTCTCAGCGGAATTGGCTGCCAAGCGAGAGAAAAAGACAAAGCGCAACGCGAAGGCCCGTAGCAAGTCGAGAGCGTAGCAGTTGTTAATTCCATGTATTTCCGGCGGAGTGCTTTCTTGCACTCCGCTTTTTCTTTCGGGATTGCAGACCAGCGCATGGTGGTTTCAACGGTCTACACTCGGCCCGAGGCTCTTTCTCACGGGCGCACAAGATTGACGCTCTTGGAGAACGTGTGCGCCTTCCACTTTCTGCAATCTGCTAATCTTTCGATGTGGCAAATAACAAGGTCGAAACCACTACCAGCGCTCTCGATCTTCGCGTCTTTATTTCCTATTCATGGGACAGCGACGCGCACAAGAAATGGGTGCTTGCGTTCGGTGAGTGGCTAAGGAATGACGGAATTGATGCGATTATCGACCAGACTCACCTTGCACTCGGTGAACGCAGTCCCGAGTTCATGGAGCGCTCCGTCAGGGAAAGCAACCGCGTGCTCGTTATATGCACCGAGACCTACAAGCGACGCTTTGACAATCGTGAGGGCGGTGCCGGCTACGAGGGTCACATTATCAGCGGCGAAATTATCACCGAGGTAGGTAGGAATAAGTTTATCCCGGTACTCAGGAATGGAGATTGGAAAACTGCCCTACCCACCGCATTGTTGCGGGTTTACGGCGTTGATCTACGAAACGATTCGTCTGAGGAGTATCGGAAGCTCATCGAGAGTCTGCACGGTGTCTCTCGCGTTGCGCCGGTCGGACCCCGACCAGAATGGGTACCACGCGTGTCGGGGCCGACCCGAAGGAACATCGTAACACTCCCAAATCCCGAGACCGATTTGGACAAATTCTTGAGGCAGCGCGGGAAGCCGCGGCCAGAAACGGACGTTCAGAGGAAGATATGGTCTAAGCCTCGCTGGCAGATGTGGATCCATCCGACCCAGTTCCGGGCGGCTCGCTTTCAGAACATAGAGCAATGCCGCCAATTTATCCTCTCGTCGTACGTTCGAGTGCAAGGGTATTTTCCCTATCCTTGGATATCGGCTGAGTCAGTCCAAGTTGGGGACGAGTGGGTCACCGGTGAGATTGACCATTCTGAAACGAATCGTGTGAGTTATCTGGAAAGCTGGTTTCTCTATCGGAGTGGCCAGTTTGTCTACAATCGGACCTTTGACGAGATTCCACAACTGGGAGATCGTGTCCACGTATTTGAGATCCTCGATGCACCGACGGCAACTTTTGAACTCGCCGCTCGGATGGCGGATCGCGGCGTGCTTTCTCCAGAAGCTGTTGTCAGATTCGAGCTGTACTGAATAGACGGCCGCAAGCTGACTTGGCCACAGGATCTGTTGGGCGATATGGACAACGTCGGGCCAGACAGCTGGTCTCAAGACGAAACGATCACCGTGGAAAAGTACGCCACTACCAATGAACTCAAAACACGAAAGCGCGAACTTGCTCTTAAAACTGCGTTAGAAATCTATTCCCATTTTGGGTGGTTAGACCCGCTAACACAGCGCCTGAGGGATGAATAAACGAAAAGGTTTGGGTGAATGGTCGATGAGTTCGCCGATACTTTACGATGACGCATCGAGCGAATTGATTGAGCAGATTAAGCAGATCGAGAACCAGTGCGATAAATGGACCGACAGCCTTGCGCTTAGCGACTTCACTTACGATGTGGCTGCTTGGGGTGCCCTTACCTCGATCATCGACCTCATTGAGCGACAGATCGAACAATACGGTCACGGATCGTGGGAACAGCGAGATGCAATGAGTAACCTCGGCAGGGCGGGCGCCCTGCTGCTGGACACCCTCAGTAAGAGACAGCTGCCGCCCAAGCAGGTTTGGCTAAGATGGACTCAACAACTTAAAGAAGCAAGCGCCCAGGCCATCGAGGCGGCGCGTCAGTGCGACGGGTTCATTGGATGTTTCACCCTTTGGCACCAGAATCGACAAGCTGTAGAGATTCTTTCACCCACGCGTCTTCGTTTTAGCGTGCCTTCTTCACCGATGGACCGTCGCGTTCGGGCGTACCAGCAGGGGCGGCGCATTCCGAATTGGCCATCGACGCCGGACAATCCATTCGAAAAATCCTTTGTCAATGAACCACACATAAACCAGATGCTGTCGCAGCTTTCGTTGAGGGTAGCTCTGGAGGGAGCATTGGCCATCAGTTATCCAGATGATAGTGAACTGCTAAGCGCCTTGAGAGACATCCTCCAAGAACGGTACCGTGTCCGGTTTAGGCACAGCCCGCATCTCGACCTCGGAGGCTATGACCTAGGCACTTTTCGACGATTCTTTGCTGGGTTGTCCTCGATGTGCGCTGTCCACGAATACCTCTGCGACGATTGGCGCAAGAGACAAGGCCGCTTCCCATTTGAGTCAGCTGTGATGGTCAGAACTTCCTCTGAGTGGACCTCGTCACTTGCAGGTCTCTGCAGCCTCGACGAGAACCAAGTCCGAATGATGATAAAGGATCTAACACTCGGAACTATCAAGGCCCTTGATCTATTAATTCATCCTTTTGCGTCAAGCCTAGACAGCCAGACCCTATATCTGGTCCCGCACTTCGTTCAAATCATGAAACCGGAGGAGAGTATTTTGCGAATTTGCGCCTCTGCACGACCGAGATTCTACAAACCAATCGCGAATGCAAAAGAAGACGAGATGCGAGAACGGCTCTCACAGAAGGTTCCTAATCGGTATCGTGTTGTTGGCCCCAAAAAGCTGCCCAATCCACGACTCCCGGACGTCGACATGCTTATCAAGGACTCAAGAGATTCGGCAATTCTGGTCAGCGAACTTAAATGGGTCAGGCAGCCCGTTCGTGCGATTGACCAAATGGACAAAGATGCCGAACTAGAGGAAGGTTTTGGACAGTTGCACGAAGTCCGAGAGTTTCTACGGCACAATCCAGACTACTTGAAGGAGTGTGGCGTCACCGAGCGAGGGGAGCATCCGCCTACGCTCTCTTATGCTGTCATCGCGCGCGATCACATCACCAACACTTTGGAGAAAGACGGTCTTTGGCTTGCCGAATTCGATTCTCTGGGTTGGGCGCTAAATAATTCGGTAAGTTTGACAGATGCGATTCGGAGATTGCAGAGCTACGAGTGGCTACCCTTGGAGGGGAGAGACTTCGTGGTTAGGTTTGAAGCGGGAAGCATAGCCGGGGTGACCATGGAGTCCGAGGCATTCCACCGAATGCCGTAGGCACGAATAGTTGCCCACGCGGTGGACCTATCGGCATAACGTGATGTGCACGGATTGCCGACTTGCGGCACTCAGGATAATTTTCCCTTCAGGGATTCGCTCATGCTGCGTTCCTGCTCCTCTGAAAACCGGCGTCATTTACCTTTTCGTGCCAGTACACTTCGCTTAATCGTGACGTGATCCAGTTTTGAAACGTCATGCTCATCATGTGGCACAACTTCCGGATTTTCATCGTCGGCGAACTTGTTGATCTCTTCGACAAGTTTTTGCTGATGCTCTGGGGTGTCGAGATTCGGCATGTCCTTATGCGCTCGCCAGAGAGGAAGGTATTTGTCCCATAGCCGGGTGATCAGAAAGTTTGTGTCCTCCGGGGGCACAAGGGCAAAAGTCCACAGTCCCTGTTTGCGCACCTCATCCGGCATGCTTGAGTAATGCTGGTCGAGCTTCTGTAGATCTTCCTTCAACTCGATGCCGTTCACGAAGGTCTGGTGCTCAGTCATGAACAATGGCGCAACCTGCGCGTGAAAGCGGTCCTTGGACGTGAAGACGGAACAGAACGGTAAATAATTAAAGATAGGCGAGATCGATCTGATGGCTTGGCTTCACATCTCGCAGCAATTGGGTCTGAATGACGAGTGTGAAGAAGATATTGATGGAAAACATGTGCGTCAAATACGGCAGATATTGCCGGATTGGCGGCTTGCGCTTGCTGGCCCAATCGTTGCGGACCCATGAGATTGCCCGTTGAGCATCCGGCAGATCGAACAGTTCGATGCTAAATCCGATCAGCCATTCCGGGTCCATATTGTCGATGATGTAATCCGCCATCTGCTTGGCGTCGGCAAGGGATGTGGGTTTCCGCCAGTGGCCAATCCCTGCTATTACAGTCTTTACCAGATCATCGTGATTGATCCTGAGAATCGAATTGCGCCAGTTCTTAGCGAAGGAACGCTCAACCTGGAGAAATTCCCGGTGCGACCATCTCTGTAGCGCTTCTTCCTCCGGGCTGCGCTGAAAAATAATTCCCTTCTTGTCGCCGAGTTGCACAGGCTTACCGCCGCCTAGCAGTGGCCGCCCCAAAACAGTACTCAGGTCGAATTGTCGCGTGAGTTCGCCTTGAAGAATTGTTTGGTGATGAATGTTGGCGCAGGCCTGCGCCTCGGGTGTTCTGGTTGCCAAAGATCCGACGAGTTGTTCCGGCGTGCTTCTGCTCTTTATGGCCTTTTCGAGGTCGGCCAGACACTCAACGAAAAACAGCGGCGTGATATTCGACATATAGAAATTGTCGAGCAACACCGCCTCGTCTAGATTGAGGCTCTCCAGCGAAGATTTGTCGAAAATCAAGATCGGGCCTTGTGCCATATCTCAATCCTTTCGCTCTTGAATCAGCGGCCAAGGCGGCGCAATTCTTCGAGCGTCGGAGTCATCGCGTTTGTCAGTTCCGAAGGGGCCACCGGGCAGGGAAAGTTCTTGCCCTTCACCCATAGTTTTACTTCTTCCGATTCCTCGGGCGTAGCCCACGGCGATAAACGAACCTCAGTCACTAGGGCTTTAAGATCAATGCGACGCCGCTTGTATTTATGAACCCATGCGTGCAGTGGGTTTAGATCGTCCAACGGTTCACGATTGGGAAAATTATTCAAGTTGTAATGCCGATTGGTGCCGCCCACCGGGTCGTAGCACGAAAGGACCACGCGAAGTTCGCGTTCCTTCTCGAACTGATGCTGTTTCGTGTAGAGGAACCGGATAAGGTTGTAGCCCGTCATGTCTTTCTCGCCGTATCGAACCATGCCCACCAAAATGTTGTCCAGCATAGGTGCGAGCTGAGATTTCAGCAGCTCGAAGCGGGAAAAGATCGCAACGCCATTGCCGTAGGTCTTCCACATGTCGAGCGTTTCGCCTTCGAAAATCTGCCAGCAGTTTATGAAGTATGACTCACTGACCTGACGAGCGAATGCCAAGTCGTTGTTCAGCGCGAGTTCGTCATGAAGATCGTATCTTTCGAGGCGAAGTATCCGTCTCGCATATTCGTCGGAAGGCAGTGCTTCATTGGGGTCTGTTTCTTTGAATAGATCGGTTCGGCGGAAGTAGAGTTCTTCATTCGCGAAAAGATCCCTGAATTTCGGGAGGTCTATAAACCGGCAGATGCGCGTATCGGCAGGAGGCTCTGTGCAGGCGTCATGCGGGGTGATAGGCATCGGATGCTTCATATTAGAGTACGGGCGCGCATCCGCGCGGGTCTTAACTTTCACCTCCGGTGAACGGTATTGAAGTGCGACTCATTTGCGCACTTCGCTGCAAGGCAAATCTGCAAAAACTTCCTTCCCAGGGTGAGCGCTTTGCCTGCCCACTCACCGTGGCGAACAAAAGGCAAATATGCTAAGCTTTTGTGTGTGGTTCTGCGAACGTGCACAGTGGCGGTCAAGGATGTTCGAGACGTTGAGCACTCCATAGAGGTCACCGCGGAGACACTCTATGAAGCGATTGCCACGGCTCTCGCCGCCCTACAGCAGGACAACTGGGTAGGAGAGATCGGTCAGGGTTTCACAACGGTGACTGTTCTTGTCCAACAGCCACCTGTAAAGCACGAAGTCAAAATGAAGGACTTTGTCTCATGGCTCGGACGCCAAGGACGTTCTCCCGCGGAGGTCATACTGAAGCAAAAGCTGGAGAAAATACTGGGTAAGATACATCACGCGAGGACATGACCGAAAGCTTGATTCGGCGAACAAGCTGAAATAGTTTGTCGGGGTCCTGCCCGACCGGTGCCTGCCTACAAGGCCCTAGCGGGCCTGGTTTGGCTTGCTTTATTGGGCGCGGGACCGGGCCTGTTGGCACAGGTACTGCAGGTGCTCGGCAACTGCGCCATCCCGTTCAGCGTTTGATAAGTAATCCCGGGGAGCTGAAAAAATCACGGCGCGAAAAAGATGAGGACCAGGCGCGAAGTCAACGGCTGCTGAACCTTCTGCCGGAAGCCTTGGTCTTTGAATATGGAGAACAGCGAGGAGATTTGGTCGAACTGAAATTCAAGCCCAACTCACATTTCCGGCCTCCTTCCCATGAGGCTGCTGTCGTGCATACGATGGAAGGCGCGTTGTGGCTGAACGGGAGGCAAAAACGTCTGGTGGAGATTTCTGGACATTTGACACACTGCGGGATGATCTAACTGCCGCGCAGGGTGCCAATCTGCTCAATCAACAAGTGCGGACAATTAGCAAGATCAGCTTCAAGGCTGAAACGGCAGTCAGCAGCCAATGCCAGGCCTCTCATCAAACTACGAAAATAGCGAGTTCTGAATCTGGGCAAGTTCGACTGGTGCGGAGCATTCCTCGTCGTCATTAGCCACATGATTGATGCGAGTGCTTATGGGATAGCATCGCATCAGCCGAGCATCGTAAGGCTTCAACAGTTCGGAAGCCGTAGTCACGTTCCTCATTCCAGGATCGAGCCATATATCGTACCTGTCTGGATCAAGAATGACTGGCATTCGGTCGTGGACTTCTGAACTCAAGGCATTCGGCGTAGTAGTCAGGATCGAACAGGTTTTCACCCAGTTGCCACTCGGGTCTTTCCAGCGATCCCAGATTCCGGCGAAGGCAAACAACTCCGCGTTACCAACTTCAAAACAGTATGGCTGCTTCGTCTTCCCCACACGTTCCCACTCGTAAAATCCATCTGCTGGGATCAAGCATCTGCGAGAGTTCAACGCATCCCGGAACGCGGGCTTCGTTCCCGCGGTTTCCGATCTTGCGTTAATCATCGTAGCAGCGCCGGACGAGTCTTTCATCCACGATGGAATGAGTCCCCAGCGGAGAAGCAATAATTCCCGAATGGGTTCCTTCTGATTCTGGCGAATGACCGGAACAAGCTGAGTAGGGGCAATGTTGTAGCGCGGGTTCCAGTCTTCCTCTTCCGACACGCTGGAAAAGTGCGCCTCAACAGTTTGCTTTCTCTTGGAAAGTCGATAGCGCCCGCACATTGGGAGATTATGGCAGATCGGATGAGCGAAACACTTTATCAATCTTCTCCATGATCTTTTCGGCCCATTGAATTGAAGCAGCAATCAACTTGTCACTGCGTGGACTTCCTTGCGGTCCTCCAAACAGATCATCTGCTGTCCGCATATGCAGACTGGCGAGGATCGCTGCCATGATCCCGACCACTCGTTTTCGCCCTTCATCCATGAGGGGTTATCGTACACCTTTCGCCTTGTATTCGCTAGCATGGCGTGCTACCCTACGAGAAGATTTTGCCTTGGCAATCTGCTACGCCCAAGTGGGCGGGTTTTCGTTCGATTTCTGCTACTCGCAGGGAGCGATTCGGAGCCTTGGTTTTCGTGCTTACCCGCGTCTCTCAGATGCCAGCCACATGCTAAAGCACCTTTAGCGAACTAAACTCCTCGCGCTTCCGCAATGGACATCGTGACTGCTGTGACACGACCAAGGATGTCTGCATCCCCTGGGTAGCGAACATGTTTGGCCTTTTTCCCTGATTGGGCCGAGGGGAGAAGAACCAACTGACTGCCGTCCACCTCACACCAGCTGCACATATACGTATCGCGAAGCTCTACAAAATAGATTGGCCGCTCGAATTCATCCCGCCAACCGTCAGGTTGCACTTTGTTCTGATGGGAGTCGATCTGCACAAACGAGCCCGGTCGCAAGAGGGGGTAAAGTGTGTTGTCTTCGATCCCGATATACCCGTAAAAAGAATTTCGCCAATCCATATGTTGGAGCAGAGCGACCGGAACCTCCCCCCAGCTCTCAAACATCCGCGCTACCAAATTGGTACTCCCAAAGTCGATTTTCTCTCGCAGTTCCAGCGGGACCACGAGGGTACTCGGCACGCCTCCAAGCGTGGGCGTCACCAGGTAGGTGTGCGGTAATCCCACAAGTGTCTGTTCGGTGCCGGCGTCGCGGATGTCAACACCGAAGAACGACAAAACGTCATCGAGGCCCAGCCTGTAGATCAAGCTCAAGCTCTTAAGTCTGTAGATATTGGGCTTTAATTTTCCGGCTTCGATATCGCCTAGCCAATTGCGAGAGATGAAGTAGTCAGGTGCGTTTTTCTTGAGGGCGATTTCCCGGCTAAGGTGTTCCACTTCGCGCATGGAGAGGCGCAAGAGTTTCCGAACAGCTCTTAGCCGTTTACCAGCATCCGTGGCCGATAACATCGCACTACAACCTCGGAGTTGGGTTATGTTACCGCAAATTTCAGACTAGTCCACAAGTTTGATAGACCTTTTCCGAAAAACGGAATTCCCGTCGTTGGCTTCAAAGTCCCTGCTGCTGGCCTTAGTTGACGAGATTCATCGTGTCTGACCTCATTTCTGGCCAGCGGCCAAACCGACGCATTCTCACCAAGGTCACCAGACCTATCCTGTTTCTTAGCTGCTTGGGCCCTACTGTCCCCAATCTGGGACAGGTTACAAAATGTTTATGGCAGTTTGCTAACTGGCATTTATACCGAACAAATCTCTGCGAGCTTGCAGTTGGACGTGACCTGGATTCGTGTGTTCTAAGACAATCCGTCTGCGTACGAGCATTTCTGCCGGAACACTTGACGGGCAAACACGCACGCATCGCGGGAAAGACATAGCCAGAGGCGTACCCGTGGGCACCAAGCCAAATTCCGCCAGAGGCACCGATCTCGCTGAGCGAGTCCGGTCCATCCTCAGGAGCAAACACCTCACCCTCTCTAAAGTTTCCCTATTATCTGCGGCGCCGTTCGGGCGTTCTTCGCGTTACTTCCTTCCTCACACTCTGTACCATGAGCTCCGGCTGGGAACCTTCACCCCAAGTCTTCATCAGGTCTTTGCGCTCAGCCAGGTCTCCGGCTACCGGTTTTTTGATTGGCTGCACGTGTTGGGATGTGACCTCAAAGACATTCCCCGATTGCAGGTTCTTCTGCCTTCAAAGCGCACGATCCTGCTCGATTCCACTCTGGCCGATGCTGATAGGTGGATTCCTTGGTTCCGAAACCGCGCCCGCGGCGCGTCGGCGGCGCCTCCAATTGCACCTCTAGGCCAGCTTCTCGAAGTCGCTGCCCCCAGGCGACTTCGTTTCCTGTCCGAAATCGGCAATAGAGGCTTCTTGTACGCCAGGATTGGACACGAAGATGCCCTAGCTTTCCCCGATCTGATTCCCGGAAGTATTGTCCGAGTGAATCCAAAGTTCTCGAACGGTCGCGTCCCCAAGTCAAATGGCGCAACCTCCTCTCAAGTATTTCTGCTCGAACATAATAGGGGCCTCTTTTGTTGCCGCTTGCGTGTTGTAGAAAGGGGCGTTATCGTCCCGATCGGAACGTCGCTCTCTTATGCCCAAGTTGAACTGAAAGTTCCGCGCGAAGCGCGGATTCTAGGCGTTGTTGATCTCGAAATTCGACCTATGCTTCGGGCCGAACAACCGGAAGTCCCAAGGGACCTCGGAAAATATTGGAAACCACGACCGCTTGTCACGGACAAAGAATTTGGCCAACTCCTCCGAGGCTCACGTTCCAAGCTGCATCTGTCTCTGCGGGAGGTTGCGAGAATGAGCCACAACATCGCAGGTCTGCTTGGGGATGAACGATATTTTGTTTCTCCCAGTTCTCTCTGCGACTACGAGCTTTTCAACGCGCCTCCGCGTCACTTTCACAAGGCGATTACTCTCTGTTCTCTGTACGGCCTGCAATTTCACGTGTTTCTGAAGGCGATTGGAATTGCCTTGGCTGAAGCCGGCGCGGAACCGATTCCCGATCATCTGGCTCGCAGAGTTCTAGGCACCGAGCCCGACGAAAACTCGAACGACAACGACATGCCCTGTCGGAGTGGATTCCTTGAGCAGATGCTTGAACGATGTGAAGAAATTCCGTTCTTCTTGCGAGAATCCATCGGGGCATTGTCTGGCCTGGAAGACGCTTCTCTGGACGACTTCTTCTGGATCGGCGGCGAATATGATGTCCTTCATCCTTGCCTGGCAAACGGGCTGTTCGCCCTCGTCAACCGTCGCGAGAAGAGGCCGATCCATTTCACGACGAAACCGCCATGGCAACAGCCGGTCTATGTGATCCTGATGCGCAACGGGACGTACTTGTGTGCATGTTGTGGCATCGAGAATGGCGCTCTGGTCATCCATCCGTACTCCCAGCAGTTCCGTCGTTCCGAACATTTGCGCTACCACCAAGATGCCGAGGTGATTGGCCGAATTGTCACGGTGATAAGAAAGCTTGGGTGATCTTGTCGGTTTGTCGGACAAATTGAGTCGCTGTCCTGCACGCGAGTCCTACTAACCGCTGGGGAAATCTACGTATTTGAGGGAAAAGCGAACGCTTCGCTCATTTTATGGACAATCTTTCCGTACCTGGCTAACCTCGTTTTTTCAGGTGGGACTGTTGTCCTCTCTCTTGCATGAGCGAAGCCGTTGGAGGTCCTGGGTACCGAGCGAACTCGATTGGCTTTCAAGACAGATTCGACCGTTTCTGCACTGGCACCTAGCTAGCTTCGTCTGCATCACAGCCGGGAGTCTTCTAGCGCTCCTTACTCCACTTGTGCTCAAGTGGCTCATCGATCAGATCATCCCGCAGAGAAAGATGGGATTGCTACTATTAGCGGTTGGCCTGATCTTTCTCGGCTACCAGGGCAGAATGGCACTCACCAGCCTGGGCAGTTACTTCATGCTGACTGCCGCCCAAAGGCTCACCCTCACGTTGAGAATGAGCCTACTTGGACGCCTCGACACGCTCTCTGCCGAATATTACGAAGACATCCCGGTAGGTAGCGTGATGTACCCGCTCAAAGAGCCAATCGAAGAGGTCTCATATTTTGGATCCGACCTTCTGCCCGCAATCTTGCGCATGGTCCTGACGGTCAGTTTCACGCTGGTGACAATGTTCGTACTCAGTCCTCTGCTTACGTTGACCGTTCTCCCTCTCGTTCCGGTCTTTCTGATCGCGCGGCAGCACTTCCGTCGAAGGCTCGCGGCCA
>Ga0073928_10009155_pt1 | contig 12149 bp, 13 predicted proteins | sample PaiPotPPA55metaG_FD_76969 | JGI IMG/M metagenome (GOLD analysis project Ga0073928, IMG submission 76969) | Iron sulfur acid spring bacterial and archeal communities from Banff, Canada, to study Microbial Dark Matter (Phase II) - Paint Pots PPA... ...
GAGCCGCCGACCGGCTGGCCCGATTGCGTCCGGCCGACCGTCGTCGTGCTTTGCGGGTTGCAGCCGGTCGCCGACGGGTTGCTGGCGCAATCGATGACCTGCGGCGCGGTGTTGCCGCCCTGCGTCTGGGTCGATATGGCGGGGTTCAGGGTGCTGAGGCGCGGCTGCGCCGCCTGGGTCTGTGCCGCCGCCTGCTGGATGCTCTGCGGCAGGTTGCCGGAAATGGTATTATCGATGCCGCTGGCCGCGACCGTCGTGTCGGTCGGGACGTTCCGGGCGCCGCCATTGCCGCTCGCCCGCCCGTCGAGGCGCGCGAGGATGCCCGCCAGCACGGCCGGCGGCAACCGGTACGGTGCCGAGGGCGAGGCGCCGCGGCCCTCGACGCTGATGCCGAAGCCGGGCGCAGTGACCGTCTGCGATACCCCGTTGGTCCCGGTCACGGTCATCGATTTCCCGAACAGGAAGCCGGCATCGAGCCGCTCGCCTTGATGCGCGTCGGCGACCATGATGCCGCCGCGCAGCGCAACCACCGCGTTCGCGGTGCGCACCGTCGCCGGGTTGTCCTGTTTCGTCAGCTTGCCGCCGACCAGGCGCAGCACGCCACGGCTGACGCTGAGCGCCATCGTGCCGGTGCCGGCGCGCGGATCGTAGACGAACTGGTCGATCGTCACATCGGAATTGGGTCCGATCGTCATCGTCGATTCGTCGAGGAACATGACCTGCGTCTGGCCGCTCGCACTCGTCTGGATGCGTTCGCTGAAGACCACATTTTCGCCGATCACCAGCCGACGGGCGGCGCCGCTCGGCGGGGTCCCGGTCGCATCGGTGTTGACGGCGCTGTTGACCCCGACCCGCTCCTGGGCATTGGCCGCCGCGGCAAGCGCCAGCAGAACGGCAAGCGGGATGAAACGGCGCAGTGCGATACCGAACACGCTCACGACACTTCTCCTGGCTGAGCGACGACGCGGTTGAATGGAACCCCGGTCCACGGGCTGGCCCCTAGAACCGGATCTGCGGCCCGACCAGCACCGAATTGCTGGTGTAGGCGTAGATCGGCAGGTTCGACGAAACGATGTCGCGCTGGTATTGCGCGGCGATCGCGATATCCGGGGTGATCTCGACGAGCTGGCTGATGCTGAAGCGCCAGCGCCGGTCGAGGCGGCTGCTCGCGCCCGGGGTGGCCGGGTTCGGGCTGGTGTTGCAGCACGGATCGGGGGCGGCGTAATCGCTCCAGATCCGCCCGCCCGACAGCGTCGTCTCCCATGGGAAGCCGAAACTGCCGGTCGGGTCGTCGTAGCGCACCAGATAGCTGGCGCCGATGCCGTAGGTCTTGTTCGAATAGAAGGCGAGGCGTGTCGACTGGTCGAGGAAATCGAATTCGAGGCCGAGCCGCTGCTGCGGGTTCGGCAGGAACCCTACCGGCGGCAGCAGCGTGACCGGCTTGGTCAGCTGGATCGCCACCAGCTTGTCGTTGCCGTCGAAGCCGGTCGACAGCGGCCGGTCGGGCGCGTTGCTGAACTTCTTCTGGCGGAACTCGAAATCGGCCTTGACCGCGAGGTCGTCCCAGATCACCGCGGTCGCTTCGCCGCCGCCGCCATAGGTGTAGAAATACTGCTTCTCGCCGAGGCCGACTTCGTTGAGGATGAAGTACGGCTTCAGCGTCGCGTTCGCCACGCCCTCGGCCGGCGCCGGGAACTTGAAGCGCGGCCCGGCGGTCACCTCGGCGAGGCCGAGGTCGAGCCGATCGAACCGGAAATAGTGGTTGGCGAAATCGGTGCTGGTCACCTCGAAGGCATCGCCGTTCTGGGTGCCGAGGTCGTGCGAGTACAGCAGGGTCGCGGTGCCGAAGACGTTTACGTCCTCCCGTTTGACGAACTGGCTCTGCAGCGTCACCGGCCCGAGCAGCAGCGTGTTGATCAGCGACGATCCCGGCGCGACGTTGGCGTCGGACTGGTATTGCGCGCCGAAGAACAGCAAGCCGGAGAAATGCTCGGGCGAACCCTGCTGCACGATCTGCGCCAGATAGGTTTCGATGCGGGCCTTCACGTCGGGCGGCGGGTTCGCCGCCAGCCCTTTCTCGAAATAGCTCCGCGCCGTTTCGAACGAGCCGAGCCGGAAGTACAGGGCGCCGAGTTCCAGCTCGACCCGCGGCAGGTTCGGGTTGAACAGCAGCATGCGCTCCAGGGCGCCGATCGCCGCCTCGTTGTCGCCGAGCCGCGCCGCGGCGTCGGCATAGGCGAAGGTCGCGTCGAGATCGTTCGGGTTGCCCAGCATCCGCGCGAACAGGGCCTGCTTTCGCGCCTCGAGCGCACTGCGGTCGGCTGTCGAAGCGGTCTGCGCCGCCGCCGGCCCGCCGATCAGGCCGAAGAGGACGATTCCCGCCGAAAGCACGCGCGCCAGCGGCCCGAATTTGCCCGTCAGCCAGGGCAATCCGTTCCGGAACTCCACAGCCGCTCCCCCATCGTCGCCGGTCGTCCTAAAAATTAGGCTAACCAACTTATGGTTGCCCGGCAATGCCGGTGCATCAATCGTCGGCGCGAACCGCTTGCTGCGGCTGAGAACGGCATAGCAATGTTGCGGGCGGATGCAGCAACAGCGGAGCCGGCCGGCGCGATTCGGCGCGGAGCGGCCCGGAACGAGGGAGGCGTCGATGGCGACGGAGTTCTACGATGGTCTCGAGACCCGCGACCCGGCGGTGCGGGAAGCGGAGCTGATGCGGGCGTTGCCGGGCCTGATCGCCGCCGCCAAGGAGACGGCGCCGGCCTATCGCGCGCTGCTGGCGAAGGTGCGGCCGCAGGACGTGACCGATCGGCGCGCCCTCGTCGAGCTGCCGGTGATCCACAAATCCGACCTGATCGAATGGCAGCGCCGCGACCCGCCCTTCGGCGGGCTGACGACATTGCCGGTCGGCAGCTTCGCCCGGGTGTTCGCCTCGCCCGGCCCGATCTACGAGCCGCAGGGACGGCGCCCCGATTATTTCCGGATGGCGCGGGCGCTGTTTGCCGCCGGCTTCCGGGCCGGCGACCTCGTCCACAACACCTTCTCCTACCATCTGACCCCGGCCGGGGCGATGCTCGAAAGTGCCGCCGAGGCGCTCGGCTGCACGGTCATCGCCGCCGGGGTCGGGCAGAGCGAATTGCAGGTGCGCACGATCGCCGATCTGCGGCCCGGCGCCTATGTCGGCACCCCGTCCTTCCTGAAAATCCTGCTGGATAAGGCGGCGGAGCTCGGATCCGACATCTCATGCATCAAGAAGGCGATGGTCGGCGCCGAGGCCTTCCCGTCGGTGTTGCGCAGCGAGTTCCGCGGCCGCGGCATCGCCGCGATGCAATGCTACGGCACCGCCGATATCGGCCTGATCTCCTACGAGACGACCGGCCCGGACGGCGAGGTGTGCGAGGGCATGGTGCTCGACGAAGGGGTGATCCTCGAAATCGTCCAGCCCGGCACCGGCGAGCCGGTCGCCCCGGGCGAGGTCGGCGAGGTCGTGGTCACGACCTTGACGCCGGAATACCCGCTGATCCGCTTCGCCACCGGCGATCTGTCGGCGCTATTGACCGGGCCGAGCCCGTGCGGCCGCACCAACCACCGGATCAAGGGCTGGCTCGGCCGCGCCGACCAGACCGCCAAGATCCGCGGCATGTTCGTGCACCCGGTCCAGGTCGCCGAAATCATCCGCCGCCACAAATCGATCATCCGCGCCCGGATCGTGATCGAGCGGCCGCAGGCGGCCGATGTGATGAATTTCCTGGTCGAGATGGGCGAGCCGCCCGAGACCGAGGCGGCGATCGCCGAGTCGGTTCAGGCGGTGGCCAAGCTGCGCGCAACCGTCACCCGCGTCCCCGAGGGCAGCCTGCCCAACGACGGCAAAATCATCGAGGACCGCCGCCCGATCGGGTGATCTGCCCCTTTAATCCCGTTCTCTACGGTAGAGAGCGTCGGCTTCTTCGTCGCAATTGTCAGCGATCAGGCGGAGCTTGTCGGCGCCGTGCCTGGAGAGGGCCGTGCCTTCCTCGGCGAGCGTCCGCCGTATCTCGATCGCCGTCAGCCGCAGGAAGGTAATTGCGTGCTCGGATCGCGTTTTCTCGCCCGCGGACATCGGTTGCCCCCGTAACCCGGTCGATTAGCAAACCCGGTCTATCAGCAGACGCCGGCCTTACCGATCGCCCGCTCGACCGCCGCAACGACCTCGCTTGGCCGCAGCGGCTTCATCAGCGTCTCGTGCCGATCCGCCCGCCCGCCGGGCATCTGAAACAAATAGCCGCTCATCACGATGGTTTTGGCGTCCAATTCCGCCGCCGTATCCGCGATTAGCAATCCGTCGCCATCAGGGAGCCGCCAATCCGCAATCGCCAGCGCGTAACGCCATCGGTCGAGGAAAGCCATCCCCTCGGCCGCCGTTGCTGCGACATCCACCTGATAGCCCTCCGCGCGAAGGACAACCGCCAGGAATTCGCGGACCGCCGTCTCGTCCTCGACGAGCAGGATGCGCTTTTCCGGCACCCGTATCCCCTAGCCAGCCATAATCGATCCGATTGCATTTTAGGGAAAATCGCCTTGCGGTTGGGTATCATGATGTAAATCAACTGTAACAATTTTCCGGACCAAAGACCGACCTCCTGTGGGCCAATCGTCGGTACAAGACAGCCGGAACCGCTGTCGCTGCCACTCTGTTCTGCGGTCTGCCATGAGTGCGGTATTCGGGCGCAAATGGGACCAGCCGCCGTGGCCGAGTTACCGGTCTAGGACTTTGGGATTATTCGTGTTTGACAAATTTGGAACTGGTCCGGGATGGGCATGTCATCAAAGCCAGCGGGCGCGGTCCGGTCGCGCGTTGGCGACTTAAAGGGTAGGATCGTCAGCGCGCTGCCAAGTGAACCACTCAACCGGGATCCACATTTTTTCTGCTATAAAAGCCAGAAGCGATGTTATTTCCTCTACTTTCGTTATCTCCGCCGGAAGATACATCGTAACGGTATTATAGGGATGCCCACGATAATGCTTTAAGACAACCGGTATTTTATCTTCGATGAGTACTGCAGCGCCGTAAAAGGTATCGAAATCATCGCTCCCTTCGATGAAATCAAGACCCCGTTGTTCTGAAAAGCCATAAGGGGACAAGCCGATTACCGCTTGAGGAAGGAAATCCCTCTCAATAACCGTGTCCAGCGGGATTTGCCGGTACATCACGGTACCTGTGCGTTCTTGATATAGGAGATCGGAATCCCCACAAAAGTGCTTCCACCGCGTGCCATGACGCCAGGGGTTCCGACATTCCATCTAGCCTCGTAGGGCGTGCCGCCGCCGGGCGTCGGAGCGATCGGCGAGCTAAACTCAATCCCCCGTCTGGGCGGCAGCGCATTGCGATACGCCTTCACCGAAGGAAAGATGCCGCCGCGGGGAGCGGCACCCCAGACTTCCATGGAGGTAACCTGTAGTGCTGCCGTGGTGCGGTCCTGGCTGGGGCTTTCCAGTCGGTGAAATAGCGTAGTTCCAGGAACCCCCACAACGACCGGCGCATGCGTCGGCCCTCCCCCAACAGCCATTCTCCCTCGCGCGCTTCTTGGCGTTTTTTCGTGGCGTCCACGTAGCCGAAAAGCACTCGGTCGATGGCGCAAAGAGGGATTATTTCTATTATGGCGGGCAGCGCAACCGTTAATACGCATGCGGACAGTAAAACTCATCATCGACGCGGGATACGCAAACCCCACGCCAACATGACATTCGTTGGTTAACAATGAGTTCGCGGTTCTGCACTGCATTATGGTCGCCTATAGACCGAGAAACGGCCCTGAATCACCCCTTGTTCCGTGGCTTTTCCGAGGCAGACCCAGCGCTGGAATCGATTCCATGCCGTCGCTTACGGCATGATTAGTGCCTGCAACATGACACCGGCCTGGCCGGCGCGTGAATTTCCGTTCGTCTGGCCGGCGCGTCCATTCCATGCCGGGCATTCGGTTTGGTCCCATTTGCGCCCGAATAGGGCATGAGTGAGCGGCCGACAGCGGGTCTTAGGTAATTTCCGAAGCTATCCGCGCTATCCTTGTCGGCATAAGGAAGAACTGCAAACGTCGAAGGGACAGTGCGCGTGAGCACCACGATCCAATATCAAGACCCACGACGGCGCGGCGCCGGCGGCTTGCTCCTTCTGCCCGATCAGACGCGGCTCGCATCGGAGAAAAAGCTCCTGGAAGCGCGGGGCTTCGTCATCATCGAGGTCGCGTTGCAAAAGCCGCCCCCAACTGAGTTTCAGTCATAGACCGAACCGGACGAAGAAACCCCGAGCACCGATCCGTGGAGGGGTGCTCGGGGTTCCTCATGCGTATGTGCGGACGGGTGAGGGGCTGATGGGCGCCGCTGGCGCTACCGCCGCTCGCGCGACGAGCCGCTTGCGGTCGTCGCCTGCATGACGCTGTGCGCCATCTGGTCGTGCTGCTCGATCACGTTCAGCGTCTGCTGCGCGAAATTCTTGAGGTCGGGGTCGCGCGCGGTCTGCGCCTGGCGCTTGAACTCCTTCGCATCCTTGTCGTGGTCCTGGACCATCGCCCGCATATAGGCCTGGTCGAACGCGGCGCCGTGCAGCCGCGACAGCCGGTCCAGCTCCTTCTGGTCCTTCGCGTCGAGCTGGGTCGGCAGTTGGAGGCCCTTCTGCGACGCGATCGATTGCAGCTGCGAATTGGCCTGCGAGTGGTCCTGCTCCATCCGCGCGCCGAACTGCTTGACCTGCGCGTCCTTCGCGTTCTGCTGGGCGAGCTTGCCCAGTTCGACCTCGGCCATGCCGCCCTCGGCCGCCTTCTTGGCGAAGTCCATATCGGCGCGATCGAGTTTCTGCGTGGCCGCGGTCGAGACCATGCTTGGATTCGCGTTGGTGCTTGGCGCCACGCGACTGGTCTGCTGGGCGAAGGCCGGCGCGGCCAGCATCAGGGCGGCGGCGGAAACGGTGGCGAGGCGGATGCGCATGATGTTCTCCAATGGCTGATCCGGCGCTGGGCCGCTTCGCTCGCGGCCGCGCCGGGACGGTGCTCTCTCTCTAAAACGTGACCGGCGGCGCTTGGTTCAGGCGCCAGCCGCGGCGTGCCATACTGCCGGCCGACGCATTTCGAGCGAGGGAGCCCGAGCCATGGCGACGATCCAACCCTATGCCGCACCCGGTGTTTACGACCCGCCGATGTATTCGCAGGCGGTCAAGGTCAGCGGGGCGCAGACGATCCTCTACATCGCCGGCCAGGTCGCCTACGGCCGGGACGGCGCGCCGACGCATGCCGGCGACTTCAAGGCGCAGGCACGGGCCGTCTTGAACGCGTTGAAGGCGCAGGTCGAGGCCGGCGGCGGCACGATGGCCGATATCGTCAAGGTCAACACCTATGTGACCGACATGCGCCACCGCGCCGATTACGGCCCGATCCGCGAGGAGTTCTTCGGCCGGAAGATGCCGGCCCATACGCTGGTCGCCGTCGCCGCGCTGGCCGCCCCCGAATACCTGATCGAGGTCGAGGCCGTCGCGGTGCTTTAGCGGTCTCGGATCAAATCGAAGCGTCTCTCTCTAGCCGTCATGGCCGGGCCTGAGCCGGCCAAACGGCTTTTGAGGCCCCCAAAACCCCAATCATTCTGCCGTTTTTCTCGCGCGGTATCTGCGCTCCCATTGTCGGGAAATGGTCCCGCTGGTCAACGAGGGCGAACGGTCACAACCTGCGGAGAGTCAAGTCTACGATACAGGCGTGCCAACCGCTCCTTTCCATTCTAAGCACCGGGGATAAGGACCAAAATCCGGCTCCGCTTTGGGAGGCTCCGTGCGCTTCGGGGCGGGTCGACAGACTATACCGGCTCGCATTGGTCGGCTTTCGGATGTATGGTTTCTCGGATTCTCAGCGTTGCCCCCATTGGGACAGACGCCAGAGCGGGTGCGTTTGTCTAAAATACGGGGCAAGTGAGGGTAATCGAAATGGCTATTTTCGTCAGTCTGGAAGAAATGGAAGGGAATCTAAGTTCCGTCTTAAAAGCCGTGCGGGACGGAAAGCACGTCGTCGTGACCGAACAAAATATCCCTGTCGCTTCCTTAGCTCCATTTCCGGCACTTGGGAAACGGGAGTTTGGATCATTAAAGGATAAGGTCTCGATTGGTAAGGATTTTTTTGAACCGCTTCCCGAAGAGGAGCTTGCTGCCTGGGAGTAAACTCCTGTGCAACTCTTGCTGGATACCTGCACCTTCATTTGGTGGATCGCTGGTGATCCTACACTGACCGCGGTAGCAAGAGCCCCGATAGCCGATCCGAATAATCAATGTTTTGTCAGCGCGGCTAGCGCCTGGGAGATTTCTACCAAATATCGTTTGGGCAAACTACCGCAAGCGGCTCCACTTGCGGCGAATTTTGCCGGCGAGGCTTTCCGAAACGGGTTCATCCCGCTGCCCATCACGGCGGTGCACGCGTCACATGCTGGTGCGTTCACTCAGCCCCACAGAGACCCGTTTGATCGCATGATTGCCGCACAGGCTTTCTTGGAAGGTATGCCCGTCGCGTCTCCCGACAGGCAATTAGACCAGTTTGGGATAGTCCGAATCTGGTAAAGGGCTCTGTCCTCGACGAGCGTTCCGTTCCCATCGGACAACCCGTGGGGCAGGCCGCGAGATGGCGAGGGCAACCCTTGGGACGGCCATCGCACGATGATGGCTCGATCAACGCTGACCGACCCATCGGCGCGATAGATGACGTGCCCGGGGCGGACCTCTACGTGATCGAGGTTCGCCCCGGCTCGATCGTGGCCGACCTTATCTGGTGCCGCATCTGGTGCCGCGGCACCACCGCCCCGACGCATCGACGCCGTGCACCTGAAAACCCGCTTGGCAATAATCCAGTCCGACCGCCGTAAGCTGTTTCATGAATGATCCCCTCCGTTGGAGCTGCATGCCCAACGTGGCACACCGATGCCGTTCGGGGGCCATCCACCCCATCAAGCTCGCGGGTGACGGTGAAGGGGCCGCTTCAACGCACTCGGCCACCCTGCGGCTGGAAAGGGAGGTGGGCAGAAGCCTCTTGTTCAATGTATCCCGACCGTTTACTTTGTAATCCAAAGTTCTCTGCGTCAGGAGAGTACCGTGATCGAGGACCGGGCGCGCGAGGACATCGCCTTCATCCGGCGCGCGATCGAGGAGGGCGGCGCCTATGCCACCGCCCGCAGCCCGGACATGCTGGTCTGGGGCATCGCGGTCGCGCTCGGCTATCTCGGCACCTACGGCTTCATCCGCCGCTGGTCGCCGATCGCGCCGAACCTGTTGTGGGCCGCCTGCCTGGGGCTGCCGTGGCTGTTCTCGCTGCGCCGCCTGGCGGGCCGCGCCGTCGGCACGGAGCTGCCGGTCCGTCGCCCGATGGCGCAGGCGTTGGCGATGCTGTGGCTCGGCATCGGCATCTTTGTGACGACGCTGGCGGTCGCGGCGATGTGGACCGGCGAGTCGCGCGAAGGCTGGTGCGAGGCCGTCATCGCCGGCGCGATGGGGGTGGGGTTCTTCGCCAGTTCCTGGCTCGCCAATTTGCCGTGGCTGCGCGGGGTCGGTGTCGCGTGGTGGGTCGGCGAGCTGGCGCTGTTTGCCCTGCGCCAGCAGGTCGAGGCGCTGCCGCTGGCGGCGGCGCTCTACCTGGTGCTGCTCGCCGGCCCGGGCTACCTCCTGCTCCGGCACCGTGTACGAGCCGAATGACCGATTACGACCATGCCGCGATCGACGAGATCCTGCACAGCCGGGTGCGGCTCGCGATCATCGCCTTCCTGGCCGGCGCCGAGACCGCCGATTTCGCGGCGGTGCGCGACGCCACCAAGACGACCGACGGCAATGCCGGCATCCACCTGCGCAAGCTCGAAGATTCCGGCTACGTCGCGATGACCAAACGCTTCGTCGGGCGCAAGCCGCAGACCCTCTATGCGCTGACCGGGCGCGGCCGCAAGGCGCTGCTCGACTATGTCGCCCACCTCGAAGCCCTGCTGCCGCCGCCCGGCGGCGGCGAACCCCCCGGAAAGGACGGCCGCCGATGAAGCACGCCTTCCAGCACCTGCTGATCGACTTCCTGGCGGCGCTCGCCTTCCTCGGCGTCTACGTCGCGACCGGGAAAATCACTGCCGCCGCGGTCTTGGCCGTAGCGGTCGGCCTCGGCCAGGTCGCCTTCCAGCGGATCACCGGACGACGCATCGACGCGATGCAATGGCTGAGCCTCGGCATCATCGTCGTGCTCAGCGCCGCCTCGATCGCGACCAACAGCCCGCGCTTCGTGATGCTGAAGCCGAGCCTTGCCCATTTCGCGATCGCCGCGGCGATGCTGAAGCGCGGCTGGCTCTTGCGCTACCTCCCCGAGATCGCCCAGCGCAACCTGCCCGAAGCGGTCCCGGTCGCCGCCGGCTACGCCTGGGCCGGGCTGATGGCGGTGCTCGGCCTCGCCAATGCCGGGATCGCTTTCTACGCCGATTTCGCCACCTGGGTGTGGTTCGTCTCGGTCGTGCTGGCCGGCGCCAAGCTCGGCGCCTTCGCGCTGCAATACGCCGTGTTCCGCGCGATCGTCCGGCGCCGGCTGACGGCGGCCGCGGTTGCGGCGGCGCAGCCCTCCTCCGCAACGGTGGCCACGATCCTGGCCGTCTTCGTTCTGCTGGCCGGCACCGGCGGCGCCAATGCGGTCGGCTTCCAGCAGCTCGCCGTGCCGGACCCGAACGGCGCGCCGGTCGCGGTTTACCTCTGGTATCCGAGCGAGGCGGCAGCCAAGCCGCTCCGGCTCGGCCCGTACGAGCAGGCGGTTGCGGTGGACGGGCCGATCGCGGGCGCGTCTTTGCCGCTCGTTCTGATCTCGCATGGGACCGGCGGCAGCGCGCTGACCCATTACGACACCGCCATTGCCCTCGCCGAAGCCGGGTACGTCGCCGCCGCAATCGAGCACACCGGCGACAATTGGCACGACCGCGCCAACAGCTTCACCCAGCGCAACTTCACCGAGCGGCCGCGCCAATTGAAGCTCGCCCTCGATTACCTGCTGCGCGACTGGGCCGGGCGCGATCGCATCGCCGCCGACGAGATCGGCGCCTTCGGCCATTCGGCCGGCGGGTACACGGTGCTGGTCGCGATCGGCGGCGAGCCCGACCTCGCCCTTGCGGCCGCGTTCTGCAGGGAGCAGCCGGAGGATTGGGGCTGCGCGCGGGCGCGTACAGTCGCGGCGCGAACGCCGGCCGAGCCGTCCCCGGACCCGGTATGGACGCATGACCGGCGCATCAAAGCCGCAGTCGTCGCGGCCACCGCCTCGGCCGCACGTTCCCGCGCGCCGGGCTTACCGGTGTCACCGCACCGGTGCAGCTGTGGCAGGGCGAAGATGATCGGATCGCCGTGCAACGCTTGAGTTTCGACCTGATCAAGGCGAACCTGCCGGCGCCGCCGGAGACGCATATCGTCCCGCTCGCCGGACACTTTGCCTTCCTCGGCCCATGCAGCCGGGCCCTGGCCGACATGGCCCCGGAGGTTTGTCGTGATGCGCCCAGCTTCGACCGGGCCGCCTTCCACCACGATTTCAACGCCGCAATCGTCGCGTTCTTCAGCAAGCAGTTGGGCAAGCGCGAGCCATGAACCTCGTCCCGATAACGGCGGCGCCGCTGGCGATCCAGATCCATCTCGCGACCGTATTGCCGGCCTTCGCGATCGGCACCTGGCTGATCTTCGCCTCGCGCAAGGGCAGCACAATCCACCGCGCCCTCGGCTTCACCTACCTGACGCTGATGACCGCGACGGCGGTCACCACATTCTTCATCCGCAGCATCTGGCCGGGCAGCCTGTCGCCGGTGCACATGTTCATCCCGCTGACCCTGTTCGGCGTGTTCGGCGCGCTGTGGAACGCGCGGCGCGGCAACATCCGAGGCCACCGTAACGCGATGCTCGGCCTCTATATCGGCGGGCTGCTGCTCGCCGGCGGCTTTACCCTGCTGCCGGGCCGGCTGTTGCACGGCGTCTTCTTCGGCTGAACGCGCCGGCGGTTCTCGCGCCTAAGCGGGCGACAGTGTCTCAGTTTCCGTGGACCGGCCAACATATGTAGTGCCCGCTGGGGTTCTCGTTCCCGTATCATGAGAGGAGTGCACAGGGTGCGGGTGGGATGGTCTACGACATCGAATTCATCCGCCGCGTGGATGGA
>Ga0073928_10009156_pt1 | contig 12148 bp, 10 predicted proteins | sample PaiPotPPA55metaG_FD_76969 | JGI IMG/M metagenome (GOLD analysis project Ga0073928, IMG submission 76969) | Iron sulfur acid spring bacterial and archeal communities from Banff, Canada, to study Microbial Dark Matter (Phase II) - Paint Pots PPA... ...
GAGATGCTGCCGTAGACGATGCGCGGGTTGACCTTCTTCACCGCCTCGTAATCGATGCCGAGCCGGTGCTTGACGTCGGAGCGGTAATTCTCGACGACGACGTCGGCGCGCTCGCACAGTTTGAAGAAGATCGCGCGGCCTTCCGCCTCCTTCAGATTGAGGGTCATCGCCCGCTTGTTGCGGTGCAGATTCTGGAAATCGAAGCCATCGCGGCGGCTGCCGGTGGCGTCGACCTGCGGCCCCGGCGGCTCGACCTTGATCACCTTGGCCCCCCAATCGGCGAGCTGGCGCACCGCCGTCGGGCCGGCGCGGTGCGCGGTCAGGTCGATGACCGTGAAGTCGTTCAGAGGCAAGCGGGGCGTCGTCATGAATTCACCTTTCGAGCTAATGGCAGCAAACTCTCACCCACCCAGCCCGCCAGGGCTGGGTGGGTGAGGGCTGCCTGATCTGTCACACCGCCGGGCGGGAGCGGATGTCGTCGGGAATCTTGCGCGGCAGGAATTGGCCGTCGCTCTGCGCGGCAAAAAATTGGCCACCCTGGACGACGATCTTGCCGCGCAGGATCGTCGTGCTCGGCCAGGCGGCGACTTCATGGCCTTCCCACGGCGTGTAGTCGGTCTCGTGCAGATCCTGGTGCCGCAAGACGCGGCCGGCGCGCGGGTCGAGCAGGACGATGTCGGCATCCGAGCCAACCGCCAGCGCGCCCTTTTTCGGGTAGAGCCCCATGATCCTGGCCGCATTCGACGACACCAGCCCGACGAAGTCGGAGAGGCTGTAGCCGCGGTTCTTGACCATGTGCGTGTACATCAGCGCGACGCGCGGCTCGACCCCGGAATTGCCGCCGGTCGTGTCGTCGATGCGGTTCCCCTGCAATTTGACCTTGAGCGGGCAGCACACCTCGTCGGTGGCGATCGCCTGGATCGCGCCGTGCCCGGTCGCCGCCCACAAGGCCTTCTGGTCCTCGGCGAATTTCAAGGACGGGTAGGTGTGGAACATCTGCCCGCCCGGCCTTTTGTAGTCCTCGGCATTGTAGAGCAGGTATTGGTGCAGGGTCTCGCCATAGATCGGAAAGCCGCGCCCGCGCGAGGCGGCGATCGCGGCGACCCCGGTCGCCGCCGAGACGTGCACCATGTAGAGCGCCATGCCCGGCACATTCTCGGCCAAGCGGATCACGCGGTTGAACGACAGGTCCTCGCTCAAGGTGTTGTGCACCTCGGCCATGTTCTCGAAGCCGGTCCGGTCCTCGCGGGTCAGCTTCTCGTACATGTGCATGACGATGTCGTTGTCCTCGGCATGGATGGCGGCGATGCCGCCCGCCGCGGCGAGCACCTTGAACACCTCCCAGATGTCGCCGAAGCGCACCATGCGGCCCGGCCGAAATGGCCGGATGTCGGTCGTGAAGATCTTGACCGAAGCGTGACCGGCTTGGACCGCCTCCGGCAGCGCGCCCAAAAGCTCCGGCGGCTGCTGGCCGCGCAGCAGCAGGTGAAAGCCGTAGTCGCAGTAGCAGGCGCCGGCCCATTCGCGCTGGCGCGCCTCGATCGAGCGCCGCAGCGGATCCTCGGGCGGGCACGGCGCGAAATCCAAGAGCGTGGTCGTGCCGCCGTAAAGCGCGGCGCGGCTTACCTGCTCGGGCGGCGCCGACATCAAATCCTCGTTCCGGCCCGGGAAGGCAATCGGGAAGCTGCAATGGATGTGCGGATCGATGCCGCCGGGGATCACGATCTGCCCGGTCGCGTCGACGACCCGAGCGGCGCCGATCGCGGCAAGGCTCCCCGGTGCGCCGATCGCGACAATCTTCTCGCCGGCGACGCCGAGATCGGCGGGTTCCGAACCCGAAGGCGTCACCGCGACCCCGCCGGAGACGATTACATCGAACATCGCACACCTCCCCCGCTCACCATTGCAGCGCCTTCAGCCAGGCGAACATGCCAAAGAGCAGCGCACACCACAGAACCCACAGCAGGACCCAGACGACGATCTTCCACCCGCCGTCGTCGCGCGCCTTGGCGAGGCGGCGCATCTCGGCCTCGATCTCGCGGTTCCAGTCCCGAGCGATCTGCTTCGGATCCAGCGACATCGCTGCAGTATAGCACTCGGCCAACAGTAGCGTGGTGGCAATTACACAAGCATTTTCAACCTATACGCGCTGCGAATTTGGGTGATTTTGCGGCCAAACTATGTCTTTAGGGTAATTCGCCGATCACAACATTGGGGGGCCGTGTGCGATCGAGAGAGATGCGGAGCGCCTGCTGGGGCGCTTTTTTCGCTGTCGCCGTGCTGGCTATGGCCAATGCGGCAGCGGCCGGCAATTGCGCGCTTTTTGCCCGCGCCGAAACGGGGATTGCGCTTTACGGCCAAGCGGGCGGCTGGTGGGATCAGGCGGCGGGGCGGTACGAGCGCGGCCAGCGCCCGGCGGTCGGCGCGATCCTCGTTTTCGAGCGCTCGCGCCATATGCCTGCGGGTCACGTCGCCGTCGTCTCCGCTGTTCGCGGCGAGCGCGAGATCCTGATCGACGACGGCGACTGGTACCGCGGCAGCGTCATCCGCAGCGTCTCGGTGATCGACACCTCGGCCGCCAACGACTGGACGAGCGTCGCGGTCCTCGATCTGCCGTCCGGCAAGCACGGGCGTGATAACCCCGCCTTCGGGTTCGTCTATCCGCACAATATCTCGCCAGACCTCGACACCTACATCGCCGACCGCCGTGCGCCTTCCCGCGCCGGGCTCGTGCATCTCGCGGTCGCCGGGGACGCGCCGCCGCATGCAACGACACCGGAACACGCGGACCGCCACGCCGTGAAGAAGGCGCATCACACCCGCCACCACCATGGTGGGACCAAGCACAAGACGAGCCACGACAAGAAGCCAGCTCCAGCCAAGCGCTCGCACGACTGACCGTCTGATGATTATCCCGCGAGGCGCCAGCGCAAGGTCTCGCCGGCGCGGAACGGGGTGACCGCGGTCTCGCCCGAACCGAGACGCTCGGGGACGGTGAGCGGCTCGCGGCGAAGAGTCACGCGGGTCTGATTGACCGGCAGCCGGTAGAAGGCGGGGCCGTTCAACGCGGCGAAGGCTTCGAGCCGGTCGAGCGCCCGCAAATCCTCGAACACCTCGGCATAGATCTCGAGCGCGCAGAAGGCGGTGAAGATGCCGGCGCAGCCGACCGCCGCCTCCTTGGTGTGCACCGCGTGCGGTGCGCTGTCGGTGCCGAGAAAGAAGTGCGGCGCGCCCGACGCGGCGGCCCGGCACAGCGCGCGGCGATGCCTGTCGCGCTTGGCGATCGGCAGGCAGTAAAGGTGGGGCCGGATGCCGCCGGCGAAGATCGCGTTGCGGTCGATGACCAAGTGGTGCGCGGTGATCGTCGCCGCCAGGTTCGGCCCGGCCGCGCCGACATAGGCAACCGCCTCCTCGGTCGTGATGTGCTCGAAGACGATGCGCAGTTCCGGCAGCCGGCGCCGCAACGGCTCGAGCACCCGCTCGATGAACACCGCCTCGCGGTCGAACACGTCGATTTCGGGGTCGGTGGCCTCGCCGTGGATCAACAGCGGCATACCTATCCCCGCCATGTGCTCCAGCACCGGCATGATGCGCGCGTAATCGGTGACCCCCAACTCCGAATTGGTCGTCGCCCGCGCCGGGTAGAGCTTGACCGCGGCGAACACCCCCTCCCGGTACCCGCGGCCAATCTCCTGCGGGTCGGTCGCGTCGGTCAGGTAGCAGGTCATCAGCGGCGTGAAATCGCTGCCCCGCGGCAGCGCCGCCTGGATGCGTTCGCGATACGTCTGCGCCATCGCAACCGTCGTCACCGGCGGCACCAAATTCGGCATCACGATCGCCCGCGCGAACTGGCGCGCCGTTGCGGGCAATACCGCCGCCAGCATCGGCCCGTCGCGCAAATGCACGTGCCAATCGTCGGGCCGGCGCAGGCTGATCGTATCGATGCTCTCCGCCATTCCGTCCTCCCCCGCGCATCCCATATCAGGATAGAGCGCGCGGCGCGGGGTTGCTATCCTCGCCCGCGACGGCACTTCGGAGGGCGGCATGAGCGGTTGCATCGTCGGCTGGGCGCACAGCAATTTCGGCAAGCACGAGGGCAGGGACATCGAATCGCTGATCGTCGAGGTGACGCAGGCGGCGCTCGCCGATGCCGGGGTCGCCGCCGCCGACATCGACGCCGTTTACCTCGGCACGATGAACGGCGGGTTTGTTCGCCAGGACTTTCCGGCATCGCTGGTGTTCCAGGCCGATCCGGGGTTCCGCTTCAAGCCGGCGACGCGGGTCGAGAACGCCTGCGCCACCGGCTCGGCGGCGATCCATGGCGGCCTCAATGCGATCGCCGCCAAGAAGGCGCGGCTCGCGCTCGTCGTCGGCGTCGAGAAGATGACCGAGGTTTCGGGCGCGCAGATCGGCGACATCCTGTTGGGCGCCAGCTACCGCAAGGAGGAGGACGCGACCGAGGGCGGCTTCGCCGGCATCTTCGGGCAGATCGCGCAATCCTATTTCCAGCGCTACGGCGACCAGTCGGACGCGCTGGCGCGGATCGCCGCGAAGAACCACAAGAACGGCGTCGCCAACCCGATGGCGCAGATGCGCAAGGACCTCGGCTATGAGTTCTGCCGCACCGTGTCGGACAAGAACCCGATCGTCGCCGGTCCGTTGAAGCGCACCGACTGCTCCTTGGTCTCGGACGGTGCCGCGGCAGTGGTGCTCGCCGACCTCCCGACCGCGCTCGCGATGAAAAAGGCGGTGGTGTTCCGCGCCGCCGAGCAGGTCAACGACTTCCTGCCGATGAGCCGGCGCGACGTCGTTGCCTTCGAGGGACCGGCATTGGCCTGGAAGCGGGCATTGGCCGGCGCCCGCCTCGCGCTCGACGACCTCGACCTGGTCGAGACGCATGACTGCTTCACGATCGCCGAACTGCTCGAATACGAGGCGATGGGCCTGACCCCGAAAGGCGAGGGGGCGCGCGCCATCCTCGATGGCTGGACCGAGAAGGGCGGCCGGTTGCCGGTCAACCCGTCGGGCGGGCTCAAATCGAAGGGCCACCCGATCGGCGCCACCGGGGTGTCGATGCACGTGCTGGCGGTGATGCAGGTGACCGGCTGCGCCGGCGACATGCAGGTGCCGGGCGCTTCGCTCGCCGGTCTGCTCAATATGGGGGGCGCCGCGGTAGCCAATTTCGTCAGCATCCTCGAACCTCTGCGCGCGTGACCGTCCGCCGCTCACCCCGCAAGCGGGACGAGGGAGGCCGTCGTCAGTCCCTCGCCCCGCGTCGGCGGGGAGAGGGAGGGGCCTGCGGAGCGGGAGGGTGAGGGGCATGCGAGCAGGAGAATTACAGGAGCCAACATGAGTTTCCGCGCTCTCGTACTGCACGAGGAAGGCGGTAAGCTTGTGCCGCGCATCGAGACGCTCGACGAAGAGCGGCTGCCGGCGGGCGAGGTGACCGTCGCGGTCGAGTACTCGACCCTCAATTACAAGGACGCGATGATCCTCCAGGGGATCGGCCGGCTGGTGCGCAATTACCCGCATGTTCCCGGCATCGATTTCGCCGGCACGGTCGAGCGCTCGGACTCGCCCGAGTTCAATCCCGGCGACCCGGTGGTACTGACCGGCTGGCGGGTCGGCGAGGTGCAATGGGGCGGCTATGCCGAGAGGGCGCGAGTCAAGGCCGCCTATCTGGTGCGCCGACCGCAAGGGCTCGACGCGCGCCGGGCGATGGCGATCGGCACCGCCGGCTTCACCGCGATGCTGGCGGTGCTGGCGCTCGAGCGCCATGGCCTCGAGCCCGGCATGGGCGACGTGCTCGTGACCGGCGCCGCCGGCGGGGTCGGCAGCGTCGCGGTCAGCCTGTTGTCGCGGCTCGGCCACCGCGTCGTCGCCTCGACCGGCCGCCCGGAACAGCTCGGCTATCTGCAGGGTCTCGGCGCCGCCGAACTGATCGATCGCGCGACGCTGGCGCAGAAACCGACGCGGCCGCTCGACAGCGAGCGCTGGGCCGGGGCGGTCGACCCGGTCGGCGGCACGACCCTGGCGACGGTGCTGACGCAGCTCAAACACCGCGCCAGCGTCGCCGCCTGCGGGCTCGCCGGCGGCAGCGACCTGCCGGCGACGGTGATCCCGTTCCTGCTGCGCGGGATCAATTTGTTGGGGATCGACTCGGTCATGTGCCCCTACGCCGAACGGCTCGAAGCCTGGGCCCGGCTGGCGCGCGACCTGCCGCTCGACCGCCTCGACCGGATGACCGAGACGGTGCCGCTCTCGGCATTGCCCGAGCTGGCGCCGAAGATCCTCGAGGGCGCGGTGCGCGGCCGCGTTGTCGTCGACGTCAGAGCGTAATTCCGGGCGGAATGATCGCTGCCGCTCGCGCGTTTGTCGGGCGACGGGCAGGGACGATGAAAAGCTCCGGGTGCCGCAGATGACCACGCCTTCGACAGAGCGTCGCGCGATCACTGCGGCGCAGCGCGGACAGATCATTCAACGCGTGCTCGTGGACGGCTGGAGCGCGGCGCGCGCCGCCGCCGCCTTCGGGGTCGAAGAGCGTCTCGTCGCCGCCTGGGTCGCCGCCTATCGCCGCGACGGCATGGCGAGCCTGCGCCACAACCCGAGCCGGACCTTGGCCGGCGAGGCTTTCGCGCGCTGGCTGTGGCGCCCGCTGGCCAATCTCTGGCGCACCACGCTGTTCCGGCCCTATCGCGACCGGCCGGCCGAGCCGTCGCCCTTGCGCGGCTCGCGAGACGATCGCCGCCACGGCGGCTGACCGCCTGCTAGAAACCCGCCCATTTTTCCGGCATAGTGGCGGCGAGGGGAGGCGTGCCGGGGGGCGCGGTTCCGGGGGGTCGGGGGAATGTCGGAGATTGCGATCGGGCGCCGCGCGCTGCTGCGCCTGCTTGTCGTTGCCGCTGCAATCGCGGCCGACGCCGGTGGCGGACAGGCGCAGCCCGCGGGAAAGCGCGGCCTGCCGCCGCCGCGGTATCTGCCGACGGTTGCGATCGACCCCGGGCACGGCGGCAACGACCCGGGCGCAATCAGCCCGAGCGGCGTCTACGAAAAGGACATAACCCTGGCGGCGGCGCGTGCGCTGGCCGGTCAACTGATAGCGACAGGGCATTTCCGGGTCGTGCTGACGCGCGACGGCGACGCGTTCGTGTCATTGCCGGACCGGGTCGCCCGGGCTCGCGCCAGCCATGCCGATCTGTTCCTGTCGATCCATGCCGACGCGCTGCCCAACCGGGCGATGCGCGGGCTGTCCGTGTTCACCCTGTCGGCGGCGGCCTCGGATCGCGAGGCGGCGGCATTGGCGATCCGCGAGAACAGGGCGGACCGCGTCGCCGGCGTCGATTTGTCGATGCAGCCGCGCGAGGTCGGCGGCATCCTGTTCGATCTGGCGCGCCGGCGCACCGACAATCTGTCGATCGCGCTGGCGCGCGGGGTCGTCGACGAACTCGGGCATTCGACCGTATTGCTCGACCATCCGCGCCGCGCCGCCGGCTTTGTCGTGCTGACCGCGCCGGACATCCCCTCGGTGCTGGTCGAGCTCGGTTGCCTGTCGAACCCCGACGAGGAGCGCCTGCTGCAGCAGCCCGGCTGGCGCAAGCGGCTGGCCGAGGGCCTCGCACGCGCGATCGAGGGCTATTTCGCGACCCATCGGCCGGCGTCATGACGATCGATCTTTGCGTGCCGATCGGCTAGGGTCCGGCCCGTCGGATTCGAGGAGCGGCGATGAGACTGGTATCGACCAAGGCGGAGACCCTGGTCCCGACGGCGGCGGAATGGCAGGCGCGTGTCGATCTCGCGGCGGCGCACCGGCTCGCGGTCGAGCACGGGCTCAGCGAAGGCATCTTCAACCACTTCACCTTGGCGGTGCCGGGTCGTGCCGACCGCTACTACCAGATCCCGTTCGGCCTGCACTGGGCCGAGGTGACCGCCAGCTGCCTGATGGAGGTCGGCTACGACGGGCAGGTGCTGCAAGGTAACGGCGAGGTCGAGCGCTCGGGCTTCTGCATCCATGCGCCGATTCACCGGCTGCTGCCCGGGCACGCCTGCGTGCTGCACACGCACATGCCGTTCGCCAGCGCCCTCGCCCGGCTCGACCAGCCGCGGCTCGAGGCGCTGGGCCAGACCGAGATCGGGTTTCTCGACAAGATCGCCTATGACGACAGCTTCACCGGGATTGCCTTCGACCCGGCGGAAGGCGAGCGGCTGGCCTCCGTGCTGGGCCCCGACAACAAGGTCCTGCTGATGGCCAATCACGGCGTGCTGGTGTGCGGCCAGACCGTCGCCGAGGCCTACGACCTGCTCTATTATTTCGAGCGCGCTTGCCAGGCGCAGCTCTACGCGATGTGGACCGGCCGGCCGTTGCGGCATGTGCCGGACGCAGTCGTCGCCCGCACCTTGCGGCAATATTCGGAATCCCCGGTTTATGACGGCAAACCCGCCTGCGAGCACCATTTCGCGGCGCTGAAGCGCCTGCTCGACCGCCGCCAGCCCGACTACGCCGATTAGCCGGGCGCCTGATCGGGGATCGAACGGGAAATTCCGCCGGCACGCGCGCGGCAAGCCCGCTAGTCCTGGTGGAGGACGACATGACGGCCAGTGACGTCCTGATCGTCGGGGCCGGTCCCACCGGCCTGGTTCTCGCGCTGTGGCTGACCAGGCTCGGGATCCGGGCGCGCGTCATCGACAAGACCGCCGAGCCGGGCACGACCTCTCGGGCGCTGGCCGTGCATGCGCGGACCCTGGAGCTTTATCGTCAGCTCGACCTTACCGATGCGGTGATCGCGAAAGGCCACAAGATTCCGGCCGTCAATCTCTGGGTCAGGGGCGAGCGCGAGGCGCGGTTGCCGTTCGAGGATATCGGCGGCGATCTGACGCCCTATCCGTTCTTGCATATCTTTCCCCAGGACGAACACGAGCGGCTATTGATCGCAAGGCTGGAAGCCATGGACGTTGCGGTCGAGCGGCAGACCGAACTGGTCGGCTTCAGCGATGAGGGCGACCGCGTCATCGCATGGCTGCGCGGGCCCGGCGGCCAGCAAGAGCGCTGCGAGGCAGCTTACATCGCCGGCTGCGACGGCGCCCGCTCGCTGGTGCGCCAAACGATGGATACCGGCTTTCCGGGCGGCACCTATCGGCAAGTCTTCTATGTCGCCGATGTCGAGGCGTCTGGTCCACCGATCGATGGCGAATTGCATATCGACTTGGACGAAGCCGATTTCCTCGCCGTTTTCCCGCTGGCCGGCGACGGCCGCGCCCGCCTAATCGGAACGGTACGGGGCGAGCGCGCCGAACACGCCGAAACGCTGAAATACGACGATGTCAGCGATCGGGCGATCAATCACCTGAAGCTCGGCGTCGACAAGGTGAACTGGTTTTCCACTTACCATGTGCACCATCGCGTGACCGAGCATTTCCGGAAAGGGCGCGCCTTCCTGCTCGGCGACGCCGCGCACATCCACAGCCCGGCCGGGGGCCAGGGCATGAACACCGGCATCGGCGACGCGATTAACCTCGCCTGGAAGCTGAAGACAGTTCTAGCGGGCCGCGTCCCGGATACGCTGCTGGACAGCTATGAGACCGAGCGGATCGCCTTCGCGCGGCGCCTGGTCAAAACCACCGATCGGGTGTTCACGCTGGCGACCGCCGAGGGCAAGCTCGCCGACATCATCCGCACGCGCGTCGTGCCGGTGCTGATCCCGGCCGCCGCGAAATTCGATGCCATGCGAGAGTGGATGTTCCGCACGGTATCGCAAATCACCATCAATTACCGCCACAGCCCATTAAGCGCCGGGAAAGCGGGCGACCTTCATGGCGGCGACCGTCTGCCTTGGATCAGCGCCGAGGCCGTCGACAATTACGGTCCGCTGGCGACGATGGCTTGGCAGACGCACGTGTATGGCGCGGCCAGTCCAGAATTGCGGACATGGTGTCAGGAACACGATCTGCCGCTTCATGTTTTCGCCTGGCGGTTGAAGTATCGGGATGCCGGCTTCGCCCAGAACGCGCTCTATCTGCTGCGACCCGACACCTATATCGCGCTCGCCGACGAGTCGGGCTCGGGAAACGCGCTGCAGCGATATTTCGTCGAGCACGGAATTCAGCTTTGAATCCTTGGCGCTATCTCTGTACCTGCGCGGCCGCGGCGACCTCGGCGGACGAGGATACGACGGTGAGCGCCGCCGCGACCGCCGTCGTGGCGGGCTCGGCGCCCGCGGTGCCGACCGCCCGCACCGCGACGACGTTGCTGGCGAATTCGATGCCGCTCGCCGGCAGTCGCTCGTAGAGGTGCCGCAGATAGGTGCGCTGCACCCAGTTCGCATTCGCCGGCAGCGAGGTGAACTTGAACCGGACCACCACCGCGTTTTCCAAAACCTCGAGGAGGCCTCGCAATTTGAGCGGCTCGATGATCTGCGGCGCCAGCTCGGGATCCTCCATCAATTCGAGGCCAAACCGTTTGACCGTTCGCCGCAACACCTCGAGATTGGTGTCGCGCGACAAGCGCAGATCGAAATTGACGGCCGCCCAATCGCGACTGAAATTGCTCACCGCGCCGAGCTGGCCATAGGGGATCGTGTGCAACTGACCGTTCTGATGGCGCAGGCGCATCGAGCGGACCGCCATGCCTTCAACGGTGCCTCGCAATCGGCCGATGTCGATCTCCTCGCCAGTACGGAAGGCGTCCTCGGCGATGAAGCAGATTCCCGAGACAACGTCCCGGACCAAAGATTGCGCACCTAACGAGAGCGCCAGCCCGAGCACGCTGGCGGCGATGATCAGCGGCACCGTATCGACGCCGACCTGCGTCAGTACGACCAGACTGGTGACCGTGAACAGCGCCACCGCGAGGCCCACCCGAAAGACCGGCATGACGGTGACCAGGCGCGGTACCGGCTGCCCGGCGGCTTCGTCCTCGTCCTCCGCGCCGACGCCGCCGAGGCGCCGCTCGATGATGCCGCGCAACAGCTCCCACAGCAGATAGGCGAGGAAGGCCGTCGCCCCGGCGAGCACGATCGAGCGGCCGAGCGCCTTCGGCGAACCGGCGATCGGCGGCAGGGTGTGGACGAGCCAAGTAAAGGCGAGCACGGTCACGGCCGTGGTGCGGACGAGGGCACGCAATAGGCGAATCCCGATCGAGGCGCCGGCGATATTATCCCGGCTGTGCTCGGTGCGCCGGCGCAACTCGAAGAGGCCTCGGGCGCACAGCGCCTCGACGAAACCGAGCAGCATCAGGATTTGCGCAGTGCGGACCAGCGCCTCGTAATACACCGGCTCGCCGACGAGGATGGCGGCCAGATAGGCGGCGTAGAGCGCCAGCAGAACCGCCAGCGCGAGCCCTTCCCAGTGCCGCGCCAGGGTGACGCGCAGGATCCCGCCCCAGACCGGATCGGTGCGAGCGCGGCCGAGGATCAAGTCCGATACGATCCGGCGCAGGCACAGCAAACCCAGGACGAAGAACAACAGCGCGGCGGTCACGCACAAGATGCTGGCGACGCCGGCGACGTGGCCGGCCGCGGACAGCGCCAGCATCGCCGCCAGCACCAGGCCGGAGACCAGATACTTGGCGCGCGAGGCCCGACTGTGGTCGATCCACACCGGACGCGCGCCGGCCAGGGCGGGGCGCAATACCGTCTCGACCGGAATCATCCACATTCGCCAGTACAAGCCCGCTCCCAGCACCGCAAGGCGGGTGCGCGCTGCGACCGTGGACCCGTCGCCGAAATCGTAAAGCGCCAGCGCCATCGTCGCGAAGCCGGCGAGGCCGGCCAGATCGGTCGCAAACAGGGCCAGGCCGCGGCCCTCGGCGGCAAGCCGCCGCCGCGTCTGGGCGAGGCCGAGAACGGTCAGCTTCTCGACCGCGAGGCACAGCGCGACCGCCGCGACCAGCAGCAATTCGGGCGGCAACCCTAGGGGGCTGAGGGCGCGATCGGCGGCGAGGGCACGGTGTAGGGCCGCGGCCTGCCGGCCGAGATCGGCGATGCCCGCGGCGGCGGCGGCGAGGCCGCCGCTGAGGGTGTCGCCGGAGCGCGTCAGCAAATCATCGCCGGCGATGCCGGGCAGCATCCCCGGCGCCCCGGCGGGGCCGCCGGCGCCGGTTTCGGCCAGGGCGCCGGCCATGCCGAGCAGCAGAAGCAACAACGCCGGCAGAAAC
>Ga0073928_10009157_pt1 | contig 12148 bp, 16 predicted proteins | sample PaiPotPPA55metaG_FD_76969 | JGI IMG/M metagenome (GOLD analysis project Ga0073928, IMG submission 76969) | Iron sulfur acid spring bacterial and archeal communities from Banff, Canada, to study Microbial Dark Matter (Phase II) - Paint Pots PPA... ...
ACTTCTCCTCCCACGTGGGAGCAGATGCTCCGTTGGACTCAGCCACTGTTAGTGAGACTCACCGGTTGTTGCCCATTTTGTCTAACTACCTTTGACGACTCCACTTAACAAAGTAATACTAGGAGGTGCGTACTGGCAAATCGTAATCGTCCTCGTCCTCGATTGACCGTGCCGTTAGTGTCGATGTCTCGGCGGCTACCCAATGACGCGTGAGCGGAGGGGAGAGTGGGAGTTGGGCCGGTTAGGGCGAAAATCTCAGCGCGCCATGGGCGCGCCATCCACATGTGGCCTATCCGCGCCGGATTTGAGCCGCGCCGTGTGTGTGGCCTCGCCCCGGATCGTGTTCGCCATAACCCCTTGTTCCGTCCCGGTAACGCATTTAGGGCCACCAATGAAAACGCTGAAACACTTCTCCCCGGTAAGGCCAATCCTCGATCCGTTCTACTAGCCCTGCCGCGACAGGGTTCTCATCCATGTAAATTCGCTTCTCGTTGTAATCTTCATAAGAACGGATGCGGTGATGCAACGATCCAGCCTGCCAACGCCATTCCGGTCTTTTCAGGATACGCGTTACCCCACTCTTCCAAACCGTTATCCAATTATCAAAAGGCAATGGCCGTTCTCCGGGCTCGGCAAAAAAATGCAAATGATAGGGCATGATGACGTATCGAGTAACCATCCAGTGGACGTGGGCGGAGCCAGGAAGCCTGAAGGGCGGCGTGGACCTGGGCATTGGCTAGGCATCGGTTTCGTCCCTTGGTGCATGCCGTGGTGAAAACCAAGGTTGGGATCGAATCCGATTCAAATACTCCGCGCGCTGGATGATTTCTGCGAGGGTATAACACAGACTTATTATGTGTTGTGACGGTTCCGTGGGTCAAACTGATTCGCTGCAAACGGTTTTCTTACGCCATACGATCTGGGCGAGGCCAAACCCACGGCGCGGCTCAAATCCGGCGCGGATACACGTCATTTGAATGGCGCACCCACGGCGCGCCGAGATTTTCGCCCTGCCGACACGCCGACACGCCGACACGCCGACACGCCGACACGCCGATACGCCGATACGCCCATTCGCCCCAGTCCCCCACACCCCATTGCAGCCAACCGTCAGCGCGTTTATCCTGCGAAATGGCCGTACAAACGTCCACTTCATCAGAAGGGGTCGCCCAGGTCTCGATACTGAAATATTCCGGCAACCTGACTTCAGGTCGCATGGTCAGGGACGATCTGACTGTAGAGGAACCGCTCGAGATCATCGTGAAGTTTCGGCGTGGCAGTAACCTGGTCACGAAGCCCCTTTCGATCACGATGCGAACGCCGGGGTCCGACCGGGCTTTAGCGGTGGGATTCCTTTTTACTGAAGGCATCCTCCACGAACTCTCCATGTTGAGCTCAGTCGATCAGGAAGCAGAAAATTCCGTGGTCGTTAGCCTTAACGAAGAAGTTAACTTGCAACGACTCGAGCGACATTTCTATACCACTTCGAGTTGCGGGGTTTGCGGAAAAACGTCTTTGGAAGCGCTGCGAATCAACCGGGAAATTTATCTGAATTCTTTGTCGCCAAAGGTTTCGCCTCAGCTGCTGTTAACCCTGCCTCAAATTTTAGCTCGGTATCAATCTGAGTTCTCGCGGACCGGCGGAATCCATGCCTCCGCTATTTTCGACACTCGCGGTCATCTCTGCGCGATTAGCGAGGATGTAGGCCGGCACAACGCTCTCGATCGATTGATCGGGAACGAGTTGTTGGCAGGCCGGACCGATTTCTCGGATTTAGTACTGCTGGTCAGCGGACGCGCCAGCTTCGAGTTAGTACAGAAAAGTCTCATGGCCGGGATCCCGATCATGGCCGCTGTTGGCGCCCCATCGTCCTTGGCCGTCGACCTAGCCCAACGATATGGAATGACGTTAGTGGGCTTTTTGCGCGACAACCGGTTTAATCTGTATTCAGGCGCCGCGCGGGTGGGCTGAGACGAACCAGCGAAAAACCCCGGAAAATCTCACGCAAAGACGCAAAGGCGCAAAGATAAGAGAGGAACCGGAGATAGCTGCAAATAGCCGCAAAACGCACAAAAAGGAGGATTGGAATTCTTAAAAGACCTTCACTGCGGCGTTTATCGATCGATTGAAGGTTTTATGGGTCGATGGGTACCATTATCTGCCGTCTTACGATTCAGGTTTTTCTGCGCTTTTTGTGCCTTCCGCCTCCGCCAAGCCTTTGGCGCGACAGGTTTTCGCGGCTATTCCAATCTTCGTTTTATCTTTGCGCCTTTGCGTCTTTGCGTCTTTGCGTGAGATTTTTCTGTGCCTTTTGGTTTCAGCTCTCCCGGCGGGCTATCTTAGTCCCATGGGTCCCAAATGTCCCATAGGTCCCATCCCGTCCTTTGGCCGATCACGACTGCCACAATGAGCCGCCCGTTGCGCCACACCGGGCCGCGGAAAAATAAGGGACTGCCGCGAGAGATTCGCGCTTGCGTTTCTATTAGCGCGCGGTCCCGACGAAAAAGCTTGATGGTAACAAGGAATCTTCCGTGCCCTTCGCGGACCCAATTGTTGAGCTGAATCCGCATGTTGCCTCGCAAATTAATTACGGCTGCTCTACCCGGTTGGAGGGTAACTTCATTCTGGCCGAGTGAACGGAGACCGGTATAACCGACAAGCTTCTCGAGACGTTCGTTATAGTTCTTGAGCCAGGCTGGAACATCCCGGCTCATCTTTTCGTTGGATGCAAACAGCAGGCATGCCCAAAGTTTATCGCTGGCGTGAGCAGGCGCCACCATGGGAAAGCCAAACGCGAAGCCGGTCGTAACCACAACCAGCCATCGCAGCCGGCATCGCCCGAAAATGCGCATGCATTTTCGAGCGATGCCGGCTAGAGACACAGCAGGAAAGTCCGGCCGAGCCGGACTTTCCTGCTGCGATTTCAAACAAAGAATTGGTTGTAACGATGTTCTCTTCAAGTCGGGCGGGTGGCGAACGTGCAGCGCTCGTTAGCAACTAGTAGCGTGCAGTGTTCAAGCAGGTTTTTGCAAACTCTCTCTTCCCGGAAATCCATGCCGAATTGTCCGGTCTCGCCGGACGATTCAGCTATAACGCGGCTAGGCGGCAAACGCTTCTACGCATTAGCCGCCTAGCCGCGCTAACGGGTCAGATCTTCGTCATCCGGCACGTTGTCCACTCCGTCAAGCTTGATCAACGTAATTCCTTTTTCCGAGTCTACAGTCGCGCTGATCTTGGGATCGGTAGTGGTTGTCTTTAGCACCACAGCCACATACTCAGGAAGTGGCGCCGAGAGTTCGCCGTGCGGAATGCATAGCAGGAAGAGCAAAAGTGCAAAGGCCAACGAGCCGATGCCGCCCCATGCCAACCGAGGAACACGAAACCATGACGGTAAGGACCGCTCCGCCGGCACAATTTGTTCCATCAACTTAGAAGTGAAAAATTCGGAATGCGCGAACTCGGCGGGAACGAGATTGGCTTGCAGCAGCTTTTTGAGCTTAGACATGTCATCACGTTCCTTGAGCAACTCCGGATGCTGCTTTTCAAAAGCGGCTGCCTCCTCCTTAGTCAGCACCCCGTCGACCCAGGCAGTATAGAGTTGCTCAAAGGTTTTCATAAACGTCCTTCAGCAGAGTCTGCAGTTTTTTTCGCGCATAGAAAAGGCGAGACATCACCGTACCAATCGAGCATCCTAGCGCCTCGGCGATCTCATTGTATTGAAGTTCTTCAATTTCCTTCATCACAATGACGGCTCGATGTTCAGGAGAGAGTTTAGTGATAGCATGCTCGATTCGGTGCCGGATTTCTTCGCGTTCTAAGCCTTGATGCGGCATTGGGTCCGGTTGCGGCATGGTCTTCGAACCCGGCTCAACTTGAGTAGCTGCTATCTCGTCATCGAACTCAGCGGTTTTCTTAAAACTTTTTCGGCGAAGCGAATCGATGGCTACATTGGTGACAATCCGGTAGAGCCAAGTATAAAAAGAGGCCTGTCCTTTGAACCGGTGGATCGAGCGCCACGCCTTGACAAAACCTTCCTGCGCCAGATCCCAGGCGTCTTGTTCATTCTGGACCATTCCGTAAATCATGGAAAAGACCTTGCTCCGGTATTTGATGACCAGCTGTTCGAAAGCGAGGGCATCGCCTTTTTGACACCGCCGGACCAAAGCAATGTCATCGTGCTCCACAGACTCACCTGAGCCGCCACCACCTACTGACAATACAGACGTTCGTCCTTCAAGATTCATTCAATTAAGCCTGCAGCTCTCACCAATTCGCCAGCATTGGTGAGAGCTGCAGGCTGTGACGGAAGAATACGCCGGCTACGCCGGCCGATTCATCCGCTTTCTTTGTTTGCCTACACTTACTCCCATTTTAGATTTTACCGACCTCATCCGCACCCTATTTCGAATTCCGACCCTGCGGCGGCTTTAAGAGGTATTTGCTACTTGCGATCTGCTATTTGCTATTCCGAAGGTTAGCTAGCCGTAACGCCTGCGCCATTCGGCCCGGAGCTCACCCATCATGACAATAATGCTATCCCTGACGTGGAACAGACGTTGGAGCAAATCCTCAAACTGCGGTCGTTTGACCAGACCGTCTCGATCCAATTGAGTCGCGGCTTCTATCGCCGTCGAAATCGCCCGTAGCGCACGCTTCAGATAAGCGATAGTCATCCCGATCTCTTCGCTATCCTGGTCGCTCAGAGCTGCCGCCAGTTTAGCGCTGGCCACCGCCACGTGCGACGCTAGTTTTACTCCAATCGGATTTGAAGCGACTCCGTGAGCTTCATCAAATAGTTGATCGATCCAAACGGTCAGCGAGAACGCGGTTTGATACAAAGGATGCGACTCAAAAGATTCTCTAAGGCTGTCGTCATCTTCCGACTCGTCTTCTTCGCCAATTTCCAACTCTTCCAGATCTTCGATGGCTGGCTCCAATAAGTGAGGCCAACCCATCTCGCGGGCAATGATTTGGTCGCGGTTCGGATCGTCGATGTATTTCTCGAACAGCTCCATGTACCGCTCGGTCTTGCTATCTTGCTGCTGAAGAAAGCGCTCCCAGTCGTACTCATCCCAGGCTCGCTCTGGCTCATCGAAGAAATCAGCCATAGGCGACTTTTATCGCACCTCGGAAACGGCTGCAAAGGTTTTATCACGCACCGTTTGCAACCGGAGTTGGCCGCAAGCCGCGTCAATATCATGTCCTTTTTCGCGGCGGATGGTGGCATCGATGCCGCGGCTGCGTAAAACGTGAAGAAAAGTGGTTTGCCGGTTGTTTGAAGGCCGGGTCCAATTAAGACCCTGCACTTGGTTATAAGGGATCAGATTGACCTTCGCCTCGATCGGCCGGGCCAGCCGTGCCAGCTTCTCCGCTTGATCCAGACCGTCGTTGACTCCTTTGATTAATATAAACTCAAACGTTATCCGTTGCTTTTTCCGACTGGAATAGTAGGCGCAAGCCTCCATCAACTCCGCCAGCGGATATTTGCGGTTCACCGGCATGATCTGCCCGCGAACCTCGTCGGTAGCGCCGTGCAACGAGATTGCTAACCGAATCTGAAGCGGTTGATCGGCCAACTCACGAATGCGTGGCGCTAAACCGCTGGTTGAGACCGTCATATGCCGGGCCCCAATCCCAATCCCCCAATCCGCATTGATGGTCTTAACCGCTCGCAGCAGCTGGTCAAAATTCGCTAGCGGCTCCCCCATACCCATGAATACGACGTTGTTAACCTTTTCACCGGTTTCAGCTTCGACGCTTATAATTTGTTCGACGATTTCACCTGATCGAAGGTTACGAGTCCAGCCGTCTAATCCACTCGCGCAGAACTTACATCCGTAAGCGCAACCGACCTGGGTCGATACACAAAGCGTTTTCCGGTCCGACGTCGAACCGTATAAATCCGGGCTGGCTGGAATGAGAACCGTCTCGATCAGATTCCCATCGACAAGCGAGAAAAGGAATTTTCGCGTCGAATCTTCGGAGCCAGTCTGCCGGATTTTTTGTAAGCCAAAAAGCCGGAAATGGTTTTCGAGTTCGGCGCGCAAGGGCTCCGGTAGATTCGACATCCGGGCAAATTCGGCCACTCGCTTGCGGTAGATCCATTCGAAGATCTGATCTGCGCGATAACCGGGTTGGTCCCGCTCCTGCAACCAAGAAACGAGGTCAGCCGGTGCTAAATCGAGAATGGCTGGCCTAGGTTCGTTCATCAGGTAAACTCGCCCGAAGCTCGTTTAATGACAAATTACAGATGACAAATGACAAACAGGCCTCGCCGATTAGCTCGATCTGTCATTTTTCATTTGTCATTTGGCATAAGGATGAGCATTAAGCCATTCCTTGCCTATGACGAGCTATGAGATTTTTGGCCACTGTTCATCCCAACTCGCCAACGAGATTTTTGTCTATCTGCAGGAGAAGGAAAAACCGGTCTACCGCGCGGTAATCCAGAATCTAGCGAACCAAAGAAAGTTGCGGCCGGTCTTCATCGAGCGAAAACCGAAATCGGAGCGGCATATCTGGCTGCATCAGGCACTCGCCCGTAAGCCGGCTGACGATCTGGCAACGCAGGTCCTCCAGATCTGGCTTTTAGGAGCCCAACAACCCTTGATCTGCCAATTTCTCGATGCACTCGAAATCAAGCATGACGGCAAAGGTGTAGTCGATGAATTGCCGCCCGAACCGGAGCCGGAGAAGTTGCGATCCGCAGTCGACCTAGTTCTCGAACATTATTCTCCCGAAGTGGTAACGATCTATCTCTGTCTCTTCCTGATGATGGATGACGCCGGCTGGAAAAAGCTGAGGGAGATGCTGGAGACGGATGGGCGGTTGCAGCTTGGGAAAATGACAAATGACAAATGACAGATGACAAAATCGGAACTGTCCGTATCCGCGGCGTCAGCGGCGCCCGATGGGGTAGATACAGAAAATCTAAAGGCCATAAGACCTGTCATCCAATCGCTTGGTCCGTGTCTTAGCCCTAGCTAACCGGTCCAGCTGCCCAGGCGATTTGTCATCTGTCATCTGTCATCTCTTTCCCCCGCCTCCCTGCGCGCAGGTTCAGCATCTCGACTAGGGTCGAGAAGGCCATGGCGAAATAGATGTATCCTTTGTCAATGTGCTGGCCGAGAGCTTCAGCGACTAAGAGCACGCCGATCAGGATCAGAAAGGCGAGCGCCAACATCCTGATGGTTGGATGCTGGTTGACAAATCGGCTGATGGCGCCGGATGCAGCCAACATCAGCAACATCGCCAGAACGATGGCCGTCACCATCACGGCCAACTGTTGAGCCATCCCGACCGCCGTAACCACCGAATCGAACGAAAATAAAATGTCGAGAAACATGATCTGGAACGCCACTCCCCATACTCGGCGCTGGGTCGCCTTAGTCACTCGGCGTTCCACGTTTTTTTCGAGGCGTTCGTGGATGTCGCGTGTACCCTTCGCGATCAAGAAGAGTCCGGCGCTGAGTAATACGACATCTTTGGCGGACCAAGTTCTTCCAAAAAGATAAAACCAAGGCGTAGTCAGCGTCGTCAACCAGGAGATACAGAACAGCAAAAGGATCCGGGTCACCAACGCCAACGCTATCCCGGCCACTCGCGCTTTGGCCTGATCTGGTTCCGGCAGTTTACCGGTTACGATGGAAATGAACACGACATTGTCGATGCCGAGAACAACTTCCAGACAAGTGAGCGTCGCCAGGCTAGCCCAAATGCTCGGTTCTGTGATCCAACGCAAAAACTCCATGGTTTGTCCGAATGTAAAGATTGATCGAAGCTGAAACCGACCGAGAAAACAATGCGAATGGGCGTCGCAGTTGGTGGGGCGAGGCTCCCGGGCGTCCAGAACAGTTTCGGAGCGCGGATGCGCCCCATCGGTAGCGGCGACTGTCCAATAGCGTTTGTCACGTGCCGGACCTCATCCTGTTTTCGAAGCGATAGGTCAGCCCTAACTCAACGTGCAGTCGCCATCCGAGCGCTGGGATGGCGACTGCGCGTTGGGTTACGGAACGCTCAACCTCTTCGATTCAATCGTTGGGCAGTGCACCCGACAGACCTTGTTGGACAGTCGCCGCTACCGGGGCGTTTCGGCCTCGCGAATATGGCACACGTTGAGTCACGGATCTGACTTCGCAAGTTCGCCCCACCAAGATGTCATCGCCCTGGTCGCTCCACTACGCTAACCTACCGAAACACCCATGAAGACCTACCGGAAAGAACTTTGGTTTGAGACCAAAAAGCGGCGGGAATTTTTGCGGATTACGCCGCAGATTAATCAGTGTCTGCGCGAAAGCGGCATCCAGGAAGGATTGGTTCTGGTCAACGCCATGCATATCACTGCGAGCGTCTTTATCAACGACAACGAATCGGGTCTGCACCACGACTTTGAAGTTTGGCTGGAAAAATTAGCCCCGGAAAAACCCTACGACCAATACGCCCACAACGGCGCTGAAGACAACGCGGACGCTCATCTCAAACGAACCGTCATGGGACGCGAAGTCGTAGTTGCCGTCACTGAAGGTAAACTCGATTTCGGTCCTTGGGAGGAAATCTACTATGGCGAATTCGACGGCAAACGACGCAAGCGGGTGCTGGTCAAGATCGTTGGAGAGTAAGGGGGGCGTTTGGCGTTTGGCGTTTGACGCTTGGCGCTTGGCGCTTGGCGCTTGGCGCTTGGCGCTTGGCGTGCGGCGTGTGGACGACGGGGCGATGGGACAAGTGGAGACAATGCCTGGAGGGGAGCCGCTTTGGCGCGTGCCTAAAAATTTAGGCAGATTTGCGCTATCCATGCGCACGGCTGAAAAGTATGCCAAACAGGCGACTTCCGCGAATGGCCCAGCGCTGTGCAGTTCTACCGGTCGCGGAGAACAAATCAATGAAGCGGTGGGTGAAACATCGCGTTGGGTAGTTCCCGGGAGCCGCTTGCTTTCACGTTTTCAAGTCAGGCTGACGATATGACAAGTATCGAGAGGTCTTGAGGCACGCGCCAAAGCGGCTCCCCTCCAGGCGTCTATTCTCCCACACCCCGTCACGGCCATACGCCGAACGCCAAACGCCGAACGCCAAACGCAACCGTAAACTGCTTAACCACTCGCATGCGGCGTGCTATTCTGTTAGGAAGAACCTTGGGAGAAGAGAGTTGACCAACACCAAAACGATTCAGTCGCTGCGTTCAGCCGCTTTTGTAAATCCTCTGACCGCAGGTTCGGAGATCGAAGCGATTGAACGTTTGTTAGACCAGCTAAAAGCGAACCCGCTGGTCGCCGACCCGGCTGAGCTTAAGAGGACCATCATGGAACGGCAAAAGGTGGATCCACCGTTCCTTCCCATGGGTGTCGCCTTCCCTCATGCCAGAACCGACAGCGTGCGAGGCATCGTCATCGTGGTGGGAATTTCTCCGGAACCGATCCCTTTCTCGGCAGGATCGGCTAAGCTGGTACTCCTAATCGGGGTGCCCAAAAAGGCGGTGGCCGAGTATCTGGAGCTGACTTCCTTTCTCGCCCGGCACCTTCGAGGAGAGAACGTGCTGGAGCGGCTGATGGGGACGACAAATATCGAGGAGTTCCTGGCAGCATTCGCGCCGTAGGCTGCCATGGACAACCCGTCCAGATCGCGCGCCGGCTTGAGCCCAGCTCTGCGGCGTCTCCTGCTCTTAAAGGTCTGGATCGTTGAACATTTTCGCCTCAGCGAACGTCAGATAACGCTGTTTTGGGCGGCAGCGATCGGATTTTTTGGGGCTCTGGCAGCGGAGTCATTTCGGAAGGCAACCGAATTTCTGCAGTTCCTCGGGACAGGTCACATCAGCAGCATTATCACCAGTTTCGAGGACCTACCTCTTTGGCAACGTTTTGTCGTTCCAACTGTCGGAGGCCTTCTGGCCGGGCTCACCCTTTGGTTCGGCAATCGTTTGATCAGCAGCGTTCGCCAAAAATCAACGACCGACTACATGGAGGCAGTGGTGGTTGGAAACGGTAAAATTTCGTTCCGAGCGAGCCTGGTAAAGACGGTTTCGGCGTTATTCTCGATCAGTAGCGGCGCATCGATCGGGCGAGAAGGACCTTTGGTTCAGCTCTCATCGCTGCTGGCTTCTCTTGCGGGCCAGCTGCGAAGATGCCCGGTCCCTCAAAAGCGTCACATGGTTGCTTGCGGCGCCGCCGCTGGGATTGCCAGCGCCTATAACGCGCCAATTGCCGGCGCTTTCTTCGTCGCTGAAATCATTCTGGGCACGGTAGTGGTGGAATCTCTCGGACCATTGATCCTGGCTTCGGTCGTCGCCACGTTCACCACCCGCGCTATCCACGGCGCTAGCCCGCTTTACCGGTCGCCTGATCTCGAGTTTCACTCTCGCTGGGAGGCCATTCCAATTTGCCTGATGGGCCTGCTGCTGGGTTTATTGGCCCCTGTTTTTTTGCAGTTGCTACGCCGCTCGGAAAAGCTCTTTTCCAAGCTCCAATTTCCGGCTCCGGTTAAGATGGCGATTGGCGGAGCTATCGTTGGCGGTATCGCCATTTTTTTGCCTCAAGTCTGCGGGAATGGTCAAGACTTGCTAAGCTCGCTTTTCCATCAGAACTGGGATTTTGATACAATTTTAATCCTCTTAATCGCCAAAGTGGCGGCAACTTCAGCCACTTTCGGTTCCGGCGCCGTGGGAGGTGTTTTCACTCCTACCCTGTTCATCGGATCTGCACTCGGATTTCTGTATGGCCAGACGGTGCTACTTCTATTCCCGGCGCTGCAACCGGATCCCAACATCTACGGCCTCGTAGGGATGGGGGCGTTTCTATCGGGCGCCAGCGGAGCGCCTATCATGGCGATCCTGATGGTGTTTGAGTTGACACTCAGCTACACGATTGTGCCTTATTTAATGGTGGCGTGCGTGCTGGGCTACTATTGCAGCAGCATTTTCGAACGCCGATTCATGTACGGCGAATCGTTGGAACGAAAAGGAGCTGCCTTCTTCAATTCCCAGTTAGCGGAAGTCAGCGTAACCGATCTTATTCGGACCGACCCGATCACCTTGCCGGAACAAGCCAGCTTCGCGGAAGTCGCCCGCACTTTTCTTCAATTCCAGTTCCAGCATATCTACGTGGTGGACAGCTCGCGCCGATTTCTAGGCGCGATCTCGCTCCATGATGTGAAAGCATTTCTGGACCGGCCCGAGTTAGAGACCGTGGTTATCGCTTCGGATATCATGGATGAAAATTTTCCGCGCATTTCCCCGCTCCAAGGTACCGCGGAAGCATTGCGTAAATTTTCGGAAACGAATTCGGAACGACTCCCGGTAATCGACAATTTTAATTCGCAGCACCTAATCGGCAGTATCTCTAAGACGGACTTGATCCTGCATTTAGCCGGAGAACAGAGCCGCCCGGCCGTTGCTCGAACCGTGGAGCCGGAGGTGAAGGAGACGCCCGCTGACGGCAATGGAGCAGTGGCCGTGCAGGGCGAAACGCCGAAGTGACGTATGGGCGTGTCGGCGTATGGGCGTGTCGGCCTAACGGCGTATGGGCGTGACGGCGATTAGCTGGTTGAGCGACGTTTAGGGGGTGTAGGCTTGATTATCCAGCGGTCGGCCTGATCGATCATTTTCACGATCTGCGCTATAATTTTGTCGCAAGCGTCATCGAGTTCCTCGAAAGTCTCTTGATAGATATACCCGTGGCGAAAGGCAATCTCGAGGTGTACCTGCGTTTCGCTCGCCTCAGTTGCTGCATCGTTAAGCTTCGATATAAACGCCGCTTTGTACCGCCGCTTTCGCCACGCCTCGGCCAGTTTAGCGCAAATCGATCGGCACGACCGCCTAATCTGGTCCGTTAAGGTAAAACGCTCTTCTGGTGGAAACCCTTTGGATACGGCAAAAATCTGCATAACCAAGGACATCGCGCCTTGGTAGACGTCCAAATCCCGAAAATGCTTGACCATCGGCATATGACCTAAGGGATAGCTCATCGAAGAATTAAAATCACGCACGCCGACACGCCGACACGCCGACACGCCAACACGCCGACACGCCGACACGCCGACACCCCCACACGCCTACACCCCGACACGCCTGCCCGCCGTCAAGCCTACACGCCCCCACGCCCTCTCGCCAACCCGCACACGCCCCCTCCCGTGCCCCTCGACACAGCGGTCAACCGCCGCA
>Ga0073928_10009158_pt1 | contig 12148 bp, 5 predicted proteins | sample PaiPotPPA55metaG_FD_76969 | JGI IMG/M metagenome (GOLD analysis project Ga0073928, IMG submission 76969) | Iron sulfur acid spring bacterial and archeal communities from Banff, Canada, to study Microbial Dark Matter (Phase II) - Paint Pots PPA... ...
GCCATCTCGGCGATGGTGGCGTCTTCCATGTCGGTGGCGTGCTCCATGGAATCGGCGCCGGCGCGCACGGCGTCGCGGGCGCCATCGGGACCGTAGCTATGGACGGCGAGGCGCTTGCCGTACTTGTGGGCCATCTCAGCCGCGGTGCGGATTTCATCGAAAGTGTAGGTCTGGAAGCCGGTGAGGTCCTGGTCGGTGCCGGTGGAGGCGTACATTTTGACGACGTCGACGCCGGCGGCGACTTCTTCACGGATGACGCGCATCACATCGGGGAGATTATCGGCGCGGCCGCCGGGCGGCGAGGAGTAGCCCGGGCGCGGTGGGGCATCGGCGACGTAGATACCGTAGCCGGCGACGAACATGCGCGGGCCGAGCATCGCGCCGCGATTGATGAGGTCGCGCATGGCGATGTCGTCCCAGTCGTTGGAGCCGAGGTCGCGAACGGTGGTGACACCGGCTTCGAGGGTGCGGCGCGCGTTTTCCTGAGCGAGGAAGACGGTGACGGCGGGGAGGCGCGGGCCGCCCTGCTGCTCGAAGGGATGGACGGGCGAAGACTGGTCCCAGTAGTAGGTGGTGTGCGTGTGGACGTCAATCAGGCCAGGAATGGCGGTGTAGCGGCGGAGATCGAGCACCTCGGCGCCGGCTGGAATTTTCGCAGGGTCGGTGGTGACTTCGACGATGCGGTCGCCGCGAACGATGACGATCGCATCATTCCAGACCTTGCCCTTGCCATCCACCAGCTTGCCGAAGCGCAGAGCCTTGACGGCTTCTCCGTCCGCCCGCGTGGATGGAGCGCCACCCATCATGAAAAGCGCGATGCAGAGACAGACCAACAGTCGACGCATACTCACCTCCCGGCGGGCTTCCTCGCCGCCACTTGCCCAGCCACATTTTCGAGCGGGAATCTGCCCGCCGCGGAATCCAAATGCGCGCGGCAGAATTCGACGATGCGCGCCTCGACCCAAAAACGCTCGCCCGTTCCCGAGCGCGCCACAAAGCCGCAATGGCCGCCGTGCAGCGGGGCCTCGAGCTGGATTTGCGGATTCGTGGTGAGCGCGGGGTCGCGGAAAGACTCGAAGGGAATCATCGGGTCATCCTGAGCGGTGACGATGAGCGTGGGAACGCGGATGGCGGCCAGCAACTGGCGGGCGCTGGAGCGAGCGTAGTAGTCGTCCGCATCGCGAAAGCCGCAGAAGCGCGCGGTGATGGCGTCGTCGAATTCGCGGACGCTGCGCACGCGGCGCAGACCGTCGAGGGGAAACCGCCCCGGAAAGAGCCGCGCCTTGTGGCGCATGCGCTTGATGAGGCGGTTGACGAAATGGCGCTGGTAGAGGAAGTTGTGCGGCAGCCCGACCGCGTCGGCACAGGCCGCGAGATCGAGAGAGGGCGAGACGGCCACGACGGCGCGCAGCTCCGGGGGCGGCGCGGAGCCGCATTCTCCCGCCATCTTCAGCACGAGGTTGCCACCCATCGAGAAGCCCACGGCGAACATTTGTTGCAGGCCGTCTTTTTGCGCGAGCTCGGCGATGACGGCATGCACGTCGCCGCTCAGCCCGGAGTTGTAGAGCGAGGGAGTCAGCTCCTCGGTGCCGCCGCAGTTGCGCTGATTCATGCGCAGAACGTTGAAGCCGGCGCGAAAGGCTTTCTCGGCGGTTCCGAGCATGTATCCGGAGCGGCTGGAGCCTTCGAGACCATGAACGATCAGCATCGTGGCGTGGGCGCGCGGCTCCGGCTGCCAGTGGCATTCGGCCAGAATGCGCGTTCCGGGCTCGACTTCGAAGAGGCGCGGCGCCGGGGCCGGAAGAGAAGGGAAGCGGCGCCACCAGAACGCTGCGGCAATGGTCATCAGATGCGGATTGCGCAGGAGAAAGGGAGGAACGAACTCGGCCACGGTGAAACTCTACGATAGCGTCCGGCGCGGCGCAACCTGGAGGTAAGTGAGAGGCTGGTTAGCGGGTGGTTGCGGTGGGCGGCGGGTCGAATGATTCGTAGCCGCTGCAAGAATTTATCGGTACGGGCAACTACAGCGCTGGGGAATAGAGATTCCTTTCCTTGACATATCCATTAACAGAGAATAACGTTGGGCCCGCCGGTTACTTCCTTGGGAAAGCACCCAGCCCGCAGTCGATCTTAGAGAGAAGTTTTGGATAGCGTGCCTCCTGAGGAGGGCGCGGCTAAATGCGCATTCGCACAGGCCCCCTGCCGGGGGTGATTTGTTTTCTGCAGCTTGCCCTTGCCCTCGCGGTGAACGCCGGCGATCTGAAGGTGGCCCCGAGGTATCCCGCTGGTCCTTCTCCCCAATCCATAGCAACGGGCGACTTCAACGGTGACGGCAAGCTGGATCTGGCCGTGGCCGACCGGAACAGCAACAGCGTCAGCATCCTGCTGGGCAACGGAGACGGCACATTCCAGCCGCCCGTGAGTTACAGCGTGGACCTCGCGCCAGTCTTTGTCGTGGTAGGTGACTTCAACGGCGACGGGAAGTTGGACCTTGCGGTGGTGAACGCCGGCAGTAATGATGTGAGTATTCTGCTGGGTAATGGCGATGGGACGTTCCAGCCTGCGGTCAGCTACAGCGTGGGAAGAAATCCACAATCGGTGACGGTGGGCGACTGGAACGGTGATGGAAAGCTGGACCTGGCGGTGGCCAACCAGGGCGACAATGACGTGACCATCCTGCTGGGTAACGGCGACGGGACGTTTCAGCCGCCGAGCAGCTATGCCGTGGGGACGAGCCCGGTGTCCGTGACTGCGGGGGATTTCAACGGGGACGGGCATCTCGATCTGGCGGTAGCCAACCAGGGCGACAATGACGTGGCCATCCTGCTGGGCAACGGCGACGGGACGTTTCAGCCGCCGAGCAGCTATATCGTGGGGACGAGTCCGGTCTTCGTGACGGCGGGAGATTTCAACGGGGACGGACATCTGGATCTGGCGGTAGCGAACCAGAGCGACAACGACGTCAGCATTCTGCTGGGGAACGGAGATGGCACGTTCCAGGCAGCGGCTAACTTTGCCGTGGGGACAGCCCCCATTTCCCTCGTCACCGGAGACTTCAACGGCGATGGGAAATTGGACATCGCTGCGGCGAATCAGAATGGCAATGACGTTAGCATTCTGCTGGGCAATGGCGATGGGACGTTCCAGGGGACGCTCATCAGTTACAGCGTGGGTAACAGTCCCGCCTCGCTGGCAGTGGGGGACTTTAACAGTGATGGCAGTCTGGATCTGGCGGCGGCGAATCAGGGCAGCAACGACGTCAGCATTCTGCTCGGAAGCGGAGCCGGGACGTTCCCGGCAGCGGCCATTGATTACAATTCCGGGAAAATGCCCATCTCGATTGCTGTGGCTGACTTCAACGGCGATGGTCATCCGGATCTGGTAGTCGTGAATGAAAGCGACAACGATGTGAGCATTCTTCTGGGGAAGGGGGATGGCACTTTCCAGGCGGCAGCCAGCTATGCCGCGGGCACAGGCCCCGTGTCCGTCGCGGTGGGAGATTTCAATGGGGACGGGAAGTTGGACCTGGCAGTAGTGGATTCCGGGAGCAATAACGTCAGCATTCTGCTGGGGAACGGTGACGGAACTTTTCAGCCCGCGATGAGTTACAGCGTGGGTAACAATCCGCAGTCCGTTGCCGTGGGCGACTTCAACGGCGATGGCCGCCTGGATCTCGCCGTTGCAAATGGCGGCGACAACAACGTGAGCATTTTGCTGGGCAACGGGGACGGGACCTTTCAGCCCGCGATGAATTACAGCGTGGGAAACAATCCACAGTTTGTTGCCGTGGGGGATTTCAACGCGGACGGCCACCTGGATCTCGCCGTTGCAAATGGCGGCGACAACAACGTGGGCATTTTGCTGGGCAATGGTGACGGCACCTTCCAGGCCCCGGTTAATTACCCCGCGGGAAGCAATCCGCAATCGGTCGCGGTGGGGGATTTCAACGCGGACGGGCATCTGGATCTGGCGGTGGCCAACCAGGGCAGCAACAACGTCGACATTTTCCTTGGCAACGGCGACGGCACGTTTCAACCTGGCGTGAGCTATGGCGCCGACCTCGGCCCTTCTTCCGTGGTCACAGGCGATTTCAACGGAGATGGCAGGCTTGATCTGGCGGTGGCCAATGCGAGCGGCAGTGATGCCAGCGTGCTGCTGGGCAATGGAGACGGCACGTTCGCAACGGCGGTGAATTATGGTACGGGCAAGAATCCCAAATCGATTGCAACGGGAGATTTCAATGGAGATGGGAGCCCGGACATTGCCGCGGCAAATAGCTCCGGCAATAACGTCACGATTCTGCTTAACGCCCATGCCTTCGCGGTAACCGCGACAACATTGAGCACGTCGGCCAATCCTTCCGCTTATGAGCAATCCCTGATTTTGACAGCCGCCATTGCCTCCACGAACGGCACGCCCTCTTCCGGCACGGTCAACTTCCTCGACGGGGCAACGGTCCTCAGCACAGTGCCCGTCAGCAATGGCCACGCAGCATTCAGCACCCCGGCCCTCAGTCCCGGGACACATGTGCTCAGCGCGCAGTATTCAGGCGGAAGCGGGCCGGGCAATATTGTCTTCGTACCGAGCGCGTCATCACCCGTCTCGCAAGTTGTGAACATGGCCGGCACCACGACGAGTGTGACCTCGGCACCCAACCCGTCACAGTTCGGGCAGACGGTAACTTTGACTGCCACGGTGATGCCAACGTTCGGGGGAACACCGACGGGTTCGGTTACGTTCCTCGACGGGACGCAACAACTCGGGCAGGCGAACATCGGCAACGGTGTCGCGACGCTAGCGACTGCTTCTCTTGGGGCTGGCACTCACACCATCCAAGCCTCCTATTCAGGGGATTCCAACTTCCTGCCGAGTTCGGCCACAGCGGCACAGACCGTGAACATGGCTGGAACCACAACGAACGTGACAGCGACGCCCAACCCGTCGCAGTTCGGGCAGACGGTGACGATGACGGCGACGGTGATGCCAGTGTTCGGGGGAACACCGACGGGTTCGGTTACGTTTCTCGACGGAACGCTGCAACTGGGCTCCGCGGGCGTGAGCGGCGGGGTCGCGATGCTCACGATTTCCTCTCTGGCGGCGGGGACTCACAACATTCAAGCCGCCTATTCAGGGGATTCCAATTTCCTGCCGAGTTCGGCTGCGGTGTCGCAGACGGTGAAAATGGACCCGACCGCCACTTCCATCTCCTCCAATCCAAACCCATCGCCCGTCGGCCAGCCGGTGAGCTTCACGGCCGTCGTCAGTTCTGTCCCAGCCGGGATTCCGACAGGGACAGTTACGTTTGAGGACGGGGCAACTGTTCTCGGAACCGTGGCGCTGGCGGGCGCGCAGGCCAGCCTTACAACATCAGCGCTTAAGGCCGGGCAGCACACGATCAGCGCCAATTACAGCGGCGATCCGAATTACCTGCCGAGCGCAGCGAGCCTCTCGCAAACGGTGATAGTGGTGGCCACGACCTGGACGAAGGAACCGGTCAGCGCGAAACCTTTTTCACAGTGGCCGGCCTACCGGGGCTGGAACAAGCTTGTGTTCGAGCCGCCCACCGGCGCCATCCTTCTTTTCGGCGCGAACAACGAATGCGAGAACCTTTTCGTAAACGGGCTCTATGCGTACAACCCGGTGGCGAATACATTCTCCCGCCGCACCTGGTCGGGCTCCCGGGAGATTGGCGGGGTTGAAGGCAAGTGTGCGGCGGAGAAAGTTTATAACTCGACCGGCAGCCACTTCACCGACTATGGCTGCGGCCCGGCGCCGTGCCCGGTGCCGGCCACGCACCCCGGCGACCGGCACCCCTACTGGCAAGCGGCGTACGACTCGACGCGAAACCGTCTGTGGCAGCTGGCAGGAGCAGAGGACCACACGAATTGCGCCGGCACAGGCCCTGGCGTTTGCTCTTATCAAGACACGTTCTATTACTCCACGAATACCGCTCAGCAACCAGCAGGCACGGGTTGGGTGCTCACTTGCGATGAGAGCCCACATCCGCCGAATCCACTGACACCTTGCATTTCAAGCCCGGGGCCACGGCAGGAAGGCACGATGGACTACGATCCGGACGACGATATTGTGATGCTCTATGGGGGACTCTCCGGGGGTGGTGAGGCCGGCGATGTCTGGTTTCTGACTCCCACGACGGGTACGTGGACGGATGTCTGCGGGAATCGGAACAATCTTTGCGTTGGCGGGCCGGGGCCACGCGCCGGAAATGGTTTGGTCTATATCGGTAAACACAAGTTCCTGCTCTTCGGCGGTTATACAAAGCGTCCGGGCTGCGTTCAGGCGGCCGCCTTCAACGACACATGGGTCTACAACGTATCCAATCACACCTGGACCAACATGAACCCGTCGAGCGCACCGCCGACCTTGAGCCCCTGCACCAAGGCAACACCGCAAAGCTATCCGCGGTATCCGATGATTACGTACGACTCGAAACGCAACGTGGTGTGGTATCACACCGGGAATCCCACCGACACGCAAATGGACTGGCGATACGACGTCGCGGGGAATGCCTGGACGCTGGAGCCCTTCACCGGCGGCCCGAAGTGGGGCAGCCCATCGAGCGAGAACAGCATATCGATCGTTTACGATTCGGCGCTCGACGCCCTCATCGGCAAAGGCGGCCCCGCGAACGGAGCTACGGTCATTTTCCAGATTCCATTGTTTGGAGTGCAGTGAGCGACTGAGTAAGCGGCTCGTTGAGGTCGCGCAGCGGCAGGCGGCGCATCGCTTTCGCAAGAATTATCCGGCATTGGCAAACATCAGTGTATTTATATTATTAATTGATTTTCTTGACTTATCCGGCAATAGAGACTACTGTGGCGTTGCTTCGGTTGTTCCCTCGGGGGAAAGTTCCCAGCCGCAGTTCAATTTAAGGAGACATTTTGATGAGTATTGGAAAAATGAAGGCGTTGTGTGCACTCTTGATTGTTGCACCGGTAATGTTGGTTTGCACTTTGGCGCCGTCCGCGCAGGCGTCAACCGTTGTGGTTGGAACCTGCAAGACAGGGCTGACATCCTTTATGACAATTCAGGCTGCGGTGAATGCGGTCCCAGCCGGATCCACGATTGACGTTTGTCCGGCGACTTATCCGGAGCAGGTCACTATCAACAAGAAACTGACGATCCTCGGTGTTGAGAGCGGAACGAGTGACGCGGCCATCGTGGTGCCACCGAATGGCGGCTTGATTCAAAATGGCACCGATATTTTTGGTAATCCGGTGGCGGCTCAGATTTTCGTGGTAGGTGCGAGCGGAGTCGTCATTTCCCATATCACGGTGGATGGATCCGGGAACGGGCTATCCAGCTGCACGATTGACCCGATAGGAATCTATTTCCAGAATTCCTCCGGGACGATTACCGACGACGTGGCGCGAAATCAGATCCTGGGCGTGGCTGATCAGGGTTGCCAGGTGGGTTTGGCGATCAACGTGGAAAGCAATTCGGGCGCTCCGATGGTCACCATTTCAAGCAATTCCGTGCGCAACTATCAGAAAAATGGAATCACGGCCAGTGGCCCTGATACTAACAGTGGAGGACCGGACGTCACGGTGAGCGGAAACACGGTTATCGGTATCGGCGCCACTGCCAATATCGCGCAGAACGGCATTCAGATAGGTTATGGGGCACAAGGCAAGGTAACGGGCAACTACGTAGCGGACGACATCTACACTGGGCCGTTGTACGGGTCGTCCGGGATCTTGATCTATGCCTCGAGCGGTATAACTGTGACAGCGAATACGGTGGAGAGCACGCAACTGGCAATTGTCCCCGCGTCCGACACGATGGACCCAGCGAGCGGCCAGATCATTACGGGGAACCATATCGGGGGAACCCAGACCTTCGATGCGATCGATCTTTGCAGTAATGGGAATACGGCGGAATCGAACGTCATCTATGGAAGCGCCCAATCCGGAATCCATCTTGATGATAGTTGCGGATCCAGCAACAGCAACACGGTAAAAAATAATACGATTAACGAAGCCTGCGCCGGAATTCTGCTGGGTACGGGCAGCAACCCGAATATCACTCCGAATACTTTTTTCAACGTCGTTAATACGACGCTGGCGGGTGATTCCTGCACTGCCGCACCGACCCTCCCGAACAAGGCTGGGGGAACGACTGAGAAACACCAGTCGCTTCGCGCCTCGCCGTATAAGAAATAAAGACGAAAGCTTCACCTTTCAAATAACGAAGGCCCCTTTCGTTTCACCGCTGAGGCCGGGGAGAGCAGGCAAGCTCCCTGGCTGGCAGCGGGATTGCGCCCCGCACGGCGTCGGCCTACCAGGTTGCTCAACCGGGAGCCGACGGCGCCCGCTCGCAGCGGCATCGAGCCGCACAGCGTGGTGCATGCGTGTGCGGATGATCCGGGCGGCCGGACGCTCGCCAGGACGGAAATGCGTGGTTCTTGACCCCGCGAAGAAACCCGCCTAGAATGCAAAGTCACTGATGAAGGCGTTTGGCGACATTTTGGCGTCAAGGCAGCCCGCTGCGGCGGGCTGCGGTGTTTTTAGGGCGCTTTTTTGGAGCTTGGACAGGGAGACGCAATGATTGGGGGAGCGATACCGGAAGGACTGACGTTTGACGACGTGCTGCTGCTGCCGGGCAAGTCGTCGGTGCTGCCCGGAGAAGTGGACACGCGCACGTGCCTGAGCCGGAAGATCGCGCTGAATATTCCGGTGGTGGCGGCGGCGATGGACACGGTGACGGAATCGCGCCTGGCGATCGCGATCGCGCGGCAGGGCGGGATCGGGTTTATCCATCGCAATATGTCCCCGGAGCGGCAGGCGGAGGAAGTGGACAAGGTGAAGCGGTCGGAAAGCGGGATGATCGTGGACCCGGTGACGATCACGCCGGAGATCTCGGTGCGGCAGGCGCTCGAGATCATGACGAAGTACAAGGTGAGCGGCCTGCCGGTGACGCGGGGCATGCGGCTGATGGGCATTCTGACGAACCGCGACCTGCGCTTCGAGCGGAACCTCGAGCAGCCCGTCAGCGCGATCATGACGAAGGACAATCTGGTGACCGTGCCGGTGGGGACGACGCTCGAAGAGGCGGAGCGGATCCTGCAGCGGCATCGCATCGAGAAATTGCTGGTGGTGGACAGCGAATTCAACCTCAAGGGCCTGATCACCGTGAAGGACATTCAGAAGAAGATGGAATTTCCGCGCGCCGCGAAGGACGAGCAAGGGCGGCTGCGCGTGGGCGCGGCGATCGGAGCGACGGGGGATTTCCTGGAACGAGCGCGCGAGCTGGCCAAGACGAAAGTGGACGTGCTGGCGATCGATACGGCGCACGGGCATTCGGAGCGGGTGATGGAAGCGATCCGCCAAGTGAAGAAGGCGCTGCCGGAGATGCAGCTGCTCGCGGGGAACGTGGCAACCGCGGAAGGGGCGCGCGATCTGATCGCGCTGGGCATCGATGGGCTGAAGGTGGGCATCGGGCCCGGCTCGATCTGCACGACGCGGGTGGTGACCGGCGCCGGCTTGCCGCAGATCACCGCCATCCTGGAGGCATCGCGCGCGGCGAAGGGGACGGGCGTGCCCATCATCGCCGACGGCGGCGTGAAGTTTTCGGGCGACATTACGAAGGCGATCGCGGCGGGCGCGTCGTCGGTGATGATCGGCGGGCTTTTTGCGGGGACCGAGGAAGCTCCGGGCGAGACGATTCTTTATCAGGGGCGCACGTTCAAGTCTTACCGGGGCATGGGGTCGCTGGGCGCGATGGAGGCCGGCTCCGCCGACCGCTATGCGCAGGAGAGCGCGGAGCGCGGCAAGTCCGTGCCGGAGGGGATCGAGGGCCAGGTGCCGTACAAGGGGTCGCTGGGCGCGCTGGTGGAGCAGCTGGTGGGCGGGCTGCGCAGCGGGATGGGCTACTGCGGCGTGGGGAGCCTGCAAGAGCTGCAGGAACGAAGCCGGTTTGTGCGCGTTTCGCAGGCGGGGCTGCGGGAAAGCCACGTCCACGACGTGATCATCACGCGCGAAGCCCCGAATTACCGGCTGGAATGATGCACCGGCGGCGGGGCGTGATGGCGAAGTCTCCGCTGGCGGAGCGCGGCTAGCATGCGCTGGCTGCGCCGGTGGTGGCCGCTGGCTGCCTGGGCCGTTCTGATCTTCTTTTTTTCCACGGACACATTTTCCGCGACGCACACGTCACTGCTGATTCTTCCTGCGCTTCGGTGGCTTTTCCCACATGCCAGCCCGGAAACGCTCGAAACCGCGCATTTCCTGATCCGCAAGTCGGCGCACTTCGTCGAGTACTTCATTTTCAGCTTGCTCGCGCTGCATGCCCTGCGCAGCGAGGAGGGCGGCTGGAAGCTGCGGTGGGCGATCGAGGCGGTGGTGCTGGCCGGGGCGTATGCGGCGCTCGATGAATTTCACCAGTCGTTCGTTCCCAGCCGCACGGCGTCGGTGCACGACGTGCTGCTGGACACGTCCGGGGCCGTGGTGGCGCAGGCGCTGGCGGCCTGGCGGGCGCTGGCTCGTGGCGCGGGCGGGGCCGGGCGAGGATGAAACCTTTGGCTATTTTCTGCGTCTGATGGGGCAACGGGGAGAGTCCTAAATCCCGAGGAGGATCGATGCTGAATCGGTTGCTGCGTTCTATGGCACTGCCGTTCGTCTTTGTCTTTCTTGCGGCCCTTGCGGTTTCGGCGGCGGACCCGCTCCAGTATGAGCTGCGCTTCGAACGGCCCAACACGCATCTGCTCGACATCACGATCCAGGCGAACGGGCTTTCGGGGGCGAGTGTGGAGTTCGCCATGCCCGACTGGGCGCCGGGCTCTTACTACATCGAGAACTATTCCGCCGAGGTGCAGGGCTTCCACGCGTTTGGACCGGGACAGAAGCCGCTGATGTGGCGCAAGACGGACGAGCAGACCTGGCGCGTGGAGCTGGCGGGCGCCAACGCGGTGACGATTCAATACCAGATTTACGCGAACACGCTCGCGAACAACCACGCGCAGTACAACGAGGAGCACGCGTTTCTCGGCGGGCCGGCGGTGTGGATGTATCTGGCGGGAGGCAAGGAGCGGCCGGTGCGGCTGACGATCAATGTCCCCAGCGGGTGGAAAGTGGCGACGGGAATGGAGCGCACCAGCCCCGGGGGGAACGGATTCCAGGCCGCCAACTACGATTGGCTGGCCGACTCGCCGATTGAAATTTCGGCGTTTGAGGAAAAGACGTTCGACTACGCCGGGACGACGTTTCACGTGATCGTGCACGACATCGAAGGAAAGAAGGATTTTTCGAAGTTTGCGGGCGATACGGAAAAGTTTGTGAAGACGCTTGTGTCGATGATGGCTCCGGTCGCGGGGACGGGAGAGCAGCAGGCGCCGTTCCAGCAATACTGGTTCCTGTTCCACGTGTGGCCGCGCACCGGTGGCGGGCTGGAGCATTTGAATTCGACGCAAATCAATTTTTCGAGCGACTGGGACAGCACCGCATCGGCGGGCGATTTCGGCACGCAGTATGATTTGAAGCTATTCGTCACCGCGCACGAGTTTTACCACGCGTGGAACGTGAAGCGGCTGCGGCCGCGGCCGCTGGGGCCGTTCGATTACTCGCGGCAGGTGCACACGCCTTCGCTATGGATCTCAGAAGGCCTCACCAGCTATTACGGCTCGCTGGCCCTGGCGCGCGCCGGGCTCATCACGCCGCAGCAGTACCTCGACGGTATCGCGAAGCTGATCACGAAATTCGAGCAGGAGCCCGGACGGCACGAGCGCAGCATCGAGGACACGAGCTGGGACACCTGGTACCGCACGGTGCGCACGGAAAACAATCTGGCCAACACGAACTACTCCTACTATGACGGCGGGCAGGTGGTTGGGCATCTGCTCGACTTTGCCATCCGGCAGAACACGGGCAACAAGAAATCGCTCGACGACTGGATGCGCCTGCTCTACTCGCGCTACGCGCTGCCGAAGCCGGGCTTCGAGCCGGACGATGCGGTGCGCGCCGCGTCCGAAGTCGCCGGCATGGATTTGAAAGACTTTTTCCACCGCTATATCAGCGGCAAAGAGCCGCTGCCGTACGAGCAGTATTTGGCCTACGCGGGCATTGCGATGGAAAAGAAGATGAGCCCGGAAAAGCCGTGGGTGGGCGTGGATTCGGAGAAGGGCGACGACGGGCAC
>Ga0073928_10009159_pt1 | contig 12147 bp, 5 predicted proteins | sample PaiPotPPA55metaG_FD_76969 | JGI IMG/M metagenome (GOLD analysis project Ga0073928, IMG submission 76969) | Iron sulfur acid spring bacterial and archeal communities from Banff, Canada, to study Microbial Dark Matter (Phase II) - Paint Pots PPA... ...
CGAAGCGTCGGCTGGACTTGGCTCGGCGCGGTAACGACCTTCACGCGGGGTCTGGACAGTTGCGCCTGCTCTTCTGCGTGGGCGGGAATCGGCGCTTCCAGCGAAGCCAAGAACTGCCTGCCGGGATCAGTGATGCCCCAACCGCGATCGTCCCGCAGCACAAATCCATCGCCAAAAATTTCGAGCTTTGGTGCGCGCGCGGCCAACCGCCGCATCCGGTCGGTCCAATCAGGTCCGCTTGACATCAGGATGCTTACATAGCGCGTCAGTTCGGCAACGGAGGCGCGCCCATCCGGATGGCCCGCTAAGACCTTCAAAATCGTAATCTGAAAACTCACGGCACGCCCCGCGACAAACTAATATCACCACCATAGGTTGTACCATGCGCCCGTCCATCGGTCCCCAGCGGGATTTCTCAACCTGTCTCTGACCGGCAACAGCAGGTTCCGCCCACGGGCTTCCATTAAGGCAGACCGGGCGGCGCTGCGGCCCCCGCCGCGAGCGTTCCGCTCCAGCGGCAGTGCGGTGGAACGGGCTGCCTTCGCCGCACTTGATGTCTGCCGGCAAGCGCGCGCCCAGGCTTGCCGAACCCCGCAGGAGCGCAAGGCCTACCCGGGGCGAAAAGTGGCCGATGTGCCGATGAACGGGGGATCGGCGGTTCATCCTTTCAGATCGAACTGACTGCGCAACCTGTCGGCAATTGCTTCGATCATGTCGCAACGATCCGGGTCCTGCTGCGACCCATCCCTCATGATCTCCACTTTCCAGGAATCCTCGTGCGGCACGACCGAGATGGCCAAGTCCGTAGGCATCTCGCAGATGTCCTCCATCTCCAGGCGGATGGCCGCCTCCAGTTCTTCGCGGGTCTTCGACGGCTTCTTCACGAGACTCTTTCACCGTGCGAACGGGACCACCGCCTTTGGCTATCCGCGCGAGCGCATGTTCTGATCAGCGGGCGTGAGCCTTTGGCTATCCGCTACAGCCGCCGTACTAAAACGGCGGGCGGTGGTCCAATGAGTCAAAGGCTTTGCCCGGACAATGTTCCGACCTCGTCGGTTTGATTTTCTGAGAAGCCGAGCCGCTGCCCGACGGCGCGCGCCGCATTGGAACAACGCTGATCTAGAAGCTTTGAATCGAATTCATTGGGGCGTTGGCCATGGCGGCGATGTGGAAAATCCTCAAACAGGCCGTTAGCGGTTATCTAGCGCACGAAGCGCTGAGCCGGGGCGCCGCCATCGCCTTCTACGTGGTGACCTCGCTCGCGCCGGTCCTTCTGATCGTGGTGGCGATTGCCGGCGTTTTGTTCGGCGCGGACGCAGTGCGCGGCAGCCTTGTCCAGGAACTGAGCGGAGTGTTCGGTCAGCAGGGGGGCGAGTTGATCCATACCATGCTGGCGCAGTCGAGCGACAAGTCTTCCAGTGCGGCGGTCTCGATATTGGGCGCTCTCATGGTAATCGTGACGGCATCCGGGGTCTTCAGCGAAATGCAGACCGGCTTGAACCGCGCCTGGGACGTCAAGCCGCCTGACCAACCGTGGCTTTCGCTGATCCGCACGCGCGCCGCGAGCCTTCTTCTCTGGTCCTATTATTCGGCGCAGATCCTGCTGTTTGGCGCCGAACTCGCGCGTGCCATGGCCACCCGCCCATCCCGCCGATAAGCTCGCGAGCCGGCACGAGGAATCTGAACCCTCCTCCCCCTCACTTCGGCCCGATGGCACGGATACCTGGCGGCCGCACAGGTTCAAGCGGAATATCTGAATCGGAAATGCAAGACGGGATGGCGCTACGTCCAACGCACGACTCAGCCATCCTTCAGCATGCCCCTGACCATTTTCACTGGCCATTGCTCCCCCGCCGGCATTACCCGCACGCTGGTCTTATCGCCCGCACTGACGAGGGCGTGAGTGCTTACCTCATCGGCGATGCGGACAAGCTTCAGATCGGTGTCGGGTCGCCAGTTCAGCGTTATGTCAAGATCGCCTGGAAAGATTTGCCACTTCGATCCGTCGTCGAGTTCGACAAGGTGGCTCTCGGAATGCTTGGTGATCTTCATGCGATGTCGCAATCCTTTTTGCTAGACATCGGCCCACTGCCGTGGCTATTGCCTTCGATGGAGTAATTCCCATACGAACTTGGCTTCGACCACCGGACCGTCGCAATCCCGGACCTGAGGGCTGGCTGTCGATCTTGTCGCGGACCATATTTGCCAGTGACCGCGCCGCTTCCATTTGGGCCGCTTCGACATGCGGAAGCTCCATCCCTTCATCATCGGGTACGAATTTATCGCCCTCCCGGATGTCGAAAAAATACCGCTTCATAACCGCAGTGAACGTGCGGTGGCCAAAAGCGTTCCTAGCCGGTTGGGTCGGGCACCCTGACGGGGCCGGCGACCAAGCGGTAAGACGGGACCCAAGTCGTATTCGAGCTTTCCATGGTCTGGCTACACACCGCGCATTCGAAGCTCGCGATCTCCCGCGACTTCGCCATGTGCTCGGTGCGGCTATAGACTGCCCCGCAATTGCAGGTCCTGTGATCGGTCTGGTCCAAGCCTGCCTCCGCTTCCGGTTTTCGATACGGAATGAGCGCGCGGGCCCGGCTCCGTAGATCGCTGGAATACCGCGCTCCTTCACGGCGATCGAGCCGCCGATTCCACGCTCCTCGCATTGAGAACGCAAAGGATCGGGGCTCAGTTCCTTTTCGAGAGGCCCTTGAACGAGCTTGCCCGCAGCAGGCCTTCGGACGTGATGTCGCGGTACTCCACTTCGGCGACGAACCTCGGTTCGACCCAGGTGGCCTTCGGGTTCCTGATCGTCTTCGTCAGCTTCGACTTCGGGGTGACGACATCGTTGAGCTGCTTGCGTATCTGACTAGAGACAGTGCGGGACCAGCCCGTCCCCACCTTGCCCATGTAGACCAGTTCCTTACCCTCTTTTCTTCCGAGATAGAGGGCGGCCACGCCGCTTGGATCCTATAACGATTTGCTCCGGCATTTCCGTTTCGATGCCGGACGAGCAACGGCCAAAGGTTTCGCATGGGTCTCATGGCCAAGGAAAACTGAAAGCATTTGAAGGCGCGCCGTCGCACCACTTAACCGCGAACTTCGCGCTTAATGCCATCGACATTTGCAGAAATGGCCGCTGCCCAGCAATTTGTGGATTCGACCGGCATTCACCGTTAACCATCTCGTTTCCACAGAAATCGACGGCCGGCGGAGTCTCGGACCCGCGCGCCAACGCCATCAACGAAGTTGCGCACTTTTTTGGGTGGCAATTTTTCTGACGTTTCCGAATCTGCTTGCGGCGCAATCGTTCGATGAAAATCGCGCGATATCACGCGTGGAAAGATTTCAAGTATTCGTCTGCCGAGACACCGACGACTCGCGCTGCGAGAGACTCCCGAGAGCGCTCCGCCGGTGAAAGATTCCATTTGACTCACATTGCTAGATGCCAGCTGGAAGGAGGCGAACAAGTTCAGCGAGTGCGAGTATCAAGTGGCCCAACGCGGCAAGCTCAGGTCCAGGATTCAAGACGGGGTGACTCGGAAACGAACCGCGATAGGCTTTCTAATTGCGCTGATCGCGATCGCCGTGACGACATTGATGACGCCGTCAACGGCGCTCGCCCAGTTCGGCCTGCGCGAAGTCCCCCCTAAGACGGAGTTCTTCCGCTTCAAGGCCAAGTACACCGTCAAGGCCACCGGCGAGGTCGTCCAGTTCGACCTGGTGCGCCCCTGCCGCGCCCTTTACGCGACGGACGTGCTCGGCAACAGCATCGGACTTGGACCTGGCAAGTTCGATCCTGCCGACTATTTCGGCAACGTTGGCATCTTCCCGAAGGTCACCGCGGACAACCACGTCATCATCGTCCACATTCCCTTCAAGTGCGATGGCGGCACGACGGCCAACGGCGGGCGGCCCAAGGACATGCTGCCGTGGACGACCTGGTTTGACGACGGCGATAACCTGACCTTCGGATGGATGTATGCCACCGAGGATGCCTACAAGAGTCCGCTGGCGACGATCACCTTCGACGGCGCCTCGATCGAAGCGGCTGACAAAGGCGACTTCCTGGAATGGCAGAAGCACGCCGGCGACCACTTCCGGCCGTCCAAGATGGTCGTGCATCCGTTCGGATTCACCTTCAACGATCGGATCACCAAGGACATCCCCTCGCTGTGCTTCGGTGTTCGCCGGATTGGGCTCCCGGAAGAAATACGCGCGATGGCACGCGCGGCCTGGCCGTCAAACCACCCCCGATACTGGACGTTTGAAGCGGCGATCGCGGACGGGAAAGCAAAGGAAGCCGCGGACCTCAAATACGAGGTCGTTGGCATGGGCAATCAAAAACATCTCTTCGAGGGCCATCGCAAGTCCGCGTACATTTGGGGCACCGACGTTGCCGACGCTCCGCAAACCATTCCGACGCGCGCCCAAGGCGGGCTTATGCCGCCGGTCTTCTATCCGACCGTTGCGTACCCCTATGGAAAGCCGTTCCTGACCCCCGAGCGGGTCGCGTCGAGCGAACTGTATTTCGATGTCGACCCATCTCCAGAGCGGCACGGGTTTCTCGGCTGCTACATGCACGGCAGCTATGGTTCGCCCTTCGTCATGGCCGTGATCAAGGACATGGACAGTCGCACCATTGTCTGGCGGATCGACGGCGAGCGTGTCTTTGGGCAGCCCCATGAGAATCCTCGCGCACCCGGTGGGCCTCACGTGTTTTTTGAACGCGACGAATTCTGGTTCACCGGCGCCCATGACGGATTGTAAGCGAGTGGAGTATCAATGTGACCGACAATTCTGAAACACTCTATGCGGATCTCGCCGAAGAGGTCTATCAGCGCGACCCGCTGGATATTCCGCTCACGTTCAAATCCATAAACGACCTAACCGGCGCATCCCTGCAGGCTGCCCAATTCCTGAATCCAACCGACCTGAATGGCGCTGGTCTCGTTGGCGACTTCGCCTCAAGAAACGGCATGGTCTATTCGAACTCGCTGGACGGCTTCGCCGCCCAGGTCCTCCAGAACGGCTCCCAATACATCGTCGTCTTCCGCGGCACCGATATCGTAGATTTTTTTGGCGCGAAGGATGGGGCCGATCTCTCTGCAGACATCTCGATGGGGGCGGGGTCTCAAGCGGCCAACCAGATAACCGAGATGCATAAATTGATGCAAATGGTTATCGACCAAGCCGGCGGTCCTCAAAATGTTGTAGTCGCCGGACAGTCACTGGGTGGCGGCTTGGCCATTCTGGCAGGCGCGGAATACGGGGTACAAACTCACGCATTCGATCCAGCGCCATTCGCGAACCAGCTCTGGACTGACGCCGTTACTGCGGCACTGAACTCGTCGCTCCTGATGCCATCAGGCGCAAGCATTCAAGCTCAGTTGGCTGGGGCACACACAAACAATGCACCCATCTATGCGTCCTCGTCGCTGTCAGGAATTCTGGCGTTCCTTGCGCCTTACGTGACTAACGGCTCGATATCGCAGGCAGACGTGACGGCGTTTTCCTCCCAACTGAGCATCACATACAACGGATATCTCGCGAATCTTTCGTTGGTGACCGCTGGTCGCATCACGAATGAGCTACTTTCAGATCCGAACGAATGGCTCGGACTTGCGATTTCTTCCATTGCCACGGCATTCGACAGCCAGACGCTCGGAGCGCCTCTTGGAGAGGTATTCGTGAATCCGCTCAGTATCTTGCCGTACAATGTTGGCGTTACTCCAATAGGTGTCGCAGAAGCAATTGCTCTGCATAATCCCACGCTTATTGCCCTGCTGACGGACCATCCCGATTTTGCTCGGGTTACCGCGAATGACGCAGCAATAGCTGATGCGCTTTTCAATAATACGGCGGTTTCTGGCCCGGATACCCATCCTAGGGCGGATCCGGGGAAAATTAACGGCATCACAATTACCAGCAAGATGCCGGGAGGTTTTGCGGATCCGAATATCGTTTTCCGGGAAATGATCCTGTCCAGTGATTTCTATAACGAAGTCCTTGCGAAGTTCGGTACCGATATCGCATTGGGCGCGGCTGGCATCGGCTTGAGCGCGTCTTCATTCGACCCCGACGCGCTCCATACCGGACTTGTCGATCTCGGACTTGAAACCATCCGTGACAATCCAGGCACCTTTGTGGATGGCACCTTCACGCCAAGCGACAAAGAGGCGAATGTTTTCGGCGATCTCACTTCCAACAACTACGCCGTCATCCACATGTCCGACATCACCAAGGGTGACCAGGGCGGAGTCCTTACCATAAACACTGCGTTCGCAGGTCTCGTAAAGGCCGCGACCGCAGTTAACTACGTCTATAATCCGGTCCCGGGGATGTCCACCGATACTCACGTTGTCCCGTCCCCCCCTTGGGAAGTGCTCGTCGTCCAATCAGGATCGGACAGCGACCCGATGACGTACGTTCCGTTGGGAACCGACATCTCACGTTCTCACATGATCATCGGCGGCGCCCACGGCAGCACCATCACCGCGTCCCAGGTTGGAGACTACATCGTGGGTGGTGCCGGTAACGACACCTTCACTCTGGGAGACGGCTACGCGAATGGCGACGGACTCGGAAGCGTTGTCATAGGAAACGGGGGTTACGACACCGTCGACTACAGCCACTCCATTCGACCGGTCAACCCGACGATCGATGGCACGAACGGCAACTTCCAGACATCCACGGATGCCAATGGGACCCGTCAGGACTACCTCTACGGCATCACCCATATCATCGGACCGTCACTTCCGGACGACCAGGCGCATACCGACACGTTCAACTTCCAGAACGCCATCGCCGGTTCCGCCGACGAACTGACTTTGAACGGGGGCGACAACAACATCACGGCGCCGACGAACGCCTCTCTGACGGTGGACGGAAGCGGCGGATCGAACACGCTGTTCTTGACGCAGCCGTTCGACACCTACACCATTTCCGGATCTGCAAACGACGTCGTCATCTACAACTGGATGACCAAGGCTACATACGAAACCACCGACGTTCAGGACTTCGTTTTCTCGGATCATGTTTTCTTCACGAACCAAGATTTATTGAATTTTATGGATCCATATTACGATCCACTATCCTATGGAGATGCATTCGTTACGGATTTTCATCTCACCGGCAGTGGCAACCCATTCTGGAACTATCACGACGAAATTCTGTCGAAAGACAATCTGACGTTCGCGGGCGAACTCTCCCTTGGTCCAGCATGGAACGCATCGTCTCTGTTCGGGGCACCATTCACTTACTCGACGCAGCCGTTCGGGCCAAACCAGCCAGTGGGTATTCTCACGTTCACCGGGAATGGAACACTCGCGTACTCGATTGACCCAACCAAGCTCCTGTCTGCTCCAAAGAACCAGACATTTTTCGACCGTTGGACAATCACGGTCAGCGATGGGTCTGGCCGCTCCGCGTCTGCCGATTTCAGCCCTTTAATTCAAGGGTTGGCAACTACGACGACCTTGGCCGCCAGCAGCCCCTTCGTATTAGACGCCACTCCGACGCAGGCAGGGACCGACGTAACAGCTACCGCTACCATTGCTTTTGCTGACACGGATCTCCTCGATCATCACAGCGCCAGCGTTTCCTATGTGTCGGGGACTCAGATCGGCGCCCTCGATGCGACAACGACCCAAGACAGCACGGATTCAGGATCGGGAACCGTAGCGCTGACGTTCAGCATAGATGCCGCAACCTGGCAGTCGCTCAAGACGAACACCATCGTCAACGAGACCTTCCAGGTCAAGCTCGACGACGGCCTAGGAGGCATCGCCACTCAACTGGTGCAGGTGGCGCTAACGATCCCTGTTGCCCCTACCGGAGGTGACAACCAAACCTTGACGGTTGCCGCGGGCACGTACGCTCGCGGCTCGAATACGAACGTCACCGTCAGTGCCGCTAACGCCGAGACGGATTTGGCCCTTGGCGCGGGATCGTCGGTAAACCTGCAATCCTCCAACACCATCTTGAAGCTCGCCAATCAGAACTTCAGCCTGTCGGTAACGGGGTCCAACGACGCGATCTATCTCAACCAAAACCTGGGCGCCTTGTCGATTTCCAAGATCGGAAACCAATTCACGTTATCGGACGCTGGACAATCGAACGAGATCATCAACGACAATGGGTCGGCGACCTACCATTTTCTCGATTACACGCTGACCAGCGGCCAATTGAGCGCCTACGCTTCCGCCGTTGCCGGACTCGCGGCCGGCCAGAACATCGGATTCACCTCGACGCCGGCTCCGCTCACGGTGGTTTGGTCCTCTCCAGCCCAGATCAGCACCCAAATTGCATTTGCAGACCGGCGCCCCCAGGAAACTCATACGGCAGATGTGACCTATGACCAGGCCCTCTCGAATGGTCCGGAACTGGGTTCGCTTTCTGCCAATCTTCAAGCGGACAGCGGCTACGGCACCGGACTCATCGGCGTCATCTACACCCCGGACAGGGCGGTCCTTCACAACATCGCAAAAGTCTCCACCGCGCAGACATTCGCGCAGGTGTACGACTTTACGGTCACGAGCCAGGACGGAACATCCGTTTCCGAGCCGTATACCGTCAACGTCACCGACTACGCTCTGACGGCGTTTACCGGCGGTCAGACGACGGGAAGAGTCACGGAAAACGTTTCGCCCACCGCTTCTGGAAACCTCTCGTTCTCGGATTACGATCCCGCGGACGTCCATCAGGCCCACTACTCGTTCGTCGGTATTTCCGGAGGCGGTCAAACGACCCCGGTCGGAAGCCTGGAACTCCACCACATCGCGACCGATACGTCGGCCGGACGCCAAACCGGAAGCGCCGCATGGAGCTTTTCGGTAGATCCTGCAACGTTTGCATCGCTGCCTCTCGGCCAGACGATCACGGAGACCTTCCAGGTCTACCTGGACGATGGCGCAGGCAACGCATCGGCCCCACAAAATGTCGTCGTCACGATCAAGACCGCGGACCCCGATCCGGTAGGCACCATCAATTTCGAAAACACATATCAGGGATTCGTTTCGGCGACGGTCGGCACCGTTGCTGACCATGCTTCTGGCACAGGTACGGAAACCGCGACAGGAAAGATGTTCTTCTCGGATTCGTACCTGCGGAATATCGACACCGTCACGTTCTCTCCGCTCGGGTTCACCACAGGCAGCCTGACCGGGGTAACGACGCAGACGAGCCCCGGCCAATACGAAGTGGACTGGACCTACACCGCGACCGACGCGGAGGTGGAGGCGTGGAACAACTCCTACGGAAACTCACTGTTCAGTGCCGTGGCGTCCAACGGAGCCGGCGACAGCTTATCATTGCCGACTTTCATGCAGATGGAAACCGTGCGGGATGCCATCTATATAACGTCTCCGGCTACCAACATTTCCGTTTCCGTCGCCGCGGACGCCTCCTACCCGGCGACTGAAGTCAAAACGGGCACTTTCTCTTTCGCCGATGGCAGTCCGAACGTCACTCACACGCTGGTGTCGCATCTCGTCAGTTCACAGGCGCCGGATGGAGTCCGGATCGGTTCACTGACCCCGGTGTTGGTTCAGGATTCGACAGCGCTGTATAACAACGGAGGCGTCTCGTATTCGTTCTCGGTGAACGACGCCGACATGCTGTTCCTCGTCGATGGACATAGCATCCAGGAAGTCTTCGGTATCGACGTCACCTCGGACACCGGACGAACGACGACAGAAGATATTACCGTCACGATCTCCCGTTCCAACCAAATCTCGATGTCCGGGGTCCCGCTGTCGACCAGCCTGACGGCGAATGCATCGCCGGGCGGTGTCGAAACGACCACTGGTCAGATAGCGTTCACCGACGCGAACAAGGCCGACATCCATACGGCAACGACCTCGTTTCTTTCGGTTGGAGGCAGTACCCACCTGGGAAACCTGGTCGCCAACGTTTCCAACGACACCACCGGATCTGGAGCCGGCGGCCATGTGACTTGGACCTACCAGGTTAGCGATGCTGTTCTCGGGTCAATTGAGACCGCAAATGACCAGGTCATTCACGAAAGTTGGTCTGTCATCGTCGATGACGGTCATTCCGGGACGCGAAGCGAGACCGTCAACGTCAACATTACGATCCCGGGCAATCAGACCGCATTTTCCGGTGGAGACACGGTGGGCGCAGTTGCGACCGTGGCCAACGACACCGCCATCGAGATCACCAGTGGCGTCCTCAACTTCATTGACGGCAACCAGACCGACAGCCACACCGTCCCAGCATCGGCTTTCATTTCTTCGGACGGCGGCTCTTCGCCCATTGGAAGCCTGAATGCGGCGCTGCTAACCGACACCACCTCCTCCGGAGCCGGAGGCCAAGTGGCCTGGAACTACAGCGCCAGCGACGGTGCTCTTTATCAGCTTGCCGCAAACCAGACCGTTCACGAGACATGGCAGGTGTCCGTATCCGACGGCCACGGTGGCGTGACCACGCAAAATGTCGTCATTTCGCTGACCGGGCCGGCCGATCATACGCCGACGATCACCAGCACGGCGCCAGCGCTCGCCATCTCCGAACTCGCTGCAAATAACGGCTCGGCTACGCTTGACCAGCAGACGGCTTCAATCGTCTTCGCGGACGTGGATCCGAATGATCTGCCGATGGCTTCGCTCGGTAGCATCTCCGCCCTTTATACCGATGCTTCCGGACACGTGCAGACGCTGACCGCTGGAGAGATATCCACCCTCGAATCTGCGCTGTCGGTCTCGGCCGCGGCAGGCAATACCAACAACGGCTCGGCCAACCTGGTCTACTCCATCGCCGACGGTTCTTTGGACTTCCTTGGCCAGGGCGAGACCGTTGTCCTGACCACCAACGTCACCGTGGACGATCATAATGGCGGCACGGTTTCCACCCCAGTCACCGTCACCATCAACGGCGCCAACGACGCGCCGGTCACGGCGGCGTTCTCGGCGGGATCCGTGTCACAGAACGGCGCACCTGTCATCATCGCCAACCCGCTGTCACATGCTTCGGATCCGGACATTCACGACAGCCTGTCTCTGGTTGCTGGAAGCGAAACCGTCTCCTCGATCGACGGACACACGGTAGCCTTTACCACTCAGAACGGCGCCATCACCATCGATCCGTCCCAGTTCGCCTATCTCAGCGCCGGCGAGCAGGCCACTCTGACTATCGGTTACGACGTCACCGACGGCATCGCGACGACACACGGCACCGCCACGCTCGCCGTGAGCGGACTCAACGACGCTCCCGGCATTGCCTCTGGAGACCAAACCCAAACCGCTTCCATCACGGAACTACCCGGTGCCACCGGCAGCACGGCGATCGACGGCCAGAGCGGCACCATCCACTTCGCAGACCTCGACCTTCACGACCGGCCGACGGCTTCCGTGGGGTCACAGTCCATCATCTACCGCGATGCCCTCGGCAACGCGCTGGCCCTGACCGCGGCCCAGATAGCCGCCATCGAGGGCGCCTTTACGGTGACCCCCGAGTCCGGTAATGCCAACAATGGCGTCATCGACTGGCATTACTCGATAGCCGACGGAACCTTGGATTTCCTGGGAGCGGGCGAGACCGTTACCCTCACGACGCCCGTCACCGTCAACGACCAGCAAGGCGGTACCGCGACGGCCGATGTCACGGTCGCGATCTCCGGCCAGAACGACGCTCCCGTCATCTCCGCAATCACGTCGACGCCGACGACGGACAGGAGTGCTTCCGTCACTGTCAACCTGCTCTCGACTGCTTCCGATCCGGACATCCACGACACGTTGAGCGTGGTTCCGGGAAGCGTCGTCCTGACATCGAGCGACGGCCATGCGGTCAGCGGCTCCGTCGCCGGCAGCCTTCTGACCGTCAACCCGGCCCAATTCCTGTACCTGACTGCCGGACAGTCGGTGACGGTCAACTACGGCTACAACGTCACCGACGGAACGGCGGTGACCGCCGCCACCGGCAGCCTGCTGGTTTCCCATGCCGCCAACCATGCGCCGACGATCTCGGCCATCAGCGCAGGCACCAACACCCAGAACGACACGGTCAAGCAGATCAACTTGCTGGCTGGCGCTTCTGACGCCGATGCATCAGATTCCGCTTCGGTCGTGCCGACGTCGCTGGTGCTGACGGCTTCCGACCACCATACCGTTGTCGGTACGCTGACCGGCGGCG